>SXGU01546781.1_pt1 | contig 38260 bp, 30 predicted proteins | sample 3174531 | NCBI WGS metagenome assembly SXGU01 (sample SAMN11356863, study PRJNA531348) | freshwater metagenome | isolation source: freshwater sample F1-140 | place: China: Fuxian Lake, Yuxi | collected 2017-12-25 | reverse complement strand
GTATCCAGATTGATAGGCGCGCCTCCCGGCTATGTGGGCTTTGATCAAGGCGGTTTATTGACCGAACAGGTGACCAAGCATCCTCATGCGGTCTTGCTGTTGGACGAATTGGAAAAGGCCCACCCTGATGTATTCAATCTGTTGTTACAGGTGATGGATCATGGCTCATTGACCGCTAATAACGGGCGCAAAGCGGCTTTTCGCAATATCATTCTGGTGATGACGACCAATGCGGGAGCGGAAGAAGGCAGTCGCGCCTCTATTGGCTTTACCCATCAGGATCATGCTTCCGACAGCTTGAAGGTTATCGAAAAAGGTTTCTCACCTGAATTCCGCAACCGTTTGGATGCTATTATTCAATTTAAGCCATTGGATATTTCAATCGTCGGGCACGTGGTTGATAAATTCATTTTTGAATTGGAAGCCTTATTGGCCGACAAACACGTGACCTTGGCGCTGGATGCCGATGCCCGTTTATGGTTAGCTGAAAACGGTTGCGATCCTAAAATGGGAGCCAGACCGATGGCGCGACTCATTCAAGAGAAAATCAAAAAACCTTTAGCGAATGATTTGCTGTTTGGCGAGTTGACGCACGGTGGGCATGTGCGAATTTATCTAAAAGATAATGAACTGAGTTTCGCTATAGAAAGTGCTGAACTGATTGTTCCTGAAGCCAACTTTTAAGACGGCGACTGAAGAAGTTCGCCCGGCTATTCAAGAAACTTGCGTTAATCCCATTGATAACGGGATTAACGCATGCGGAATGTGATACGACCTTTAGTTAAATCGTAAGGGGTCATTTCAACTTTAACGCTGTCTCCGGTAAGAATCCGGATATAATGTTTGCGCATTTTCCTGAGATATGTGCAGTCACGACATGACCGTTTTCCAGTTCGACGCGAAACATGGTGTTGGGAAGCGTGTCAATCACCTTTCCTTCCATTTCAATTTGATCTTCTTTTGCCATTTATATAATCCTCGTAGTTAAAGCCGCCAATAATACCATAAGCACGTTTTTAACAACAGAAGTGCGGGTATATTTGTTTTTCAAAAATCTATCGCCGATCATGCATTTCTACCCGCAATCAGTTTAACAAACTCACTTTCCGCAAAAATATCCGTATTGTTTTCAACTCGGTCCAAATAGGTTTTACCTTCCAGATGATCGTATTCATGCTGAAAGATTCTGGCTACAAAACCGCTTAACTTCGATTCCACCAAGTCGCCTTGTTGATTCGTATAATGAATCCCTATTTCTTGAAATCTTGGTACTAAGGCGCGTATTCCCGGAACACTCAGGCAGCCTTCCCAATCTTTTTCTTGCTGATCGGACAAAATCCGAAAGCCGGGATTAATCATTACTGTCGGTTCCATTAGCGGCGCCGATGGATAGCGAGGCGTAGGCCGTGAAGCAATAATGATAATCCGCTTTGATTCACCGATTTGGGGGGCTGCAATGCCGACTCCCGAGGTCGTTGCCAAGGTGCTTTGCATGGCTTCGATGATTCGCCGAATTTCAGTATCATGCACATCGGTAACGGCTTCGGCTGTTTGTCTGAGCACCTGAGCCCCTAGTTGAGCAATTTCGCATATCATGATGATTGCAACTCGTGCATAAGCATGGTCTGGGCCTGAATCGATTCATCAGCTTCGGTTTTTTGCAAACGCTGATAGCTGCCGTCCGGCTGTAACAGCCAAGCTTGGGTATTATCTTTTAAATACAAATTCAGATCCTGCAAAATCCGGTTTTGCAGTTTCTTATTTTCAATCGGAAAACAGATTTCAACGCGTCGGAACATGTTGCGATTCATTAAATCAGCGCTGGATGCGTAAACTTCCTTATCGCCGCCATTTTCGAACGCATAGACCCGTGCATGCTCCAGAAATCGTCCGATAATGGAGCGCACCTCTATATTTTCTGAAACGCCCAAAACGCCGGGCTTTAAACAGCATACGCCCCTGACAATTAATTTAACTTCAACCCCGGCCTGCGACGCACGGTAAAGCGCCCGGATCGATTGCTCCTCGACGACGGCATTCACCTGAATAATGATTTTTGCCGGTTTGCCGTTTTTGGCATGGCGAATTTCCCGCTCAATTTTTTCCATCAGGCCGCGATGCAAAGTAAACGGCGATTGCAGCAATTTATTCAATTTGGTGACTTTGCCCAGGCTGGTCAGCTGGGCAAAGACGCGTCGAACATCTTCGCCTAATTCTTTGTCGCAGGAAAACAAGCCGTAATCGGTGTAAACCTGCGCTGTTTTCGGATGATAGTTGCCGGTGCCTACATGCACGTAATTGCGTAATTCTTTGCCTTCTCTTCTTAATACCAAACACATTTTGGCGTGGGTTTTATAGCCTACCACGCCGTAAACCACATGCACGGCGGCTTCCTGTAGCTTGGACGCCAAATCGATATTGGCTTTTTCATCAAATCGGGCTCTTAATTCGATAACCACCGTTACCACTTTACCGGCTCTTGCCGCTTTGATTAAAGCGCTGACGATAGGGGAGTCGGCTCCAGTGCGGTATAGCGTTTGCTTAATAGCCAGCACATCGGGGGAAACCGCCGCTTGACGAATAAACTCAACGACCGGTGAAAAGGATTCAAACGGATGATGCAGCAAAATATCGTGGCGTCTAATCGCGGCGAATATATCTTTGCTGCGTTCCAGTTGTTGCGGCACAACGGGTTTAAAGGGCGGGAACTTAAGGTCGGGCCGACCGATCAGATCATTAATTTCCTGGATTCTGTTTAAATTGACCGGGCCGTTAACCAAAAACAAACGATCGCGGGTCATTTCAAAACGATCCAGCAAAAATGTGACGGTTTCATCAGGACATTTGGCATCAATCTCCAGACGCACTTCATCGCCATAATTACGCATGGCCAATTCACCTTCTACGGCCAGTAATAAATCGTCAATGGCGTCGTCATCGACAAAAAAATCACTATTTCGAGTAACCCTGAATTGGTAGCAGCCTTTAACGCTCATGCCGTTAAACAGCTGATCGACAAAAGCATGAATAATCGAGGATAAAAATACAAAATCCGCGGGACCGCTACCGGTTTCCTCGGCAGGCAATTGAATGATGCGCGGCAGCGCCCTGGGCGCTTGTAAGATAGCCCGGCCGCTATTTCTGCCGAATGCGTCCTTTCCGGTCAAGGAAATAATAAAATTTAAACTCTTATTGAGGATGCGTGGAAAAGGGTGAGCCGAATCCAGCCCCATTGGGGTCAAAATCGGCAATAATTCATTGTTAAAATAGGCTTCCAGCCATTTTAGCTGTGCCTCGCTCCATTCCTTACGGCGAATAAAATGAATATTTTCCTGGGCCAGTTTTGGAATCAGAATCTCGTTAAGAACCTTATATTGCTCGTCAACCAGTTGATGAGCATGAACGGCAATCAGCTCCAGTTGCTCGCTGGGCGTTAAGCCGTCAGGACCGACGGCTTTGGGGTCGATGGCCGCCATCTGAATGACGCTGGCTACGCGAACCTCGAAAAATTCGTCAAGATTGGAGCAGGAGATGCACAAATAATTCAGCCGTTCAAGCAACGGCACTTTTTCATCGGTTGCCTGCGCTAAAACCCGTTTATTGAACTCCAATAAACTCTGTTCGCGGTTAAGATAAAGTTCCGGTTTTTGAAGATCGATTAGGTCTTCAGTTTCGTTTATGTCCATGATCTGCTCAGATGTAAAATCGGTTGGTATTATGTGGGTGTGAACTTATCAAGTAAATCCTCTTTTTCCCTGCAAGCCGCCGGTGTGTAACGCAATAATGCGCTCGCCGGGTTGGAAATAGTGTTTTTTGATTAAATCGTAGACGGCGTACATCATTTTGCCGGTATAGATTGGTTCAAGGGGGATGGTGGTTTTTAATTCAAAGTTTTCAATAAATGCAGTCAATACAGTATTAATTTTGGCAAAACCGCCAAAATGATAATCCCAGTTTATCTGCCAGTTATGACAAGATTGTGACAGCACGGCTTCAACGTCCGCCGTTAAAAAACCTGCGTTTTTTAAGGCTGCAAATCCCAGTACCGATACCTGGTCCGGAACCGCCTCAATAATGCCCGCCAAAGTTGTCCCGGTTCCGCAGGGTACGCAGATCGTAGTGTACGGGAATCCTATTTCGCTAACCAAATCCGCTACGCCTTTTAATGCCAATGCCTGCGCGCCGCCTTCGGTCAGCCAGTACTGTCCCGGCTTTAAGCCGGGCAGGTCATGCCAATTTTTATACTGCCTGAGCACTCTATACTCGGAACGGGACACAAATTTCAATTCCATGCCCCAAGCTTTCATATCCTGCAAGGTCGGCGTTAATATTTGCGGCTGTTCGCCGCGAATAAAACCGATGGTTTTTAAGTCTAACACCTTACCTACATAAGCTAAAGCATGCAAATGATTGGAATAAGCCCCGCCCATACTGATAAGCGTGTTCGCGCCTAACGACAGCGCACGATCGAGACTGTATTTAAGTTTGCGCCATTTATTGCCGGAGATTACCGGATGCAGTAAATCGTCGCGTTTCATCCACAACTCGATTTGATACGGCATCAGCCACGGGTCATCGATTTTTGTTAGAATCGACGGCTTGAAGGTTTTTTCCAGTTTTATCAGTTCGAGGTGCATAGATGTGTGGACGTTATAACTTGATCGCAACCGCTCAGCAAATTAGGGATCATTTCAGTTTACCGAGTTTACCCGCGCACAATCCCGACTACAATATTCCGCCGGGGCAAAATATCCTGGCTGTCGTGCAAACGGAAGACGGCAGCGGCAGAGCCGTTAATTTGCACTGGGGCTTGATTCCATCATGGTCGAAAGACCGCGCCATTTCCAAGCATTTAATCAATGCCCGGGCGGAAACCCTGGCAGAGAAACCCTCGTTTAAACAGGCCTACCAACATCGGCGTTGCCTGATTCCGGCTACCGGATTTTTCGAGTGGCAAAGTACTCAGTCAGGTAAGCAGCCTTACCGCATACACCAACACGATAATGCCTTATTCGCTTTTGCCGGTTTGTGGGAGCACTGGGAGCGCGATCAAGAAACAGTCTATTCCTGTACCATCATAACCACCGCTGCGAATGACAAAATAGCGCCTATTCATAACCGAATGCCGGTGATTATCGCCGCTGAGGATTATGATCGGTGGTTGGATAAAAAAACTAAGCGTATTGAAATGGTTGATTTTCTAGCCGCCGATGCCTACGCCGCTATGCAAGTGACTCCGATCGGTACACGGATTAATAATCCTCTGCATAACGATGAAAGCTGTTTAAGATAAATGGGCAGCCCCGAAGACACGAGCTTTTCTTCGTGTCTTCGGAGTATGTCTTAAATGAATGCGCTTATTTTCTCTTTTTCTTTTTTGCATGCGGTTTGGCAGCCGCTTTTACGGCAACCGGCGCGGTTTTATAGTCCGGCATGATACTGATTAATACCGTCATTAAGGCTGCAATATAAGGCACGGCCTGCACCGAAAGAATGGCGATCCATAATTTGCCGCTAAAATTATCGAAATGCTCCAAAGACGCCATCATGCCGATAGCGATGCTCAACAATATCAGCAGCAGCAACTCCTGCCGAATGGTAAACAAGCCGACGAATAACGCGCTGTGCTGTTCAAACTTGGGTGTGCGCATAAACGGCTTACCCGAGGTAAACAGCCCTTGCAAAGTCCCTTTGGCGACGGTATGCGTTAACGATAATCCTGACAACGATGCGCCCAACGATTGCCAGACCGAACACGGAACCCGCGCTTGATATAACCATAAGCCCCGGATAATTTTAAAACTGAATATGCCGACCGTCGGCAACAAGAAGGCATTGGCCGGAAGCTCGCTGTGAATCGGATCGTAAAGAAGTACGCCAGTCAAAATCAAGCTGGTGCAGGTAAATAACAACGCCAGCGCATCGGAAAACCACGGCAACCAACCGGCAATAAAATAATAACGCTGGGCGGGCGTCAACTTAGGATCTTTAGACGGTAAAAAATTGCGCCAATGCGCTTTAATGATTTGCATCGCGCCATAAACCCAGCGATAGCGTTGAGTCATGTAGCCGGACATGGTGTCGGGCATGACTCCGCGTCCGAACGAATCTTTAACGTAAACCGAATCATAGCCGGCCTCATACAGACGCAAACCCAGCTCGCTGTCCTCGCAGATACACCATTCCGACCATTTGCCCACTTCCAGCAAGGCCGATTTCCTGATCATCGTCATCGTGCCGTGCTGAATAATGGCGTTGTATTCGTTTCTTTGCACCATGCCGATATTGAAAAAACCGGCATATTCCCAATAACAAAACGATTTAAACAGGCTTTGGTCGCGGTCGCGATAATCCTGGGGCGATTGGATAAAGCCGACATTCTCGTTATCGAAATAAGGCACCATGCAGTTAAGCCAGTCCGGCGACAGAATATAATCGCTGTCGATCACCGCGATAATCTCGGCATCGGGAGCCGTTTGTTCAAGCGCATGATTAATCGCACCCGCTTTAAAGCCGGGCCAGTTTTCCAAATGGAAGAATCTAAACTTCGGCCCCAGCCGTTCGCAATCGACTTTTACCGGCTGCCAGACCGCAGGATCTTTGGTGTTGTTATCCATCACCAGCACTTCCAGGTTGGGGTAATCGACCTTGTTCAGCGCTTCCAGCGTCATCCGCACCATCTCGGGCGGCTCATTATGGATGGGCAAATGCAAGGAAACTTTAGGATATTTAAAGTCGGGGGAGGGCGTAAGCGGCTGAAACGTCCGGGGGGTTTTGCGATGCCAGATGACTTCGGCTATTTCCAAACTTTCTATTAATAAGATGATGGCCGCCATGACCTGCATCAATACCAAAATAGCCCAAAATACGATGGTAATGTTGGTTTGGTATTGTTGGGCGCCAATCGATACCGACCAGAAAATCGTTGATGCGGCAAGATTGGCAATCAGGCCGAAAAACAGCAAACCGGGCAGTTTTAAGCTGCTGCGGGTAAATAAAAACAAGCCCATTAAAACGACACTGAAAACCGCCGCGCCGGCCGCCCAATGCTCCCAGTTAGGCATGGTAATCACATCGGCATCCATCGGATATTTCGGTTGCCGATCCGCATTAAAAATGCCCCAATAAGCTCCGGCCGAGCCTTCCAAAGACATTTTCCAGGGTTGGTCGAAGGCCTCGACAATATAATAAGTAACTTTTTCAGCGTCGGCCCGATTCAGAAATTCGCGCAGAAATTTGGCCTGATTGGATACTGACGCGGTCGCATGTTTAAACGGTTGACCGTCCGAAGGCCAGCCGACTTCGGTAATGATGATGGGTTTATTGGGATAGGCTTGTTGCACCGCATGATAACGGTCGAACACATAATCGACCGCATCTTCCGCCGCGATGCCCTCCCAATAAGGCAAAATATGCACCGCTATAAAATCGACTTCAGCCACAAGTTCCGGATGTTTAAGCCATACGTCCCAGGTTTCCGAGGTACTGACCGGCCGCCATGTGTTTTTCTTGACTTCCCGAATGTATTCGATCAGTTGCTCTGCGGTAATTTCGGCGCGAAGCAGCACTTCGTTGCCGACCATAATACGGATGATTTTGGGATTATTCTGACGGCTGACATTGATCAAGGTTTCGACTTCTTGCCGATTTTTTTCCAGGTTGCCGTCAATCCAGGCGCCCACCGTCGTATTCAAATTATACTTGGCGGCCAGTTCGGGAATCTTGTCCAGTCCTTTCAGCACGCTGTAAGTTCGCACGGCGTGAACTTTATTGGCCAGCAAGCTCAAATCGTGGTCGATGTCGGCTTCGCTGGGAAAGGTATCGCTGGTTTGCGTGTCATACTTTCTCATGGGATCGAAAGTGACGCCCATCGTGGTTTTGGTCCAAGGTTGCAATTGCAAGGGGTTGTTGACATAACTCCAAATGCTGAAATTAATGAAGACGAGTAGAGCGAGTGCAATGACAGTGACTATCTTGGTTTTCATTTAGGTGCTCGGTTGTTCTGCTGGACGATGAAAAATAGGGGTTGAGTTGGGAATTTCAGGTGTGCGGTTGGCTCTTGATTTTAGGCTATAAAGAAGCGGTATTTTTTAATGATTATAATGATAAAGCGCCGATTTCCCGGTTATTTTACACGGGTTCTAAAGCGGATAAGAATTTATTTGGTTAGCCGAATACCGGTTGCATGGTCCTTTAAATTTAGCGTAGGCAGGAATACCCACAGGGTCTTAAGATGCCCGCTCAACTTAGCTGTTGCTTGTTAAGCCGTTCCGTTTTATGCTCCGGGCTCAATTTTATGACTGAGACTGGCCTGGGTGTTTGATGAATAACAGAAGTGCGTTTTTTAAAGTTCAATGTTTCTTAAGCGGTTTGTGGCGTAGAGGGAGGCGCTGTGTATTGCAGCCGATCACACTGCTGCTGTTAGGCTGTGTTCAATCGGCTTTTGCGACGCCGACCACGCCGACCGGCGATTTTATCGATAACCAAGACGGCACGGTCACGCATAAAACCACCGGGCTCACCTGGATGCGTTGCGCGCTGGGGCAAACGTGGACGGGGTCAACATGTTCAGGCACGACCAGCACTTACACTTACCGGCAAGCCGTTGCTTTAAAGCCTAGTTTTGCAGGCAAAAGCGGCTGGCGCTTACCTAATATCTCCGAATTACAAACCATCGTGGAACGACAAAAGAGTAAGCCGGCGATTAACCAGAGGATATTTCCCAATACACCCAACAATTGGTTTTGGTCGTCTTCGCTTTATGTTGGCTATGCCAGTTTCGCTTGGTATGTCCGTTTCAGCTATGGCGACGTCAGCCGCGGCAACCGCAGCAACAGTTTGCCGGTTCGGTTAGTTCGTGCCCGTCAATCGTTGGCTATTAGCCTTTCTACCCCTAACAAGGACTTTGCCGATAACAAAGATGGTACGGTCACGCATAAACGCACCGGATTAATGTGGCAACGTTGTGCTGTTGGACAGGTATGGACAGGGTCAACTTGTTCAGGCACAGCCGACGCTTACCGCTACGATAAAGCCATTGCGTTAACCGGCAGCTTTGCAGGTCACAGCGATTGGCGCGTACCCAATGCCAATGAATTAGCCAGTATCGTAAAATATGACGCCGTTAGTCCATCCATTAACCAGGATCAGTTTCCCAATACGCCTCTCGATCCGTTTTGGTCGTCTTCGCCCTACGTTGGCGATACCGATGTCGCCTGGAGTGTCGATTTCAGTGACGGCTTCGTCAGCGGCTACCACGACCGCGACAGTTTTCCGGTTCGGTTAGTTCGTGCCAGTCAGTCCCTTGGCTATTGGCATTCCATAACCGTGATAAAGAATGGCACAGGTACAGGCACGGTGAGCAGTAATCTCAAAGGCATTAGCTGCGGGACGACATGCATTAACGGCTTTTCATACGGCAAGAAAGTGATGCTCAGTGCCACGCCCGATGCCGATTCGCTTTTTGTGCGCTGGAAAGGCGATTGCACCGGTACGCAACCCAGCTGCACTGTTACGGTCAAAAAAGGTAAATACGTGACTGCCGTGTTCGAGAGTACCCAACCTCTTCCTTAATTAAACCCCATAGGCGTAGACTGGAATCAAGGGGGCGGTGAGGAACGAACCGCACCGTTCGCGCTAGGGAGCCATTACCATGCCATCCAGTCCGGTAGGGCGGGCAAACGATACCAACAGTAGGCGCATTAGGCGAAGCTGTTTGCCCATCCTACCGGACTGTTTAGCTTGCCAGAGATTTTTTATATATCGACCATTAGGCATTATCATTTCGATTTTTTAAACAGCGCTATAAACTGGTAAAAATATGCCATTTATAAAAGACATTCCTGGCCCTTATCGTTTTTTCTTTTACAGTTTCGATTGCGGTGAGCCAAAACACGTCTATGTGCAACGAGATAAACTGATCTGTAAATTTTGGTTAGCCCCCATCTTTCTTGGCAAAAATTTTGGCTTTTCGCCGAGGGAACTTAATGTAATTCGAAAACTCATCGAAACCCACTTACCCAAAATACTGGAGGCATGGCATGAACACTGTGGTTAACGTAACAGAACCGCGATTATTGAATGTTCAGGTTACTGAAGATGAAATTATTGCTCACCTCGTGGACGGACGCACTATTAGTGTTCCGTTAATTTGGTCGTGGCGTTTATCCGAAGCTAGCGATAAACAGCGACAGCATTTTGAAATCCTAGGTGATGGTCAAGGCATCCACTGGCCTGATATAGATGAGGACATTAGCGTGGAAGGCATGCTATATGGTTCACCTGCTCGCCGTCCGCATCATCCGGCGAGACAAGCAGCTTAACGCTGTAACAGATATACCTCAGGGCCGTAGGATGAGGAACGAACCGCACCGTTCGCGCTCTTGCGAAGGTCTAACAGGTTGTATCGTTCCCACGCTCCCGCGTGGGAACGATACATTATCAAAAAGCCATTTAGTAGGAAGCCATCACCATGCCATCCAGTTACGCCATAGGCGATCATTTCGAGCAATTCATCCGTCAGCAAATAGACAGCGGCCGCTACACCAGCGCAAGCGAAGTCGTGCGGGAAGCCTTACGCGGGCTTGAAGGACGGGAGCGACTGCGTGAAATCGAGATTGAAGAATACCGGGCCAAAATCCGCGAGAGCATCAACAGCCCGGAGCAGCAGCCTGCCGATGCTGTTTTTTCTCGTCTTGAAGCAAAATATCAAGCCATGCTTGAGCCCCAAGCCCCAGCTTCGTGAGACGGGAAGCTGGAGCTTCCCGCACTGAATTTCCAAGCTGGAGCTTGGGAACTAGCGCCAATACATTCCGACACGGTACGGATAGAGCGTATATTGTCGGGTTCACGGCTCTTGTCGAATGATTATTTCACAGGGCCGTAGCGTTGTCCTCGATTGATGCGGTTCACTGCGTTCACCACATCCTACATTTTTTCGTTGTGATACCCGACAATCCGCTCGACCTCATTCTTCGAACCCAAAATAACCGGAACCCGCTGATGCAGGCCTTGGGGCTTAATGTCCAAAATGCGTTCGCGGCCGGTAGAACAGGCTCCGCCCGCCTGCTCGATAATAAAAGCCATCGGATTGGCCTCGTACATAAGGCGCAGCTTTCCGGCTCTCGACGGGTCGCGTAAATCATACGGATACATAAAAACGCCGCCGCGCGTGAGTATCCGGTAAACCTCCGCCACCATCGACGCGATCCAGCGCATATTAAAATCTTTTTCCCGCGGGCCTTCGCTACCTTGCAAACATTCATCAATATAACGGCGTACCGGCGGCTCCCAAAAGCGCTGATTCGACATGTTGATTGCAAATTCGCCGGTGTCAGCGGGGATTTTCATCGCAGGATGGGTCAGGATAAATTCGCCTATATCCTGATCCAACGTAAAGCCGTTAACGCCATGCCCGGTGGTTAGCACCATCATCGTTGACGGGCCGTACAGCACAAAGCCCGCGCAAACCTGTTCGGTGCCTTTACGCAAAAAATCCTCCAAGGCCGGATCGACGCCTTCGCGGCAACGCAGTATCGAGAAGATAGTGCCGACCGCCAGATTGACGTCGATATTCGAAGAGCCGTCCAACGGATCGAATAAGGCCAGATATTTGCCTTTGGGATACTGCGAGGGAATCGGAATAACGCCGTCGATTTCTTCCGAAGCCATCCCGGCCAAATGACCGGTCCAATTCAGCGCATCCACCATGATGTCGTTAGTGATGATGTCCAGTTTCTTTTGCACTTCGCCTTGTACGTTCTCGGAATCGGCGCTGCCCAGTACGCCGATCAGATTGCCCCGGTTAACCAAATGCGAAATTTTTTTACAGGCGGTAACCACATCGTTTAATAATGAAGTAAACGTCCCCGATACCCCCGGCAGCTCGCGTTGCTGCTCGATGATAAACTGGGTCAAAGTAACATGATTGGTCATTCTTGATTGCTCCGAGGATAAGTTGTTTTTCTTAAAAAATACGATCAAGCTTGTGTTACGCGTAAAGCCAAAGCCGCTTTCCGGTTATTTCAAGCTAATGCGGTATTGTAAATCATAAAGAGCGGCATGGATGACGCTAATGAAGGGCAATCACGATCGGAAGACTCAATAGTTTTATACGCGCTCGGATAACGTAGGCATTTTATTGCACTCGCCCCAAACCCTCTCGGCAGGGCTAATCCTTGACTAAGCGCATCATCGCAATGTCTTCTAAATATGTGTAATAGCTTGAGCCGTAGTAAAAATGCACCGCCCAACCAAAAAAAGCATCTAACGCATAAGGCGACGAAGACCACATTTGGTCATTTGGCGTTTCGGGGAATACAGTTAAATCTATCGCTAAATTTGGCTGCGTCGTATCAACCAAACTGGCTAATTCCTTGATATTCGGTAACCGCCACGCTTTGCCGGTTAAACGCGCTTCACCGGCGGCGCGTTGTAAACTTTCAATCAACATTCCGCCAAACGGATACCCTACGCAGGTCGTACCGTTCCAGGTCATGCCTTCCACGCAACGTCGCCACGTCAACCCCGTTTGCATGTCGAAAACTTCTGTGCCGTCTTTTGATATCACATATTTTTTTGCCACTGATTTTTGCGCTGAACTGACCAGACGAATCGCCGCGCGCGTTTTTTTATCCTGTTCAAAAACGCGCCCATCGTCAAAATAAATACCCCAAGCATCGTTTGGATTTTTGGCATAAGGCGTTGCCGACCAATAAATAGTGTTGGTTGAGTTTGGGAAAAAAGTTTGGTCGATATTTGGATCGGGAAACGCTACGCTGTAATTCACAATACCTTGCAACTCTTGAATTTGCGGTAAACGCCAATTCGTTTTGCCACATAATTTTTGCGTGTTTATCGCTTTCACAGCTTTTTTTGCATCTGCAAATCGATATGTTTTGATCGAATTTTTAGCGGTTTTAACTTCCCACAACAATCCCGTCACATTGTCTTTAACGCACGCCCATTCGATTGCATCAAGCGGCAATTTCTCGCCCGTCGCACTGACTTTGCTAAAACTAAATCCCGCGTGGCCGTCTTTGTCATCGTTGTTAAAAAAATCCCGCCCGAATTCGGCATCTTGGCGCGGATAAGTGCTAATGCCGCAGCCCGCCACGTTAAATGCGCCATCGGAACAAAAAGTAATGCCGGTATCGTTTAATTGCCCTTGAATTTGCGTCGCCACGTTACCGGAAAGCGTAACACGGGTTGAGAAATTGACATTTTGGTCGGCACCCGCATTGGCGATGATTTTTTGATTAGCTTGCGCTTGGATGCCGGATGCAAACAGCAATCCGGCAAAAATTAAGACTTTGTTCATAATTCGGACTATGGATTTCGTGGGCGCGACAAATTCGCGATAGGTTAAAACAAAAAAAGGGAACGTTTTGCAACGTCCCCCTTCTTAAAGTTTATAACAAGTGTTTGCAACTATTCAGCGTGAAGCACAACATCCCTCTCCAGTGGGAGAGGGTAGGGTGAGGGGAATCAAAAATGACTTTTTACTAGTTTATTTCTCCTCTCCCCGACCCTCTCCATCAGGAGAGGGGGCGTATTCACAGCGATTCGCTGAATAGCTACAAGTGTTTTTAGTGCCCCATACCTCCCGTTGTCGGCGCGGCTTTAATCACAAACGTTTCAGGTTGAGGCGGCGCGTGATCTTGCGCTATGCCTTTGGGTGAATCTATGAAGCTTTTATCCAGTGTGTGGCACAAATCACAACCGATAATTTGACCTTTCACCACTTTAATAGATGCGCCTTTTGCATCTGTCAAGGTCCGGTCAACAAGGGTTTTCGACAAGCGCGTGCCTTTGTGATCCGCACCGTGGCACGCCGCGCATTGGTCTTCGCCATCAGGGCCTGGTTTTTTCGCAAAGTCATTATGCCAGCCGCCGTTGAATTTACGGTTTGCGTCTTTTGCGGTATTTTTTGCCGCGCCATCCGCATGGTAATACCACGATTTATCGCCAACGGGGTGAATACCGTGAGGACCTGCCAAGAAGGCCTTTGGACTGCTGGAATCAACCACCGTTCCATCGCGTATGCCTTGCCCAACGCCTAAACCGCTTGTGCCGCCATCGGTAGCGACCAAGCCCGTTTTGAAATCGTCCTTGACATGACAAACCGAGCATTCCGCAATGTTGCCATCGTAACCTTGCAACTGTTTTGCAGTTTGGTTGTCGTTAGCATTCGGATCTTGGTTCGGCCAGATTGCGTGTGAACCGCCGTGACAGGTTGAACAATTCAACGAACCATTCGCTCCGCTGCCATGTACATCGGCACTTTTGCGATACAACGCCTGCGATACAGGCACACCGACATATTTCGTTACAGACGGATACGTTGTTTGTTCCATCATTGGATATTTTCCGGTAACGGGATCGACAGGTTTGCTTTTATCCTCAACCAATATAATTGTCGGCGTTTTCGTTGTGTCTGGCGCAGTCACCGGCTCAAGACGATTTTCTTTGGTTGGCATGACGGCAAAACGCGCATTGCTTGGGTTACGACTAAAGCCCGTTTTATCGCCTGCCTTCCATGCTTGACGTAAAACGCCTGCACTGAAGTTTTCACCTTTGCCGTTTTTGGCTTTGTTACCATCGCCAACGTGACAAGAACCGCAATTCGGTTCATCTAACCAAGGTCTGCGGAAATTAACGGAGTCTCCAGTGTAAGCGCCACCGCCCGTTAAGTTCGCGTCATAACCTTGGTTTGGATAAACGTTGCCAACCGCAAGCATATCGCCATGACAACTGTCGCATTTCAAACCTGCCGTGTGATGAATGTCGCGGTAACTTTTTTCAGTCGCGCCGGTATGACATTTATTACAGTTATCCTCGGCAGCTACTTTTTCACCTACTTTAACCAATGGCTCGCCATTTTTATCCGCCGGGAATAAATCGGGTCGCCAGTTGTTTTTGGTCGCGTCATAAACCTGCGTGGTTGGAACCGTTAAATTACCGTCCGCATCGGGTTTTAACGGTACGCCATTATCATCGTTATGCTGAGAATCCCAACCGCGTCCGCCCAACATCTTAGGATGTCCGCGTTCGTCACGAATCAAGTCGCCTTTTTTATGCGGCAGACCGTCTGCACTAACTGCCGCGCTTACGTCTTCTTTATAGACTTGCATTTTACCGTGGAAAGCATGGAAGGCTTTTGAATAATCCGAACGGTTGGTTTGGAACGCACGCGGCACAATGCCTACGTCAAATTTAAGTGCGCTTTGATGATGTCCTGCACAGAAGTACATCGGTTGAGCGCGAGATTTACCTTTATCGTCCGCATAACCGTCTGCAAGCTGAGATGAATAACTTGCCGGCCATTTTGCTCCGGTTGCGGGTGTCGGTCCGTAATACACCATGTAATCGTGCATGACTAGGGTGTTGAATAACGCCGCTTTTTCTTGCTCAACCCACGATGAGCCGCCTTCTTCTTCAGGCGCACGGAAATTCAGACGCACTTGCAATTTCCAACTGCCATCTGCGTCAGCCGGTTTGGTTGGGCTTGTTTGCGAAGTAGGTTTTCCAGCCGCATCGACTTTTACCCAACGTGATTCTTTTACGCGGTCTTTTCGCAAATTGTTTTGATCGCGCGGAATATAGTTTTTGTTGGCAGGATCGTTCATTTCCATGGCTAAATTTGTGAACGTTGGATTGTCCGCAATTTTGTCGTCGAATTTGTTATGAACGGCCGGCGGCCACGCTTTTGTTGGGTCGACACCCGGATCGAAACTACCTGCTCCCGTTGCAGCGCCTGGACTTTTTCCGTCCGGTGCGACTAATTCATCTGTTGTAACCGGCATCCGCCACACATCTTCGTCACCGCCCATTTTGCCTTGAGAATGACATTCGCGGCAACGTGTTTCCGAAGCGGTTGTATAAACGGCATCGGTTTTGGCAACCGTTTTATTGCCAACTTTTGCTTCCACACGCATTAACGGATAAGGATTTGTACGGCCCTGATCGTCGATGTCGCTTACTGGAATAAATTGTGCTGCAAAAATTTGTTTTTCGGGACTGTAATCGAATTTTTTTGGATCGTTCTTTACATACGGATTAGCAATACCCGGCATTTCACGCATTCCCAGCGCTTTGTCTACATTCCCTCTAACGCCTTGATCGGGTAACGCCGGTGCAAATGCCGGCATAAAACGGTTTTGCTGATCGGGGTACGCCATCCCTATTTCATTAATGCCTTGTTCTTTAGCCAAGGGCTGATGAATTCTGTCCCATTGTTCCGATTTACGAATTTTAGCCTGATGATAATCTTGCCCATCGATAAACACGTTTTTTAAGGGTTTGCCTGTTGCAGGATCGATTTCACTGGCTATCGGATCGTAGTTGGCGCCGACTTGGTTTTTGTCGAACAAGTTTTGGCTTGTTGAGTTGATGGAACCTTTACCGGCCGGGTCTTTGGCATTGGACGCGGCTGAATAAGCCAGATCCACACTGGAGTCATCGAGTAATATCGGCTTATGAGGTACTTTTTTAACGACTTGGGCATTCAATGCGTTGTAGTTAATCATCGCATTGAAAGGCAAATGAATTTGGCTACCGCCTTGCATTCCCATATCTTCATACGGTAAAACCACAAGCGCATCTTCATCATTAGTTACTTTGCCGGCTTTTTCCTTCGGCATTGCTCCACCTAAAGCAGGCGCAACTTGTTCTTTAACTTTGCCGTTTGGGTTCGTGCCTTTCGGTGGAATCACGGAAACCGTTACGTCGTCTAAGCATTGGTTCTTGCCGTCGGTAACTTTTAACGTTACGCGATATTTACCCGCATCGGTGAATTGATGATTTACTGAGGCTTGCTGCACATCTGCTGAACCGTCATTAATAGACCATAACGATTCACCTTTTACAGGAGACGATTCAAAAGAAATTGAACTGCCTTCGGTAATTTCAGTGTCCATTGCGGGTTTAGTAATCGCACACGCAGGAACAGCCGAACAAGATTTACCCGCACCGCTCACCGGCAATAATACCTGCATTTGGGAATTATCTTTTGGATTGGTTGCTTCAACACGCACTAAACACGGCATAGACGTTGCGCTGAGCAATTTCATAGTGAAACTATTTTTGCTATCGGCATTTACCGTGTAAAGAATGACATTCGTGGCGGCGTCATAAGCCGTCACTTTTGAATCTTTAGCATTAGCGCCAAGTATTTTCCCGGCAACAACAACTTTGCCTTCGGCCGCATCATATTTTGCCGTCGCCATTATCGGAACTGCCGCAGCTTGAGCACTGGGTAAATCCATTATCGCCATAACTAGCGTGAGCGTAATCAGTCCCAGCCTGCACTTTTGCCGGAATGGCGGTGGTATTTTTTGATTGAGCATAACCCTTTCCTTTTTGAAAAATTATTTTTATGTGAAGCCCCGGAAAAGTTATGCAATATGCATACCTTTTTATAAGGTATTTATTTTCAATGGGTTATGACTATGTTTTTGGGTGATTTTTTAGTTTACACGGCATATCACGTACTTTTTTAAAAAAACTGTGTGATATGCCATGCCAAAAATAAGGGTACATAAAAATGGAGTCTAAAAACCAGACTCCATTTAAACCGTCCATTTGAACGACAGTGTAAAGCGCGTTACTTCGTTACCGCTCCTGAAGCAATGCCACAGCTACCCGCCGGCGAATTCACACAACTGGTTTCAATACTATGGCAAGTATCGCAACCAATGGCCGTTCCTGCCGCAACTTTAATCACTTTGTCTTTGAAACCTGCTTTTTGTAATCGGGCAAAATCAAAGTTGCTGAAATCAAAGGTTCTATCGACAGGTGTTTTTGACAAGCGAGTTCCTTTGTGGTCATTGCCATGACAAGCTGCGCATTGATCTTCATCTTTCGCGCCCGCTTTTTGAGCATAATTATTATGCCAGCCGCCATAGGTTTTACCGTCTAAAACATTCTCATCGGTTGGCGATTTTGAATCTTTCCACCAATACGGATCGTTAACCGGATGCATATTATGAGGGCCACCGAGAATGCCAACGGTTATATCGCCACTGTATTGTCCACCGTCCAAATCGGCTTCATTTTTGAATGAGTCCGCGCTGTGGCAAACATTACATTCCAAAATCGTTCCTGTGTGACCTTGCAATTGCAACGCCGCGACATTGTCATTCGCGTTAGGGTCACGATTTGGCCACACCGCATGAGCCGCGCCATGACACGCCGCGCAAGCCACGTTACCGTGTCTGTCCTTACCTTCACGGAACAATGCCGCATCGACTTTGGTATCAACTTTTTTGGTTTGGAAATCGCCTTTTTCGTCGATGTTGTAATAAAAATCCGTTTCAAACTTCGCCTTATAGTTTTCTATCGGCGCGGCAGTGAATCGTTGCGTGTCGGGATTTTCTTTATCTACAAGGCGCGGTGTTGCGGATAAATCAGTCGCATCAAATGCTTTTGCCATAATGCCGGCACTGAAAAAGCCATTCTTTTTATCTTTGCCGATATTCGCGTTACCCACATGACACGAACCGCAATCAGGTTCGTCATACCAAGGCACGCGATAATCGTCACGCTCGGTTGAACCCAGTTTGGCTTTGTTGCTCAGGTAATTTTTAGGGAAGGCTTGACCCATTGCCAACATATCGCCATGACAATCGAAGCAACTTACGCCGGCTGTGTACATTCGGTCACGATACAACTGTTCACGGTGCCCGCTGTGACATTTCAAACAGTTATCTTCCATCGGACGCTGTTTGCCTTGTTTGTCGAAAATGGGGAATAAACTTTTATCCGAGTTATTCGTTCCTTTCGTTTTCCAATCCCAACGCACAAATTTACCTGTTTTATCGCGGACAATATCGGTTTTTTTATCGTTGTATTGCAATTCGCCATGAAAGCGGTGCATCGCAATGGAATAACTCGGTGCGTAAATAGGTTCGTTGACTTTGAAGCCTTCCTCATCCCACCACGGATTTTTGAATGGGCTGAAACTTATCGCCGTAGCATGGCAGCCATAACACGGTTTGGGCGTGTCTTTTCTGACTTTGCCGTTATCATCCAAGGCACGATCAACGTTTAACATGTCATCGAGAAAAGAGATTTTGTCGTAGAACTGATGAATGCTCGAATAGTTCAACGCTGCCGCATATTCCTGATCAAATAAACTGTTTTCCTTACCTTTAAAATCCGCAACGCTGAAAAATTTCGGTTTGCTCAAAACTTTATCGGCGGGAGTAGGTGTTTGTTTTTCAGCAAACTTAGCCCATGCACTGGAATTAAACGCTTCTTTTGTGTGAGGCGCGTTTGGATTTGCCGCAATTTTGCCTTTTTCGTGACAGCCGCTGCAATGAAAATCCTTGCTTGTGCCGGTCACGGCATCGGTTTTGGCAAGCACTTTTTTCGACCCTTTATCAACGGCTTCAACACGCCATAAAGGAAAGGGATTGACGCGCCCTTTGTCATCAATATCGGTAACGGGCAAAAAATTGGCGGCAAAGATTTGAGCGTCCGGTTGATATTGTGAAAACGCTTGCGCCGTGTTTGTGACATAGGGGTTCGTTTTTCCAGGCATGAACAAGCCGTGTTCGGGATTATTCGGATCATCAGGCGCCACCTTTTTTGTAGCATCATCCAATTTTGCTTTGAAATAGCCTTCGTCAACCGTTGGCAATCCTTGAGCGGCGCCACAACCGTATGCTCCCCAATAACCCGTCATCGCCCATGAACAAGCAAAATAACCATCTGCCTTTTCAGAATCCGGACGTGGAGGCGGCAACTGCCACATATCGGTTTTTTGAATGACGGCATCGATTAAATCCGCCGTTAATGGGTAATTTTGACTGGTAGTGTTGATTGAATCTTTACCGACTGGATCGACCGGATTTGAGGCGGCGGAATAACGCAATTCCACGGCGGTGTCATCTAAAAACACGGGTAAACGATCTTTTTTAAACGCATACGCTTTTAGATTATTAACAGCGGGCGATGCCGAACTATAGCCATTATCACGAAATTGCATATCGCTCCAATTTTGATATGTCCATTCTTCAAACGGCAGCACAACCACGTCATTTTTTTTGCCGGCAAGTTCACTGCCTTTTTTCGGCGCACTTTTTTGCGCATCCGTCGCCATTTTTGAAATATCAGGCAAGCCTTTGGGCAAGGTACCGACTACAACATCAATAACGGATTCACAACGGCGATTTTGTGCATCCATTGCGCTGAAATGTACTTTGTAAGTTGCATTATCACGAACGAATTGCACCGTGGTTTTTAAACCTTCGGGACGTTTATAAGCGGGCGGATTGGTGTTTGGAATCAGCTCACCAAAAACGCCGCCCGAAAAATCCCATTCATATCTCAAAGGTTTAGCGCTTGCGTCTTTTAAAGTCGCTTGTGCGGCAAAAGAAACATCTTGATTCGCACTAAACACAATGCCCGTTTTGGGTGAAAGAATCTTACACGTTGGCGCTTTCGCATTGGCTGCCGCTTGAACAACCGGCGCTGCGATTGCTATTGTCGCCACAACCGGCATGAGCGCAATCAAACCAATCCTGCGCTCTTGCCGTGGCGGTATTTTATTATTGGGCATAAGCCCTCCTGAATTTTGAATGGGTTGGTAACTACTCAGCCTTCAATCCGTAGTTACCCTAGTTAATAGTTTTGGGTAAAAAACGCTGCCGATAACCGGCAACGGTTTTAACTAGCAACAATTGCACCCTTAAAAATACATTTAAACTCAGTGTATTATGAATATTATTCAATAATATTCGTAACAGTGCGGCATATCGCATACTTTTTTTAAAAAACTGTGTGATATGCCGCGATTCAAGCAAAAGCATTGCTGTTAAAAACCAAAAAATACTGAATAACCTATTTATTTAGTTTGTTTTTTACTTTATTGGCGCGAATTCTGCTTTCATCATTCAAATTTTTCTTTTAAAAACAAATTCTAATGCGCTCCGTTATTTGGCAGATTTTTTTCACAAGCCTATTTTTGTTTTTTCCGCTTGCAATTTTGTTAGCCGATGACGGTGAAGATTTGTCCGATTACACGCCTGTTTACAATTTTGACCCCGAACCTGTAGTAACACCGCCTGTAACAACACCACCTGTAATAACGCCCCCTGTTATACAAACGCCTGTCGTGAATCCAATTGTTGAAAATAGCGTTGATTTACCACGCATTCACCCCGCGATTCCATTACTTGATGAAAACGGCCGGCACGTTTTAGATTCCCAAAAACCTTACAGTACGCATACCAGTTGCGGCGGCGGGGCGGGTTGTCACGACATCGACAAAATCAGTCATGCTTACCATTTTGAAATGGGCCGCGATGAAAGCGACGATAATTTCGGTTTACGTCGTGGTTTATCGGCACTGACCTCGCCCGCTTATTTCGGCGGGTACAGTTGCCAAAATGACAATAATCCTTCGTGGTTAAGCAAAAAAACGAATCTAAAAGAAACCGATTTTTTGGATTACGGCGCAGTCGGCTTGATTAAAAATTGCGAAGAATGTCATGCGGGCGGTGGTTTTGCCGAAAAAGATAGGGCCGGACATCGTTACGACACGCAACCTGAAAATGCCGTTTCATTTTTAGACGGTGATTATTTCGAATGGAACGACAAAAAACTCGAACAATGGGATTGGAAAGCAAGTGGGGTGATTGAAGCCGATTGCCTGATTTGTCACGCGGATTTGTCTAAATTCAAACGCCCGGTTAGCGATTGGAAAAGCCAACGTAACTCACACATTATCAAAAACGGTTGGTTTCGTTATGCCAATTCGGCGATTTTAGCGTTTTTAAACATGTCGCCCGCTAACGCCGACGGTCAAGCCTTAGCCACACTTGAAACGCCTGCAAATGCAGAACCCGTTTTGAAATGGAACGAAGCCGCCTTTAATGCCAATGGTGACGCACAAATTCCAATGCTGCGTTTTCCAGCTAGCGAAAATTGTATGCTGTGTCATTCGACCAGTGAAAAAAGACGCGGTTTTTATGGTTTCGGCGATGCGGCGAAAGTTGAAGAAAATGTGGTCGATCCACGCGACGATGTTCATAAGGGTAAATCCTGGACGGAAAAAGGCGTGGTTCGTTCGATTGAAAACTGCGAAGCCTGTCACGCGAAAAATTATTACAACACACCGCTAGATTTAAGTGCCGACCATAATTTTTTAACGGGTTTTTCAGATGAGGATGTGCGCCGGGATTTGAATAATCAGCCCAAACCGTTGTCATGTGAGCATTGTCACGGCGGCACAACTTACGGAAGCATTGAAAAACCTGCGTTGCCGCATTCAGGACAAGCGACGCTTCTTGATGCTCATCGTGAACTGTGGCGAACGCGCGGCGATATGGAAGGTTATATCGAACGGACGCTTGACCGCGTGGTGCAAGTACATTTCAACGCCGTCGCGTGTCAGACCTGCCACATTACCAAACTTGCGGATCAAGATAAACCGCTCAAACCGCGGTTTCGTTATCGTATCAGTGAAGATGGAAAATCACGCATCATGCCCTATAACCCGGCGAGTCGTTATTACTGGATTGACAGTACCAATCAGCGTTTTTTAACCCGCGCTGAACGTTTGTCGGTTACCAATGGCGTGGACAGCGAGCCGAAAAGTTATCAAGACGTGAAGGATTTAAAAGCGCGTTTCGATGATTTGCTCAAAGCGTCAGGTTTTCAAAAACCTAACGCACAAATGATTTGGACGGAAACCAATGACTATTTGATCAGTCACAACACCCGCCCCGTTGCGGACACGATGCCTTGCACGGATTGTCACGACAGAAAAAGTAACGGTTCAATCAGTTCGGTAGTGACAGGCATTTTAGGCAAACAAAATATCCGTGTTGTCGCCGAATTAAACGACACCTTAGCTTATCCAAAACTTATCAAAGAAGGCGTGGTGAAATTAGCGATGCCGTATTTCAAGCTGTCGAACGACGGCAAAATTGTTGAAAACATCAATGATGTTTTGTACGAAACCAAATTAAATCCGTTCACCAGCCAATTACAAAGCAACAGAATCGACGCGCTGTCGGGTGAATTTAGAGTGGTCGGACGAGATGAAGTTATTAAAGAATTGTTACCTGACGAAACTGCTTTACAAACGACATTAAGCGCGCAATGGACACGAAAATTGTTTGTGTTCAAAAACAATTCGACCGGCAACAACGTAAAAAATATGTGGTTTGCCGCGAATTATACCAATGCCAATAAAGATATTTTGTCGAATTATCGTTTTGACGTTATCGCCTCCGATTGGACGCGTTTTGTGTTTCCAGGCAATAAAAGAATCGGCAAGTTACCGCAAGGAGAGCTTTCAAGTCCGGTGTTTTATTTTCAATCGCGCTGTTTAAACGATGAGCTGATTTGTTCGCTCGGCAACGAAAAATTGTTTATCAAATTGCCTTATGACGGCTACGCCGGCGCGCCGAACGAAGTAGCGTTATTTGCGGTGAATTTGGTGAGCGGCAACATTATTAACCCGCCTAAAACGCGGGTTCCTGCCGAAATTATCGCCGTAAAATCGAATTACGTTATTGTATCGCTGACGCGCTTACCTAAACGCGCCGTTTTAGTGGATTTAAAACAATGAAACCTTCCGTTTTATTAGTCCAAGCGTTGCCTTGGTTGACCGGTTCAGGCGTTGCCTTAAGTCAGGGATTATTAGCGACCGCTTGCACTGTGCCGAAGATCGGAACATGCGCGGGTTGCGGAAGTTGCGTTATTGCGGTGGCAACGTTTACCGGTTTAGCGCTCAAAAAACGTCGTGAACAACGCGAACAAGGGCTTGAGCCGTTCGAAATTTGTACACGCGATGATTAACTCTTCAACGGAGGCGGATAAAAAAGTCCCCTTTTTGGGATTTGCTTTGCTGTCGATATTAGCAACAAGTTCGTTCGCCTCCGATCAAAACGACAGTTGGCGGGGTTCCCTGCGTACAAAAATGCAAACAGATAACCGTTACAACATAGAAGAGGGCGATTACACCGGCGAAGCGTGGGGAACATTGGTTTATAACAATCCAAATCAAAAATTAAATGCGCAATTTAGCGCGGTCAGCCGCTTAAGCACCGATATTTACCGCGATAAACAACAACTTTATCAGGCCTATGCGGAAAAAAGCTTTGATTTTTTGCCTGTGACTTTGCGGGGTGGACGTTTTGAAAAAAGCGATAATTTGGGGCTGTATTTAGTTGATGGCGCGACTGCAAAATATCAATTTTCAAAGCCCTTAAGTGTTGAAATTTATGGCGGACGACCGTTGCAAATCGATCACGTTCAATCGTTGCGCGGTTCGTTAGTCGGCGGCGTTGAAAGCGCGTTGAATCTCACACCCGATTTTTCAACATCTTGGTTTAAATTGGAAAAAACTGATTTCCGGGTCGGAATGCAAACCGTGCAACGCGACGAAACATTTTTACAAGAAGTAATTGAACCGGCTTTACCCAAACAAAAGACAAAAAAGGGCGCCGTTAAAACACCAAAAAAAAAACCTGTAAATCCGGAATTCGATTTGCTGACACCGACGTTTAACGAGAGTTTGGTTAATGAAAATTTCGACGTGATTGAAACACCGCAAGAAGTTAAAACGCCAACCGTTAATAACCAATCCGTGACCAATGCAAATTTTGATGTGTTAGGAATGCCGACGCAAACATTGCAAACGCGCGCTTTAACGAGCTATCGTTACAATGTCGCAACATACTTACAAGGCAGTTTATTCGGCGAAAAAAAACCGTTTGAAATCTATATTAAAGGCTCTTACGCCAGCGAAAAAAGTCGCCTTGAAAATGTGTTTGTCGATGCCTGGTGGGATATTTTTAAAAACCTGCGCTTGCGAAATTCTTATGAAGCCTATCGCCCTGTTCAACCTTACGTCACCTTTCGCGACCGTTTTTATTCGGCTTACGCGCTGGGTGAACAACAAATTTGGCGCGGTTCGGTTGAACATCGTTTTTCTTCAAAGCTACGTTATTCGGCCGGTGTGCAAGTTGCCGACCGCAAAATGGGTTACAGCGGTTACGGCGCAAATACCAGCGTAAGTTATCACTGGCAACCCAATATCACGTGGCAAGGCACGCTTGATTATTTGGAACTTAACAGCAACGAATATGCGGCTAGTTTTTACCTTTCCCACACGCACGCGCTTGATAGCAAAAATCGTTACAGCATAAATTTAGCGTTCCGGGATGAACAAAAAAGTTTGTACGGTAAAAATTTTGCAACAGGCGTTGAAGCCGAATGGCAAACGATGATTAACACCAATTGGGTTGCCGCCTTGAAAGCCAGTTATATCAATAATTCACAACTCACCGCTGAATATCTGGGCTCGATGCAACTGACTTATTATTTCGATCATTTTCAGGCGAAAAAACCATGATTTTTCGCGCGGTTTTGTTAATTATTTTGGTCGTTTTATCGAATTTGGCGTTTGCGGTCGATGCAAAAACCGATAATGCGTGGTGGGAAAAACGCAATCAAAAATCCGACGTCTATTATCCGCATAACGCGCATTTGGAGGTGATGAAGGAAGAAGGCGATAGCTGTTTGCTTTGCCATTCTTATGCAAAAACCGCTAATGTCGATATTAAAAAACTGAAAAATTTAACCGTCATCGCTAACGAACCGCTCAAAGCCGTTTGTCACTCCTGCCACGTTGACGAGCAACGCGCGCCTTGGCGTTGCGATGTTTGCCACACCGATAAAGAACGGATTCAGCCGCCCGACCATCGTTTTGATTATAAAAACCATCACAACGAAGCGGCGCGTGGCAATGAAAAAAACTGCCAAACCTGTCATTTAGATGTCAATTTTTGCACCGATTGCCATTTGCGCCGCGACACCTCGGGCGCGGGTTATCACCCGTTAGGTTACCGTACTTTACACGGTTTGGAAGCGCGTTTCGATTCGGCGCGTTGCGGACGTTGCCATAATGAAAACTATTGCAGTGACTGCCATGCAACACGTTAAAAGTTTGATTTTTTTAATATGTTTGTTATTCGTGATGCCAATTCACGGTAAAACAATCTCGCAAACCAGCAGTCTGTTTTTAACGCCTTCGCACGGAATGGGCAGTGCATGGGGAAAAGCGAATTGCCAAAGCTGTCACGCGCTGCAACGTCTGCATGAATCGGTTCCCAACATAAAAGCCATTGTCGATCAAAAAAAATTCGCTACTTGCGCCGCGTGTCACGGTGATAACGGTGCGCCAAAAACCGAGCCGCAATGTTTAATTTGCCACAACCCACAAGATATGCCCGAAAATCCTTTTAGAACGGGCATCCATCGACATGATTTTGATGCGTCCATGGATTTACCCACGAGCAGCCGTCAATGCGTGGTGTGTCATGCCGCGTCGAATATGAACGGCATATTTGAATTGGACATCGATTTGACAATGTTCAGTAATAAGCTGAATAAACCGGCTAAAACGCTTGTGCCTTACAAAAACACAAACGAATTTTGCTTACGTTGCCACAATCGCACTCATCAACAAACCAAATATCCGATTATTCACGCCGGGCGATACGATCAATCGATTGCCGCCGAGGATAATTATCGAAAAATTGATAAACACGGGATTCAAAAGGGTGAGGAGGACAGCTTACATAACGGTTTGCGTGGAGGTTACGCTTATAAAACAGTTGTGGATTGTGTCGATTGTCACACGATGCACGGCACCACAAATAAAGGTTTGATTATCGACGACTCGCGCAAAGGTGCGTTTTTATTGGATCTGAACATTCGCAATACGCCGTACAAGGTGCAATTGCTTGAAAACGATACGAATTACAGCCAACTTTGCGTGCTGTGCCACAACATGAAAGAAATCGGTGGCGGCGGAGAACGCGATACAGGAAACGGTTTAAGCGGCGTGCATTTTGACAACGGTTCGGATTGCGTGACGTGTCACAATCACGGCGAGCCTGTCCAAAAAGGCTTATGAAAATCCGTTTTTTTTTATTGCTGATATGTAGTCTGGCGTTTGCGGACGAATCAAACGATTGGCAAGCGCAATCGTATAAACAATCGAAACATTTGCCCGATTTGCATCACGCCGTGGACGTGAAACTGCCCGACGAAATGCAGCCGCCGGCCGAATTTGTTTTAACAGAAGGGCGCAAAATTACGTGTGAAACGTGCCACGGCTTAGAAAAGATCGCCGAAACGGCTTATGACAAAATCGATAAAAATGCGCCTGATTTTTTACGCAAAGACGGTTACAAAAAATTAGAAACATTTTGTGCGAACTGCCACGCTAAAAAAGCCCATGAACGCCCAAACATTCACCTTATGCTGAACGATGACGGCACCCTTAAAAAAGCAAACTGTTTGTTTTGTCACAGTGAAATCAACGAACAGCGCGATAAAAACCGTAACTTAGCCGACGCGAAATTACGTTTGCCGGTTGAAAAAGTGTGTTTAGCCTGCCATTTAAAAACGCCGCATTTTAACGCCGTTGAACATACCGACACCAAATTGGCAGCCGATTCAAAAAGTTCGGCGCGAAATATGAAAGAACATTTGAAAACACTTGAAACTGAAAAAGGCATACGGATGCCGCTTGGTGAAAACGGCGCAGTGCTTTGCGTGACCTGTCACAGCCCGCATCCCGAAGGCGTTTTAGCTTCAAAAAATCCGACCGGCAGGCAAGTTCACGGCGATGCCAAAAAAGGCGTGGAATATGAAAAACACAGTTGGAGCGAAGTCATTGAAGCCGATAAACGCGCCCGTTTAGAAAAATTGGCGGCGACTTTGCCGCCGTATCAACGCATTAAAAATGAAGTTCTATTACGGTTGCCGGCCAAAGACGGCGCGTTATGTTTGAGTTGTCATGAATTTGAGAATTAAGTTATGAAAAATCCAGTTAAAACCGCATTGCAAAGATGGCGTGACGTTCCGAAAGTCCAACGTTTTCGTTACAGCACGATTTTCATTTCCTGCATTTTATTTTTAACACCGTTGGCGATTTTGCCGAAACTCGCAGGCAACAGCGATTTATGCGGACGTTTGTGTATGCGCCGGTTTTATTTATATTTTCCGAATATGTCGCTTGACGATTTTGCGACGCATGTTTCAGCGGCAATGATTGGCGTGATTGCGTTTGGATTAATTTTACTGACGACGTTATTTTTCGGGCGAATTTGGTGCGGTTATTTATGTCCTGTTGGCGGATTTAGCGAACTGGTCAGCCGTTTATTAAATGACCGTTGGAAAATTGAATATCGTTGGCTGCCGCAATTTCAAATCCGTTACAGCTATTTAGGCACTTATTTAATCGTCTTGCCTGCAATCGGCGTGAGTGCCTGCACCTTATGTAATTTCATCACCGTGCCGCGTTTAGTCGAGGCGATGTCGGGCGGCGCTGGAGGCTTAGCCTTTATTTTCTCGGCAGTCGGCTTGGTGAATTTATCGTTACTTTTATTGCTCGGCTTTTTCTCCAGTAAAGGCCGCGCCTATTGCCAATTTATGTGTCCGATCGGCGCAATTGACGGCATGGTCAACAGTTTCGGCTCACGTTTTCGCAGTACCCACCGCATTCGCGTCGCCAAAGAACGTTGCACGGGCTGCAATATTTGCGCGCGAAACTGTATGTGCGGCGCCATCAAAATGATTGATAAAGTCGCCACCGTTGAACAATCATCGTGCATGGATTGTCACGAATGCGTCGATGTGTGCGATTGGAATGCGATTGAATGGACAACCGCTTCGCGCCATAAAGAACCTAAACGTGTAAAAAAAGGCACTGAAATTTTCCCCGACCCCGATTGGCAAGTGATTACCTTTAAACCGCGTTTTGTAGCTAAAGTCACCCCCGTGCAAACGATTTCTTGGCCGCGGGTGATTAACGCGGCGATGCTGCTAGGATTTTTAACCGCTTTAACCATTGCGGTAGTTGTGCATTGATGAATCGTTTCCAGCTCTTTTTCCTGGTGTTATTGCTGATTTTTTGCAATGCCGCTTTTGCCGATAAACGCCATCCCGATCCTGACGGTTGTTTTTCATGTCACGGCTTGCCTGATTTGAAATATATCGACAAGCAAGGACAAATTCGCTCGGCTTCAATTTTAAAATCCGATTATTACGGTTCGTTGCATGGTTCTGTGCCGTGTAAGGATTGCCATCGGAAAATTACCGATTATCCGCACGAGGAAAAAGACGGTTTGGTGGATTGCGGCGAAACCTGTCACGTCAAAGAACCTTCAAACGGCAAAGCCTTCACGCACAAAGATATTGCCAAAGAATTTGAAAAATCCGCGCACGGCAAAGGCTTGAGTAAAGATTTTGCGGCGGGAAATCGCATAAAAGAAGATTCCGATTCGGCATTGCCGTCGTGTCGGCGTTGTCACGATAACGCGCCCTACATTGCCGCCTCGCAAATGGAAGCCTTCAAAAAAGAGTTTTCACATAACGATGCGGAATGCGGCACTTGTCATGAAGGCGATGCGTGGCGCAATCAATTTAGCGGACATATCTTGCGCCGCTATATCGGCAATCATTTAAACAAAAATGTGTCGAATAAATTATGCATCGATTGCCACGGCAACATCGAAAAAATGGCGAAAGTTGAACAGGAAGACCCGCTAACAAAAGAGAAAAAAGCGGTGAGCTTGGAGTTCATTCATTCGACCGAAAGTTACGATAAAACCTTACACGGGCGATTGTTGAAAGACGGCGGTTTACACGGCGCATCCTGTGTCGATTGTCACGCGCCAATAGGTTTGCATCACGGCATTAAACGTGACGAAGACGCAAATTCGTCAGTGAATCCCGCACATTTAAAAGAAACCTGCGGACAATCGAACTGCCACAAAGATTATTCTAAAAGCGTGGCGAATAACGGTTTTTTAAATTCCGAAATGCACAGCGTCGCCACCCTGGGTTTGGGTATCGAAACGAAACTGGAAGATATTTTAAAACCTGATTTTGCCGCGTTTAAAGCATTATCGATTTGGTACAAACTGGCAGCAATTTTAGGTTCATTGGCGATGGTGTTTTGTGCGGCAAGCATTGCCTGGAGTATTTTTGGCGACGCGGGCAAATTGAACAAAAACAACAATAATTCAATAGTGGGTGCGGAGAAATTCCAACGCATCATCATCGGTTCAAAACCGAAAAAGAAAGAAAGCGTGTGGGCCAAGATCAAAAAACGCTTTGAAAAATCGGTTCAAGATAAGGAAAAATCATGAAACTGTATTTTTTTTATAGTTCCCACGCTCCGGCGTGGGAATTCAGTCCGCAACGCTCCAGTGTTGCGGGACGCTGGAGCGTCTACCACTGCATTCCCACGCCGGAGCGTGGGAACGATGCAAAACCGAAAAAGAAAGAAAGCGTGTGGGTGAAGATCAAAAAACGCTTTGAAAAATCGGTTCAAGACAAGGAAAAATCATGAATCTGTATTTTTTTTATAGTTCCCACGCTCCGGCGTGGGAATTCAGTCCGCAACGCTCCAGCGTTGCGGGACGCTGGAGCGTCTACCACTGCATTCCCACGCCGGAGCGTGGGAACGATGCACCAGCATTAAAAATCGGTTCAAGACAAGGAAAAACCATGAAACTGTATTTTTTAGTGTTTTTATTTGTCGTTAAATCAGCGTTTGCGTCAGAAATCCCATTGCATCAACAGCAAATTGAAAACGCGGTTTTGACTCAAAACGCTATCGAGTTATCGGCAACAAAACTGCGTGAGCACAAAGATATTGAGATTCACGAAAAACTGTCGATTCCGCCATTTCATAAACAAACAGGTGAGTTGGAAACCGCCCCGCAAAGTTTTTGCCAAACCTGTCACACGCCCTTGCCGCACAAAAAAGCGTTGCGAACCCGCACCTTTAACAATATGCATGTTCGTTTTATCGCCTGCGAAACCTGTCATTACGAAAATAAAATGCTGACTTACGACTGGTTCGATATGGAAAAGGAGCGGTTCGTTTCGGGTGAATTACGCATTGGCAAAAATATCGACAATGAAAATCCGCGCCCGATGAATCCGAAAATTGCGCCGTTCTTGAATAATCGGCGCATTTTTTTGCTGAAAAGCGACGAATTTGCACAACAAATCGCAGTGCGTTGGAAACAGGCGCCCGACACTGAAAAAGCGGCTTTGCACGCAAAAATCCACGCGCCATTGTTGTGGCAAAAAACCGAGCAAACCCATCAAGGCACAGCTTGCCAGGAATGCCACGACGATAAAAAATCAAAACTCGATTTTGCCCAGCACGGCGCAACGCCGGAACAAGTGCAGGCGATTACCACGCATATTATTCCGCGCTTTTTACAACATTATAAAAATGATGACCAACGGATTACCATTCGTGAAATGTTGCGTTAGCCGTTTATTTTTAGCTTTTTGTTTATTTTTTATCGCTTTGAATTCATGGGCGGTAGAGATCACCGCGCAACGTATTTTAGCGGCAAATTTGCAACAACCGGTTGGCGTGGCGGTTTCGGCTGAAAAAATGGTGTTTTTGGATAATCAGGGTTTACATATCAACAATTCAGTGATCGATAACCAAGGTGCGGCGTTAAGTGTTTTTAGCTATAAAAACGCTATTTGGTCGGCAGATCCGATAAAACGGGAACTTTCGCGTTTTGATGATTCTGGAAAACTCAGCCAAAAAATCGATGTTGCTCAAACTGCCGACAGTAAAGATCCGCCTGAACCTGTCGCAATCGCTGTTTATGACGATGTGATTTATTGGGCGGACCGCGCCAATCACCGGATTTGCCGTTTTGATTTAGTGAAAAATTCCGCGTTAGCTTGTTTTGGTCGGCGCGGTGAAATGGACGGCGAATTTCAATACCCCTATCAAATGGCATTCGACCGCGACGGTTATCTGTACGTGGTCGATATTATGAATTCACGCATTCAACAGTTTGATAAAAACGGCCGTTTTTTCGCCACGATTGGCACATTCGGCACCGATAAAATGTCTTTATTTCGTCCAAATGGGATTGCAATAGACACTAAAAACGATGTGCTGTTTATCAGCGACAGCTATTTCGGCACGATTAAAGTGTTTAAAAATGGCGAAGCGTTGGGTGAGATGCTCGACAGCAACGGCAAAACGGTCATTTTACAATCCCCGACTTCGTTGGCATGGCGGGATAACAAACTTTTTGTGGCTGAAACATTGGCCAATCGAATTGTCGAATTTTCGATAAATCCGAGTTTTCTCCCCCCAGCCAACAATAACGCGGCGCCTGTTGAACCGTCCCAAAAAAATTGTTTAGCCTGTCATTTGTCGTGGCGGAAAGAAACCGCGCAATCGGATAAAAACGGCGTTTTGCCCGATGGCTCGTTGATGATGTGTTATAGCTGCCACAATGGCGCGATAGTGGATTCACGTTTGCGAATCGGCGCGAACAAACAACATTCGAGCGTTTATGACGATGAAAAATTAAAAAAACAGCGTTTTGTCGAAAAGCGTAGCGATAAATTAGCCAACGATTTTCCGCATGGCGAACATAATGATTTGAATTGCACGAGTTGTCACACGCCACACACTACATTGCCCCCCCTTGCAAAGGAGGGCGGCGTTTTGGCGAATGAAACGCTTTATAAAGAACACGGTAATGCCTGGCTTCGTGTCCCGAATAAAAACGGCGATTTGTGCGAGAAATGTCACGAATCGAAAGCTAAAAACGCCCGTGAAAAGGAAACCAAAAATCGCGGTGTAAATCATCCATTAGCGATTAAATTAGCCGTGCCGCCGGAAAAAAATGCGTTGGGTTTTGCAACGGAAACGAAATTGCAACAACAGGGTTTGCCGGATTCCTTGCTCAAAAACGGCGGTGTTTTAGGCGGTCAAAACGAAATGCTGTGCCAAACCTGTCATCAAATCCACGGCGGTTTCGATAATGGCGCGTTGACGGTTTTGGAAAATGAAAAAGCGGCGTTGTGTTTGGCATGTCACCAAAGGCAAGCCTCTGAAAATGAAAAAGACGCGCATAAAAAAGGCGTACATCCTGTCAATATCAAACCTGACTCGAAAAAACATCCGACGCCGATGCAAAAAGACGGCAAAAATGTTGATTTTGTCAGTTGCCAAACCTGCCACGTTGTCCACGGCGGCAAACTCGGTTCAACCTTGCTTGAGAAAAAATATCCAACTTCGGATGCGCTTTGTGAAACCTGTCACACTAAACAAGCCTCGAAAAACAAAGCGGATGCGCGTCACAAAGGCATTCATCCAAGCAACGTAAAACCTGACCAAGCGATGAAGCAAAACGATAAACCGGTGACCTTTGTAAGCTGTCAAAGTTGCCACAATGTGCATTCCGGAAATCCGGGAACCGCGTTGCTTGACAAAGGTATCAAAGATGCCGAATCGTTGTGTAAAACCTGCCATCAACGCCAACATGCCAAAGATAAAGACGATGCCAAGCAAAAAGGCGTGCATCCTGTGAATGTAAAAATGGACGACGAAGTTGAAATTGTCCCAGGCAAAAAGACCAAAGAAGTCGGTTGCCTGACCTGTCACGCCGTGCATGACGGAAAACCCGATACGCCCGCGCTGGTTGAGCATTATAAAAACGGTGAACTTTGCTCGCATTGTCATCAAGGTAAGCAGGCGATTGTCGGCAGCGACCACGATTTGCGAATCACGGCGAAAAACAAACCTAATCAATTTAACGAAAAACCGTCTCAAAGCGGCGTTTGCGGTTCATGTCACAGTTTGCACCAAGGCAATAAAAATCCGCCGCATTTGTTTTTAGTGAAATCGGTAGTCGAGGATTTCGCCGACCGGGAATTGCAACACAGCGCATTGCGTGAAGATAATCTGTGTATTAACTGTCATCAAAAAAACGGCATCGCGGAAAAGAAAATCGTGAAATTCTTCAATCATCCGCACAAAGACATGGTTTTGCGTTCGGATAAGAAAATTCTGCCGCTTTTAAATGCCAAGGAAGAAATCGATGACTTTGGACAAATCGCATGCAAAACCTGCCACGAGCCACATTTTTGGAATGCAAAAATCAGTAAAAACGCGCTGCAATCAAAACCAAAATCGATTTTATTGCTGGGACAAACGGATAATGTGGAAGGTTCGCCGTTGAATAGTTTTTTGCGGACCGAGGGTGTGAAAGATACCTTTTGCGTGGATTGTCACGGCATGAATGCGTTGCCGAAATTCAAGTACTTTCACGATAAGGAAAAAGTGCGCCACGTTGTGGATTATTTGCAATGACAAAGCCTGAACCACGTTTATTATTGGCGTTGCCGGTTATTTTGATTGTGCTTTTGGGTACGATGTACGGTTACGGTTTAACGTATAACCCGAATAAAAATCCGTCGCGTTTAATCGGAAAAAAAACGCCCTCTGTTAATTTACCTGCGCTGGAAAACACCGGAATTATTTTGCATAGCGCGGATTTTAAAACGCCTGCGCTGATAAATGTTTGGGCTTCATGGTGTGCGCCGTGCCGCACTGAGCATGAATTGTTAAAACAGCTCGCAGCACAAGGCGTGACGATTTACGGTGTGGATTATCAAGACGATTTAGACAATGCCCGGGCGTATTTGAAGCAACAAGGCAATCCGTTTGCCGCGATTATGTTTGACGGGGCAATGGCAAGCGCGATGCCGTTTGATGTTCAAAATTTGCCGCAAACGTATTTAGTCGATAGGAATGGCGTGATTCGCGTACGGCATATTGGCGCATTAACAGCGGAAACTTGGACATCTATGCAAGCCGCTTTGCAATCCGGACTATAAATGTACACCTTTTCGTAACTACTCGGCACATTAAAGAAATGGAACACGGATGACACAGATAAGACGGATTTACACGGATTTTTTAGAATATTCTGCGCTTTTAATCAGTGATCATCCGTTCTATCTGTGTCATCCGTGTTCCATTAATCATTTTTAACATACACTGAATAGTTATACCTTTTCAACCCTTACACTACGTGGTTTTAATGAACGATAACACACTAGAAGCACACCAATTATCTTGCATCCGCGACGAGCGCGTGCTGTTTAGCGAATTAAGTTTTACCTTAAACAGCGGACAGGTTTTGCTTATTGAAGGCGCGAATGGCGCGGGTAAAACGTCGTTGTTACGCATTTTGACCGGCTTTCGCAAACCCGATACCGGCGATTTATTTTGGAATGACGACGCGCTTGACGACGCACAGGAGTTTTATCGCGATACGGCCTATATCGGACACCATAATGGCTTGAAAGACACACTCACTGCCGAAGAAAATTTGCGTTACGCCCAAGCGTTGGCGTCTACCGCATTGACGATTGATGATGCGCTGGAACAAGTCGGTTTGGACGGTTATCAACAAACATTAGTGCGTTTTATGTCAGCGGGACAGCGTCGGCGTTTAGCGTTGGCACGCTTGCTTTGCACCCGCAAAGCGCTGTGGATTCTCGATGAACCGTTTACCTCATTGGATCGCGCGAGTATTAAATTATTTGAAAAATTCATTGAAACTCATGTCAGCCAAGGTGGTTTGGCGATTATGACTTCACATCACAACACCGCTATTCCACACACTTTGCTGCAAAAAATTCACTTATGAAACAGTCATCTTTATTCCAGGCGCTTGGCGCGGTAATCAAACGCGATTTACTGCTTGCTTATCGTCAGCGCGCCGAATTGATAAATCCGCTGGCATTTTTTGTGATGGTGATTACTTTATTTCCGTTAGCGTTGGGGGCGGAAATCGCCCTGTTAAAACGGATTGCGCCCGCGATTATCTGGGTCGCGGCGCTATTGGCTTCGTTAATGTCGATTGATAATTTATTTCGCGCCGATTACGACGACGGTAGTTTGGAATTAATGGTGATGATGCCGCATCCGCTGTCGGTTTTAGTGTTGGCGAAAGTAACCGCGCATTGGTTAGTGTCAAGCGTGCCGCTGTTATTTATTGCGCCGTTAATGGGGCTGATGCTGCATATGGACAGCGACGTAATCGGCGTTTTATTACTGACCTTATTACTCGGAATGCCGGTGTTGAGTTTAATCGGCGGCATTGCCGTGGCATTAACCTTGGGCCTGCGCAAAGGCGGCGCGTTGTTGGCGATTTTAGTGTTGCCGTTGTATGTACCGATTTTGATTTTTGCCGGCGGCGCGGTTGATGCCGCGATGAGCGGTTTGCCCATTTCCGGGCACATATCGATGATGTGCGCCATTTTATTTTTAGCCATTACCTTAACCCCGTTGCCCACTGCGGCAGCTTTAAAAATGAGTTTGAGTTAATTATGTTCATGCGATTTATTTATAAATTTTCCTCGCCGCCCTATTTTTACGCGATTAGCGGCAAGCTGCTGCCGTGGCTGAGCGCATTGTTTTTTGTGTTATTGGCTTACGGTTTATACGGCGGTTTGGTAATCGCGCCGGCGGATTATCAACAAGGCGACAGTTTTCGCATTATTTACGTTCACGTTCCGGCCGCCTGGATGTCGATGTTTATTTATGTCGTCATGGCGGTCAGCGGCGGCATTGGCTTGGTGTGGCGCATTAAGCTGGCCGAAATTGTCAGCATCGGCAGCGCGTCAGTCGGCGCAAGTTTTACCTTTTTAGCCTTAGTCACCGGTTCACTTTGGGGCAAACCCATGTGGGGCGCGTGGTGGGTTTGGGACGCACGGCTAACCTCGGAATTGGTTTTATTATTTTTATACTTAGGCGTAATCGGGCTTTATAACGGCATCGAAGACAAACGTGCCGCGTCACGCGCCGTAGCCATTTTAGCGTTAGTCGGGGTGGTGAACATTCCGATCATTCATTATTCGGTAGAATGGTGGAACACCTTGCATCAGGGCGCGACGGTGACGAAACTGGACAAACCTTCAATTCATATTGATATGTTGATTCCGTTATTGGTCATGGCCGGTGTATTTAAAATTTATTATTTCATTGTTCTATTGTTGCGTAGTCGAAACGAATTATTAGAACGTGAACCGAATGGAAAATGGATAGACGAGTTATTGGAGAATGTGAAATGAGCGAATTTTTCGCAATGGGCGGTTACGCCTTTTATGTATGGACTTCTTACGGCTTGACGTTCGTGTTGATGTTTATCGGTGTAATTAAACCGCTGTTGGCAAACAAGCGGATTTTGCACGGTTTATTATTAAGACGTAAGCGGGAGAAAAACGGATGAGACCGATAAAACAAAAACGTTTGGCCTTGATTTTATTGATGGTTGCCGGAGTTTCAGTCGCAGTATTTTTTGGGCTGCGAGCGTTTAACGACAATTTGATGTATTTCTTTTCGGCGACAGATGTTGTCGAAGGCAAAGCCCCGAAAGACCATTTATTCCGTTTAGGCGGCATGGTGGTGAAAGGTAGCGTTGTGCGCCAGCCTCCCGGCTTAACGGTCCGCTTTGTTTTGACCGACATGGCGAAAGAAGTCACCGTTGAATACACAGGCATTTTGCCCGATTTATTCCGCGAAGGACAAGGCATTGTCGCAAATGGGAAATTAGACGCAAACGGCGTGTTTATCGCGCAAGAAGTTTTAGCAAAACACGATGAAAACTATATGCCGCCCGAAGTGGCGGGAAGCATGAAAACGGCGCCAACAATGGAGACTAAAAAATGATGTTGCCCGAATTAGGACAAATGGCGTTGATTTTGGCGGCGTGTTTATCGTTGGTGTTAGCGCTTGTGCCGGTGTGGGGCGTACAAAAAGGCGTGGCCAGTTGGATTACACTGGCCCGACCCGTGGCGTTCGGACAATTGTTTTTTATGAGCGTGTCTTACGGGATATTAACGACGGCATTTATTCAACACGATTTTTCGGTGTTATACGTCGCGTCGAACTCAAATACGCATTTGCCGTTTATGTATTTAATCGCGGGCGTTTGGGGCTCGCACGAAGGTTCGTTGTTGCTTTGGGCGTTAATTTTGTCGCTGTGGACAGCGGCCGTGGCAGTGTTCAGTAAATCGTTACCGACTGAACTTGTGGCGCGGGTTTTAGGCATTATGGGCGCGGTCGCATTGGGCTTTTTGTTATTTGTCATTTTTACCTCAAATCCGTTTGAGCGTCTGTTTCCCGTGCCGCTCGAAGGACGTGATTTAAATCCGCTGTTACAAGACCCCGGCATGGCGATTCATCCGCCGATGCTATATATGGGTTATGTCGGTTTTTCAGTGGCATTCGCCTTTGCAATCGCGGCATTAATGAATGGCAAAATCGATGCCGCGTGGGTGCGTTGGACACGCCCTTGGACCACCACGGCATGGCTGTTTTTAACGATGGGAATTGTATTGGGCAGTTGGTGGGCCTATTACGAATTGGGTTGGGGCGGCTGGT
>SXGU01398413.1_pt1 | contig 38287 bp, 38 predicted proteins | sample 3174531 | NCBI WGS metagenome assembly SXGU01 (sample SAMN11356863, study PRJNA531348) | freshwater metagenome | isolation source: freshwater sample F1-140 | place: China: Fuxian Lake, Yuxi | collected 2017-12-25 | reverse complement strand
GAGGACTACCGGCAGCAGTACAACGCGCACCGACCGCATTCCTCGCTGGGCTACCTGACGCCCGACGAGTTCGCACTACAGTGGAGCGACAACAACCCCGGACTCACAAAGAGCCTGGCTCACTAACCGGGGGCAGGTCAGCGTGTCAACGATGCCTTGACAGTTCTGGTGACGGTGCCTGTGTCGGCCAGCACCCGCTGGAATGGTGTTGCTGGCTTGTCGTATTTCTTGGTGACCTTCGCACCGTTACGTTCCTTGGATATCAGTTTCTGCTGGGGTCCGAAATGGTTCGTCAGCAGTCGCTGCAGCGCCCAAATCTGATTCAGCAGGTCAAGCTCGGCCGGGGTGTCATAGCGGTGATAGCCCACCGTCTGGCGCACGATGTGCCAGTTCTTCTGCTCCACGTGAGCGCCGTCGTTCTTGTTGCCCGACCGTGACCGGGTGAAGGTCAAACTCTCGGCTTCGCACCAGCGGAACAGCTCCCAGTGGATGAACTCGCTGCCGTTATCTAAGTCAATTCCCAAGATCGGGAAGGGGAAACTCGCAGTGGCGTCCTTAATCGCGGCGAACACCCATTTCTGGGCCTTGTTCCGCACCGATCTGGTTTCGGTCCACCCGGTCGCAATGTCCGTGATATCCAGGGTGAAACAAAACTCTCCACGATTGTTCCCGCCCTCATGACCGACCAAATCGATCTCCACAAACCCCGGCCGGGCGTCGTCCCACTCCGCCCAGGTGCGCATCGGTATCGAGTCCTTCAACAACGTGCCGGGCTTGGTATGAGACCGCCCGCGTGGATCCAGCTTCGCCCGGTCCGCCTTAAGCCGGCGGTCGATCGTGGCCGGCGCGATCTTCAACAACTCACCCGCCGTCACATCATCAATGTCGAGCTCACCGAGCCGCCGCAACCTGGGCACCAAGTCTGGCAGCGCCGCCGCCAACAACCGCCCGCACGGTGTTCCTTGGACCGCCCACAAGAACCTCAACGCCTCAATCACCGACTCGCCATAGATCGGCTCCCGCCGGCGCCGCGGCGTCCTCACCACCCTCAACGTCAAAGCGTGGCGCAAAGCCTTACGCGCATGATCACGATGCCACCCCGTCGTGGCACACAACTCATCAAGGATGACCTTCTTGCCACCCCGATCAGCACGCACATACCGCGTCGCAATCACCTTGTTCACAGCCCTGCGCTCACTCATCGAAAGCTCAATAGCTCACAGTGCTGAGCCAGCGACCGCCGACCCCGCAGACGCGCCGCTACGCGGGCATTCTCAAATGATTCCTCGATGGCTACTACGCGGGCATCTTTGATGAGTCAACGCGGGCTATATCGTTCAACGCCACGAAGGAGCACTGCGAGAGGGCCTGCGGGTGGTGGTGCAAGAAGGCAAGAATGTGAGGAGCGGCACCTTGACGGCGCCAAGTAACCGGCTCAGTGTGCAGCTACCGAACCATATGTGGACGTTCGATTTCAACTTTGGTCAAGCCATCGACTACCGGGCATTGAGGTATTCGAACATTACTGACGAGTTGGGCAGACAAGTTCTGCGATTGAGGTTGCACGTTCAATCACGGCAGGGGGCATTCTGGGCTTCCTTCACCGGCTCACCGCCATCTATGGTGGCCCCGGTTACGTGTGGATGGATAACGGACCGACAATGACCCCCCTGCCACCGACGATTGGTGCAATTTCCGCCCCACCAGCATCATTTTCATCGAACTCGGATCACCTGGGCAGAACGAGTTACTGGAGTCGTTCCGGCGGCAAATTGCCGACGAACTTCCCGCCATCGAGCACTTCCACACTATGCTGGGAGCCAAGATCAGAGCGAAGGACTGCGGGCAGTAACACCGCCAGTATCATCGTGACTGCTGTGACGATACTTTGATCGGAGCCGACTCGGTAGTCATGCAAGGGGTGCGCGTTGGGAGCAATTGCTATGTCGAGATGGGTAGCATCGTTGTGCAAGACATAGCAAACGGAAATCGGATTAAGAGACTTAGTTCAAGCGAGCCATCATGAGCATCACTAATTGGCGCGAAGTAGTCGTTCGTCCAGATGCGTCCCTGAGATTCGCCCTCGAGCGTCTCGACTCAACAGCAGCCCAGATTCTACTCATTGCTGATGGTACAGAAAAATTGATGGGGACGATCACTGACGGAGACATTCGCCGAGCGATTCTTGGTAGTGTCGACCTCTCCGTTCCTGTTACCGACGTGATGAACTTGAGTCCAATCACGGGGCGTAGTGGGCTACGCCCGCAAGATGCCATTGCTGTGATGCGTCGGCTATCGATCCACGCGTTGCCAATCGTAAATAGCCTCGGGATTATTGAAGAACTCCTTTTCGATGTCGAAATTGTTGCGGCTGCACCCCGCCAAACGGCGGTGCTTTTGATGGTTGGTGGTCGAGGGAAGCGACTTAGACCTTTAACGGATACCCTTCCGAAGCCATTATTACGAGTGGGCGGCGTGCCATTGGCGGAGGCGACCATCCGCCGATTACAAGCGCAGGGATTCACGTGCATATGGCTAGCTGTTCATTACAGGGCTGACGACATAGAGGCACATTTTGGTGACGGTTCGAAGTTCGGGGTCACCATAAGCTATTTGCGTGAGCAAGAGCCGTTGGGCACTGTGGGCGCAGTGGGTTTACTCCCAGATGATGCTCGCGATGCGGTATTGGTTGTTAACGGTGACCTTGTATCTTCAATAGATTTCGGCTCACTTGTTGACCAGCACAAGAGTACTGGGGCCGTGGCAACGATTGGTGCAGTTGCTCATATCACGGAGTTGCCGTTTGGGGTCGTCCGCGAAAGCGACGGCATTCTTTCTGGTATTGATGAAAAGCCGGTTCGGGAGGACTTAGTCGCATCGGGAGTCACAGTCTTGGCGAGGCGCGCTATTGAACATGTTTCGCCAGAGGTGCCTTGTGATATGCCTGATTTGATGAGAACCCTCCTGAATGAAGGTGAAGAAGTTCGAGTGACACGTCTTGAGGCCTACTGGCTAGATGTTGGAACCCAGGCCGCGCTTGCTTCAGGGCAAAGTGATCATTCAACGGTCACCACCTTGCCGAAATCCACTACCAACGATTGAGATGGAATTATGTTTACTTTAGAAACACGTCTGTTTTTTGGAGTCGGCTCGACCGATCAAGCACTGGATATGGTTGAGACGAACAGATGGCGTCATATTGTTGTGCTGATTGATGCAGCGGTCGGACGAAGTAGCCCTTATTGGTTGGATGTCCGAGCCAAACTCGAAGCCATTGGCGACGTGAGTATATTTCCGCTTTTAACAACTACCGAACCAACCTATAGATACTTAGACGAAGTCGCCGGGATGGTACGTGCCCGAGACACCGTTGATGTGATCATCGGCATCGGTGGCGGAAGTGCCCTTGACTTAACAAAGGCGGTTGCCGCATTGCGTACTAACCAAGGTCCCGCACTCGACTACCGAGGATTCGATAAAGTCCTCAACGTTTCTACTCCTACGATTTGTATTCCTACGACCGCTGGGACGGGAAGTGAGGTCACGATCAACGCAGTATTCACCGACGATCAGGAAATGCGCAAGTTGGGTATTAACGGTATTAATATGTGCGCCACCTACGCGGTGCTGGACGCAAACTGGACCGCCTCCTGCCCACGAAGTGTGGCACTGTCCTCTGGGCTAGATGCATTGGTCCACTCTCTTGAAAGTTTCATGACACATAAATCCACCCAGGTCACGAGAGTTCTTAGCGCAAACGCGTTCGAGCTCATCTATCGAAACCTTGCGAAGGCACTTGACGATCCAGATGATTTTCAAGCTCGACAAAGTTTGCTGCTGGGTAGTTACGTTGCAGCTGCAGCGCTCTTCAATTCAGGGTCGGGGATTTCGGGAGCACTGTCCTACCCGATTGGGGTGCACTTTCACGTGCCGCACGGTATCGCCGGTGGCATCACCTTGCCCTCCGTAATCCGGTTCAATGTGGAGCACGGGTGGCATGGTTTCCGACCGCTGCTCGCCACCATCGAGTGCACTGAAGGGTTGTCTGATGAGGAAGTGTCGGCACAGTTCATTGTCGCAATTGGGGAACTGTACGAACGTGTCGACGCACCCAGAGACTTTGGCCAGTGGGGCATTGGGGCAAGCGAACTAAGCGCTCTGAGTGAATTGGTGGCCACCCTCCAGGGAGCTTTCGACCAGAACCCGGTGCCTTTCTCGGCGGGCGCTGACGCGCCCGCATTGCTTTCAGCCCATTTGAAATAGTGCCTTGGACCATGCATTAGGCTTAGGGCATGCCAGGCTATGAAGTATTTGGTGATGAAGAACGTCAAGCAATTAATGAGATCTTCGATTTGAATGGGGGCGTCCTTTTCGCGCATGGGTTCGATGGCATGCGAAATGGCGTCTATCGAGTGCGCGAATATGAACGTGCCTTCGCCGACAGATTCGGATTTGCATACGGGCAAGCAGTCTCGAGCGGCACGGCGGCAGTAAAGGTTGCCCTCGAGTCGGCTGGTGTCGGACCAGGTGATGAGGTAATCACTCAGGCACATACCTATGTTGCAACGGTTGAAGCAATAATGGCGGTTGGAGCCATGCCGGTAATTGTCGATGTCGACACGACTCTCAACTTGAATCCTCAGGCGTTTGAATTGGCAATCACTGATCGCACTCGTGCGGTCGTGCCTGTGCACATGATGGGCGAGATGGCCGACATGGATCCGATTATGTCAATCGCAAGGGCTCACGACCTGATAGTCGTTGAGGATTGCGCACAGGCGCTCGGGGCGAATTATAGGGGATCTTGGGCCGGGTCATTTGGGAAGTCAGCGGCCTTCAGCACCGATGCGGGCAAGACTCTAAATACTGGCGAGGGCGGGATGGTGCTGACCCAAGATGTCGATGTTTACGAACTCGCTCGCGCGGTTCATGATCACGGGCATGCCTATGCGGACGTCCCGCGCGGTCAAGACCTAGGCATTGCGCCTGGTTTCAATTTTCGGATGACCGAAATCCAGGGCGCCATCGGGTTGGTGCAACTGCGAAAACTTGACTTCATAGTGCAGCAGCAACGTGCCAACAAGGCCGCGCTAATGAATCACCTTATTGACTTGCCCATCGAATTCCGGCGCAGTCCATACCCAGATGGTGACATCGGCGACACGATCGTCATGTTTCTTCCGACCCGTGAGTCGGCACGCGCAATGGTTACGAAGCTCACCGCGGCAGGTCTTGGGACCAAGAACTTGCCAGATGCAATGCAGTGGCATTTCTCTAAGCATTGGGGCCATCTGCTATCCCGGTACGAAATGTATGAGGGTAAATTCGATTTACAGTGGGTCGCAACAGCTGAGATCTTGGAGCGAAGCGTGGCCCTCCCTGTCTCCGTCCGATTGCAGGAGCCAGATGTCGACCGGATCTCTCAGGGTGTGAGTGATGCGTGTTTAGCCGCCCTCTGAACGTCCTAGCGGTAATACCAGCAAGGGGAGGGTCTAAGGGCATCCCGAGAAAGAATCTGGTGGAGTTTAGAGGCAAGCCGTTGATCCAACATACACTCGACGTAGCGGCCGCGTCCCGATCGGTTACACAGGTCTTGATCTCAACAGACGACGACGAAATCTATGACTACTGCCTGGCACAAGGCTTCGTGATGCCGTATAGGCGCCCCTCGGAGCTGGGTCAGGACACTACCCCGATGATTGATGTGGTTCTAGACGCGCTGACTTGGTTCGAGGCAGACACAGGTACCTCTCCTGACTACGTGTTGCTACTGCAACCGACCTCGCCAATGCGTGCCGTGGAGGACGTCGATGGGTTGATCGAATGGCTTAGCTTGAATGGTGGGGAGAGCGTGGCAAGCGTCCACCAGGTTCGTGAGCATCCCATGGAATGCGTTCGCATGCAGGCTGACGGCACTTGGAATTACCTAGTGGAACCGCCGCCATCTGCATATGGCAGGCAGGAGTATCCCGATGATTTCTATTTCATAAATGGTGCCATGTATGCCGCAACCCCTGATTTCCTGCGTCGCAGCCGCCAGTTCGTTGGCTCAGGACCAACAACGGCTTTTTATCCAATGCACCGAACCCGCGGTCTCGATATTGATTATCCTTCGGACCTAGTGAGTTTTCAGTGATTGGCAAGAGGGGCAGAAGCGACAGAAGGGGCAGAAGGGGCAGGGCCTCGGTTAGGCGAGTCGTATATGTTCTCGAGTCCCCCCTAAGTAAGCGTGACGCGGACAGATTCGGGCTGCGAGTACTTCGTGACGCGGGTTTCGAGGTACACGTTTGGAACGTTGCTCCCATTTACCTTCCCCACTCAGAGAAGCAGTGGTACGAGCCGGCCGCAGATTTCGCAGTCACAAGACTTGGTTCGAAGGAGGAGTTCAGGTCGGCCTGTGAGGGTTTGGCGGCTGACGACGCGGTGATCATGATGGTCGGTGTCTATCGGGGTCAGTTGCATAGTCATATGGGCATGCTCGCCGCGGTGTCTGGCACTCCAGCTCTCCTCGGTGCTGTGGCGGGGGCGCACCTTCCGGATATGGCGGAAGCTGAACGCGCACGACGGAATGCTGGCTTAGTACGGGTGACTGCGTCGGACACGATGGCTTCTGTCTGGGGATGGTGCCGGGCACGTCTCAGCCGCACCGTTCATTCTCACAACTGGTTGACTTTCGCGTATCGTCATTGGACCAAACTGACAACAGGAGTTCGGCCGCTGGATATCGTCTGGCTGGGGGCGACGTCAGTCCAGATTAATCCGGTACTCATAGGTCGCGAGACCAGAATCGAATACATTCATGTGTTTGACTTTGACCTCACTTTAGGTGTAACACGCCTAGCCCTTGAAGACACTCAAGAACTCGTACTCATCGATGCGATGGGGCCGCTCAATCCGGATTTTGTGACCCATGGCCAGGCCTTTGGTGAATATGACGGTGGAGATTACTTCGAGCCTTTGCGCAGGATTCTTGACGAGATTGAATCCGAGAGCGGATTTTCAGTTACGATCGCGGCGCATCCAAGGGCAAAGCCGGGGCTACTTGAAACGCTTTACGGGAATCGCAACGTGGTTTACGGCAGCACGGCAAAGTGCATTGGCAGAGCGCGGGCCGTGATTCTGGTGGGTCCATCGACCGCGCTGAATATGGCGGTTGTGATGAGGAAGCCAATTCTACTGGTCGCAAGATGGGTGTATCCGAGTGAGAAAATAGAGTCTGAGATCCTCTCTCGATTGCTTGATTTTCCAATAATTGATTCGCGCGTTCCGCTTGCTCAGTGGCCACTTCTTGAGGTCAACCAAGATGCGTACGACAACTACATGGCTCGCTACATCAAGCGTCCGTCGACTCCTGAACTGCCCTTCTGGCAGGTAGTCGCGAACCACTTGCACGAGGAATTGCTCAATTGATTCAGCCTTGCTTGCTGGAAGGGGCAGTGAGTAGATTACGCCACCGCAGGATATCTTTGAGGGTATCGAAAGTTTCATCAACTGAGGGTTTCTCTACCATCAGCTGGCTGATCCCGAGTGCCCTCGCCATTTCCCTGCCATTCGATATCCATTCCGAACCGGCAAGCCCCTCTACGGGGTGTGTCACGAAGAAGTTGGGGTCCGCGACAAGAATTGTCCTGGCCCCACTGAAGAGCGCATCTAACGATACGCTCGACAAGGCTCCACAAATTGCTATGTCAGCATCTCCAAGTGCCTCATGAACAGACGCATGGGGGTCCATGCGAATACCGTGGTGTAGGCGAACCTCCGTTCCGACGTACGCCGGGTGGGGCCGGTAGCTTGTGGTGATCGGGATGTCGATGATGTCGAGAGTTTCGTTCACGACATCAAGCATTCGTTTTGCTGCATCAGGGGAGTACTCGCCACAAACAAGGATTCGGATTGGACCCTCGGGTAGAGGTGGCGGCAGTTCTTGCTGGATGTCGAGGTAGCGGAGTGCTTCGACGTCTACCATGCAGTTGGCCGGGTAGCCGGCGCCTAGGCACTGCGCGCGCATCGCGGGGCCGTTGACCGCGACTCGATCAGGCCAGGGCATTGGGTTGTCCCCATTGCCGGACCACATGTCTCGTGGATCCTTGAAATAGCGGGTGTCCCAAAAGCGCGTGGTTGAGTGGGCCACGCCGATGAGTTCACCGTGACCGGCCGCGCGCCACGCAGTGATGAATGCCAGCTCCCACGGTTGGTTCTCAAAGAGGTAGATGCCCAGTCGCTGGTGGGGCCTGATGGCGAGGGCCTCGTGGAACAGGTTGATCCAGATGCAGTTGAGCATGGCGGCCTTGCCGAAGAACTGGTCACTGTAGGTAGCGCGGAAGGCATGCCACAGTGGAACTCGTGACTGGGAGTCGGTAAAGACTTGAGCCCTGTGGCGAACCCGGATCCCGCAGTTGCAGACTCGCAGGTAGTCACGGCACGAGCGGGCCAGGACTCCCCAGGTGAGGTGTTCGTGGAGCAGTCCGTGGGTTTGTTTCTTGGCGTTGCTGTTGAACCGTCGAACGAGTTCGCTGTCGCGATCAACTACCTTGCCTGAGGCGAGGTCGGCCGAAATATGGAGCCAATGGACGGGCTCGTCCGTTTCGTCTAGCACTTCAACTAAAGGGCCCCAGTAGTTCGAATCGAAGCGCCCCTCCGTGGCTGCATCTGGGCCCAGGTGTGCTAGGTAGTCGACGAAGGTGATGCCTGCTGTTTGGCTGACAGGAGCCGTACTCTTGGCCCGCCGAGGCAGGCTGAGGTGGGCTAGTAGCACTCGAAGTGCGCCTAAGGGCGGAACAGCACGGTAGAGGGTCTCACGGGTCCAATGGGTTTTATTATTCGAGGTGACGCTGATCTGGCGCCCTGAGGATTTGGCCCATTGCTTGAGGAGTTGGCTCGTGCACCTGTTTGCTCCGGTGATGTTGATATGAGTGGCTTTGAGTCGATCGGCGAGAGGCGCGAGGGCCATCATTCGGGTGGCGACGTAGGCGGGTGAGTTCGGCTCAAGGGAGAAGTCGGCGGGAATCGTCATCCACCAGTAACTCAGGCCCGGGCGAATCACCGTGCGATCAACGAGAGTCCGGCCCTGCTCTTCAGTTACCCCAACATCATGGAGCCAAGTTAGGTATTGGCTTCGGAGTCGCTCCTTTTCCCGATGAACCTCCTCGGGGAGGGAGAACCAGGTAGGTGGAGGATCTGTTGGAAGAAACGCCTGCCAGAGGACAACGTTCTCGGTGTCCAGCGGCGGCAGGTCCTCGTTGGCCCAGACGGTTAGACTCGTCACGGAAGCTTCACTCTTTCCTCCCAAAGGAGCCCCGCCTTGAGCACGCCACGTTTGTATCGTAAGGGAGACAGCTTCAAGTCCGTTGTCGGAGACTTCTCGGTGGAGTCCGTTGTCGGCCGAGTCGGTGCACTTCGGGGCGCTTTGCCCGACCTTTCTTTGGCACCGGAGATGACAGCCATTCTGGAACGGGCCTTCGCTGACCTAGACGTGGCACCCGCCGACCGGGAAGTTGGGACGTTCTTCCTGCGACCACATGTCATTGAGGAGATTGCCCGCCTCTCGGATGAGGATTTGCCTCGGTACCTGTTCCATCGCTACCGCTACGACGTGTTCCCAACGACCAAGGAACTGGACGCTTACCCGCCATGCGTTCAGATAGAACCGACGTCGATCTGCAACTTCAGGTGCGTGTTCTGCTTCCAGACCGACCCGCTGCTGACTTTGCGCAAGCACGGTCACGCAGGGCAGATGCCATTTGACATGTTTAAGCAGATCGTCGATCAGATCGAAGGTCACGTCGAGTTCGTGACCTTAGCGTCGCGGGGTGAGCCGTTAATGACAAAGGGGATTGAAGAGATGCTTGCCTACTCTTCGGGCAAGTTCCTAGGCTTGAAGATGAACACCAACGCGACCTTCTTGGACGAGAAGAAGGCGCACGCGATCCTGCAGGCCGAACTCAACACACTGGTGTTCTCCGCTGATGCCGCCGACGCGAAGACCTACGCACAACTTCGCGTCAACGGTGACTTCGAGAAGGTCATGGGCAACATTCGCCGATTCAAGGAGATTAAGGAGCGCGATTACCCAGACTCACGCTTGATCACCCGAGTTTCAGGTGTGGCGTTCGATCGTGAGAGACAAGATCACCAGAAGATTGAAAAGTTTTGGCGCGAGTATGTAGACCAGGTGGCATTCGTTGACTACAACCCTTGGGAAAACGCCTACGAAAACGAACCAAATGGAATTGAGGAAGCGTGCTCTGACCTTTGGCGCCGTTGTTTCGTTTGGTGGGACGGGAAGATGAATCCATGCGATGTCGACTATCGCTCGTTCCTGTGTCCTGGAACCATCGAGGAGGAGTCTGTCAGCGACATCTGGACCGGCCAGGGCTACTCCACCCTGCGCACGAAACACCTTGAGCGGCAACGGCAGTCACTGTCCCCCTGCCAAGGATGCGTGAGCGTTTGATGTCGGGGGAGAAACTGACTCGGGTGCTGGTGACCGGGGGTAGTGGTTTCCTGGGAAGCCACATCGCTGACGAGTTGGTACGTCGCGGCCATGCGGTGGTAGTGCTCGACCTGCAGGCTTCGGAAGCAGTCGACCGTGAAGTTGTTGTTGCCGACGTGCGTGATGCAGATGCGGTGCGGGCGGCGATGGCCGGGTGCGAAGCGGTATTCCATTGCGCAGCGGTAGCTGACCTTGACCTGGCACGCGACCTGCCTCGTCAGGCAATCGAGGTTAACGTGCTCGGCACGCTGTCGGTTCTTGAAGCTGCAGCAGCAAATGGCACCCGACGCTTCATGCATGCCAGCAGTGTGTACGTGTTCTCTCGGGGCGGCTCGGTCTATCGGACGACGAAGCAGGCTGCAGAGAACTTGATCCAGGACCTCGCTGGGTCGATGGAGATTGACGCGACGATCCTGAGGTTCGGCTCCCTCTATGGGCCGCGGGCCGACGAGCACAACGCGATCCTGCGACTGGTCACCCAGGCGGTCACCGAGCGGCGGATCGACTTCTGGGGTGATGGATCGGAGGTTCGGGAGTACATCCACATCATGGATGCTGCTGGGCTTGCTGTCGATGCGCTGGATGATCGCTATGTGGGCCAGTCACTCCACATCACCGGTCGTGAACGCCTGTCGACGCTGGAACTCGTCCAGATGATCAACGAGATGATGGGTGGAGATCTGCAGGTGTCGCTACGTGATGAACCGTTCGAAGGCCGCTATCGACTTACGCCCTACTCCTTCGAGCACAGCACTGGACGTCGCCTGACTGGAGACACCTACGTCGACCTAGGGCTCGGTTTGCTCGAGGCCATTCGTTCGGTGAGTGAGCAGTACCCAAGTGAGGTGATCGACTCATGATCGCGGCCATCCTGATCGGCCGGAAGGGCTCCAGCGGCTTCCCCGGCAAGAACACCACGGAGGTTGCCGGTCACCCCATGGCATGGTGGCCGCTTGAGGCGGCGCGCCAGGCGCCAGAGATCGATGTCGTATACGTCTCAACCGATGATCCCGCGATTGCGAAGATCGGCTCCGAGATGGGAGCCCGGCTGATCGAGCGGCCGGCGTTCCTCGCCAGCAACGAGGCACTGGGAGAAGACGCCTACCTCCATGCCCATCAGGTGATCAACGAGGAACACACCGCTGGCGCTGACCGGCCCGAGTTGTATGTCCTTCTCATGGCGAATGCGGTGACGATCTCGCCCGCACAACTGTCCGAGGGCATCGCCGCGATGCGCGAACGGCCCGAACTCGACTCAGCAGTCACCGTCTCCTGCTACAACATGTGGAGCCCGCTTCGAGCTCGAAAGATCAATGCCGCGGGCCTACTTGATCCGTTCGTGCCCTTCGAGACCTTCGGAGACCCGGCGACTCTGAACTGCGATCGTGACTCGCAGGGGGACGTCTGGTTCGCTGATATGGGAGTATCGATCGTGCGGCCGCGGAATCTGGACGAGCTTCACACCGGCCTGCTCCCGCAGAAGTGGATGGGCCAGAACATCTACCCGATCAAGAATGTTGGTGGCTTGGACGTTGACTTCCCGTACCAGATGCCCCAGGCCCAATGGTGGCTGGAGAATTAGGGTCGTTAGTCGCGTTGCAGTTCCTGGGAGGCGTACTCGTCCTCGGGCACCGAGCTTTCGAGCGGTAGCCCACGCAGATAGCGCACGGCCTCTTCGGTGGCCTCGACCTCCATCCGAGACCGGCAGTCAACCGACATTGACCCCATGTGGCAGGTGAGCAAGCAGCGATCGATGTCCTTCAGTGGCCCGGAGTAGGGCTCTTCTTGGAAAACGTCGATGGCGGCGCCACCGAGGTGCCCTAATGACATGACCTCGTGCAGGTCTGTTTCGTTGACAATGTCGCCACGTGAGGTATTTATGAGCAGGGCGTCGGGCTTCATCATCATCAGCTGCTCACGGTGGATCATGTTGCGTGTCTGTTTGGTCATGGGCAGGTGGAGGCTGATGACATCGGCCTCGTGGTAAATGGTCTCCTTGCCGACCCATTCCAGTTTTAGTTCCGGCACGAGGTTGGGGTTCGGCTCCAGGTCGTTGACGAGGATGCGCGGTGTGCCAAAGGGCACGAGGCGGCGCAGCACCCGGCTACCGATCCGGCCAGTGCCGATGATGCCGATCGTTACCTCGGGGATGCGGCGCCCCATGTGACGATGCCATTCGCCTTGGTGCATCTTCAAGTTCGCGACGTGAGTGTGGCGAAGGAGTGACAGCATGAGCCCAATCGTGAGCTCGGCAACTGCCGGCGCTGGGGCCTCAGGGGTGTAGGAGACGGCGATGCCTCGTTCGCGGGCGGCTAGGAGATCGACGTTGTCGAGACCGATGCCCACGCGCGAGATCAATTTCAGGTTCGGCGCGGAATCCATGACTCGTGCCGTGATGGGCTCGGTGCCAGCGATGAGAATTTCGCTGCCGGCTGCCATCTCCGCAAGCTCGTCTTCCTTGAGTCGTCGACCGATTGGGTTGATCTCGAACTCGACTCCCACGGATTCGAGCAGGTCGACCGGCAGGTGATTGTGCGCCCCGAAGGGGACCGTCGTGATCAGGACTCGTGCCACGTGAGCAGCCTATTGCGTGTGCAGCCGCAGCAACGACTCAATCGCAGTGCTCAGACCGACAAGGTCCCGAATCACCCATTCGGATTCGACGAAATCCATTTCGGAGCTCCTGCTGACCTGCACGAAGTGAACCCCGGCCGACGCAGCAGCGTTGAGGTCCTCTCGACTATCACCGACGAGCACGCACCGGCCCGGCTCGTAGCCGTGCTCGTCGAGTAGTCCCCTTACGGCTGCTGTCTTCTTTGGTGGCCAACCTTGTACGGAGGTGAAGTAGTCGGTCAGCCCCCGCTGATCGAGAATGTGGACGAGTTCCTCGGTTGGCGTCGCCGATACGGCATGAAGTGGGGCGCGGGTAGACCACTGCGCCAGAGCCTGCGATGCACCCCGAATCTCTGGGGCGGCAATCACCGCATCGACGACCGCCGTTGCGAAAATCGCAACTCGTGCTTCCAGCTCATCCGGAGTGGGCGCCCTTCCGTAGACCGAACGGAAGATCAACTCCAATTTCTCGCTCCGAGTTACTCCACCGTGGTCCAAGTGGAAGCGCACTATCTCATCGTGCCGGTCGGGGAATTCATTAAAGGCTTGGGCGAACGCCGCTCCCTTGATATCCAGCGAATCAATCAATACGCCGTCGACGTCAAAGAAGATCGCCTGCGGGGCTGTTTGCGCAGGCACCCCTATTCGCCACCGGAGATTGCGGTCACCTGGCCGGTGAGGTAGGTGTTTTGATCGGACCCCAACCAGTACACGTAGTCGGCAATCTCGTCGGTGGACGCCATCCGCTGCATGGGGATCTGCAAGGCTCGCTCAGTGAGATTTCGGCCAGGGAAAGCGTCATGGAGGCTCGTCTCGGTCACACCGATGCGAACGACATTCGTGAGCACATTGCTGGCTGCCCACTCGCGCGCGCTGCGGGGGATGAACTCAGACGTGTGGTTCGCGAGCGCGTAGGCGAAGGAGTCAGAGCCTCCGCCGAATTTCACGCCGATGCTGGAGCCGATAACGATTCGCCCCCAACCGCGCTGCACCATTGCCGGGCCGACTGCGCCCATGATGACGTAGTTGGACAGCGCACCGATATTGATGGTGCGGGACAGGGTGTCCAGATCGACGTCCTCGATCGAAGTTGGCCTTGCCAGCGAAGCTAGACACACGACCACATCGCAAGTGGTAATGGGTGGCCCTGTGGTGGCTCCCCTGACGGCGCCGAGGTCGCCAAGGTCGAGATGCAGGGTCTCGAGCCGTTCATACGTAGTGGAGAGTGACTGGAGAGCCGTTGAGTTGCCCCAGTAGTGGGCGATGACATGGTGGCCAGCGCCCAGGTACCGCTCAGTTACCTTCACGCCGATACCAGAACTCGCACCCAGCACGAGAACGCGCCTGACTTCGCTCTGGTTCGCCACGGTAGGGAGCCTATCCGCCCTGCTGGCATAGGCTGGTCATCCGAGACTGAGGAAATGCGAGGCATGACGTGAAGGCACTGCTGTTTGGTGCGCAGGGCCAATTGGGCACGGCAATCGTGGCTGCTGCCCGTGCCGGCGACCTGACACTGGAATGTGCTCCTCGAAGTGTTGATATCTCAGATGAGCGTGGAGTGACCGGGCTGATTCAGGCTTCGCAGCCTGACTGGGTGATCAACTGCGCAGCCATGACTAATGTCGACGGAGCCCACGAGAACCCGCAACTGGCGATGAACGTCAATGCGATTGGGCCGGCCAATATCGCTCGTGCGGCCAAGGCTGTTGGCGCCCGGGTGATCCAGATTTCAACGGAAGCAGTGTTCGACGGCGAGCGCACCGAGCCTTACTCCGAGACCGATGTCTGCCGCCCGGTGTCGGTGTATGGAGTTACGAAGTTGGCCGGCGAGATGCTGGTGCGGGTGTATGCCCCTGATTCCTTCGTGCTTCGCACTTCGTGGCTTTACTCAGGCGGCACGGGGGTCAACTTCCCCACACGAATCCTTGAGCAACTCGCCGCCCACGACGGCCCGGTGTCGGTGGTCACTGATGTGATCGGCAACCCGACCCCAACGGGCATGCTCGCCGGGGCGGTACTGGCCATAATCGCGAAACCGCCAACTTCTGGCACCTATCACGTTTGCTGCCGTGAGCCAGCATCCAAATATGAGTGGGCCGTGGAGATCGCCGAGGGTGCTGGGCACGATGCTGGCCGAATTGCTCCGGTCACATCGGACCGCTACGCCACCGTGGCCCTTCGGCCCAAGCATGTTGATCTTGACTGTTCGAAGTTCTTGGCCACCGGGCTCGTGTCCCTCCCCACCTGGCGCGAGGCTTGGTGGGGCGTGCGCGACCCCTCCTAGGAACGTGAGGCTAGAGCGTCGGCCATCAGCGGGATCAGAGCAGTGCTGGCTGGTACCGACAGATTTTGAGCGTCGCGGTAGAGGAAGAGTTCACCCCTTTGTCCTGAACAGAGATCACCGTCACACGGGGCACCCAGCGGGGAAACTCCCGCTAGGAGCCGACGCTGGCGCGTGAGCGCGGGGGGGGGACCCTTCGCTTATCCCCGACCCCGTGCGATAGGCGCCGCCCGCTACGCGGTGCTGATCATCGGAGCAGTCGAGTCCTGGCCTTGAACTCCTCGCGGAATTGACGACGCGCCCGTGCCATCTCGGACTCCCATCACGCGGCCGAAGGCCACGGTGTCGGAGTCCGAGAGATCGGGGTCAAGCCCACAAGGGACGAACCACAGCAGTCAGGTCCGTTTGCAGCCTTACGCGGATGGGGCTCTGCGAATCTGAAAGACAGATGCCAAACTGAGATTCCAGGAGCGAACATTCAGTGGATAGTGACGAACCTTGACTTGATCGCGTTCAAAGACGTGATGAATCATGTTGGCTAGGCTGCTCGCATGATTCCGATGGTCTATCGAGTGAATGTACTTGTACTCGCTAGGCGAAATTCCCAGTTCGTTGCGCATTGTCCCTGACCTCATTGTCTGGCTGAGTCGTCGGCTTACTCGGTACATCAGTCCGGGATCGCTCGGGAGGAGAATCGAGATCACGGCCTCGGGCGCAGCTACTCTTCTCCATTCTTGGAGGGCTCGATCAGGCCGTTCTAGATGATGCAATAGGCAGGTGCTCACGATGCGGTTGAAACTGCCGTCCGCATAGGGCAATTCCTGCGCATCTGTGACTTCAAATCGAATGCCATCAGACCGGGCGGCTTGATCGTTGGTGTCAGCGCCAAGGCCATAGTCGATCAGGTCGGTCTGCAAGTAGGTCCGAAAAGCGTGGCCGATGTACGCCAAGTGTTCACCAGATCCACAGCCGACTTCAAGACAGGCGTCGTAACTACTGTTGTCGTCCAACCCTCGCTCTAGGATGCGGTGGAACCACGCAGAAGCCAATGCTCCGGAGCCAGAATAACTCATCTTCCGGTACTGAAACCTATAGAAGGCCTCAAGCTCCTCTTGCATCAGTTCCTCCACTTGGGGTCGACCCGGAGTTGCGCACGGCTTGTCTCGGCTTGCGGCAAGGTACCACAGCCGTTGCGGTGCGAAGTGATCGCGCACGTTGAATTTCCCAGTGGTGGTCACGGGACTTGCCTGAGTTCGCTTGACTCTCGGCGGAGCGGTTTGGCCTGCTTGGCGGCGGCTGAATCGCCTGTGACTTGCGCACCGTCTCGCCATGAAGCAGATTCCAACCAGAAAACGGCAAGCGAGACGAAGACTGCGGGAATGTAGTATCGAAAGTGCGTTCCGAGGTCACCGTTATCCACAGCAACAAGTCCGGTCGAGTAGAAACCGGTTGCCCACAAGGGCAGCAAGAGCGTGACGCTGAGCCAACGCCTCCGCAGAAGCAACGAGACAAGTGCAGCCATGGCGGCCACCACGACGACGACGCTCACCACGTCCAGTCTGCTAGCGGCCGAACCGAGATCCATGCCCGAACTCATGACGGAATTCTTTGCGATGTTCCACAATCCAAGGAGTTCGCCACGGTCCTGGTAGTAGCCCTGTTTCGCAGCGAGTCCCGCCGGCACCAGCATTGGCGTCCACAGTGCCTCCACAACTAGTGCAGCAGCAAACCCTGCCACCACGAGCGCCGCGCGACGCAGCCATGACACGAACGTACGGGGCGTGCTTTCGGTCCGACGGTCCCACAGCAGCAGCGCCCCCACAGCCCAAAACGCGCCGGCAATCGGCCACGACTGGCGTGTCAGAATCATGAGCACGCCAAGAGGCAGGACCCATAAAGCCACCAGCCGATTCCGAGGAAGCGAGGCTCTACGCAGCACGACCGCTCCCCACAAGCAGGCCAGCAGAATCGGTCCCTCGGTGAGCACCGCAGCAGGCCAGAGAACAAGTGAGAAGGCCAGCAAAGGTCCGAGCACAAAGAGCCAAGACAATGCGGACGAGTTACGCCAGCCCCGCAAGGCAATGAATAGCCAGGTGCCAGCGATCGCCATGAAGATGACTGCGCTGGGAGCGACCAGCAGGATCGAGATTTTTAGTTGCGCGGCTCCCGCGATTAGCACCGGCAGAAGCACCCGCGGGTACACCGTCCAGATCAACGTGCCCTCAGACGGACAACTGACGTCGAGATACCCGAAGCGTTCGAACAGCGTCGACGACAGGCTGTCGACGTAGTGCGGAGCCAGCCCGCTGAACTGCAGGCCATAGCAGACATACTGCACCGAGTCGGGTTGCAAGCCGGTGAACGTGGAGGCAAGTCGTCCAGGCGCAAGACCATACAGAAAAGCCAATTGACCAAGAATGACGAAAGCAACGACAACGACGACCAGCCACTTTCGGCGATCGACGAAGCGCGCGACTCCAAGCCAACGGTCAGCCCACCGCCGACGAACCTCACCACTCATCGAGAGTCCTCGCTCCATTCGCAAGGGACGGCACCCTAACTTGCCCCAGGTACGTCCACCTTATCCACATGCAATGCGAAGAACGGGCAGATCAGGCCGGGAATGGACATCAAGTCAGCGGCAACTTCGCGCAGAGGTGGCTGCCCCAAAGTCTGCCGTCTTCAGGTTGATGGACGCTGGGATTCGCGCGCAGTCTCACTGCATGAGCCTGCACCCACCTCCACTACCTGGTGACGTGGGAGAGGTACGCGAGGTGACGCGCGAACACCCGGTAGTTCCGCTCCGCGGAGAAGCGGCTTGCCCATCTGCCTCTGGCGCCCTCCCGGAGGACCTGTCGCTCAACGGGAGACAAGCGCGAGAAGGTGAGCAACGCCCCAGCGACCTGCTCCACAGTCGGGTTCGCCGGCAGCAGTGCGCCGCACGAGTCGTCGACGATCTCCGGATTACCTCCCACCGCAGTCGCCAGCATCGGGACGCCGCAACTGGCCGCCTCCATCAACGTGACCGGCAGACCCTCAGAGGAGCTGACGTTAACGAACACGTCCACCGGATTCGACACCAGCCACACCTTCACTTCCTCCGGTTCCATCCATCCGGTGAGCGTGGTTCGGTCGGCGAGCGCCGTGGCGGCGGCAACCTGATGCCTCAATGCCTCCCACTGAGGTCCGCCGCCGATGTGCGTCCAGTGAAATGAGAGCTCGGGAGCGAGGGACGTCAGCCTGACCAGCGCATCCGCGAGAAGAGTGATTCGCTTGACGGGGATGACGGCCGAGCAGGTGACAATCCGGAGCACGCCGTCCTCCGACGCCGGACTCTCCCGGTCCTGCCCCTCGATCCCGAGATACGCGGTGTCGATCTTCGGGGACATGTCGGGATAGCGAGCCTTGAGGTAGTTCGCTCCTGCACGCGACGCGGACAGGATGGCGTCGGCACGGCCGAGGAGGACCTCCTGGAAGGGCACGAAGCCGATTGCCTCCTGCTCGGCGTAGAGGTCGTAGCCGTGCGCCCGGGTCACCAGTAGCGGACGCGGCGACGTCAGCGCCAACGCGACGCCCACCGCGTACGCCGCACTCCACCAGCAGTAGACGATCACCGCCTGGTCACTGGCCAGGGACACAAACTCACGCCTGACCCAGCGCCGGACGGCCAGCGCCCGCGCAAGCCGGACGACGACAGTGCCCGCAGCACGCGGTGACAGGGACTGTGGCCGCTGGTTCCACAACTCCGCGTAGAGCCGCGGCGAGAGCAGCGCGAGGAGCGTGCTCACCAGACGCACGCGGGCGCTGGCCGAGTATGCGGCGAGTCCGTCGTCGAAACTGACTCCGGACGGAAGGTCGGGAACCGGACGATCCGTGCGGAGTACGGGGATCAGCCGCACGTCGAATGTGCGCGCCAAGACTCGGATCTCCGCGGGCAGGAAGGGATCGTCCGGGCCCGGGAAGGGATAGGTCTCCGTGAAGAGGTAGACGGTCGGCCGTGATTCCTGCATGTGGCTACTGGCCCCTCGCGACGTCGGCAGTCGGTACCCGTGACCGGCGGTTGTCGAACGCTAGACTAACGAGGGATCCTAGGCGTCCGAAGCCGGATGACCGCTCGAGATGGAGCATAGCCCGCATGATCGTCGGAATCGCTGATCTGGGGATTGGCAACTTCGCGGCCATGGCGAAGATGGTGAATCAGCTCGGCGGTGACGCCCGGCGCATGTCGACTCCGGCGGAGCTCATCGCGGCGAGCCACATCATCCTGCCCGGGGTTGGGGCGTTCGAGTACGCAGCCGCAACGCTCGACTCGGCCGGCTGGCGGGAACCCCTGACCAAACTGCTCACGGATGGCAGCCGCCCCGTCCTCTGCGTCTGCGTCGGCATGCAACTGCTCGTCGACTCGAGCGAGGAGGGCGAAGGCTCGGGGCTCGGCTGGTTCCCCGGACGCTGCGTGCGCTTCGACCCCCAGGGGGCCCTCAAGGTCCCGCTCATGGGCTGGAACTCGGTGACCCCGACCCGACCAAGTGCCCTCTTCCCGTCGAACTCAACAGACGAGCGCTTCTACTTCGTCCACTCGTATCACGTCACCTGCGCTGATCGTGGGGACGTTCTCGCCTACGGCGACTACGGCGGCCCGTTCGCGGCTGCCATCGGCCGAGATCACGTCATGGGCGTGCAGTTCCACCCCGAGAAGAGCCACCGCTTTGGACTCCAGTTGTTGCGCAACTTCCTCGAGTTCACATGCTGAGGCCACGAGTCATCCCCTGCCTGCTGGTCAAGGGGACCGGACTTGTGAAGACTCGCCGCTTCAAGGAACCCAAGTACGTCGGGGACCCCAACAACGCCATCCGGATCTTCAACGAGAAGTCAGCGGATGAGCTGATCGTCCTCGACATCGAGGCGTCTCGCGCGGGCCGGGGGCCGAATCTGTCGATGATCGAGCAGTTCGCCGGCGAATGCTACATGCCGCTCACCTATGGGGGCGGTGTGCGCTCGATCGACGAGGCGTCCCGAATCTACGAGCTCGGCGTCGAGAAGATCAGCATCCAGACAGCCGCACTGCAGGACTTCACGTTGATCTCGAGCATCGCGTCGCGTTTCGGCAGCCAGGCCGTGGTCGTCTCCGTCGACGTCAAGCACGCTCGAATCGGTGGTGCCCGACTCTTCGCCGCGGCAGCTCAGAAGACGAAGAAGCGCTCGTGGCGCGACTGGATCAACGAGGCTGTGGATGCCGGAGCCGGCGAGGTGCTGCTGACCTCGGTCGATCGTGAGGGAACGCTCGCGGGTTTGGATCTCGAACTCATCCGAGAGGCCGCGGACTCCGTGCCCGTTCCGCTGATCGCCAATGGCGGCGTCGGTTCGCTCACCGATATAGGCGACGGGCTCGCAGCAGGAGCGAGTGCGGTGGCCGCCGGTTCCTACTTCGTCTTCCACGGTCCGCACCGAGCCGTGCTCATCACCTATCTCGACGAATCCAATTTCGAGACCCTCGGAGCGAATCGATGATCGAATCGGACGTCGACGCACCCACGCTCCGCGTATGCACCCGGTGCGTCATGGACACGACGGCACGCAACATCACCTTCGACGAACTCGGCCGCTGCAACTACTGCACCGAGTTCATTAGTCGAGCGGGAGTCGAGTTGTCGAGGTCACCGGCCGCTCGTGCCATCGAGTACGACGCGCTGATCGCTCGCGTCAAGGCCGCGGGTACCGGCAAGCCATACGACTGCATCATCGGCGTGTCCGGCGGAGTCGACAGCTCATGGGCGTTGGTCCAGGCGGTGCGATCGGGATTGCGGCCCCTTGCTGTCCACATGGACAATGGCTGGGACTCGGAGTTGGCCCAGAGCAATATCGAGAACCTCGTCCGCACACTCAAGGTTGACCTGTTCACCTACGTGATCGACTGGGATGAGTACCGCTCATTGATGCAGGCCTTCTTCGACGCGGGAGTGATCGACGTGGAACTCCTGTATGACAACGCGATGCTGGCCGTGAACTTCCAGCAGGCGCGCGAGCGGAAGACCCGATTCATCCTCGCCGGCACAAATCTCGCGACCGAGGGCATGCGCATCCCACCGGCGTGGAACTGGCTGAAGTACGACAAGCGGAATATCACGTCGCTCCTGCGTGCGTCGGGCAGCGGCTCGATCAAGACCTTCCCGGCCATCGGCACCGTCGGCTATGTGTGGAACATCGCCGTCCGGCGGATCGCCTGGGTGTCTTTTCTCGACTACACCGACTACCAGAAATCCGAGGCGGTCAGCGAACTCGTCCGCGACTTCAACTACAAGCCCTACCCCCACAAGCACTATGAGTCGGTCTTCACGCGGCTCTACATGGGCCACATCCTGCCGACGAAGTTCAACGTCGACATGCGCAAGGTCGACTTCAGCAACCTGATCGTCTCGGGGCAGATGACTCGAGCGGATGCGACTGCGGCTCTCAAAGCCGACCCCTATCCGTCACCAGCCGAACTCGAGTCGGACATTGTGTTCTTCCTGAAGAAGCTGGGATGGACGCGGGAACAGTGGGCCACCTATCTGAGCCAGCCCGAGCGAGCCCACTCGGAATTCGGGTCCGAGGCCGGCCTGTACGCACTGGCGAGATCCGTGTCGCGGCGCGGCCGGTCCGAGCCGCAGTCCTGATGAAGGTCGCGTACTTCCTGACGTGGCAGCACGGAGCCCGCACCGGCGTGTTCGCCAAGGTCGCCGACCAGGTGCGCGCATGGGATCGGCTCGGCATCGAGGCCGGCATCTTCGTTGCGACAACCCACGAAGCACGCGACGATTGGGAGTCACTCCCGCAGGCCGTTCACGTTGAAGCCTTCGCCGGAGTCCTCGCCTCCGTGCGGGCCCAGTCGAGGCTCCTGCGGCGCGTCCAGGCATGGTCGCCAGACATCACCTACGTGCGGACCTCGCCACGCCAGGCCACCGCCGCACGGCTGCTGCACCGAACTCCACGTGTGATCGAGATTCAATCCGATGACCTGGCGGAGGCGCGCCTGTCATCGTTGCCTCGCCGAGCGCTGACCTTGATCACTCGTCGACCGTGTCATCGCGGAGCCTGCGGCATGGTCTTCGTCAGCCGGGAACTCGCCCAGTCCTCGAGCTACTCGTTTGCGACAGACAATCGGATCGTCATCGGCAACGGCATCGACCTCGGTCGCGTCCCGGTCCTCCCGACCCCGGCCTCAGACGGGCCAGTCAGGCTGGCGTTCATCGGCCACCCCGGAGTGCCCTGGCACGGTATCGAGGAGATGTACGCACTGGCGCGCATCCGTCCGCAATGGCAGATCGACATCATCGGTGCCACGGCTCCCGGCGGGGCGCGGCCGCTCGGCAATGTGGTTCACCACGGGGAGCTCTCGGCCGATCAGTACGTGCCCATCCTCGCCAACGCAACCGTCGGCATCGGGACGTTGGCCCTGTACTCCAAGGGGATGCAGGAGGCTTCCCCGCTCAAGTCCCGCGAGTACCTGGCTCGGGGACTGCCCGTGATCGGGGCCTATGAGGACACCGATATCCCGGCGGACAGCCCCGTGTACCTACGGCTGCAGAATCGGCCGGGCGCCATCGTCGAAGAGCTGCCGGCAGTGGAGCGCTTCATCGACTCATGGCGAGGCAGGCGCGTGCAGCACGAGGAGATCGCCTTTCTCGACACCTCAGTGAAGGAGTCCACCCGGATAGACTTCCTGCGCGCGTGCGCCCGGTTGCCCCACTAGTCACAGAGGATGTCCACGAGGCTGGCCCATCGGTAGAGATTGACCAGTCGCCAGGTCAATCCGGTTCCGATTGGACGCCCAGCACGGCCAGTACGCAACGTCGATATAGCCAGCGAACAGCGGGCGCTGCGTGTCGATCCACGAGGATGCAGGAGTCTCGAAACCGATCTTGTCGCGACTGGCCAGCACCTCATCGGGGACGATTCCCCTCATGGCCGCTCTCAAGACCACCTTGGATGTTCCTTGCTCGTCGACGATAAACCGCTCCGGCAGCGCGAGGGCGAAATCGACCAGCGCCTTGAATCCACCCAACCATTCGCGCTGCAGCATTGCGGTGATGACGAATGCCGAGATGACGAAGAACATGTCCACGCCGAGGAACCCGCCGGGTACTGGCAGCCCTGCGTGAAACGCGACCACGATCAGGACTGTCAAGGCGCGCAGGGCTTGGATGTCGAATCGCGAATTACCCAAGGAAGTTGACGGCAGTAGCGTTGGCATGCTAACCATGCCGAGCTTTTCGCCGCCGCGCGCCGGCGGTGAGACTGCTGGCGATTGACGTCTTGCCGACCCCCATGGTCTGGAAACCTTTCAGAGCGATCGTGATGGCTGTGGTTGGCCCGACTACCGACCTCAGCGCACTGAGAACCACCGTCGTCCATTGACGGGACAACGCCCGGTCGAACTGCCACACATCAAATGATCGTTGAGCAGCATTCGCCGCACGAAGTCGGCCGAACCAGTCCGCGACGTGATTCAGATCCGAGGCACTTTCGACGATGACAGGAGCGATCGTCGCGAGCCGGTGCCATGTCCGGTCGTCATCGCTCATCTCAATTTCAAGCGCGCGCTGCGCGAGGCCGACTTGGATCTCCATCGCGCGCCCGTTCATCCTCTCGAGCGCATCGCCCTGTGAAGTCTGATCCCCGTGGACGCGATAGATAGCCAGGGCCTGTGGCAGGTTGCACATTCGGAGTTCGTCGGATGCCATGCTCCAGAGGTCGTAGTCGAGGGAGTTGCCAAATGCCGGCCGGAACTCAAGGCCGCGCGACACGAAATCCTTCCGCCGCATAGTCACCGTGTTGCAGGCGATGGGGTTGAGGAAGAGCATGGCGGCACGGATCTCTTCATGGCTGCAGGGCAGGTGCTCGGTGGCTATTTGCGCCAAACCATCGGGAAGCTCGGTGCGTGTTTTGGTCCAGGACCCGCAGACGGCGTAGTCGGGGTTTGCCTCCAGGAACGCAACCTGGGTACTGAGCCTGGCGGGAAGCGTAAGGTCATCCTGATCTAACCACGCAATGTAGGTGCCGCGTGCCTCCTGCATGATCTTGTTGCGCACACCGACAAGGCCGAGATTCGTATCGTTCTCTAGGACCCGTATACGTGGGTCAGTGAATGACCGGGCTACGTCGATGCTCGAATCTCGTGAGCAGTCGTTCACGAGGAGCAGTTCCCAGGCCTGGTAGGTCTCAGCCAGCACGCTGGAGATGGCTTCGGCGATGTACTTCTCACCGTTGTAGACCGCCATCCCAACGGTTACGAGAGGCTGTGTTGAGGCCATGGTGACCACGATACTCACGGCACCCATACGCTTGGCGAGTTCGTCGCGATGCTGTGGGGAGGTCCGGTCATGTGTGGCATTGCTGGGGCCTTTTGGGTGCGAGAAGTCGATCGTGCTCGCGTTGAGGCAGGCCTGAAAATTTCCGTTGCGGCCATGCACAATCGCGGGCCGTCTTCCGCCGGGCAGGTGGTCTGGGAATCCGCCGATACGAGTGCGATCGCTGGCCTGGGCGCTACCCGCCTAGCGGTGCTTGACCTAAGTGCGGCAGGCCAGCAGCCGATGTCTACTCCGGACGGCCGATTCACCATGGTCTACAACGGGGAGATCACTAACTACCTTGAAATCCGGGCGATCCTGTCTAGCGAGGGCGCTCGGTTTCGGTCAGCAGGTGATACCGAGGTGGTGCTAAAGGCGTGGGCTCGGTGGGGCGCTTCCTGCGTCGACCGGTTCGAGGGCATGTATGCCTTCGCCGTGCTGGACCGAGTTGATCACACACTGACACTCTGCCGGGACGCCTTTGGCATCAAGCCCCTCTTCTATAGCCACTTTCCGGGCCTTGGTCTGGTCTTCGGCAGTGAGGTAGCTAGCGTTTTGCCGCTTCTGCCGGGGGCTCCGCGGCTGAACTGGCGATCGGCTGTCGCCTATCTCGCGGCCGGGGCCTATGACGATTCTTCGGCGACCTTCATCGAAGGCATTCACCAACTGGCACCGGGTCGCAGCATTGTGGCCGACCTGCGTACCGGTGAGGTGCAACTGGATATTCCGGCTCGGTGGCGACCATCTATCCGCACCGACGAGTCAATCTCACCATCTGAGGCCGCCGAAGGTGTGCGAACGCTGCTGCTTGGCAGTGTGCAACGAAACCTGCGTTCGGATGTGCCCTTGGGCGTGGCCCTGTCCGGCGGCATTGACTCTAGTGCGATCGCCTGCGCGGTGCGTCATCTTGAGCCGGACTACCCCCTGAGTGTGTTCAGCTTTATCGCGTCGGACCGCGCGATTGATGAGTCCAGATGGATCAGGAAGGTCAACGAAAATCTAGGAGCAGTTGCACATACCGTTACTCCGACGGCAGGGGATTTGACGGCTGACCTGGATGACGTGATCCTGGCCCAAGGGGAGCCCTTTGCCTCCACCAGCATCTATGCCCAGTACCGGGTGTTTCGTCTCATGCGGGATGCGGGCGTGGTGGTGTCCCTTGACGGTCAAGGCGGTGACGAGGTCTTCGCCGGTTACCACGGATATGTCGGGCCGCGAGTCCGCAGCTTGATCGAGTGTGGGGATTTTGCAGGTGCAGCCAGGTTCCTTAGAGCTTGGAACGATTGGCCCGGACGTTCCCTTGCGAAGGGCGCCGCACGTGCTGGCGCCGAATTCGCGCCGGCCTGGGCGGTGAGTGGGGCCTACCGGTTGATGCCCGGAGTGCTTCCCACGGGGATACGACAAACGGCCCTCCGGGACCGAGGTCTGACCTGGAGTTGGCCCGACTACACGGCTGTAACCGATGGAGAGCGAGGCGTGCGAGTCAAGGCGGAGCTTCGAGCCTCCATGACCGAGCGGGGCCTGCAGTCCCTGCTGCGGCACGGAGATCGGAACTCGATGCGCTTTTCGGTCGAGAGTCGTGTTCCCTTCCTTGACCGTGCCCTCGTCGACTTTGTGCTGAGCCTGCCCGAGAAGATGCTTGTTGACGAGCGTGGAACGAGCAAGGCTGTCCTTCGCGCTGCGCTGCGCGGGCTGGTGCCCGATGAGATCCTTGATCGTCGGGACAAGATCGGCTTCGAGACACCCGATGGGGCGTGGATAGACCAACAGCGGCCGCTGTTTGCCGATCGCATTGCGGAAGCACCCGAAATCGGGTTCCTAGACAAGGAGCGGCTCCTACCGGGAATCGACCCTTCCCGTTCGTTTGGAGGCCGTTCAGTGAGACCCATTGGATCACGTCTCACCTGGCGCATCTTCAACCTCTATCGGTGGGCTGCCCTAGTCGGAGTCACATGTGATCAGTGACCTATTCATTCGCGCATTCTCGAAGGAAGTCGATGCGCTGAGCTTCCTTCACTGAGGTATCCAGGAATCGAATCTCATCGTGAGTGACCCTTCGGGCGCGCCACTGGTGAATGAAGGACTCGACGCGCGGCAGTTCATTCACCAACGAACCAGAGCGATTGGGCAGGCGCAGGTAGATCGGGTTGCCATCGGTAATATCCGTGTCCTCGTAGGCTCCGATGACCGGCAGGCCAAGCGCTAGGTACTCGCGCGACTGCAAGGGGGATGCCTCGCTCATGTGCTGCGGTACCACGCCAACGTGCTCAGGGCGGCCTCCGCTTTTGCAAGTATTGGTCGATAGTCCACTCGGGTCTTGCTCGTGCCAGATCGAAGAAGTCTTCGAGCCCGTGTCACTTGGCATTTGCCTGCCCCATGAAGGCGAGGCGGGGTGCGCCGCCGGCGTTCGAGGCGGGCAGGGTGGTGATTCGGTCGAGATCAATTCCATTGCAGATCACGACTCGCCGGCCGGTGAACGTCGAATAGCTGGGCAGGGCGGCGAGTTCGCGCATGACAAACAATCGTCGGTATTCGACGGACGGTGGATGGTGGCGACTACATAAGGGTCGATGGCTCTAGTTCCGGGTTTGGGTGCAGCAAGCCCCAGGCACAGGTCCGCCATTACGTCGCCAACTATTACGGCCCTCGAGTGCAGGCCTTCGTGCCCTAAGTTCACCCAGGCGGTGTCGGTCGGCACCAGCAGGAGGTCCGATGCGTGATCTGTGAGTACGCGGTTAATCTCCGCGGGCATTGAGCGGTGGAAGGATCGCAGGCCCGCCTCAAGGTGCGCCGTGCGGATGTTGAGTTTGACCGCTGCTACCGTGGCTGCGAGCATCTGACGTGGCTGCTGGCTAAGGCCGTCACCATGGGCGCCAGCTTCACGAACTGCGGTCGCGCCCCCACGATGCTGGGCACCCTCACGCTGGTAGCGTATCGGTGGTCGCGCCTGAAGGTCGGGACCGCAGATCGTCGGCTTGACAGAAGTGGGTGGGTAGTGTGGCCATTGTCGATCCCACGGCGGAGATCTCACCCGACGCCGTCGTCGATCCATCGGCATCGATCTGGCATCACACGCAAATTCGGGAGCACGCGCACGTCGGCAGCGAAGTGATCATCGGCGCAGGTGTCTACATCGGACCGGGCGTCCTCATCGGAGATCGCTGCAAGATCCAGAACCATGCACTGGTGTATGAGACGGCGGTGGTCGCCGACGGCGTCTTCATCGGCCCCGGAGTGGTCTTTACCAATGACCGGCATCCAAGGGCGGTCAACCCGGACGGCTCACAGAAGTTAGCCGCCGACTGGGAACCGGTCGGCGTGACGGTACTTAGTGGTGCATCGATCGGGGCGCGAGCCGTCTGCGTCGCACCAGTCACCATTGGGCGCTGGGCTCTCGTGGCAGCCGGATCCGTCGTCGTCGAGGACGTGCCCGACTTCGCTTTGGTGGCGGGCGTGCCCGCTCGCCGCATCGGCTGGGTGGGGCCAGCAGGTGAGATCCTCGGCGTACTCGAGGGTGAGCCCGATCACTTCGCCTGCCCACGCACGGGAGCGCGCTTCGTGCTGGTCGGCCCGGACACCCTCACGGAAGCGGCGCACGAGTGATCACGATCCCCGCTGCGCGCCCGCAGATCGGCGAGGACGAACGCGCGGCCGTCGATCGGGTTCTCTCCTCGGGGATGCTCGCGCAGGGCTCCGAGGTCGCCGCCTTCGAGCAGGCGTTCTCGGCGCAGGCGGTCGACGGCCGTCCTGCGGTGGCCGTTAACTCCGGGACATCGGCCCTCCACTTATCGCTACTCGCGGCAGGTATCGGTCTAGGAGACGAAGTCATCGTCCCGTCATTCACTTTCGCGGCGACCGCTAACTCGGTGGCTCTAACCGGTGCCACGCCGGTGTTCGTCGACATCGAGCCCCGTCACTTCTGCCTCGACCCGGCGGCCGTCGAGGCGGCCATCGGACCTCGCACCCGTGCGGTGATGCCCGTCCATCTGTATGGACATCCCGCCGACGTGCGTCAACTCGCAGCTATCTGCGAACGGCATGGACTAATGCTCTTCGAGGATGCCGCGCAGGCCCACGCAGCATCGATGGATGGCATCCCAGTCGGCGCGTGGGGAGTGGCGGGGTCCTTCTCGTTCTACCCAACCAAGAACATGACGACCGGTGAGGGTGGCCTGGTGACAACGGGCGATGAGCAGATCGCACGCACCATCAGGCTGCTGCGCAACCAGGGCCAAGAGCGCCGATACGAGAACGAGATCGTCGGTTTCAACAATCGGATGACCGACATTCACGCTGCCATTGGTCGGGTGCAGTTGCAGCGATTGCCCGAGTGGACGCGGCAGCGTCAGGACAATGCAGCCTTCTACGATGCACACCTCCGGGGAGTGGTGATTCCTCCTATCGCCCCTGGCGCCGTGCACGTCTACCACCAGTACACGATCAGGGTCATCGGGCTCGACCGGGATGCCTTCGCGCAGCGCTTGGCCGATCAGGGAGTAGGCACCGGCGTCTACTACCCGATCCCGAATCACCGCCTGCCGGCCTTCGCGCGCGACCTCGACCTGCCCATCACCGAGACGGCGGCGAGGGAGTGCCTGTCGCTTCCGGTCTACCCGAGCCTCACGGCAGACGAGCGCGAGCGGGTCGTGGCCGCCGTCAACGACGCTGCTGCGGCAGGATCGTGACGTGGCCAACCTGCGCGCGGGACTCGTCGGGCTCGGTGTCATGGGTCGCCATCACCTGCGACTGCTGAATGCCCTCGACGGAGTCGACTTCGTGGGCGTCGCCGACCCGGGCCTGCCCCTCGACACCGCAGATGTGACGACGTTCCCCTCCCTCGAGGCCCTCATCAGCGCCGGGGTCGACTACTGCATCGTGGCCGTCCCCACGGCCCTGCACGAGCAGGTCGGGCTACAGCTGGCCGACGCGGGTGTCCACGCCCTGATCGAGAAGCCACTCGCGTTCGAGTCCGGCGCTGCCGAGCGTTTGGCGCAGGCCTTCGCAGCGCGCGGTCTCGTCGGTGCCGTCGGGCACGTCGAGCGCTACAACCCGGCTCTCCAGTCTGCTCGAGCGCGGATCTCGAGCGGCGATCTCGGCTCCGTCTACCAGGTGGCGACGCGGCGCCAGGGCCCGTTCCCCGCCAGGATCGCCGACGTCGGCGTGGTCAAGGACCTCGCAACGCACGACATCGACCTGACGTCGTGGGTCGTCCAGGCCGCCTACGTCTCGGTGTTCGCGCAGACGGCGCACCGCTCGGGACGCGAGTTCGAGGACCTCGTGTCCGTGACCGGCATGCTCGAGGGGGGCATCGTCGCGAGCCACCTCGTGAACTGGGTGTCGCCCTTCAAGGAGCGGGTCACGGTGATCTCCGGTGAGCTGGGCGCGTTCGTGGCAGACACCCTCAGTGCCGACCTCACGTTCTACGCCAACGGACTGGTGCCGACGGAGTGGGATGAGGTGGCGAACTTCCGGGGCGTACGCGAGGGCGATGTCGTGCGGTATGCGATCGCCAAGCCCGAGCCGTTGCGCCTAGAGCACGAGGCCTTCCGTGACGCCGTCCTCGGGCGGCCCACGGACATCGTGACGATGGAGCAGGGCGTGGCCGTCACCCGAATCGCCGACGCCATGCTCCGTAGTGCCGCCACGGGCCAGGGAGTGACGCTGTGACCGGACTCCGGACCATCACGGTCGTCGGGCTCGGCAAGATCGGCCTCCCGCTCGCCGTGCAGTACGCGGGACTGGGGCATCGCGTCATCGGCGCCGACATCAATCCCTTAGTCGTCGCCGACGTCAACGCCGGCGTGGAGCCCTTCCCCGGCGAGTTCGACCTGGCACCGCGCCTGCGCGCGCTCGTCGACGCGGGCACCCTCACGGCCACCACGTCCACGGCGGAGGCCGTGAGCGCGAGCGATGCGGTGGTCGTGGTCGTGCCGGTCGCGATCGACGCCGCCGGAACGCCCGACTTCCGCCACATGGACGGCGCACTGGCGGACATCGCCGGGTCCGTGCGAGCCGGCACGGTGGTGAGCTTCGAGACGACGGTGCCGATGGGCACCACTCGCTCGCGCTTCGCACCGGCAATCGAGGCGGCGTCCGGGCTGCGCGAAGGCAACGACGTCTTCGTCGTCTACAGCCCCGAGCGCGTGCTCACCGGTCGGGTGTTCGCCGACCTGCGCCGGTACCCCAAGCTCGTCGGGGCGCTGAGCCCGGCGGGCGCTGAGCGTGCTGTCGAGTTCTACGCGTCGGTGCTGGAGTTCGACGTGCGACCCGACCTGCCCCGGCCGAACGGTGTCTGGGATCTGGGCTCGGCAGAGGCCGCCGAGCTCGCGAAGCTGGCCGAGACCACGTACCGCGACGTGAACATCGCGCTGGCCAACACGTTCGCCGTCTACGCCGAGAGTGCCGGCATCGACATCGCGAGGGTGATCGACGCCTGCAACTCCCAGCCGTACAGCCACATCCACCGACCCGGCGTTGCCGTGGGCGGCCACTGCATCCCCGTGTACCCGCACCTGTACCTCAGCAATGATCCGTCCGCGGTCCTCGTGCGCACGGCCCGTGAGGTCAACTCCGCGATGCCTGCGCACATCGTGGACCGACTGTCCGGCGCCCTGTCGGGGCTGCAGGGGCGGAGGGTCGCGATCCTCGGGGCGGCCTATCGCGGCGGGGTCAAGGAGACGGCGTTCTCGGGGGTCTTCCCGCTGATCGAGGCGGTCTCCTCGCGTGGCGGGCTCCCCCTCGTCCACGATCCGATGTACTCGGATGCCGAGCTCGAACAGGTGGGCCTCGTGCCGTTCCACTCAGGCGATCCGGCTGACGGTGCGATCCTGCAGGCCGACCATGCCGAGTACGCCTCATGGGGCCCCTACGACATCGTGGGGATTCGGTGCCTCGTCGACGGCCGGGGCGTGACCACCGACTCCCAGTGGCCCGGCGTGGAGCACCTGGTGATCGGGCGATCGGCGTGAAGAGCCTCGTCATCGTCGGAGCCGGCGGCTTCGGCCGGGAGACCCTTGATGTCCTGCGGGCGATGGACCCTGACGAGTCGGAGTTCGCCTTCGCGGGCTTCGTGGCACAGGACGGGCCGGACGCCGGCGTGCTCGCGCGCATCGACGCTTCGTGGCTCGGCTCGGACGAGGACTTCCTCAGGGCACCGAGCGCCAGCCACTACGTAATCGCCATCGCCGCACCCGGCCTGCGCGAGCGGCTCGCCGGGCGCTTCGACGCGGCCGGACTCCTTCCCGCGACGCTCATCCATCCGACAGCCATCCGTGGGAGGGATGCTGTCGTCGGACCGGGCTCGGTGATGGCGGCGGGCAGCCAGGTGACGACCAACATCCGCGTCGGCCGCCACGTGCACCTCGACCGGCTCGTCACGGTGGGACACGACTGCACCATCGCTGACTTCGTCACCGTCCACCCCGGCGCCGTGCTCTCCGGTGGCGTCGCGATCGGGACCCGCAGCCTGCTGGGCACCACGTCGTGCATCCTGCCGGGCCGCTCGGTGGGCAGCGACGTCGTCGTCGGCGCCGGGGCGCTCGTCACCCGCGACGTGGCTGACGGAACGACGGTGGTCGGGATTCCGGCCCGGCCTCTAGGATGAGCGCGGTCGGTCGACGAGGATCTGGGGGCGACGTGAGACAGCCCGCGGGCGTTGGCGATGCAGGGTCCCTGGTCGTGATCGGGCTCGGATACGTGGGCCTGCCGCTGGCCCTCCGGGCATCCGAGGTCGGCTTCCAAGTCACCGGACTGGACACCGCCCCCTCGACTGTGGACTCGCTCAACCAGGGTCGCTCTCATGTCGACGATGTCAGTGACTCCGACGTCGCCGGGATGCTCGCGGCCGGGTTCTCGGCCACGACAGACGCCTCCTGCCTGGCCGACGCCGATGTCATCGTCATCTGCGTGCCCACCCCCCTGTCCCCCGAGCACGGACCGAACCTGGACGCCGTCGAGTCCGCCGCGCGCGCGGCCGCCACGCACCTGCGTCCCGGACAGCTGGTCGTCCTCGAGTCGACGACCTATCCCGGCACGACCGAGGAGGTGCTCGTCCCGATCCTCGAGTCGAGCGGGCTTCGCGTAGGTGTAGACGTGAATTGCGCCTTCAGCCCCGAGCGCATCGACCCGGGCAACAGCACCTACACCCTCCGCAACACGCCGAAGGTCGTCGGGGGGATGACCCCCGAGTGCACGGAACGAGCAAATGCCTTCTACCAGGCCATCGTCGACACCGTCGTCGTGGCCAAGGGGGTCCGTGAGGCCGAGATGACCAAGCTCCTCGAGAACACGTATCGACACGTGAACATCGCGCTGGTCAATGAGATGGCGCGCTTCTGCAGTGAGCTCGACATCGACCTGTGGGACGCCATCCGATGCGCGTCCACAAAGCCTTTCGGGTTTAACGCCTTCTATCCCGGGCCTGGCGTGGGCGGGCACTGCATTCCGATCGACCCGAATTACCTGTCGCACCGAGTCAGGACCCACCTGGGCTACTCGTTCAGGTTTGTCGAGCTGGCCCAGGAGATCAATGACGGGATGCCCGCCTACGTAGCTCGGAGGGTCCAAGACATTCTCAACAAGGAGGGGAAGGCCGTAAACGGCAGTCATGTTCTGCTACTGGGAGTGACCTATAAGGCTGATATTGCCGATCAGCGAGGGTCACCTTCCGTGGATGTTGCGCGCGCACTGGCGGCGCTTGGCGCTCATGTGAGTTACCACGATCCGTATGTAGAGCACTGGTACCTCAATGGTCACCCCGTCAGGCGTGTCGACGACTTACCGAGTGAGCTCGACCAAAGCGACGTGTCGGTTCTACTTCAAGCGCACAAGTCGTACGACAGGGAATTGCTGGGCCGCTTGGTTCGACCTATTCTCGACACGAGAGGGGTACTCTCCGGCCCAAGTGTAACGCGCCTGTGACGAGAAGAATACGTGTCGCGCAGGTTATCGCCCGCATGAATGTAGGCGGCCCTGCGGTGCTCGTTGCCAGCTTGCTGCGGGGTCTTGATCCGGATCGGTTCGATGTGCACCTAATCACGGGATACTGCGCTGAAGATGAAGCCGATTACCTCGAAACTCAAGCCACGGATCTCACCGCCATCCGTATTGACGGCCTCGGTAGATCCATTAGACCCAAGGCTGATCTGTTGAGCGCCCATCGAGTTGCCGCTCTGCTGCGTGACATGCAACCCGACATCGTGCACACCCACACGGCCAAGGCTGGGGCTGTGGGCCGGGTTGCAGCAAAACTGTCGCGCTGTGGCGCTAAGTCCGTCCACACCTTCCACGGCCACCTCCTCAATGGATATTTCTCACCCGCCAAGACACGAGCTGTGATCTCGGTCGAAAGGGGGCTGGCGCGCGCAACGGATCGGCTTGTTTGCGTGGCGCCGGAGATTCGCGATGATCTCTTACGGGCTGGGGTCGGCAGGGCGCCGCAGTATGAAGTGATTCCCCCGGGTGTTGCCTTGGGGCCGCTTCCGAGTAAAAGTGCGGCGCGCGATTCATTGGGACTACCGAGTGACCGCCCTATCATCACGATGATGGGCCGAGTCACCGGCATCAAGCGCCCGGATCGCTTCGCTGAGGCTGCCGCAATCGTGCACGAATCCCAGCCGGAGGCTTGGTTTGCCGTTGCTGGGTCAGGCGACTTGGCGGGCGACTTGGCGGCCAGAATGGCACATCTGCCGGTGACGATGCTGGGCTGGTGCTCCGATGTCGAGATGGTGCTGGCTGCAAGCGACGCACTCGTACTTACCAGCGATAACGAGGGCACACCGCTCAGCTTGATTCAGGCAGGCATGGCAGGACTACCGGTAGTGGCAACCCGGGTAGGGGCGGTGCCCAGCGTGGTGGCGGACGGGCAGACTGGGATTTTATGCGCGCCCACCTCAGCCGCAGTCGCGGCCGGGATAGTCGAGTTGCTCAATGATCCAGGCCTTTCACGTCGGCTGGGCGACCAAGGGAAAGCCCTTATGCACAGGGATTACGGCATGGAAAAGATGATCGCTGGTCATGTGTCTTTGTATCAGTCACTAACTTCACTGCCTCCTATGGAAGGATGAGGGTTCAATCCTTGGAGGCGGTCAGTGTCGAAATTTCTTGTCACCGGAGGGGCCGGTTTTATCGGCTCGCATCTGGTTGACGCCCTTGTAACCCAAGGTCACAGTGTCGTTGTCTTGGATGACCTGTCCACTGGCCGGCACGACAACCTCCGGCAGCACGCGGGAAGCCCTGACGTCGAGTTCGTGCTGGGCTCAATTCTCAATGAAGGACTTGTCGACGATGTGGTGAGGCGTTCAGACGTGGTTCTGCATCTTGCCGCCGCCGTAGGCGTCAATCTCATCGTCGAAAGGCCGCTCGAAAGTCTGGCGACGAACATCAGGGGCTCTGAGATCGTGCTGGAGAAGTGCCACAAGTACGGGCGCAAGGTGCTCGTCGCTTCGACGAGTGAAATCTATGGGAAGAATACCTCCGACGCCCTAAATGAGGAGGACGACCGCATCCTTGGGTCACCGCTGAAGACCAGATGGTCCTATAGCGAGGCAAAGGCGATCGAAGAGGTCCTCGCTTACGCCTACTTCCGCGAGAAGGGCCTACCCACCGTCATCGTGCGACTGTTCAACACGGTTGGTCCGCGCCAGGTTGGCCACTACGGGATGGTGCTCCCGCGCCTTGTCGATCAGGCGCTTCGCAACGCACCGCTAACCGTGTACGGCACCGGTCAGCAAACCCGCTGCTTTTGCCATGTGAGCGATATCGTCGTTGCGATCCTCGGTCTGGTGAATTCAACAGAATCTGAGGGCAAGGTCTTTAATGTGGGATCCCGCAGTGAGATCTCCATTCAGGGGCTGGCGGAGAAAATTCGGGAGATCACCGGTTCAACAAGTCAGATCGTGTATGTGCCCTACGACGAGGCGTACGAGGCGGGCTTTGAAGACATGCAGCGCCGTCGCCCGGACACCGGTCGAATCCACTCTCTCCTCGGATGGGAGCCAAAGCTGGGTCTCGAGGACATCATCGGTGATGTTGCCGCCGACATGTCGGGTAGACGTATCCCGTGAATGCCTGGGAGGCGCTAGTCGTACTTGTTTGCAGTGCGGCCCTTTCCTGGGGCGTGGTTGCAATTAGTATCCGACTGGCCCACCGACTGAATCACCTTGACTACCCCGATGGGGAACGTAAGACCCAGTTGCGCCCGATCCCGAAACTTGGTGGAGTAGCGCTTGCTGCTGTGTTCACCCTCGTCATCGTCGCTGCGCTGTTGGTTACTGGAAGATTGGGTTTCGCTCTAGGCTTGGCGGTCCTGCTGCCCGCACTAGGGGCCGCCGTCGTCGGATTCTTTGACGACCGTTCAAGCCTCAATCCGTATCTGAGATTAGTGCTTCAGGCGACTGTTGGAGTGCTGGCTTGGGCGCTTGGCACTCGGATAAACCTGACCGGAGTAGTCGTCTTGGACGCGGCCCTCATGGTGCTCTGGGTGATGGTGATAGTCAATGGGATCAACCTGCTGGATAACTCAGATGGACTTGCCGCCTCGACCGTCCTCGTTATGTCAATCGGCGCTGCGATCGTTGCCACGATGTACGGCCAGGCTCTCGTTGCGTTGATGGGAGTGACCCTCATCGGAGTCGCCATCGGATATCTCTGGCACAACTGGTTCCCCGCGAAGGTTTATATGGGTGATTCGGGGGCATACTTTCTCGGCACCCTCGTCGCCTTACTACTCATACGCCTGCGTCCGACGAGTGCCCCAACTTGGGTTGGGGTTCTCATCGTCTTGGTGCTCGCCATCCTCCCCCTACTAGACACCACGTATGTGGTGGCCAAGCGACTACGGGCAGGCATTCACCCCTTCACTGCGGGCCGTGACCACTTGAGTCACAAGCTGCAGGATCGAGGCGCGTCGGTGCCAAGGTCAGTTGCGGCATTGCAGGTCCTTAGCATCCTTGGGGTGGTGGGCGCCGTCGCACTGGCTGTTCCGTTCAACTGAAGCTCTGCCGGCTAAGTCTGACTTTCTTAATAGAGAGGCTTTTTGGTTTCATTGCCCGGGCGAGGAATACGCATCGCAAGATAGAACGCTACTGGAACCGCAACACAGATCAGCATGGGCTCGACAGGCACTCGAAAACGGGGCTCCGCCAAGAATGGTAGGTGGACAAGCCCGAACAGCAAGGCGAAGGCGGCGATGGGCGCAACCGCGGGGATGGTCGGTGGCCTGACCCATAGTCGACCGAAGACGAACGCCGCGAATAACACGAGAACAACGATCGACATGGCAATGGTGATCCAATGGATGAGGGAAGACTGCCCCACGAAGAACTCTGGGCTGGGGTAGATGAAGACCGGTTCGAGGAGCCGCGCTGCTTTGCGCAGAATTAACGCGAATGCCGCCTCGGGCTGGGTGAGATAAAAGCTCAAGGCATTTGACGCGTAGATATCCAGGCCCAAGATCGGCTCGATGGAAACCGGTGGTGGCTCCATGAAGCCCCCGGTGGTTTGAACAGGGTTGTTTCCGATCCAAAGATTCATGCTGGCGTTCTTCGTGACCGGGGAAAAGGCACCGGTGACCACGAGGTTCCGAATGGCCCAGGCGGCGGGCGCGAGCAGGGCCAGTGCGCAGAACGCACCGAGGTTACATCGGCCCCAGCGAACGGCCAGGAAGATGAGAACGGGAATGACAATAATTACCTTGTTCTGGACGAGAAATGCTGATCCGAAGGCCAAACCCGAGATGCCGCAGGCTAGGCCCCCCAGCCAATAGCGGTTACCGGAAGGCACCCCCCCCCCGGCCCCAAATGCAGGCAAGGGACAGGCAAAGCAGGAAGCTGAGCAGCACTTCATAGCCGGCGTTCTGGGCCGCCCAGATGACACTTGGACTTAGCGCAACAGCAATGAAGGTCACCATCCGAACGGGAATCGAGAGATGCCGAGTCATTAGCCAAGCCAGCGGAGCCAAAGTCAGGGCAAGTCCAACCTGGACGTACTGCACGGCTTGCAGGCTGCCGCCGAAGATGTTCAGTACGAGGGCGAGGAAGGCCGGGTAACCAATCGGCCAATAGTTCGAGTCGAGTGCGGTCGGGTCGAACCACAGGGCAGCGGACCGAGCCTGCTGGCCTTGGGCAAGGTAGGTCACGTAGTCGGGGCCGACAAAATCATCAGGCAGGAGCAACAGCTGGATCAGGAGCGAGAGCACCAAAACCGCGGCAAGCACAATTCCTTCGATCGGACGAGCTTTTTCAATTCGGTGCGTCAGCGTCGGCATGCTTCACCCGCCTGCTGTGGATAGTTGCCCAAACGGAGTAGACGAGCAGCACGTAAACCGGCACCTCGAGGAAGATCTTCTGCCGAATCGCGTCCGTCCAGATGGGCCCTTCAGCCTCCCGGCCCGGGTAGAAGCGGTTAGACCAGAGCACCGGGATCGCAATGAGCGCCCAGAACACCGCGAACCACGCATAGCGCTTCAGCAGGGCCCAGGTGCCCTGCCGGCCGCGGGATCGGATGATCAGGGCCGCCGCGGCGGCGATGAGCAGCAGGTACCGCCAGCCGGAGAAGAGCCAGTTGTAGGCGTTGGTC
>SXGU01452069.1_pt1 | contig 38306 bp, 27 predicted proteins | sample 3174531 | NCBI WGS metagenome assembly SXGU01 (sample SAMN11356863, study PRJNA531348) | freshwater metagenome | isolation source: freshwater sample F1-140 | place: China: Fuxian Lake, Yuxi | collected 2017-12-25 | reverse complement strand
TTCACCAACTTGCCTGGAATCATCCAGTTGGCGATGTCGCCCTCCTGAGAGAGTTCCATCGCGCCAAGGATCGCGAGGTCGATGTGACCGCCGCGAATCATGCCGAAACTATCCGCGCTTGAAAAGAAGGAGTGCCCAGGGACGCCGGTGACTGTTTGCTTGCCAGCATTGATGAGGTCGGCGTCGACTTCTGAGTCGGTTGGGAACGCACCCATTCCGAGGAGGCCGTTCTCCGATTGGAGCCAGACCTCCATCCCCTTGGGAACATAGTTCGCAACGAGGGTTGGCATGCCGATGCCGAGGTTGACATAGAACCCATCCTTGAGTTCTCGCGCGGCGCGCTGAGCAATCTGATTACGGTCGAGGGGCATAGGTGGGGAATGATACGGCAGCGAGGTTCGGCGATGCGCTCGTGTCCCGCGGATACAACGCATCGAGGCGGCTATCCTCCGCGCTCCATGCATCCGATCCTTTCCCAACTCGGCCTTGCGTCCCATCCGCGAATCTGTGCGCCAGGCACTGCGAACTCTGTGACGAGCGACAACCCCGCGACCGGACTGCCGATCGCTGCGGTCCGCTTGGAGTCTCGTGCGGATTACGAAAGCGCGGTCGTTCGCGCGATGCGCGCGCAGGCATCGTGGCGGCAGCTGCCCGCTCCCAAGCGCGGCGAGATTGTCCGCCGTATGGGCAATGCGTTTCGAGATTGCAAAGAGCCGCTGGGCACTCTCGTCGCGATGGAGATGGGAAAGTTGAAGGCGGAAGGACTCGGTGAAGTGCAAGAGTCGATCGACATCGCGGACTTCGCGGTTGGACTCTCTCGTCAACTTTGCGGCTCGTCGATGCATTCGGAGCGACCAGGTCATCGCATGTATGAGCAATGGCATCCGCTCGGAACGATTGGCGTGATTACGGCGTTCAACTTTCCCAACGCGGTGTGGGCGTGGAACTCGATGCTCGCGGCGGTGTGCGGCGACGCGGTGATCTGGAAACCGTCACTCATCACTCCACTCGTGGCGATCGCGACGAGTGAAGTGTGCTGGAAAGTGCTTCGCGAGCAAGAGATTTGGCGACCCGAAGGCATTGATCCTGCGGATCTCTTTCCGTTGATCATTGGCACGGACGCGGAGGTCGGAGAGCCGATGGTTGCGGATCGACGCCTTCCACTTATCTCAGCGACTGGTTCTTGCCGCATGGGTCGCCGCGTGGGCGAAGTTGTTGCCAAGCGACTCGGTCGTTGCTTACTCGAACTCGGTGGAAACAATGCGATCATCGTCATGGCTGACGCGGATCTCGATCTCGTTGCGCGCGGCGTGCTGTTTGGCGCGGTAGGTACGGCGGGGCAGCGCTGTACCTCAACACGTCGACTCCTTGTTGAGGAGAGCATCGTCGATGCGCTCTGCACCCGATTGAAGGCGGCGTACGCGTCGGTGCCGATTGGTGACCCTGCTGTTGCAGGCACGCTGATGGGTCCACTCGTGAACGCGCCGGCGGTCGCCCAGATGCGACACGCATGCGTGGAGGCGGAGCGCGAAGGTTGCGTGCTGCTCGCGGGCGGAGTTGCGGGCATCGAGCGATTCGCAGGGAAACCAGGGCATTTCGTCGAACCAACGCTCTACCGCGTGCCAAAGGGCAAGCATCCGAAGATCTGCCAGGAAGAAACCTTCGCGCCGATTCTGTATGTCTATTCGGTATCCAACATCGACGAAGCAATCGAGATTCAGAACTCCGTCGATCAAGGTCTTTCAAGCGCGATCTTCACGCTCAACATGCGCAGCGCGGAGCGATTCCTCTCCACTGAAGGATCGGATTGCGGCATCGCGAATGTGAACATCGGCACGAGCGGCGCGGAAATCGGCGGCGCGTTCGGCGGTGAGAAGGACACCGGTGGCGGTCGTGAGTCTGGCTCGGACAGTTGGAAGCAGTACATGCGAAGGCAGACCTGCACGATCAACTGGTCGCGAGACCTTCCGCTTGCGCAGGGGATTACATTTGAGTGACGCGACGCGCGGTTGACTTGAAGAGCGGTTCGCGGCGTGATGTCGCCCAGTCAGGCTCTCAACTCGATCCATCACGCATGCGATTGATCATGTCGGGGAACGGGAAGTGGCTGTAGACGCCGGTTCGCGCGTTTTCCCACGCTGCTGGTGGCGGATAGACATCGCCTTCGAAACCCGCGCTGTGCATCGCCTTCAGCAATGCCTCGAGTGATGGTTCGTGCCCCGTGTGATCGAGCACACGATTGGACTTTGCGCCGAGGAAACTCACGCTCGCCACAGGTTTGCGATCGTGTCGACCATCAAGCATCGAGCGCACCGTCTTGAAACCTCGGTAGAGATCTTCAAGCGTGAAGTGATCGCGGCCATGCGGACGAAGCAGCGCGAGAATGAGCACGCGGTCGAGATCGAACTTCAAGACATACGGTTCGCGATCCTCCTTCGCATGGAGTGAGATCGCGCCTTTGAAGACATGCGCGTAACTCGTCACGCTTGCGAGCGTCCACTGCGAAGTGGGAATCAGTCGAAGGATTTCGCCAATGACACCCTTGGAATTGTCAGTGTCGTTGATGCCACAGACGACGGTGCGATATCGGCCCGCAACAAGATCGTCGAGAAAGTGCTGGCCAAACTGCAATCGAATGCGAGGTCGACCACTCGCGGCGCGCGGATCTCCTGACGGAAGGAGCCGAACCTGCGGCTGACCACTGGCGGTCTCCATGAGTCGATCGCCATCACCGTCGTAGAAGCGGAACTCGTCCATGGTTAGGGTGCTGCTTTCTTGGGAGGGGTTGCGCCAGCCGGAGCTGCTGCTGGCGCGGACACAGGCGGTGCGTTCGGAGTGACGACGGGCGTTGCGACCGGTGTCGCGCCGCGCGTTGCTTGCGCATGCGGGTCTTTCACCTGCGTGTTCTTCACGCGCTCCGCCACGATTGCTGCGTCGGTGAGCGGAATCACCTCCACCTTGACAATGGAGCATGCTCGAACGGGCCATTGAGGCAAAGTCTGTGCTGGCGTAGCTGCAGTGGCTGGCGTGACATGCGCCCCAGTCTTCTCAATCGAGATCGCATCGAGCACGGGAAGCCCAGCGCGGACCTTTCCGAACACGCAGTAGCCACCTCCGCGCTGATCGGCGATGTCGTACAACGGTTGATCGACAAGATTGAAGAAGAACTGGCTCGTCGCTGAGTTTGGGTCGGGCTGGCGGGCCATTGCGATCGTGCCACGCACATTCTTGAGGCCGTTCGTCCATTCGTTCGCAATCGGCGGTTGCGTTGGTTTCAACTTCCCATCGAGCGAATAACCACCACCTTGCACAATCGCGGTTGGACCATTGCGCATCACTCGGTGAAAGGCCGTGTCGTTGTAAAACCCGCTCTTCGCATACGCGAGAAAGTTCTGGACGGAGATTGGTGCGCGTGCCGCGTCAAGTTCAAGGAGGACTTCGCCGTAATTGGTCGTGATGAGGACAAACTCCGGCGGCGCCGCGTCAGCAGGAAGGGGCGGAAGCTCGGTCGGGGCGACTGGTTTGTTCGTGAGCGTCTGCGCTGACGCCGCCGCAGTGCCGAATGAGACGATCGTCAGAGCGGCAAGCACTCGCGCAATGCAGGCCATGGAGCGTGCGGAGGGTCGAGAGGAAGCATGCATGGTGGGCATCATCGTAGAACTCATCGGGTGGGGCGTTGAACTGTTGGAATCCTACCGTCCGAATGGTCGACCGATGCGAAGTATGTGGGTCGGAAAGCATCGGCGCAGAGTGCGCCTCGCTACTATGCTCGCCCGCGGAATATCCGCCGCCTGAACACCGATTTCCCTTTGAGATTCTCCATGCCGCAGACGGATGTGAAGCAGGCCGCGATTCCCAACGATGGACCCATGAGCGGACGGAGCTTTTTTGCGCCCGTCCTCGACCTGTTCTCAAGCGTGACCTTTGGGATCGTGCTCCTCGCGGTGCTGTTCGTGTATTGCACGATCGGTTCAGCGGGAATCCTGTATCCAGTGCACCCCAACCTCTTCCACGCGGACGCTTGGGTTTATGAGCAGCTTCGGCAGCGGCGCGCATTTGAGATGACCGAGTTCGAGTGGTTTCACTGGTGGCCGTTCAACGGGTTGATTCTGCTCATCGCAGCAAACATCATCGTGACGACTTTGCGCCGCATTCCTTTCAAACTTGTGAACTATGGCGTCTGGACGATTCACGCCGGCATCCTGATTTTGATCGCTGGCAGCTTCATCTACTTTGGAACTAAAGTCGAAGGTGATGCGCCCGTCGCACGCCGGCGCTTGATCGTGGAAGTCGATGCCGTTGGGCCGACTGGCGACGCCAGGACAGAGAAGCAATCGCTCACGGTGGCTCCCGGGAAGGAACTGACGTTCGGGAGCGGAAGCAATGCGCTTCGAGTGCAAGTTCTCTCCGTCGATCCGGCGTGGGAACTCCGAAGCGGCGCAGACGCTGGTTCCATCGCGTACTCAGTGAATCTGCTCGTTGAAAGAAGTGGAACGGCTTCAGGGGAGAAGCGATTCATGCGACAACTCATCGCGAATCACCCCGAATACACCGAGGACATTCTCTTCACGGATGACGCGCATCAACCGATGCAGCGTGCGATCAAAGCAACGGGCAAGGCGATCATCGACGACTCGCTTCGATGCTCACTTGAGTATGAGCCTGCGAACTACTTTTATCTTCGCAATGAGTTGCGGAAGAGTTGGGCGCTCTACACGCGGCCCAAAGGAGAGGCGACATGGACGCCGCGATCCCTTGAAGGCATGCCGCTCTACAACGACTACGTCGCCGACCGCGCACTCGTTGAAGGCGGGGATGCAATTCCAGAGCGCGGGCTCGACATCGTCGCAAGCGCATCCGATGCCGCGGACCCGTTGCAAGGCGTCGACTTCCGCGTGAAGGCGTACCTCCGCTACGCGCACCTGCGTTCGAGATTCGTTGCGGGCGGAGCGGATGCACCGATCTATCCGGTTGCGCGACTTCGCTTGGCGAGCGCGCAGGCCACGTCGCCGGAATTCGAACTTGAAGCACTCGATGTGGAACGAAGTAAAGCCGAGGGCGGTCTGCTTCGATTTGCGCTTGTGACGAGTGAAGCCGAGGTTGCGGCGCTTGAGCGATCGCCGGCACTTCACATTCGTATCCCTGCGGCGGGCGTTGATGTTCGTGCGGATATTCGCGATGTCGCGTCGGCGAATCCGGATGCTCCGGTCATCGAGATTCAGGCGGAGGGGAAGAGCTCGGGTTACTCGTATCGCGTGATGAGTGTGCAGGATGACTTGCCTGTTGGGGGAGGAAAGGTCTCTCTGGCGAGCGTTGAACTGCAGACACCGAAGGGGACTTTTCGGCGTTGGGTCTTTGACGATGCTCGTCTGACGCGCGATGTCATCGACCCACGCGGTAGCGACGCGCATGGGCCGCCGACGATTGCAGACGACACGATTCAAGTCGAATACGAGCGCGGCAACGGTCTCGCGCTCGTGACGATCGTCGCGGGACCTGATCCAAACGTATTGCGCGTTGTTGCTTCGGTCGATGGCCAGAGCAGCGTGCAACCACTCGAGCGAGGCAAACCGGCCACGCTGCCTGGTGGCATCGACATCGCGCTCTCGGACTACATCCCGCGTGCGGTTCTTGAGACGAAGCCGCAGGTGGTTCCGCGGGAGCAGCGGCAGCGCGAAGCGATGGAGCAATTCGCATTGATTCTGCTCGAAGCGCCGGGCGGTCAGCGTAAGTGGCTGCAGTTCAATCACTGGCCCTTTGGTAGCGAAGCACAAGCATTGCGTCGGTCCCCGTACGCTCCCGAAACGATGCGCTTACATGATGGACGCGAAGTTGAGGTGATGTTCTCTCGTGCGCGACTTCCGCTCCCCGCGAGTGTCGCGCTGGAGGATTTCGAACTGGCTGCGCATGACGGCGGATTCACGGGAGAGACCGGATCGATCCGCAACTACACGAGCATCCTCCGATTTGAGAATCCAGACGAACTCACTTGGGGTGACCCGACACGCGTCAGCGTGAATGAGCCAGTGGAACATGAAGGGCTTTGGTTCTTCCAGTCGCAATGGGACCCGCCCGATGAGGCGCGTGACGGTGGACTTGCTGCAAGTAAGGGGCTGAACTACACGGTGCTCGGCGTAGGAAATCGCAACGGCGTGTGGATTCAACTCTTCGGGTGCTGCGTGGCGGTCGCGGGCATGATCTTCGCGTTCTATGTGAAGCCCCTCATCAAGGCGAGAAAGCAACGGGAGGTGCTTGAAGGTCTCGCGATGCCTCACTCACGCGCTGTTTCGACGCGCGGTTTCTTCCTGTGGATCATCGCAGCGCTGAGTATTGCCTGCTCCGCGCAATCCCTCAGAGCGGAGGAGTATCTCTTTTGGAAATCGCTTGACCTCGCGCCACTTGAGAGTTTGGCGGTGCAATCGGAAGGCCGTGTCAAGAGCTTGAGCTCGCTCGCGGACGAGACGATGTCGTTTGTGTCCGGTCCTCGCAAGATTGGCGAGCAGCCGCCGCTCTACACCTACTTCGACATGCTCTTTCGGCCAGACGCGTATCGCGATGCCGATGTGATTTTCGTGAAGGGTGCGGACACGCGTGCTCGGATCGCGCAGGCATTGCTAGGACCGAGTGATGGCAAGGACGAGAAACTCGTCGCGCGCATGAAGTCGTTTCAGGCGACTGGTTTGATCGCGGAGTCGCTCCTTGCGCGGGAAGAATTGCGTCCCGTGCTTCGAGCACTTGAGGGCGACTTGATTCGGACCGCGAAGGTGGCGGATGCGATGAAGACCGCGCTGCGCGTGAAGAATCCGCGATTTCTGCTCGATCGATTGAAGATCGTGCCGCGCGGCGACGGCGACGCATCGAAGTCGTGGCACACGATTGGTGATGTCATGTTTGTGGAGGGCGCGGAGCCGATGCCTGGTCCGCTCACGCTTCTCGCCGAGAAATCGGATGCGCCGACAGACCTCTCGCCGGCGTCGACGAAAGCGATCTCCGATGCGTGGCGCGGATTTGCGAATGCATGGCTCAGTGCGGACTCGCAGAAATTGAACGCGGCGGCGGCTGCGCTTGCGACGGCCATTGAGCAGGTCGATCCGGCGAGTTATCCCGACAGGTCGCGTTTGCAGTGGGAGAATTGGTACTTCAAGAACGGGCAGATGACGAAGACTTGGCTGGTCTACATGGCCAGCGTCATTTTCCTCCTGCTCGGCATCGTGTGGAAGTGGCCCAAGGCGCGCATCATCGGTTGCTCCATCTTTGGAATTGGTCTTGCGCTGCAGACGATTGCGTTGATCCTGCGCTGGTACATCGCAGATCGATGGCCGAACTCCAACATGTTTGAAGCGGTCACGACGGCGTCGTGGATGGGCGCGGTCGCGGCAGTTGTTCTGGAAGTGTTCGTTCGCAAGACGGCACTCCGTGGGATGTTCGTCCTCGGTGCGGGTTGTGCGTCCATGGTGGCTTTGATGGCCGCGTATTTCCTTCCCGTGCAACTGAATCCGCACATCTCCAACATGATGCCCGTGTTGCATGATGTTTGGCTCTATATCCACACCAATGTCATCATCTTTAGTTACTGCCTGATTTTCATGGCAGCGGTGAGCGCATTGCTCTACATCCTCCATCGCGCACTCGGTGGCGCGGCGACCTTTGCGCGCGTCGGCGGCGCAGGAAGCATGATTCTCGCGGGCGCGCATGGCGAAGATCGCATGAGTCCCAAGCGTGCGGCCTTGGGCGAAGTGCTTGATGGCACGACGATGCTGTTGATGGAACTGTCGTTTGTGTTCCTTTGGACTGGGCTCGTCATGGGCGCGATTTGGGCGGATCACTCATGGGGTCGCCCGTGGGGTTGGGATCCCAAGGAAGTCTTCGCGCTCAACACCTTTCTCGTCTTCGCTGTTCTCGTGCATGTTCGCGTGAAGGTCAAGGACAAGGGGCTGTGGACCGCGTGGCTTGCCGTCATCGGCGCCGCCGTCATGCTCTTCAACTGGATCGTCATCAACTTCATCATCACGGGTCTTCACTCGTACGCTTGATCGCCCTTTCATTCTGGAATCACTCTCATGTCCCTCGCTATCGCATCCATTCACGCTCGCCAGATTCTTGATTCCCGCGGGAACCCAACGCTTGAGTGCGAGATCGCACTTGTCGGAGGCGCGAGCGGTCGCGCTGCGGTACCGAGCGGCGCGTCAACGGGCGAACACGAGGCCGTCGAATTGCGCGACGGCGATAAGAGTCGCTGGATGGGAAAAGGTGTTACGAAGGCGGTGCAGTTCGTCAACGGCGAGATTGCGAAGGCGCTCGTCGGGATGGACGGCAGCGATCAGGAAGCAGTCGATCGCAAACTCATCGCGCTCGATGGAACCGAGAACAAGGCGCGCATCGGTGCGAATGCGACGCTCGGCGTGTCGATGGCCCTCGCGCATGCCACCGCGCGCGCGAAGCAGCAGCCACTGTTCCGCTCTCTCGGCGGTGAGGCAGCAATCACGCTGCCTGTTCCGATGCTGAACATTCTGAACGGCGGCAAGCACGCCGACAACACGGTGGACTTTCAGGAGTTCATGATTCGACCGAGTGGATTCGACAGTTTCGAAGAGTCACTCCGCTGCGGCGTTGAGTGCTATCACGCGCTGCGCGCCGTTCTTCACGATCGACATCTTTCCACCGCGGTTGGCGACGAAGGTGGATTCGCTCCGAACCTCAAGAGCAACGAAGAAGCGTTGCAGTTGATCGTGACTGCGGTTGAGAAGGCGAAGTACCGGCTTGGCGATCAGGTCACGATCGCGCTTGATCCTGCGACGAGCGAGCTTGCCAACGAGGCGAAAAAACTTGGCAAGCAAGGCTATTGCTTCTTCAAGTCCAATCCCGGAGCCGCGATCACGAGCGACGAGATGATCGACCTGTGGGCGTCGTGGTGTGCGAAGTATCCGATCACTTCCATCGAGGATGGACTCGCGGAGGATGACTGGAGCGGATGGAAGCGCATGACGGAGCGACTTGGTTCCAAGATTCAGATCGTGGGCGATGATCTCTTTGTGACAAATCCGAAGTTCCTCGCACGCGGCATTCGCGAAGGCTGTGCGAACGCGATCCTGGTGAAGGTGAATCAGATTGGCACACTCACGGAGACGCTTGCGGCTGTTCGGCTTGCGCAGCAATCGGGCTACAACGCCGTGCTCTCGCATCGCTCAGGTGAGACGGAAGATGCGACGATCGCGGACATTGCCGTGGCAACAAACTGCGGGCAGATCAAGACCGGCGCCCCGTGCCGAAGCGATCGCAATGCGAAGTACAACCAGTTGCTGCGCATCAGCGAAGAACTAGGGAGTCGCGCGCGGTTCGGTCGGGCGTGAGCGTTTGACTGCGTCGATCGGGTCTCACTCGATCGCTGCCCAGACATCTTTTACCACCCAACTCATTGCGTCCATCGCGCTCATCGTTCGACTTGCGAGGTGAGGCGCGAGGTGTGCGTTGGGTAGACCTAAGAGTGGGTTACTTGCGGTGAATGGCTCAGGATCGTGGACATCAAGCAGTGCCATCGCTGCGGGGTTTCTCGCGAGGAATCCAGCGAGCGCGGTGTCGTCGAGCACCATGCCGCGAGCTGTGTTGATGAGCACCGCATCACTTCGGAGCAGATCGATGAGCCCACGACTTACAAACTTACGATTCTCGCTGCGTCCATCGATGTGGACACTCACGATGTCAGCGTCAGTGAAGAGCGCTTCAACCGCAACTGGCTGCGCGCCTCGTCGTTGATCAGTGGGAATCTCGAGCAGATCGTTGTAGATCACCTGAAACCCGATGGCTCGCGCAACCTCAGTCACGCGTTTTCCGACGCGACCGAATCCAAGAATGCCGAGGACCAGTTCATTCATCTGCCAAAGCCCGACGACTTCCTGTCGAATCTCGTTCCACTCTTCCTTGGCGACGGGCGCGTCGAGGAAGAGGCGTGGTCGAAGAGCGTCGCAGAGCAGCGCGAGGACATACTCAACAACTGCTTGCGTGTTCGCATCAGGTGTGTTGAAGACCTTCACGCCTCGCGCTGCACAGGCGCGTTCATCCACGTTGTCAAGCCCAACGCCTGCCCGGCCGACGGCGCGAAGCTGAGGGAGTTTCGCCAGCAACGCGGCATCGACTTCGGTGTAGGTTCGAACGACTAGCGCGACGACGCGGGGAGCGAGGTCGTCGAAGTCTGCGTCGGTGACTGAGCAGTGCACGACTTCCGCGCGCTCCTCGAGCCACGCGGTCGCCTCATCGGAAAGGTGCTCGGTAATGATGACTAACGGTCGAAGTCGCATGGAGAGGGGCGTGGGAGTCGAGGAATGCGGCTAGGGCCGGAATCGCGTGGGTGAGGGGATCAGGCAGGATATAGGCGAACTCGGCGGGGGAGGTTCCGAGAACGAGCCTGCGCAGACGGCGCGACCTCCACATAGCGCATCGTTCCTAGAGCACGGCGATGTCTTATGGCCTGCGCAGGCGGAGCGATGGGCGCGGACTGCCGATGTGCATGTGGGCGACTGTCCCGGAAGTGTCGCTTTGGTTTGAGAAATTGGAGTGAGAAGCATGCCGTGAGTCGTTCCCGGCATGAGGAGGCGTTTCAGATGGATAAAGCAAGCGTTGTAGGCAGCATCATTGGAGTGGTCGCATGTGTGCTCGTCATGTATATGGCGTCGCACGGTCACTTCGAAATGTTCTATTCGGAAAAGGGTCTCATCATGGTCGGCGGCGGAACGATTTCCGTCCTCCTTATGGCCATGCCGTTGGAGAACCTGAAATGCGTTCCTGGTTACGTGAAGCGCTTCTTGTTCAACAAGGGGCTTTCCGCCACTGAAACCGTGCGCTTGATGAGCTCGCTCTCGGACAAGGCGCGTCGCGACGGCATTCTCGCGCTCGAAGGCGAGATTGAGAAGATCGAAGACCCATTCCTTTCGAAGGGTCTTCGCATGGCGGTCGATGGCACCGACGAGGAGATCATCGAGACCACGCTGCGACTCGAAGTCATGGCGATGCAAGAGCGGCACAAAGCCGGCAAGAAGTTTTTCGACCTCATCAAGTTGTACGCGCCTGGTTACGGCCTCGTCGCGACCCTCATTGGTCAAGTCGGCATGTTCGGTAATCTCGGTGGCGACATCCAGACGCTCGGTCACATGCTTGCGATCGCGGTCGTTGCGACGATGTACGGCACCGTGCTTGCGAACGCAGTCGCTGGACCCATGGGTGACAAACTCGCGCTTCGCTCAGGCGAAGAGATTCTCTCGCGCGAAATGATGTTGCAAGGCATTCTCTCGATTCAGGCTGGCGACAATCCACGCGCCACGCAGGAAAAGATGCTCGCGTTCATTCCTAACACCGTGCGCCGCAACATGAAGTTGGCAGCCTAATCCGAGGGCAACCCTCGCACACTGGAACACTCCATGGCAGACGCGAAGCACGAATCTCACGGAAAGCAGGAACAGGGGCACGATGACGGTCACGGGAAGTCGCACAAGAAGCATGGCGGCGGTGGAGGTCACGGCGGTGGTGGTGCTCACGAGGAGCACGAAGGCGCGCCGGAGTGGCTCATCTCGTTTGCCGACATGGTCATGTTGATGATGGGATTCTTCGTGATTCTGTTCGCGCTCAATGTGCAGCCCAAGGGCGGCAATGCGGGCGGTGGAGGCGAGGAGAGCGAAGGCGTCGCCGCGCAGCCAGACATGATCGATTTCGCGATCGCGGTGCGCAAAGCGTTTCACAACGATGTCGAAATCACTTCGACTGATCCAAAGGACGCCGCGCTTGTGCAGCGCTTGCTGCTGCAGCAGAAGAACGGTGCCGGCGAGAGCAAGGACGAGGGAACCAAGGGCAAGGATCAGAACGTTCGATCCGTGCGGCCAGCGGACACCTTTGGTCGCGGCACGAGCGTGGAGTTTCAGCCACTCAGTCCAACCCTCGATCAGGCTGGGATGACTTCCATCACGGACATCGCGCGCAATCTCAAGGGGCAGTCAACGGTCGTCGAGATTCGCGGCCATGTTGGTGCCGCTGAGAAGTTTGGTTCGCCAGAACAAGCGATGGAGCTCTCGATGGAGCGCGCAATGTCGGCGGCGAAAGCCATTGCCGCGTCGGGCGTGGATTGGTGGCGCATTCGCATCTCTGCGGCGGGCAGCGGCGAACGCGTTGAGCAGTTCCCAACCGACCGCGCAGCAGACGCAAAGAACGCTCGGGTCGAAGTCCGCGTCCTTGACGAGGTCGCCGCACCACGCGAGCCGCTCAAGCCTATGGCGGCCAGCCCCACCGACGATCACGAAGGGCACTGAGCCTCGTCAGGGGGCATGCCAGCGCGCATTCGCCGTGAGGACTCCGAACAAACCGCACAGATGGAACGAATGAATCGACGAAACCGCCCCTGCGGTCTTGTGCGACCGGAGAATGGAGGCAGAATCCAAGGGGTTGTTGCCTGCCATGGAACCACGCATGAACTTCCTTCCTCAACCATCCTCCATGCTTGTCGCCGCCGTGTTCGCTTGTGGGACACCCGTGGTTTGTGCGGACACCTTTACAGATATTCATTACAACGATCTCGTCGCGCGCCTAGGCGTGGCCAATGTGCCGACCGGGACCGGGATTGGAATTGGGCAGGTCGAAGCGCCTGAGGGCGCGAACTACACGCCGGACATCGCTGCGGCGTATTACTCGGGCACAACTTTCACGCTGCTCAACGGCGCGTCAGGAACGAGCGGTCACGCGAACACTGTCGCGTTCAATCTCTGCGGGGATGCGTCAAGCGTGGCGCCAGGATTGAGCAATGTGTGGAACTACAACGCGAATGGTTGGGTCGCAGCGAGTTGGTTGCGAGTGGGACAGGGTTCCGCGCTCCCTCCGCTTGCTGCGCCAGCAGCGCATTGCAAGGTGTGGAACAACAGTTGGATTGGGTCCTTTGGTTCGACGACCAATGACAACGATGGCATTCGCCGACTCGACTGGGCGATGAATCGCGACGGCGCGCTCGCCGTTTCTGGCACAAACAATGGCGCTGGAAGCGCAGCGCAACCGCTCATGGCGTACTGCTTCAATGGGCTCACCGTTGGTATTGCAAGTGGTGGCCACTCGAATGGCTTGACTCCCACAGGTATCGATGGACCGAACCGACGCAAGCCGGACCTCGTTGCGCCGGGAGACTTCACGAGTTTTTCAACTCCGGTGGTTGCCGCCTGCGCAGCGATGCTCTTTGACGAAGCGAATGATCACCCGAATCTCGCCACCAACGCGAACGCAAGCAAGGGTCTGACGATCAAGACCGCGATGCTTGCGGGAACGACGCACCGTACCCCTTGGACCAATGGCGCTCCGCAAAGCGGCGTGAATCGTGGGTCAACCGCGACGCCGCTTGACGCGCTCTATGGCGCCGACTTGCTCAATGTGGATCGCGCGCACCTCATCTTGACTGCCGGCGAACAGAGCGGTTTTGCAACGCCGCAAGTCTCGTCCTTTTCAGCACGCATCGGTTGGGACTATGTTCCGACGCTGATCGCAGCGACAAGCGTGTACTACACCATGCACCTCGATGGACCAGCAGCCGAACTCAGCGTGACCGCGAGTTGGAATCGGCTCGTCGCAAGTACCTTCGCGAGTTACACGATGCTCGATTGTGATCTGCGCCTCTGGAAACTGCAGGGGAGCACACTCGTCTCGATTAATGGCGACGAGGGTGCGACAAGTTTCGCCAGCGGCAATTGCGAGAGTAACTCACTCATCGACAACGCTGAACATTTGTATATGAGGGGCGTCGCGCCGGGCGACTATGTGTTGCAAGTGTCGCGCAAGGCCGGGACCCAGGCGACGCTGCCTGTGTGTGTGGCGTGGTATGTCACGCCGACCGCGATGCTTGGTGATTTGAATGGCGACGGTCTTGTCGGTCCTGCTGACCTCTCGTTGCTCTTGAACAACTGGGGCGCAAACGGCATGGGCGATCTCAACGGTGACGCGATGGTCGGCGCGGCAGATCTCGCGATCATGCTTGGCGCCTGGAACAGTTGATCGATCGCACGAGCGAGTTCGCGGCGTTTGCGTGAAGCAGCACCGCCGGAGTACCTTTCGCGCGTGCGCCCATCGTCTCAGCGAGTTTGGCTCGCCATTCTTCTTCTCATCGTTGGTGTTCCGCTGCTCTATCCGGTGTGGTTGAGTGTTTCGGCGGCATTCCTCTCGGATGGTCCCGAGGGCGGATTTACGCTGCACCATGTGTTGCTGGTGTTTCGTGATCCAGCCACCCGCACGGGACTTGTCAACGCGTTTCTGATTGCGGCGACCACAACCGTCATCGCTTTGCTCATCGCGCTTCCGCTCGCGAGCCTGAGTGCGAAGCGCGTGTTCCCCGCGAAGGGTTTTCTGAGTGCATTGATTCTCGCGCCGCTGGTGCTTCCGCCGTTCGTTGGGGCGATTGGCATGAAGCAGTTGCTCGGTCGGGGTGGAAGCGTGAATGCGCTGCTCTTTGATCTTGGCGCGGTGAGCGAGCCAATCGACTTCCTCGGTGCGGGCGGGTTCTGGCTCGTCGTGCTCCTTGAAGCATTCAGCCTCTATCCGATCATCTACCTGAACCTCGTCGCGGCGATCGCGAATGTCGATCCAGCCATGGAGGAGGCCGCGATCAATCTGGGCGCGAACGCGTGGACTCGCTTCCGACGCGTGACGCTACCGCTCATTCGACCGGGGCTTTTCGCCGGTGGCACGATTGTCTTCGTTTGGAGTTTCACGGAGCTCGGCACGCCATTGATGCTTGAGTTCAGCCAAACGACTCCGGTGCAGATTTTCAACGGCATCAAGGAGATGGAGGCGTCGCGGCAACCGTACGCATTGACTGCCGTGTTGCTGTTGGCAACGGCGTGCACGTATCTCATTGGGAAGTTCGCGCTTGGTCGGAAGGGTCATGCGATGCTCGCGAAGGCGTCGACCGGCGCAGGTCCGAAACTCCTTGCAGGTTGGAGGGGGATTGCGGCTGCGGGTGCGTTTGCGCTTGTCGCAGGCATTGCGTTGCTGCCGCACATCGGCGTCGTGTGTACGAGTTTGGTTCCGCACGGAGCGTGGTATGAGACGGTTCTTCCGCCCGAACTTTCCTTTGAGCACTACGAACACGCGCTGGAGCATCCACTCGCGTCTGGCTCGGTGAAGAACAGTCTTGCGTACGCCGGCATCGCGACCATCTTTGATGTCGTTCTCGGTGTGCTCATTGCGCGGCTCCTCATTCGAGGAACCGTGCGTGGTCGTGCGGTTCTTGACGCGCTCGTGATGTTGCCGCTTGCTGTGCCTGGCCTGGTGATGGCGTTTGGACTTGTCGCAGCGAGCTTGCGTTGGCCTTTCAAGGGAACCGCGCCGGAGTTTCTGACAAGCGCGCTTGGCTTTCTTCCAGTCGGCTGGGTCGCTTGGGTTCGCGATGCGCCGCTTGCTGCGCTTGGCGACATTCTTGGGCCTTCTCCAAATCCCGTGCCGTTTCTCATTCTCGCGTACGCGGTTCGTCGCTTGCCGTACGTCGTGCGTGCGTGCGCCGCTGGTCTCGAACAGACTTCAGTCGCGCTTGAGGAAGCTGCGGCGAACTTAGGTGCGACGAAGTTTTACGCGATGCGCCGCGTGGTCCTTCCGCTCTTGAGCGCGAACATCGCCGCGGGCGCGATTCTCGCGTTCTGCTTTGCCATGCTCGAGGTGAGCGACAGTCTCATTCTTGCCACGCGCGAAGCGGACTATCCGATCACCAAGGCGATCTATACGCTCAGCGAGCGACTCGGCGATGGTCCCAACATCGCAAGCGCGCTCGGCACTTGGGCGATGGCGTTCCTTGCGTTGGCGCTCGCCACCGCCGCGATGCTCGTGGGGAAACGCGCAGGCGCGATCTTTAGGGGTTAGCCACGGGTTCGGGCTTCGTTCGCTTGACTTCCGCTGCAATCCAATCGCGAACGGTGGTGCGAAGGACATCCATCGGAAGCGGTCCGTGGAGCAGCACTGCGTCGTGAAACTTCCGAATGTCAAACGCGCTTCCGAGCGCGGCTTCTGCTTCGGCGCGGAGTTCACGAATGCAAAGTTCACCGATCTTGTAACCGGTCGCCTGGCCAGGCCAACCGATGTATCGATCGACCTCATTCTCGATGTTGAGGGCGGAGAGCGCCGTGTGTTTGGTCATGTACGCGATGGCTTCGTCGCGCGTCCAACCGAATGCGTGGATGCCAGTGTCAACGACCAAGCGCGTCGCGCGCCACATCTCATAGAGCAGTCGCCCGAAGTCGTCGTATGGATCAGCGAAGAAACCCATCTCGATGCCGAGCCGCTCGGCGTAGAGCGCCCAACCTTCGACGAATGCAGTTGAATCGAGATCCTTGCGAAACTCTCGCGCGCCTTCGAGTTCGTTCGCGAGCGAAATCTGAAAGTGATGGCCTGGGACTGCTTCATGGAGAGAGAGCGGCACGATCTCATAGGTCGGACGCATGTCGAGGCGATAGGTGTTTGCGTAGAACCAGCCTGGTTCTCCTCGCTTGGTACTGCCCGGTTGGTAGTACGCAGTTGTCTGCGACGGAGCCATGAAGCGGGGGATTTCGCGAATCCCGTAGGTCAATCGAGGGCAAGTTCCAAACAACTCTGGCAGATGCGGATCGATCTCTTTGCAGAAACTTCGATATCGCGCCAAGAGTTCGTCCCCGGACTTGCAGTAGAAGCGCTCTGCGGTCCTGAGATAGTCAATGAACTGCGCGAACCGGACATCGTCGGAGAGCGATGCGCGAGCGGGATCGGCAGTGAACCAATCCGTTTTCGCAATCACCGTGAGCATTTCAGCTCGAATGCGCGCCACCTCCCGAACACCAATGTCGTGAATCTCTTGCGCGGTCAGGTCCGTCGTGGTGAAGCTGCGTAACTGGAATGCATACCAATCGGCTCCGCCTTCCATGTTGCTTGCGGCGATGCCGGAGCGGCAGGCAGGCAAGTAATCGGCGATGAGAAATGCTTCGAAGAGCATCATTTGCTCTGCGATCTTTGGAATGGTCGCATCGATTTCTTGCGTAATGCGAGTGCGGGTTTCAACTGGCATGGACGCGGGGAACTTCGCCAGTGGCGCCCGCAGTCGATCAAGTGCGCTTTCTCGCGCAGTGCGGATCTGCTGTGGAATCGCTTCGATGACGAGCCGAGGTGGAAGTTTCCCAGCAGCCATGCCTGCGCGAAGTGTCTCTTCAAGTTGGAGGAGTTGCCCTGGCACACACGTCAATCGCTTCGCATAGTGCTCGAAGTCGAGTCCTGTTTGCAGCCGATCGAGATCCCCCATCTGCGGAATGTCTTGATGCGGTCCACTTCGCGCATTGATGGGCATCATCCAGTCGCCAAACTTGTCGCCCTCGAGCGACATGGCAAGTTGTCGTTGAAAGAGCCGGTAGTCGAGTTGGTCGGCTTGATTGAGGGTCGTCACATCGATCGCGAGCAGCCGTTCGAGAAAGTCCCGCGTTGCGTTGATGTCGAGGATGTGCGCTCGTGGCGAGACATCTCGAAGCTCTCCCGCCCGCGTGTCATCGCCTTTCCGCATGGCGTACTGGGGGCTTACTTGGCGACGGTACGCCTCGTAGTCGGTGAGCACGGTCTCGAATGTGGTGTTTGCAGGTTGGGTCTGGGGGGCCGCACTTGTCCTGCCTGCAAGGAGCGCAAGGGAGAGGAGGAACAGGAGCGATCGTGGGAAAGCGGGTGCCTGCATCCGTGGAAGGCTACTCGCCGCGAGCGTTCGCGGACAAAGTTGTATCGATTTGGGAGTTTCGCTTTCCATCTGTCGCCGCGGAGGTAGGCTTGTGTGCGGTTGCGCTAACGAACGCGATGCACCGTCGCGTCTGACGAGAGAAGGATGGTCATGCAAACTCGATTCAACGTTCCAGTCTTCGCGCTCGTCGGACTCATCACAGCGTCGTCATCGCTCGCGGATGTCGAGGCCTTTGTCGTGAGCCCCTCAGGTGCCTCAATCACGATCACAGCGACCCTCACGATTACGACGGCGCTCGGGACGAGTAGCGATAGTGACACGAAGACTGTGCTGACGAGCGGAAGCGCGCACGCAAGTTGCGCTCCGAGCGCCGCACCGTTCACGAGCATCACGATGTCGGCGTTGACGGTGGATCCGGCGAATGTCACGTTCCACTTTGATCTGTACTGCTTCCCGTTTATTGGGTGCCAGGCGCTCGATGTGGCGGTCACCGACTTTTCGATGGCGCAGATTGGATCGTGTACTTCGCCCATCGTGAACTCGATCGCGAACTGCCCGAGTATGGAGATGGCGCTGATTGGCAACTACGCAACCACCGGGGTCGCGACGGCGTCTGGCGCGCTGAATGGAACGGTCTCATCGGGCATCACTTCTCGCGTACAAGCGCTACCCAAGCAGACGCTCAAGCTTGATCAAATGGCGATCGCGCCGATGACGATCGTTCCTGATCCAGCGCAGTTGCCGGCAGGCGTGAGTGCTTTGACGATCACGATCGCTCCCGCGATGGGCGCCTTCTCGATGAGCGGCATCTACGCGGTTGCGAATCCGAGTGATCTGAACGGAGATGGATTTGTCGACGCTGCCGATCTCGCGATTCTCTTGAGTCAATGGGGAGGTCCGGGATATGCGGATCTCAACGGCGATGGAATTGTTGGCGCAAGTGACCTCGCGATGCTGCTCAATGCATGGAGTTGACCGATGAATCTGCACCGCCGGGGGGCGACCTCGGCGCGTCGGAAGATGCTTGACTTGCGCCGGTGGCGATTCACTCGCTCCGGCGCACACCAGAGCGAGCGAGGCGATGCGCCTACCGCGAGTTTGGCGCGTTTGACCCGACGCATCGCAAGTCGCGAGCGCTCAAACCTCGACCTGCCGATAGCATTGCACTTATGCAGCCAACCGAGCAAGAGACCGAACAAGGGTACGCGCCGCCAACCGTGCGACAATTCAGCGTGTTTCTGGACAACCGGGTCGGGAAGTTGCTTGAGGTGCTTGAATCGATCGACGAGTCGAACACCGCGGAGTTGCGAGGGCTGTCAATCATCGACAGTTCCGACTACGCCGTGGTTCGGTTCATTTTCAATAACTCCGACGCAGCACGGCTCGTGCTCGAACGGCATAACTGCGCGTATTGCGAAACCGCTGTCCTCGTCGTGGAGCTGTGTGATACGCAGACGCTGGCGACGGTCTGTCGCCATCTCCTTCGCGCGGAGATCAACATTCACTTCAGTTACTCGCTCATGCCCTCACGAACCGGCGCATCGATCTTTGTGATCTGCACCGATGACCCGACATTCGCGGGTCAAGTCATGCGCCGCAAGGGCTGTCGCGTGCTTGGGGAAGCGGACCTCGCGTGAGTTCCGCGATGTCTTGAAGCAGGTTCGTGTCGTCACCCTGGGATCTTTGGCACGCTCGTCCCAGTAGGCACGCCTGGCGTGATGGGAACGAGGGAACCAGTTGCCGCAGGCTTGGCGGTCGATGGCTTCTCAGATTTCATTCCCCACGCATGCGGGTGTTCGTAAGGAAGTTTCTGCGTGTCGGGAAGTTTCGTCGCGAGATAGGGGTGATCGTTGCGTCCGATGACATTGACTTGCAGAATGGAATCATCCGCAGTGAGCATTCGGGCATTGTCGAGCCCATCGATGACGCTGCCGAAAACCGTGAACCCTCCGTTGAGATACTCCGCCGGTCCGAACACGATGTAGAACTGGCTTCCGCAAGTCAAGGGCGCGGCTCCCTCTTGTTCGCCTGATCGCTTCGCAAGGGCGATCGAACCGGTGAAGTGTCCACGGCGATCCTCTCGCGTGCACTCATCGACCGTGACCCATCCACCCGAGCCGCTTCCAACGGGCGCGCCCGCTGTATCCGCGCCTTCCTTCGAGAGCGGATCTCCACCTTGCACTCCCCAACCGCGTTGTGGGCGATGGAACTTGGTCCCGTTGTAGGTTCCGAGGTCAACATGCTCGACGAAGTGCGCGACGGTGTTCGGCGCTTCGCGCTCAAAGAGCTTGATCGTGATCGGTCCCTTCGTGGTCAGCATCTCAACGACAGGGAGGTCGTTCATCTTGAGGTCGCGTTGTTGCGCGATCATCTCCTTCGTGTATTCGCCGTAAAGCGTTTGAATGCGAGCCGAGAGCGCGTTGATACGCGACTGTTGGACGCCCGTTCGAACTGGGCTAGGAGGGGCCGTGTTTAGTGCTCCTTGCGCGTCGTTGAATTTGCCTATGCCCATGAGGGCCTCCGCGAGGCAGTACTGCGCATCCACGCCGATCGAAGGCTCCCACGACTTGCCGTACAAGAGGTCGACGGCTTTCTGCCACCGTGCCGCCGCGGCGCACAACTGTGCCCAGCGCACGCGAACGGTTTGGTTTGAGGGGAATAGCTCGAGCAGCGCTCCATACGCAGCGTCCATCGCGGGCTCGTCATTGCTCCACGCCGCACATTGCGCTCGGAGCGCGAGCAACTTGCCGCGCGCATCGGGCGTGAGTCCATCGACCGTGAGTTCTGCGTCAAGTGCAGCGGAAACGGCTGTGATTTGATCGCGCATGGATGCATCGATCGCGCCTCGTCGCTGCATCGTGCTTGCAAGTGCCGCGAACGCATCAGCCGCGGCGCTTCCAACCACAGCGCTCTTTGGCGGGGTCCTTGGCGCCGCCGGGGCGACGGGAGCTGGAACTGGAATCGACGGCAGCGTCTGCCTCGCTGGCGGGACTTTGGGCGCCGTGTTTTGGGTCTGTGCGAACATCGCCCCTGAGAGAAGGAGCGTCGTCGCGAGCAATGAGATGAGAGTGCGGTGCGTCATGATCGTAAGAAGGTTGAGGAGCAAGTCGAGCGAAGTGCTTGCATTCTTCGGTCCGAGGATGGCTATGGCTTGCGGAGGCGGGGGCTTCAAGCGCCGGAAGGGTAGATAGCGCTCGTTCGCGGGGTCTCGTACACGCGAACGCTGCGCGCAGTCAGTCCAGCGTGCGCAAGCGCCTTCTCCAGATAGTTGAAGCAAACCATGGCGATGTTCTCCACCGTGGGATTCAGGTTCGCAAACTCGGGGCAGTCGAGATTGAGATGTCGGTGGTCAAACCTGCGCATGATTTCGTTCTCAACCGCAGCGTCGAGCGCGGCGAAGGCAGTTTCGTCTTCACGCGTCACTGCGCAATGCACTTCGATGCGATAGTTGTGGCCGTGCCCGTTTGGGTTATTGCACTTCCCGAAAATGCGACGATTTTCTTCTTCGGTGCGCGTGGCGCAGTGGAGTCGGTGCGATGCCGCGAACTCGTATGAGGCAGTGATCTCAAAGTTGAGTGGCGGCATGGCTGAAGCTTGATTTTTCGAAGAGGGCGATGGGTTGCACGCGCAGGTCACACGCAAGTTTGGATGAATATCACACGTGAAGTACGCCAGATGTACTCGGATGTCGGACGACAGCGATGCATCGACCGCATGCGCTGCACTGCGTAGGGTCTCAAAAAAACCGCTGCCCGCATGCTTGGCCTCCGCGAAGATCGGAGGAACCAATGCGCGGACCGCCTCGTCAATAGTCACGATATTGAGAAGAAATCCGGTCTGCGGGTCTGGAAGGCCCATGACGCCCGTTTCAAACTCCATCCAATCCGTGACTGCCGCCATCTGAGGCAGGTTGACCGCGCGCATGGCGAGTTCGCGTTGACGAAGCGTTGTTTTTCGGGTCAGAAGCATCGCGCACGCACGCTATGACATTTCGCGTGATCCGGTATCTCGAAATGGCTCAGCTCAGCCTCCCTGCACTGGGCTCATCCGCTGACGATTGTTGATTCGTCTTTGAGGGCTGCTTGATTCGGTCGAAAGATATGGTACTTTCCGCAAGTCTCCTGTGCGATCGCGTACGAGAGATCCATCACTTGCCCCCGGAAGGGCCTTGGCCTGAGCGAAAGCTCGGCCTGGGCCTTTTTTTTGTTGCGGTACCGCTCTCGCGCTTGGAGCTGTGTGCGCCGTTTCCATCGGACGACGCGTCCGGTTAGGTTCTCTTGATGATTGTTTGGAAGCTTCGTCGACTGATCATCGCGGTCCTGATCATGCCATTTTTCTTGGCATGTAGTAGTCCGACGAGTCGGACTGGTCTTCATGCCATAGCGGATGGGGTGCGTGTCGACCGTGCGCTCGGAATAGTCGAAGTGGACGCGATTGTCGCGATCGAAGCAGGCGTCCTCGAGGCCGCCGCTTGCATGAAGAAGACTCGCGAGCACGAGTCGCTTGTTGTGGTGTCAGCACTTCCGAGTGTCGTCCACACTGCTTTGCTCTTGGCTGGTTTCGAGCCGGGTGAACCTGGCAGTTGGCGGGAGCTCTATCTCGCGAGAGGCGCGTTCGATCGATTGGATCTTACGCCTCCGCGAGGCGCGTTGCTCGCGATCGATGTGCGCCTCGCTGACGGATCGAGTCGACCGCTCTCACGCTGGATTCGCGCGACGGATGGTGTGCGAGCGTTTCCTTCACAACCATGGGTGTTCGCTGGGTCGCGCTTCGCGCGCAATCCCAAGTCTTGGAATGAACCCGGCGAACACTTCGTCGCTGACTACACGGGGCAACTGGTGGGCGTGGTGACTTTCGGCGATGAAGTCATCGCGTTTGATGAAGTGCTTCCGGATCAGGTCGAGTTTGCGCAGCCGGAATGGGAAGTGGATACGACAGTCATTCCGCCTTCGGGCACACCGGTCGTCCTCGTCATCCGCGCGAGACAAAACGCCTGCCCGCAGTAAGCGCGATCGCGATCGCGTCAGCGACATCGCTCGGTGTTGGTGCCTTTTCGAGCGCGCACTGCATCGTCACTGCACTCTGGACTTGCGCTTTGGTTGCTCGACCATTTCCGCAGATCGCCTTCTTCACTTCCGCAGGCGAATATTCGATCAATTGCAAGCGGCTCTGCTGCGCGGCGACGAGTACGACGCCGCGTGCGTGACCAAGTTGGAGCGCACTTCGCACATGCTCAGGATGGCTGAAGATGCTTTCAACTGCGATGTGCGTGCACGGATGCTCCGCGAGGAGTTCGTGGATGTCGGTCGAGAGCGCGTCGAGCCGCACCGAAAGCGCATCGCTCCTCTTGAGTCGAAACGCGCCAGCTTCGAGAAGGGTTGCGGTACCTGCTCCATCTGCGTCGACGATCGCATATCCCGTAATCAAACTTCCTGGATCAATGCCGAGAATCCGTGCGGCTGATGCTCCGCGCGCGCTCATGCATGCTCCGCCGCCGAGCGGGCTGGACGGTTGTTTCCGCCGGCCCGATCCGACTCAATCATGCCGTCGCGAAGTCGGACGATCCGTTCGCAGCGATCTGCAATGCGATCGTCGTGGGTCACCATCACGAGCGTAAGTCCGTCGCGGTGCAGGTCTTCGAACAGGCGGAGAATGCTCTCGCCCGTCGCGGAATCGAGGTTGCCCGTTGGTTCATCTGCCATCAGAATCGCGGGACTTCCCACCAGTGCTCGCGCGATCGCGACTCGCTGCTGCTGTCCACCGCTGAGTTCCGCAGGTCGATGCGTGAGCCGGTCGGTCAGCCCGACTTTCTCGAGACTCGCGAGCGCGAGTGCTCGTCGCGCGGCGGATTTCATGCCTCGATAGAGCAGCGGGATCTCGACATTCTCGACGATCGTGAGTTCGCTGATGAGGTTGAATGCTTGGAAGACGAAGCCGATCTTCTCTCCACGAACTTTCGAAAGCGCGGCATCTTCCATTGCCTCGACATTGATCCCATCGAGTTCGTAGCCGCCGCTCGTGGGACGATCGAGGCAACCGAGGAGGTTCATGATCGTCGACTTCCCGCTGCCGGACGCCCCCATGATCGCGAGGTATTGCCCTTGCGGAATGTCGAGGTCAACGCCGCGAAGCGCTTCGACGAGCACGCTTCCGTCTGGCTTGTAGTAGATCTTGCGAATGTCGCGCAGCCTCGCTGCGGGGTGCTTCGTGCGCGAGGCATCCATGGTGGAAGTTGCAGAGAGTGGGAGAGCCACGGTGAAGTGAGAGTGTAGAGCGAGTCGATACACTCGGTTCGATGGCGAGTGACGCAGCGCATCAAGAGAGACTCCGAATCGCTTTCGAGCGCCAAGTGCTCGAAACACCTCTCGTGTTTCTCTCTCGTCGATTGATGAGCGACCAGCTGACGCCGGTTGTGGGGTATCGGAAACTCGTGCTCCCTGACGAGCGCACGGCGCCGAGTTTCCTCTTCGAGAGTGTCGAGAATGGCGTGAACCAAGGCCGGTACTCCATTCTCGGAGCAAGGCCGGTGCGCGAGGTGGTCGTCCAACAATCAGAGATTGTGCACAAGAACCATGCAGATGGGACGGTGCGGACTTCAACAGAGCGGGATCCACTGACCGCTGTCCGCGCGCTTCTTGGTGACGCGAAACCCGCAAGCGCACACGCTCGAGAAGCGCTTGCGCTGCCAGCGTGCTTCATTGGGGGGATCGTTGGCTTCGCGAGCTTTGATTCGGTGCGATACCTCGAGCCAGAGAAGTTGCCGTTTGCACATGCACCGCACGATGATCGCGGCTTGCCGGATTTGCACTTCGGTCTCTACCGAGAGGTTGTGGTTTTTGATCATGTCACTAAGACCGTGCATGCCATCGTGTCCGTTGATGTCCGTGAGTTCGCGCACCATGACGCGGCATTCCGCAGTGGGATTGAAGCACTCGCGGCGCTCGTCACGCAACTCGCATCAGTGACACCGCGGCTCGGAACGGGAGCAGTGGACCTTGACCTGAGTGCGACACCGCAAGCTGCGAAGTCAAACATGTCGCGACTTGAGTTTGAGTCGGCGGTCTGCCGTGCCAAGGAATACATCGCGGCTGGCGACGCCTTTCAGGTCGTCCTCTCGCAGCGATTTGAGCGCGAGACGACCGCGGATCCATTCGACATCTATCGCGCGCTTCGCATCGTGAATCCGAGTCCGTACCAGATTTATCTGCAGGGCGAACGAACCATTCTCGTTGCATCGAGTCCTGAGATTCTCTGCAGAGTGCGCGGCCGCACCGTGGTGAATCGGCCGCTCGCGGGGACGCGCGCGCGAGGTTCGACTGAGGAAGCGGACCTGGCACTCGAACGAGAGTTACTTGCCGACGAGAAGGAGCGCGCTGAGCACACGATGTTGGTTGATCTCGGTCGAAACGACCTCGGCCGCGTGGCGACGACGGGAAGCGTCACGATTGATCGTTGTATGGAGGTTGAGCGTTACAGTCATGTCATGCACATTTCCTCGACTTTGACGAGTGAATTGCGTGAGGGACTCGATAGTTTCGATGCATTGCGCGCGACGCTTCCAGTCGGCACAGTGAGTGGCGCTCCGAAGGTTCGCGCGATTCAAATCATCGACGAACTTGAACCCGTTCGTCGTGGCCCTTACGCGGGAGGGATTGGTGCGGTCGGATTCGGTGGCGACATGGACATCGCGCTCGCGCTTCGCACGCTCGTCATCCCGACGGGCCTCTGTGAGGGTGAGAAGCATCGAAACTGGAAGGTGTTCCTGCAAGCGGGCGCTGGCGTCGTCCTCGACTCCGATGCCTCGAGTGAGTGGCGCGAAACGGTCGCGAAGAGTGCCGCGCTCGGTCGCGCGATTGACCTCGCGGAGAGCGCGTTTCAGTCGAGTGTTGCCTCGTAGATCGTCCTGAAGTCACTCGTCCTGATTGGCGCGCAGCGGGGAAGGATCCATCGTTACCGAAGGGAGTGGAAGTACCTCATCTGCAAGCGGGATCGGTGCATCGTCGTCGTTGTGCTTCGGCCGCGGCACGCTTCGAATTGCGACTTCTCCATCTTGGGCGTGAAAGAAGGACCCCGGTCGTCGGCGCTCTTGAAAGAGCTGTGCTTCAAAGAGGCAATCACACACGAGCATGGCGTGCGCGCGGCTCCAGACCGCAGCGATCGACAGAGAGATTGCCGCGACAAACCAGCACGCCCACGCAGCGGCAAACCATGCATCCGTTCTGGTCCATTCGGCAGTTGCGACCGCGCCGAGTGCGCCGAGATAGAGCAGCACGCTCAGGAGGCACGGAATGACGATCCAAGCATTGGATGTGCGAGGCAGTCTTGAGCTATCGACGAGGAGTGGGGGCGTGGTGCGCGCGAGTCGATGCGCTTGAAGCAGCGTGATGCACTGCCAGAGCGCGATGAGGATCGCGAGACAGAGATACGACCAACCAGGCAGAAGCGGCGTCGGCAGGGATTGCACAAGTGCCACCAGAACGACGACGACGGAAAGACCGCACTCGATTCCGGCAAGCGCGTGCGATCTCCGAATGTCCCGTTCCATCTCGGGCAATCGATCCGCGTACGGCTCAATCGGGATCATCCGCCGCAGCGCAAAGATGCGGAAGGGGCCGATGAATGCGAACGCAACCAAGAGCACAGGTCCGAGGCACGCGCCAAACTGCGCAAAGAAAATCAGTGGTGACGCGAAAAGCGTTCGCGCCCAGAGTCTCCATCCGTCTTCAAGCCGCTCCCGTGCCGCGATTGCATCCCGCTCAAAGTGCTGGAGGGGTGATAGCGCCGCGACCGTCTTCTGCGTCCCGCACTCTGGGCATACACCGCCGACCGCAGTCATCCTGAGGTCATACCTGCACTTAGGGCATGGCTCAGGGGCGGCCGATTCTGAAGAACTAGAACGAGAGGGCAGTGAGGTCATCGCGCGATCGTGGGGCAAGACGGAATATCGACCCGAACCTGAGGGATCGTTCGAAGGAAAGTGGAACTTCCGCTAGCGCATTGGCACACAAACTCCTGAGAACTCGCGCAATATGACTCGGAACCATCGAACTTGCTGCCGATATAAGCCCTACTGGAGCCATGGCGACCCGGAGTTCTTCCGCAGCCGCCTTGGCTCCTCATGTTGATTGAATCGAGGTTCTAGATGCCGTTCCCCTCCGTGAAATCCCGTGCGCAACGCTCGCTCCGCTCGTTGAGCGTCGTGCTCTCCGTACTTCTTGCGGGACCTGGTTCCGTGACCGTCTTCGGTCAGCAGCCGCCCAAGGTGGGAGCCGTGGCGAGCGGTGATGCAACGGTCGCTGATTGGAGCGATGCAGTTTGGAATGCAGCGAAGAGCGGAGATCTCACGGCACTCGAAACAACGCTCAAGCAGGTGCCCAAGGCGCACGCGAAGAGCGCCGCTGATGCAATTCAGTCACTACTTGACGCGCGGTCCAAGCATCTCGAGTTGAGCACAGCTGAGCGTGCCACAAAGCGACAGGAAGCGCTCGGCAAGTTGCACACAGAGCTTGAGAAGGGGAACACTTCGAAGGCGCTCTTGGCCGCGGTGGAAGTGCAGACGCTCTCCGATGACTGGTCCGCGGTCCTCAGTTTGCCAGAGATGCAAACGCTGATCGAGAAGGCCGAGGCAGGTGCGCTTGCGGCGATCGAGGCGAAGGATTGGATGGTTGCGCAGGAATATTTCTTCCGGCTGCGCATGCTCTTTGATGAGACGGGTGATGCAGACCGCGCTCGTCGTTACGACACACAACTCGACAGCGTGAATCAACGCATCGGACTCCTCGCGTCCTACGCGCCCATCGCGCTCTACGAAATGCGCAAGCACTACGCGGAGCGCTTCGAGGCCGACAAACCATTCCCTCCGTACAACGAAGCGTTTGCAGATGATTGGAAGGAGATTCTCGACGGCGTCTCGAAGGGGATGCTGACGAGCGCGCTGACGACTGCGGCCAACGAACACATTTCAAGCGGCGGCTGGTCGCCCCTCATTCAAGGCGGGCTTGACCGATTGCTGGCACTCGCGAAGGCGGAAGAACTCCGGGTGAACTTTCCTGGCCTCGCCGATGCTGCGAAGTCACAGCCATTGATTGACGCGATCGAAAAGCAGCAAGCGCTTGTCACCGCCATTCCACCAGAACAGATCGGTCGCCCTCAGTACAACCAATCGCTTCGCGAGATATTGAAGGCGAACAAGATCGGTCCAGAGTTGCCCGACTCCATCATCTATCGCGAGTTCGGAGATGGCGCGATCAACGAATTGTCCGATCGTTTCGAGGATGAGTATTCGCAGGTCATCTGGCCTGATCAGTTGCGTCGATTTCAGCAAATGGTGCAAGGCGATTTTGTCGGCGTGGGTGTGCAGATCCGCCACGATGACAAGCGCGAGATCATGATTGTGAGCCCGCTTGAAGGAAGCCCCGCCTCGCGCGCTGGTGTGAAGGCAGAGGATCGCATCGTTGGAGTGAATGGGGAATCGACGGTCGGTTGGTCGCTCAACAAGGCGGTGGACAACATCACGGGACCTGAAGGCTCTGCGGTCACGTTGAGCTTGCGCCGCGAGGGAACCACTGAACCATTCGATGTGAAACTCGGACGCGAGTCCATCAAGATTCGAAGCGTCAATGGTTGGTGGAAGACCGGCCTCGATGAAACGGGCGCGCCCCTTTGGGACTGGTACGCGGACAAGGAGAATGGCATCGGCTATGTCCGCCTCACGAGTTTCAATGACGATAGTTTCCGCGACTTCCTCGACGCTGTGAGCGCGATGCGAGCGGAGCGTCCATTGAATGGACTCGTCTTGGACCTGCGCTTCAATCCTGGTGGATTGCTCAAGAGCGCGGTCGAGTTCTCGAATCTCTTCATTGAGAACGGCACCGTCGTCAGTGGTCAAGACAAGTCGGGCAATACGGTGTGGCGACTCGATGCTGAGCCATCGCGCGCGGTGTTGCGAGATCTTCCGCTCGTCGTGCTCGTGAATCAGGGAAGCGCAAGCGCGAGCGAGATTGTTTCGGGCGCACTGAAAGCACACAACGCAGCGGTCGTCCTTGGCGAGCGCAGCTTTGGCAAGGGCAGCGTGCAGACTGTGCATGGCTGCGGCGATCAAGCGAACGACGCGCAATTGAAGTTGACCACGCAGTACTATGTTCTGCCGCCAGGCGTCGGCGAAACCGAGGGACGCTTGGTGCACAAGCGTCCAGGTTCGACCGATTGGGGTGTGCTCCCGGATCTCGTCGTCAAGATGACCCCAGATCAGATTGCGAAGTCGATCGAGCTTCGCTCGGCTGCCGATGTGCTTGACGAAATGCGTGGGAGCAACGACCAAGCGACGGCGAGACCGAAGCCAGAGGAACTGTTGACGAGCGGGGTGGACGCGCAATTGGAGTTCGCGATGCTCATTCTTGAAGCACGCGCCCTCAAGGAAGCCGAGCAACTTGCAAGCGCTCGACAGCCCAGCGGCACCCAGCAATAAAGTTCGATTCTGCAGTCGCTGCGTCTCATTGCGCGCGGGCGGCATAGTTCTCAACCAACGCACGAAAAATACGCGCCCCGCCGTTTGTCCGGCGGGGCGTGTTGCATTATCCTTTACGGCTTCCGTTTGACAGGCTCGCTGGCATCTTGCGGGTTCGTTTCGCTCGCCGTCCCAGCACAGCACTCCTATGAAGGATCCCACCGTCCCTATGCCTCAAGTCGCTCCGCCCGCGGCTCCAACTGCTGGAACGAGCGCGAGTTCGCTTCCGGTTTCCGCTTCGACTGCGCTGCAATGGCTCCGCGAAATGCACCTCATCCGGGAGTTTGAGGTTCGCTGTATGCAGAGCTACCAGGAGAAGAAAATCGGCGGCTTCTGCCATGTGTACATCGGACAGGAAGCGGTCGCGGTTGGTTGTGTCGCGGCGATGCAGCCGCAGGACCCCATCGTGACGGCATATCGAGATCACGGGCACGCGCTTGCGCGCGGCATGTCCGCACGAGCGTGCATGGCTGAGATGTACGGTCGCGCAAGTGGTTGCGCGAAGGGGAAGGGTGGTTCGATGCACATGTTCGATCGACCGAACAATCTGTTCGGCGGTCACGGCATCGTTGGTGCCCAGACTCCGCTCGGTGCTGGGCTCGCGTTTGCCACGAAGTACGAAGATGAAGTCATGCTTGGCGGCAAGAATCGCCGCGTCTCGCTCTCGTTCCTCGGCGATGGCGCCGTGAATCAGGGCGCGTTCTACGAAGCCATGAACCTCGCGGGTCTGCTCCATCTTCCGGTGATTTTCATCGTCGAGAACAACGGGTACTCCATGGGTACGGCGATTCATCGCGGAACGACGATGAGCCACGACCTCTGTGTGAAGGGTCGAGCGCATGGACTGCGTGAAGTCACGATCGATGGCATGGATGTCGTGTCGGTCTATCGTGACATGTCGGTTCTTGTTGAGTGGTGCCGCGAGCACTCACGACCTGCCATCGTTGACATGAACTGCTACCGATTCAAGGGGCACTCGATGTCGGATCCAAGGAAGTATCGAACGCGCGAAGAAGAAGCGCACCATGAGTCGAGAGATCCGATCATCAACCTCGAGCGGTTGCTCGCGGGTGAGGGCGTTCTTGATGACGCGAAGCTGGCGACGATGCTGAAGGATGTTCGCGAAGAGGTTCGCGATGCAGTGACTTTTGCGAACGATTCCGAGGCGACGCCATCCGACGAGCTCTATAAGGATGTGTTCGTGGAACCATGGGGTCGCTACACCGGCTCCTCACTTCCGTCGTACATGGGCGGAGCGACGAACGCATGCACCTTCCGCGCGACGGATGGAAAGGAAGGATTGGTATGAGCGCAGTGATGTCGAATCCACTGTTCCGCGAGCCGCTTACGATCGCAGGCGCAGCCCGCGAAATCGAGTTTCGCGATGCGGTGCGTGAAGCGATGTGCGAGGAAATGCGCCGCGACAAGCGCGTGTATCTCCTTGGCGAAGAAGTCGCGCAGTACGACGGTGCCTACAAGGTGTCCAAGGGCATGCTCGCCGAGTTTGGCGCGGCGCGCGTTGTCGACACTCCGATTTCGGAGTCTGGATTCAGCGGCATGGCGATCGGATCAGCCATGCTCGGACTGCGTCCGATCGTCGAGTTCATGTCGTGGTCCTTTTCGCTCGTCGCTGCAGATCCGATTCTGAACAACGCGCCGAAGATGCTCTACATGAGCGGCGGACAGTACGGCTGTCCGATCGTGTTCCGTGGAAACGATGGCGCGGGTGGTCAACTTGGTTCGACCCACTCATGGAGCGTTGAAGGGCTGTTCTCGAATGTCCCTGGCGTCAAGATCGTCATTCCGAGTAATCCCGCGGATGCCAAGGGATTGATGAAGACCGCGATTCGAGATGATGATCCTGTGTTCTTTCTTGAGAGCGAGCGATTGCTCTCGATGAAGGGACATGTTCCGGAGGGTGAGTATCTCATTCCGTTCGGTCACGCCGCGATTCGTCGCGCTGGCAAAGATTGCACGATTTGCTCCTGGGGCCGCCCAGTGCACTTCTGCATGGAAGCAGCGGAGATCCTTGCGAACGAAGGTATCGATTGTGAAGTCATCGATCTCCGCACGATTCGTCCGCTCGACCTTCCCACAGTGGTGGCGAGTGTGCGCAAGACGAGCGCGGCAGTCGTGGTGGATCAATCGTGGAGCTTTGCTTCGCCAGGCAGTGAACTTGCCGCACAGATTCACCGCCACTGCTTCGATGACCTCGACAATTTCGTGCATCGCGTGCACTCGGATGATGTGCCGACGCCCTATGCCGTCGCGCTTGAGCAGGAGTACCTGCCGAATGTGCGCAAGATTTGCGAAGCAGTACGAAGCGCGACCTATCGCGCCTGACGAGAGAGTTGAGAGAGATGAGAGGGACCTATGCCGATTGAACTGACGATGCCTCGATTGTCCGACACGATGGAAGCTGGGACGGTCGTCCGTTGGAATGTGAAGGAAGGCGACGCCGTGAAGAGTGGCGCGGTCGTCGCGGACATCGAGACTGACAAGGCGACGATGGAAATGCCGTGCTTTGACGACGGCCGCATCGCGGTGATCCTTGTGGAAAGCGGCAAGCAGGTCAAAGTCGGAACGCCCATCGCGCTCGTTGCTCTTGCTGGTGAAGATCTCGCGAGCGTGAAGGCAGCAGGTGCGGGTGGCGGACACGGCGCAAGCACGAGCACGCCGAAGGCTGCTCCGGCGCCTGTCAGTCCAGCGGAATCCAAGCCGACCACCGTCAAGGCTTCTGTTCCAACGAGCGTCCAGACTGAAACCACGCATGGTATGGAAGAGTTTGGGGCGACCTCCGCGCGCATGCGGGTGAGTCCCGTTGCTCGTCGCATGGCTGAAGACGCAGGCCTTGACCTCGCGAAGTTGATCGGAACCGGACCCTCCGGCCGTGTCATCAAGCGGGATGTCGAATCGGCGCTCGCCCAAGTCGCCTCGAATCGCTCTTCCGCAACGATCGTCACGGGCACCGCAATGAGTGTCTCGACGAGTGCGGCTCCGACGGCGGTTGCGCCGCTCTCGTTGGCACTTCGCGGCCGCGATGTCGCGCTTTCCAACATGCGGCAGACCATTGCGCGCCGCCTCGTTGAGAGCAAGACGACCATTCCGCACTACCAAGTGACGATGAAGTTCTCGATGGACGCGCTGCTGGCGATGCGCAAGTCATTCAATGACAAGCTTGGCGCAGCAGGCATCAAACTGTCCGTGAACGATTTTCTCGTTCGCGCCTGCGCACTCGCCATGGCGGAACATCCGTTTTTCAACGCGAGTTTCGCTGGCGACTCGATTCGCGTGCACGAACAAGTGAACATCGGTGTTGCGATTTCGCTGCCGCAGGATCGAGGCGGAGGATTGGTTGTGGGCGTCATCACTGACGCTGATCACAAGAGTCTTCGTCAACTCTCGAGCGATGCTCGCGCGCTTGCGGAGAAGGCTCGGACCAAGGGGCTCTCGATGCAAGAGATGTCCGACGCAACCTTCACGATTTCTAACCTCGGGATGTTTGGCGTCGAGCACTTCACCGCAATCATCAATCCGCCCAACTCGGCGATCTTGGCCTGCGGGGCCGCGATTCAGCAACCCGTCGTGCGCGATGGTGTGCTCTGCGTTGGGACGGAGATGCAAGTGACGCTTTCACTCGATCACCGTGTCATCGATGGAGCTATGGCTGCGGAGTATCTCCGCACGCTGAAAGAGTTCATCGAAGAACCTGAAACGCTCGTGGTTTGATGACTCGCGCGGCTTAGCCCTGCACGATCCATGCGACGAGCGCTCCCGCGCCTTGCGAAGCGAAGCGTGCGAGCGCGAGAGCGATGGCACTCGCAAGGACGAGGATGCAAAGCGCTTCGGTGCTCAGAAAGAGTGCGATGCGCGCGCGTGATGCGCCCATCCGGTGCATCACCCGAAGTTCTTCCGCTCGAAGTTTGATGCCGAGTGCAAAGGAGAGCAGAACGACGGCTAGCGTTCCGATCAGTGCCGCGACGGCAACGGCATCGAGCAAGCGCTCGACGGTGAAGATGCGTTGGCTCACTCGGTCGCTCACTTCGATAGGCCGCAGGAGGCGTGGACGCGCACCGGAGAGATCGCTCGATCGCGCTTCGTCAAAACGCCCCAGGAGGATCGCCTGCGCCTTGGCGCTCTTCGGAATCACGATGGCTGCGGACAGGGGCGCATCCGAGAGGTCGCCATGAAAGTGAAAGTCCTGCGCAGATGCGGTGGTTGGCGCACTCTCGATTGGGAGCGCTTCTCCCGCGATCAGCGATCCGTCCGGCTTCTGCCCGATGACGCGACCCGTCGCTTGATCTGCGACCGTTGGCGGCGCGTGAAAGTGACCGACGCCCCGAATGGTCCACGCTGTTGAAGTATCGACGAAGATCGCTGCATCGTCTGCTGTTCCGGTCGTTGCGAGAATTCCCGTGATTTCGAGCTCTATCGGAAACACGCCTGCGAGATCAGTGAGCGCTCCAGGATCGGTGAACACCTTTTCGCCGACATGCAGATTGAGCGCGATGGCCGCTTGGCTTCCGAGCACGCACTGGCCCACGAGCGCAAAAGGTCTGCCTTGTGCGAAGCGCAGGTTGCGGAACGCCAAGTAATCGAGCGTTGTTCCGACGACGGGGGAGGTGCGTGCAGTGGAACCAAGAACGAGCGGGATCGCCGTTGCGAGGTCATCTGTCTCAACAAGCGCGAGGTCTCGCATGCTGCCTGTTGTTGTCGGGTGAGGCATCGGTGAGAACCACAGAGCGGCGAACACGAGATCGAAATCGCTCTGCGCCGCACCAAGGAGGAGCGGCGTGCTTTGCGCACGCGAGTCGAGTTCGTGCGTTGCGGCCTTCACGGTTGCGCGCGTCGCGAGAGGAAGCGCGAGCGCAAAGGAGAGCGCAAGCAGGAGCAGGAGATTGCGCTGCCAAGCAAATCGCAGAGCACGGACGGCTAGAAAGAAGGCGTGCATCGGGGCGCGCAATACAGCACTCACTGTGCACCTCGAAGTTCCGGCGCGGGCTGCGGTGTGATTGTGAGCGCTCGATCGAACCGATCAATGATCGACTCGTCATGCGTGGCGACCACAAGCGCCGCGTGCGCACTCCTCGCAATATCACGCAGAAGCGAGGCAATGTCGTGCTTCAGTGCGGGATCGAGATTTCCAGTTGGCTCATCCGCGAGGATGAGTCGGGCGCCAGTGACCAGCGCGCGTGCGATGGCCGTCCGTTGTCGTTCCCCGTGTGAAAGTTGCGCTGGGAACCGCGCGGACTTTGCGTGCAACCCCACAGCGCCGAGCATCGTGTGCGCGCGATCTCGCGCATCCGCATCAAGCGTTAGTGTGTTGTGCAGTCGGAAGGGCAGGAGCACATTCTCAAGGACGGAGAGGGATTCGACGAGACCAAAGTCTTGGAACACGAGCCCGGCGTTTCGAATTCGAAATGCTCGCCGAAAAGCGTCCGACCGCGAACTCACGCACGCGCTGTCAAACCAAACCTCCCCTTTGCTCGGCAGCAGTTCGCCGCTCAGCAAGGCGAGCAGCGTTGACTTCCCCGAGCCGCTTACGCCGCGAACCGCGAGAGACTCTCCTGCAGCGAGGTGGATCGCGTCGACGCGCAGCTGAAAACCGCTCGGTCGGGAAAACTCGAGTGTCGTCGTTTCAAGCAGATTGGAATGCAGCGTCGTCAACCAAGTTGTGTATCGGCGTACACTTCGAGAATGCTCCTCCGGGAACAGAAGTTTTCGATCCAACGTCTGCCTGCGTTGGCGGTTGCCATCCTGCTGGTCTTCCTCAATGTTGGATTGAGTTCGTGTGGAGGCGCTCGGGAGTCGCCTGTTGAGCATGGGAAAGTGCGGACGAAACCAGTCGTTTTCGCCCCGAATCCGCCGCTCGCGTGGATCGTTCGCGAACTCGCTGGTGACGCGGTCGAAGTTCTTACGCCATGGATGTCGAGGGGCGGTGACCCAGTGGACTGGTCGCCTCGGGATGACGAGGTTCGCCAGCTTCAGGAGGCCGATCTCATCGTGCTCAACGGAGCCGATTACGAGCCTTGGTCGAGCAGGGTCGCGCTCCCCCGAGCATTGATTCTGAACACGACCGCGACGTGTGGCGATGCGTTGATTGAGCAGGATGGGACCGAGCATTCGCACGGTCCGCGAGGCGCGCATTCCCACAAGGGTTTCGCCTCGAATACTTGGCTCTCGCCTGCGTTGTGTGCAACGCAGGCGCAGGCGATCGCTGCCCGACTTTCGCAACTCTTGCCCAAAGACGCCGCCCCGATCGCGACGCGGCTCGCAAGCCTTGAATTGCGCTTGCAGGCGCTTCACCAACATCTACGAGAGTGCGCTGACCGTGCGCCTCAATGGCTCGCATCACATCCGGTGTATCAGTATCTCGCGGCGAGCGCCGGCGCCTCGATCGATGCAGTGCACTGGGAGCCTTCGGATACGCTGAGTGCCGCGCAGTGGGCCGAGTTTGAAACGATGCGCGGGAAGATTTCCAATCCCACTCCCCCCATGTTCTGGGAGGGCGAGCCTCAGGTCGAAGTTCGAGCTCGACTCGAAGCGCTCGGAGTGATCGTTCTCGTCTACCCACCGCTAGGCCGCGATGGGATGGATTTCGTTCAATCCTGCGATGAGTCGCTCTTCCCGTTGCGGGACAGTATTTTGCGATCGCTTCTGCGCGCTAGGTAGGATTTCCCTATGTCAATCGTGGCGTCATTGTTTCCTGCGTTGCTTTGCTCGACCGCCCTTGCCCTTCAGTCAGGAGCGGGTTCTGCCAAGCCAGCGCCACCAGCGCAACGAGCGCCGCGCGTCGGACAGCAGTCGACACCAACTAACTCGGCGAGCAAGCCGGCGCCCAAAGCGGTGCAGCCAGCAGGGATCTGGTACGGGACTCCGAATGCGCCGAAGAAGTCTGCGGGCGCGTTGCGCATCGCGGCATACAACGTCGAAAATCTCTTCGACCCGCTCGACGACCCGGCACTTTCAGGCGAGTACGACGACATCGATGAGGTGACCAGCACTGCCCGATTGGAAGCGCTTGCCGCCGCAATTCACAAGCTCGACGCGGATGTGCTTTGCATGGAGGAAGTTGAGTCGAAGACCGCATTGGAGTGGTTTCGCGACAAGTACTTGAGTGACATGGGATATGAGTTTGTCGCGAGCGAGGAAGTTGGCTACTACCGAGGAGTGGAGCAGTCGGTGCTCTCGCGAATCCCGATTGAGAGCGTGAAGATCTGGAGTACCGAGCGAATCGATGACATGCAAGCGCGGATGACGCCTGAACTCGCGGCGAATTTGAAGGAAAACTGGGCGATGCCAGAAACTGGCGCGAAACCAGTCACGCACTTTCAACGCTCTCCTTTGATGGTCGATCTTCGAACGAAGGACGGTTATGCCTTCGCGGTGATGGTGGTGCACTTCAAGGCAGGTGCGTTCGATCACCAACGCGAACTGGAGGCGCTCCAGACGGAGGCGTTTGTCGCCGAGCGGTTGAAACTCGATCCGCAACTGAATCTGGTCGTGCTCGGCGACTTCAATGGCACGCCGAATGACGTGAATGTCAAGGTGCTCCGTCAGAGCGCGCTCGGGCTTCGAAGTGGCTATGACTTTCGCGCGCAGAAAGATGCCGCGCCCTCGCTCTATACGACGCACGCGTCCAATCGTTCGATCGACTACATGATCATGACGCCAGGCCTTGCGGAGGATGTCGTTGCAGGTTCCTACTTTGTGCTCGGCACGCTGCATGCTGCGAGTGATTGGGATTACAAGAAGGCCGCAGAGATTCCGCCGCCGGTTGGGTACGCAAGCGATCATTACCCGATCTCCATCGAGATAAGGCCGCAAGCAGAGGGCGCACATCATGTCGCTCCTTCAGTCGTGGCGGCACCATCGGCACCTGAACCAACCGTGCCAACTTCGCAGCCGCCGATGAAGTCCGAAGAGGTGGCAACCGGTGATGTTCCAAAGCCGCTTGGCTATGCAGCGGGTGCGCCTGCAGCGGACCAGCAGTTGGCCAACGCGTTGAAGTCTGCCGGGTGGAGTTATGAGTTTCCTCAACCGAAGAGCAAGACCGCGAAGTGGGGGAACTTCAACGGATCAACCACTTGGTGGCCTGGTTACTGGGTGAATTCGAAAACCGGCGGCACGAGTGCTGCACAGCCAACCGCGAGTGATGCCTTCAAGGGTGACGGTTTACCAAAGCCCGCGTGGCGAAAAGGCGGAAGTCCTAAGGAGCCTTCGTGGGTTGAGTGGCTATGTTCAAGTCATGCCTAGCAATCGCATGACTTCGGTGACATCTTTGTCGCCGCGACCGGACACATTGATGACGAGGTGCTCATCGCTCTTCATCTTGCCCGCGATCGCGAGCGCCGCATGCACCGCGTGGGAAGTTTCGAGCGCAGGAATGATGCCTTCAAGTCTCGCGAGCGTTTGAAACGCCGCGAGCGCTTCGCTATCGGTGGCCGTGACATACTCCACGCGTTGCGTGTCTTTCCAGTAACTGTGCTCTGGACCAACCCCTGGATAATCGAGTCCGGCTGAACAACTGTGCACTTCGGAGGTTTGGCCGCAGGCGTCTTGCAACACATAGCTCATCGAACCATGCAAGACCCCGGGGTTTCCGTAGGTGAGCGCCGCTGCGTGGTCTCCACTCGCGCTCGAGCGACCTCCCGCTTCGACGCCAACGAGTCGGACCTGCGTATCTTGAACGAAGGGCGCGAAGATGCCTGCCGCGTTCGATCCACCACCCACGCACGCGACGATGCAATCGGGGAGGCGGCCAATGGATTGCATCGATTGTGCCTTGCATTCCCTGCCGATCACGCTTTGAAAATCGCGCACCATCATCGGGAAAGGATGCGGTCCGACGACGGAGCCGATGATGTAGTGCGTCGCGCCGACGGATCCCATCCAGTCGCGCAGCGCTTCATTTGTCGCGTCTTTCAGCGTCTTGCTTCCCGAATCGACCTCGCGAACTTCCGCGCCCATCAGCCGCATTCGGAAGACATTCATCTTCTGGCGGCGCACATCCTCACTTCCCATGTAGACGCAGCACTGCATCCCGAAATGCGCGCATGCAGTCGCGGTGGCGACGCCGTGTTGGCCAGCGCCTGTCGCGGCAAT
>SXGU01035177.1_pt1 | contig 38306 bp, 34 predicted proteins | sample 3174531 | NCBI WGS metagenome assembly SXGU01 (sample SAMN11356863, study PRJNA531348) | freshwater metagenome | isolation source: freshwater sample F1-140 | place: China: Fuxian Lake, Yuxi | collected 2017-12-25 | reverse complement strand
TAGTCAGTGGCTTCAGAGATTTTGACTTCACCTTGTTCTACAAACTTGCCGTAGTTGAGGTCGCGCAGGTCTGGCGGCACGCGGTAGTAGCCCCCCAAATCTTCGGCCGCCACCATTTCCTCACGGCTTAGCAAGGCTTCATACAGTTTTTCGCCATGGCGCGTGCCAATCACGCGTACTTCGTGACTAGGCTTACCCAGCAAATCGGCTAGCGCATGGGCTAGGGTTTCTATGGTCGCGGCGGGAGCTTTTTGCACAAAAATCTCGCCCGGCTTGCCGTGCTCAAATGCATACAGTACCAAGTCCACGGCATCATCCAGCGTCATCATGAAGCGGGTCATAGCCGGGTCGGTGATTGTGATGGGCTGGCCAGCACGAATCTGCTGCGTGAACAGAGGAATCACCGAGCCGCGTGAACACATCACGTTGCCATAACGGGTGACGTTGATCACGGTGCTGTTACTGTTGCGGGACTTGGCTACAGCCACCTTTTCCATCATGGCTTTGCTAATACCCATGGCGTTGATAGGGTACACCGCTTTGTCAGTACTGAGCACGATCACGCGCTTGACACCGCATGTGATGGCGGCTTCGAGCACGTTTTCAGTGCCGAACACGTTAGTCTTCACTGCCTCAAGCGGATGAAACTCGCATGATGGAACCTGCTTGAGTGCAGCAGCGTGATAAATGAAATCCACGCCACGCACCACATTCAAAACAGATTGGTAATCGCGTACATCCCCTATGTAAAACTTGAGCTTGGGGTTGTTGTACTTCTTGCGCATGTCGTCCTGCTTTTTTTCGTCGCGGCTGAAAATGCGGATTTCACGCAATTCAGAATCCAAGAAGCGTCGGAGCACGGCATTACCAAAAGAACCGGTACCGCCAGTTATTAAGAGGACCTTATCGTCAAACATACCAATCCTTTGAATGTGTTTAAATTTTTAATGCTTCGCGGCAAAGTTTGATCTTTTGGTTTGGGGTCGGGTAATTGATCAGCACTGCACGATACTTACCCTTAAAAACAAAAAGACTTCCTGCGGCAGCGCCCACCACGCCTAAATTTGAAATGAGTTCGCTCATGTGATCAAGAGAGCCTGAGCCTCCCAAAAAAGTGACAGGCACTTTAAGAGCCTGTTTAAACTGAGTCGCCAGTTCAAGGTCATACCCTTGCATGAGTCCATCTCTATCGACGGAATTGATCACGATCTCGCCAGCACCGGCATCTTGCAGTTGCTTGGCAAACGCTACTGGGTCGAGCTTATGGACTAATTTACCGTTATGGGTACACAGTTCGTAGCCTTTGGTAAACAACCCCGAACGCTTGCGCACATCCAATACCGCGACTACTGACTGGCGCCCCACAGCAGTAGCCATTTCGGTCAACAGGGTCGGATTGGCAATGGCGGCAGCGCTGACAGCCACCTTCTCCACCCCCATGTCCACGATGCGGGCTGCCTGCTCTGCCGTGGTTACGCCACCGCCATAGCACAGCGGCATGCGGCACTCTGCAGCCAGCTTGGCAATCAGGGCAAAGTCAGGTGCCACCTTATTCACTGTGGCATCAATGTCTAACACCATCAATTCATCGGCTTCTTTCTCGTTGAAAATCCTGACGGCGTTGATGGGGTCGCCCACGTATTTCGGGTCTTTAAACTGTTGGGTCTTAATCAGCCCGCCCTTGTGTACCAACAGACAAGGAATAATTCGAGGACGCAACATCTGTCAAAGTTCCAGAAAGTTTTTCAGAAGTTGCTCACCCCAGTGGTGGCTTTTTTCAGGGTGGCACTGCACTCCATGGATATGGCCACGCGAGACCACAGCATCAAAATCCAGACCATAGTTGGCTGAGGCTGCAACATCCTGTTTGTCTTCTGCATCAAAGAAGTAAGAATGTAGAAAATAAAATTGCGGTGCTTCTTCAAATCCTTTGGAGAACAGCTTGCTATGAGCGCGCGGCTGCAATTCGTTCCAGCCCATGTGTGGCATAGGTAAGTCCGCGCTCTGCGGCTGGGTCGCGAATGCACGCACACGCCCAGGCACCCAGTTGAGCCCCGGCAATGCTCCCTCATCTGAGCCCTGTGCCAGCATTTGCATGCCGACACAAATACCCACCACAGGTACTTTCGCGCCCAAAACCAACTCTTCGAGTTTGGGCCGTATGCCTGAATCGTTGAGCCGCTGCATGGCATGGTCAAAATGTCCAACACCTGGCAACACCAAACGTTCTGCATCAGACAAGGCCTCAGACTTATCTGCCCTTCGTGCTTCCACGCCCAGACGCTTGAATAAGTTCAGAAAAGCCTGAATGTTGCCGACACCGTAATCCACGACGCAGATCATCGAAAATATCTCTTTTCGAGACCTATCTTACGCATCAGATTGGCGCCCAGACCGATCAAATCACGCTTGTTCCTATAATCGCGGAAGGTCTTTTTTTGCATATCAAACAGTGCTTGCAGTTCATTTACCGTCAAACCCAGCTTATGTGCCACATACTCAAACTCTTGCTTAAGAAAATGCTCATCCATCTCCGGACGCGAAATCCGATCTAACGCTTGGTCACGAGTCATTTGTCCTGTCATGATCAAGCTGGAGAAATGGGCTCGGCGCTTCTCGTAGCCAAAGCGGCGTGGTAGCCAGTAATCTTCGTAAAAGCGAGTGAAGCGGGATTCGTGGTGCTTGTGCTGAAAGCACTGCCAACCAAAGCGGCGTTCCAGTTCATCCTCTGCATCCTTCTTGCCATACGGCACTAGGTTAAGCGGATGATGTACCTTCATGCCAAAAACCTTCTGGTACCAGAGCTTGTAAACCAAAATATCTACCAACGGAAACTCATCATTGGGTTGGCCATCACCACACTTCGCCCAAATATCGCCAAACAATTTTTTGTCGATACCGAGGTAACCGCCCCACTCTTCGGGCTCCCGGCAGCATTCGGTTGAGAAGTTGGAGCCGGTGATGATGTGCTTGATTTTGTACTTGCGGGCGAACTTGTACAAGCCAGAGAAGAACGCAGCATCCTGTACCAAATCCTGATCTGGAATGCCAGCACGCAAAAATGCCACCTGCATGCGCTTAACGGCCTCCCAATTCACTACATCGGTGTAAAGATCTAAGCCCAAGCCATCCACCAGCTTCTCAATATTCCCCACTGCCTGGTCAGTATTCCAACCCGCATCGACATGAAACAACAGGGGGCGCAAGCCCATTTTCTCCTTCACCACATAGGCAATATAAGAGCTATCCAAGCCCCCGCTGAGCCCAATAATGCAATCGAAATCTTTGCCCTTGCCTTCTTGTCGAATATTGTCAGCCAACAATTTAAGCGCGTCTTCACCATTTTGATCGGTATGCCAATTGGGCTGTATCGTAGACTCAAAGTTATTGCAGTAGTCACACCAGCCACGCTCATCGAAAACGATGTTTGGATCGGACGTGTCCATAATGCAATGGGTGCAAATTTGATAAGGTCGCGTGCTCATGCTTTGGTTCTCAGGGAGGTTTCTGCGACAAATGCCCAAGTTTCATCGGCACAGCGCTTCCAGCTATATTGTTGTGAAAGTGCCTTGGCACGTTGGGCGATGGCCAAACGCAGTTCTAGCGATTGAATAATCTGCTCAATGGCATCAGCAATAGAGTCAGCATCTTCCGGATCAAAGTAAACACCCCCATCGGCAAGCACTTCCGGCATCGGGCCACGATTGGAGCATGCAATTGGCAGTCCTACTGCCATGGCCTCCACCAGAGTCACTGGCATATTTTCACAGCTTGAGGCGAAAACAAATAAATCAGCCTGCGCCAATAACTCTGGCAGCGCCGCATGAGGCAGCAACTCTTGTTGCTCGACAAAATGACCTTCAGGATCAAGCTCAGCGACTGTTTTTTCCAACAGGCGCTGCGCATGTCCTTTACCACCACCAACCAAGCTCAATTTGATATTGTAACCACGCTTCCTTAAGGTCGAGACTGCTTCAACAACCAACCATTGATGCTTATACATTTCCGCATTTGAAACGTACACACATTTAACTGCACGTTCATCTGACTCGGACCAACTCCGTTCCGGTGTTACCTCTTTGAACGCTGTACCCACACCGTGCGGGATATATGCGACAGATTTCAAAGCACCACACGATTGCTGAATAACCTTGCCTGCATAACGTGTAAGAAAGATAACACCGGCAGCCCGGCGAAATGCTAAATTCTGTAGAACTAGAATAATCAACAAACGTAGCCGCGCTAAACCATAACCAAAATAACGCATAACGCCAGGCTCATAGGAGAGCATATCTTGGCTTAAAACCACCATGGGTCGGAAAGTACATAGAGTGCTTGCATCGGTGGTGAACAGAATATCGCAGCGAGATAACCTGACTTCATCCGCAAGCGCCGTAGCCTGCCAAACAAGCTGCTTGACGAGTGAGCACTCAAGCGCTATTGGATTGTGCTTAATCAACCAGGGCTGATCTGGCAACTTATCGAGCAACGAACGAAATGCCCAAACATGAATCTCATGAATACCATATTTTTCCGGAGCGCAATTGGAGAGAACACCAATTAGATGTGCTTTGGCGCCACCAGAGCGATTTCGTGACGCATCTATTGCCAATATTAACGATTTATTTGCATCCATGAGCCGAGCCCGTTTATGGAAGCATCTCGGTTGCAAACATCTTATTCACAACAGATACAACACGCTGGGGCATATCATCAAACGGAAGGGGGCCGGCATTTTCAGCAATCCAATTTCTCAACTCCTTGCTCTTGGAAAAGCTCGAATCAGCGGCAAGAATAGATGCAACCTCGGAAATATTTCTGAGAAAATAGCCACGTGGATAATTCATCAGAACAGAGCCGAAGCTAAGGGTACTTAAATCGCCGTAATTCGCGAGTAACAGGGGCATCCCCATAAGAGCAGGAATAAGAGCAAGCGTGCTCGTTTCAGAGATACAAGCAACACACTCCTGTAATGATGTGAGAAAGTTGTCGTTTGAAACCAATTCAATCCCAGAACCTACTATTCCGGCAATAATTGCGTCAGTATTGACTTGGTCAGGTTTTAATTTTAACCGCAATTTGTAACCTTGATTAGAAAGCGCAATTGATGTATTCAGTAGATGCTGAACAAAACCGCTAGTTCCGGCATAAAGTGTCGCTTGGGACGATAAACCGGTTTCGATATACATAACATACTTATTCGCGCTAGACTCCGGACTACTCCAGCGACCAATCATCTCTTCATTGAATCCGAAAAACTGGAGATCCGGATTACCTACTACAAACACCTCATTGTCCTCGTACCCGAAACAACTCTTCGCATGCTTCGCGTCAGCGGCTATATAAACAGCACTGTAGGTAGCCTTAGCATCAGCAGAGGCTCGAACGCATGCAGGTTCGTTGCCAATGGCTAGTTGGTAAATATCCGAAGTAAATCTTTCCCATTCAAAAAACGCAGCCCCTGTTTTAATCAATGATTTGCTATAACAAGGCAACGTGCGTGTGAGCAGTTTGTAAAGTTTTGAGGCGACATATCCAATATGTGCGATCTTCGATCGTTTAGGGACACCAAGTTGATTTCCGGACTGCCCGAATACACTCTCAACACCATGAGAAAGATGCAAAGTTGGGATTCCATTTTGTTTGCAATAGCGCATAAACGCCCGATGCACAAACGTTTCGGTTGAAAGCAAAATGACAGCATCAGGTTGCTCAGTAGTAATTACCTTTTCTAATGAGTTTCCATAATAGGATATATCACGTACCAACAGGTCTCCAAAATTACATTCAGGAGGACTGGAAAGGCTGTTTCCCCATGAACTTATATGAACTAATGAAAGCCTAATTGAGTGATCCCTCAATGCTGGTATCAAACGCTGGTAATGCCGCGCACCACCCGTCCAACTATCAAAACATATAATATTTTTCATTGATTTAGATTAATGATCATATTTGTATTAACGTATATTCATTTGCATGCAACCCGTCGGCCAAGCCTGTCATCCAGACTTTCATAATTTGATTAATTATTACTCAATTAAAAACATCGATTACCCTACAAAAATAATGACCGTGCAAACCAGAAGAACCTACTCCAACTTTTGCTATAGCACTAAGTGGCAACGTCTGATCATCAAATGTGTACGTCCAAAACTTTCTAGGAGCTTGAATGTCGAAATTGTCGTGATAGACCCGCCCACTGCGTTCTAATATAGCAAGAAAAGGCTGGGGGCCAAATAATTCACCTGACAACAACTTCACCTCCAAAACATTACTTATAAACTCCATAGAAAGAAATGGCTTCGGATTATTTTCCGAACCCTGTATTGCTCTTGCGGCCGCTTCTGCTCCAGAATATTTAATTTTCACATCTGGAAACTTATGGCGAATGCTCTTAAGAAATGTGCGTACCAATTCGACATCGGGCCGGATGTCGCGATAATCATGATCAGCAAAAGCCAAAATAGCACAGCCAGAGTTTTGCGCCTCTTGAAAAGCGTGCTCAACATGTGTCGCCTTTAGTGATCTGAGTCTCGTTCCAACATTCAAGCACCGAAATATTGTTCGCTTGCAACTTCCTTCCTGCTGATAATCTTCGTGAGCAGGACGATAACCTCTCCAAGTCGTGGGCGCCCTGCGCCAATCTCCAAAACGGCCACCACTCAGATCCGGCTGATCTATATCATCTTCGTGAACCTGATTAGCATAGTCAAATGGTATCCATTGTTCGAGGAATGCGTGGGAGTCTGGCCTCTCGGCATGAAAACCGGGTCTGTTCACTGTTGGGAACCAATTGTCTTCGAGAATCCTGCGGCAAAGTATTTCGATCAATATAGGATAGGAGTTCAGATACGATGTCGCCGCGTGCAAGGGATTATTCGTGATAGAGACTGGATGAAAATGCCAGTTAAGCTCATCATCGCTCTTTGTTTCACTTAGGATATTTCTATAGAACCGAAATATATTCCCATAGCCCAACTCTTTATTTCTCGGGTTTTCTCTGTAATGCATATGATCCATGCAGTGCCAAGAGTATACCCAGCCATTCCCAAAATCATCAATTTGCTGTCTGCGGTAACCCTCAGATAACAATTCGAGCAACATAGCACGCATCTCTTCCCAAGACTGATTATAGGAAAGTAGTTTAGGAGATATCATTCGCGCTAGCGCCTTCTCCACACCACCAAGAGAAATTTGTTCTTGCTGAAGCTTTCTCAAATTATCCAAACTGACCGGCAACTCTACACCGAACGCCGCTTTGATGCGCTCGAAAGTCGCCTCTAACGATTCAGTGAGCGGTCCTTCAGTATCTATACAATGTACGACATGCAAGATATTCATCAGAATTTCTTCATAATAGTTATACGATCGCCCAGCCATGAAAGGATATGAATATGGCTATCAACGGTGCATATTGAAATTGGATCACTGATGAACCCATAGCCGAGGCCAAACGAAAGATCTTTGCTGACAAATTTAAACTCTTCATCGAAGTAAAATACATGGCCTTGCATTTTATCAATCACATAGAACCCACCCTGAGTTGAGCACAGATCGTTCGCAAGAAGAACCGGCCCAGTATTAATGACAGTACAGGACCAGTTGTCTATATCCACTTTTACGAGGGTCTGGGGAGTGCTTAGATCCGATACAAAAATGTATTTGTTGATGCAACGGGCGCGCCAAGCGATATGGACCGGTATGCGAGAGACAATGTCACGCGACGTTTTTGAGAATATCAGCCCATCAATATCGACACAAAACTGCTCGCCATTTCTTTCAAATACCAGAATGACTGGGCGAGTGTGCTGGTAGTGCACGGGGCGTTTACCAAATGTTAATTCGTGCCATCCGTTACTATATGGCGAGCCAAAAGCAAAAATGCCGTCACCTAACTTCGATATTTGAGTTGGTTTGTCTAGGCGGAATGATGCACCATCTTTTCGCTGCGGATTTATAAATACATTTTCCGCAGTCCCGCTGCCTATAACAATTAAATTGCCATTATCGTAATTAAAATCCCATGGATGATCTACATCGATCTTCAGTTCATCCACAATATTGCCACTTGGCATCGCACCGAAAGCAAGCATGGCTCTAATGTAGTAGTTGGCTCTTTGAGCCTTCATTCTTACTTTACGGCTTTTAGAATCCTTAAATCTCTTAATGTATAAGATAGACAGTTTATCAGCTATTCCACTCCAATCGACATCCGACGGAAGGCCATTAGTGCCATTTTCGAATAGGGCCAATGTTAGAGTATCCAATATATCTTCCGACCATACCCCAACATTTCCCATGTCGAATATTCTCTTAGATATGTCAACCAGACTTAGGGACGGCCAATCAGCAGATAAGACAAATTCGCCGCCTGGGAATCTCGAATAATATTCAAGGCTATCAAGCACCGAATCAATAACATCCGAGGGATATAAGATTGGAAGAGCCGCTTTACCCATACCATTACCCACATCTTTGGATTTATTTGAAAAAACAGCTGGTTACAGGTAGGCGTAGCCAAATTCACGTTGGGATTTGAGGTTCCATAAAATCAATGGGTTACGCTTGCAAAAAGCTAACATGTTTCGCAATTTAGGACTTGTGGGTAATGGAATGCGCTTTACCACGCATTCAATCCACCATCAATAATTATATTTTGTCCTGTTACATAGCTTGAGGCATCTGAGGACAAGTATAGCAAAGCCCCAACCATTTCTTTTGCATCTGCCATTCGCCCCATCGGGATACGGCTCGAATATCGCTGCGTGAATTCTTCGTTTTGTCCGCTTTCTGTACCGCCTGGAGTCAACGTATTAACACGGATGCCCTTCCCAGCCCAATACGTTGATAGATGCTTCGTCAGTCCAATAACGGCCGCTTTGGATGCGGTATAAACGGCTGGAGTGTTGATTTTTCGTCCAAGATAAAATGAACCTTCATATATGCGGTGATCAGGTGCCATTACCCCATAGATAGATGCAGTTTGAATGATGCTCCCCCCTTTTCCTTGCTCCACCATCCGGCTTCCGATTGCTTGTGCAACTAGAAACATTCCATCGAGATTTACCGCCATAATTTGACGCCACTGCGTGAGGCTGTACTCTTCAAACGGCGCAAAAAAAGCTTCCAAATCATCAGATTTACCAGCTGCATTGTTGTGCAATATGTGTATTTCCCCAAACTCAGCTAAGACACGTGCTGTCATTTCTTTAACCGATTCCGGGTTGGAAACATCACAGCCATAACCGAACGATTTCACTCCATAGCATTCAGAAAGCTCTTGTGCTAAGCCGCGAGCTTGCTCTGCTTGCAAGTCAACAACGGCAACATTTGCGCCGGATTCAGCTAGGCCCGCGCAAAAATGTCGACCTAAAATCCCAGCCCCCCCCGTTACAACAGCTACCTTGCCATGTAAGTCAAATTGGCCACGGTAGCTAACTTCTTGTCGCAATTTCTTTTCGGATTCGTTAATTTTTTTAGTAGTCATCGATTCAATTTCTTAAATTCAATATGGTTTCAGCAAGCTGAAAATCTAGCAATGTGTCAATATCAACCGCCCGATCGATGGGAACATGGACTGCTTTTACTTTGCCTTCAAAGATAGAGTTCCTTGATCTGATAAACTCCGGTCTGGCTACATAGCAAACAGTCGCCATGTCATACACAACTGGAGCATCCTGGCGGCGGTCAATGCTTGACTGCGGTGTAAACACTAGGCTTACCGTTCCATCCAAGTTACCCTTAACCATATTGAAATATGGGCTACGATGGGCATCAGTGACGGTAATCACTATGTCTGCATCGTCTTTCTCGTATTCGTCCAAACAGTTTTCAACATCGATCGGAAGTCGTAAAGGAGCTGTGGTTGGTATAGACACCATTGCCTCCGGCAATGAGCCAGATGTTTCTTGAAGGTAGCAAAGAGCATGACGCCAGGCCAACCATTCTGGACTGTCATCGCGAGCTAGTTCAACTGGTCGCTTAAATGGAACTTCCGCACCATAGTTACGTGCCACTTCGGCAATCTCTTCTGAATCCGTTGACACAATAACCCGCTCTATCCGCTTAACGGCAAGGGCATGCTCAATGGACCATGCGATTAGCGGTTTTCCACCCAAGGAACGTATATTTTTTCCTGGCAATCCTTTGGATCCACCACGGGCAAAGATGAAGGCTACGGCTTTCATGAATGGATCATGTTCGATTGTTCAACTGCCGCTACCGCAATTTTTCTGTCTTGCGCAGCCGATATTCTGGCTGCCTCAATAAGCTCTAACACCATCAATCCATCTCCACCTGTGATCACTGGATTTTCTTTTCCCCTCGCACACGCTATAAAGTTTTGCCATTCACTAAGGTAACTATCGTCGCGCTTTTGTGGGTGACTAAACAGTAATCGCCACTCGCCTGCTCCTGCCTCATAGATGGTAACCTCGCCCGTTACACCGTTCCAGCGCAAACTACCTCTCTCACCTATTGCCGTACACGATCTTGTTGTGTCATGGCGAACAAAATCCATGTTTACCGTGCCAATTAATTGATGGCTATCAATTATGGGAGCGAAGCCCAGGATGAGGTGTGCAGAATCTTCAACATCGATTTCCAACCGGCTCTGCCGACTTAGTGTCGCAGTCACCCATTCGATCTCACCAAATATCCAGCGTAGATAGTCAATCTCATGACTAAGCTCGAGTAATGCCCCCCCTCCTAGCTCATGCTTTGCCGATACACCCTTTCGATAATCCGTATTGGGGCGCCAAGATGGCAAATATTGACCAATTTCAGCACGTACAGATAAAACTTGTCCGACAAGGCCCTTCCCCAGAGTATCCCGAAAATACTGAAGTGATGGTAGGAACCGAAGGTTATATCCGGTTAGTAAAGCCGTGCCCTTCTCACTACATGTTTCGATCAATTGTATAACACCACAAAGCGACGCCGATAGGGGCTTCTCTACAAGAAGATGCACACCAATCTCTGCCAATGTCTGAGCTATAGGAATATGAAACGGGGCAGGATTGGCGATAACAGCCAACTGAGGCTTGAAAGCAACAGCCTCTTCTACTCTAGAAAAACTGCCATTGGAGTAATCGACAACTTCGCTTGCGGTCTCATGCCTCAAGACCCTGATATCTGCGTTCGGCAAAAGTTCTCGAGCGATGCGTAAATGACGCTTCCCGATGCTACCCAAACCCACGATAAGAACTCGATTAATCAAAACAAAACCTTCTTATTGTTGAGTTACTTTTGAATGATCATTATTATTGGCCAAATGCAAATCTGAGGGCCGTCCGACATCCAACCACGGCTCGTGCATTGGATACGCCACTGTCCGCTCACCCTTCGTCTGCAAACGCTCAAACAGAGTAGGCATGTCGCAGTGTGAATCACTAATCAAAACACTCAAGGCTGTCGGATCGATCGCATACACCCCCGCATTTATGTGGGTACGGGAAATCGGTTTTTCTTCAAAGCCGACAATTTCCACACCCCGCATCTGCACGACACCAAAGGGGTGCTGCCATTCATGCACGCGCACTGCCATGGTGCCGGAAGCGGAATGTCGGATATGAAAATCTAATAATTCACCGTAACGTATATCGGTAATGATATCACCATTGGTCACTACAAATGGTGCCTCCGGCAATGGATTAAGCAAACTCAGAGCACCCGCAGTGCCCATGGGGGACTGCTCGCGCAAATAATCTATCCGCACGTCGAAGTACTCACCATCGCCAAAGTGCGCCTCAATCATGTGCCCAAGATAGTGAATTGCAAGCACGAAGTGATTGAAGCCATCCAACTTGGCGCGATTGATAATGTGCTCTAATATCGGTTTTCCGGCCACGGATAACAGGGGTTTGGGGCAGCTTTCAGTATGCGGGCGCAGCCGTGTGCCCATGCCTCCAGCCATGATGACCATCAGATTGGGCCGAGCTTGTGGAGTCGCAATTTCATCCCATAGATGCAAACCGATGATATGATACTGCGGATCGACCACGGGAATTTGATATATTTTGTTGGCATCCATCAATTGAATCACGAGTTCGCGCCCAAGCTCAGGCGGCACAACCAATGGCTTACGATGAATCACATTGGTTATAGGGCTATTTAGATCCAGCCCCTTGAGCAAGCCGCGTCGAATATCACCATCAGAGATCGTTCCTTCCAGCACGCCCGCTGGATTGACCACCATAACAATCTTGATCGCGACTTGATCCAAGTTACTGATGGCCTGGCCTATGGTGGCATTGGATGGCAAGATGGCTTGGCGCCAGCGTTGTTCAGGCAAGCTCATCTTTATACTCTCTCCCGCAACAACTCAAACGCCTCGGCGGCTTTAAAACCAGACGCTGCCCCCCGCAAAGTAGCGAGTGCTCGAATCGCTTCATGACTGCGCGGAAATGGGAAAGCTCCCAGCTCAGAGGCGTAAATGTCCATTGACCTTAATTTTTCTTCGAGATAGGGCTCAATGTTCACAAATACATTGGGCCGAAAACCTTGGGCAGTCCCCAAACAAAAATCCGTCTCGGAAAGGGTTTCATAAGCCAGCACACGTTTCACCGACGGATAACGGAACCATTTTGTACAAGACGCGACGGCATTGAATACCACGCCGTGATCTGTGTGTACGTCGGCAGGATGAGGCACAAAAACTTCGTTTGGCTCAAAAGATTTGAAAACACCTGAAATTGCCGTAACCAAATCACTCATTGGTACTCGGTCTAGCTGTGTTGTCGGAAAATTTAGCTCGAAAACAGCATCAAAACCGAATAATTCAGCAACGCGTTTAATCTCGTCTGCACGTTGCTTTACTTTTTCGTCGCTAAAGCCGTGCATAGTCGAAATAGAAGTAGCAATCAGCCAAGCGACTACTGATCCCTCAGCTTTGCGGCGTAATAACGTACCAGCAGCGCCGAGCACTTCGTCGTCCGGGTGGGGTGCAATAACAATAATTTTCATAGATAATCGCCTACGTTCGGCACAAAAACAGGATCTGTTTCAATTAAACAAATAGCCCCTTCTCCACACTTGACAACGGGCCCATTAGCAGAATGCACAAGCACTTTTCCTGGCTCGATATTATTTTCCACCGGACCATAGAGCAGAATCTTCCAGACTTTTATTTCGTTCCCATCAGCCAAGAAATGCGCACCAACATAAGGCTTGGAAAGCCCTCGCACCAAATTGTGGATTGTTTGTGCAGACATCCGCCAATCGATTATGCCGTCCGCTCTGCCTCGCTTGCGCCACGTATTTACATGTAACTGGCTCTGTTTAATGCGCGGCGCGCTCCCACTGGAGAGTGGGGGTAAGAATTCTTCTATTTGTGCCAACGCAGTCTCTGTCACCTTGTCGTACAAGGTACGTGCGTCATCTTGGTCGGAAATCAGGATTTCACGCTGGGAAAGAATATCCCCGCTATCTGCACCTGCATCCATAAAAAAGAATGTGGAGGCGGTCTTATCCAGCCCGAGAACCAACGACCAAATAATAGGATGCCGACCGCGGTTGGCCGGCAACGCCGCCGGATGAAAGCCTACAACGCCCAACGGTGCCAATGTTAGCAACTCTTGTTTCAATAACTTCGACCATCCAAAACAAAAGATGACATCAGGTGCTTTACCCTTAATCCACATCAACGCTTCAGTTGAATTGATATCGTCGGCATAGAAACATGGTATTCCATGCGCGATGCCAACACTTGTGAGATCGATATGATCAGCGTTGAACTTTGATTCCTTTAGCGTACAAACGCCAACAATATCGGCACCCAGTGACACCAATCGCTCCAAGGCACGCAAGGAAAATTCAACAGCACCTATAAATACTATGCGCATACGTTGTCGAAATCATAAAAGCGTTTTTTAAGTAAACCATCAAGTGAAACACTCTTTATTTCTGAAATAATCGCTGTACTTGCACCGCCCTCACCATAGGGATTGAGTACTCGGCTCAAGCCTTCCTGAAAGTCGGTTGAATAGAGTTTTCCTAAAGCTGCTGCAATGCTATCGCGATTGGGTTCGCAGTTGATGATACTGGCAGCTTGTAAGCGACCGCGCTGACGATCACCAATGTTAATCGCACCCTTTTTGAAGCTTGGTACTTCCGCTAGACCGCTGGAAGAATTGCCCACCGTCCCGTCAACATGGGCAACGCACGATAGATAGCGCAATTGCCCAAGCGATGTGTAGGCACGGGCATTGGGATGTTGCGCAACAAATTGCTCAACCATTTTGATCAGTGCGCGGCCGTCAGTATCAGCGTTGGGCAAGGTAAAGATAAGGTGTGTGTCCTGTAGATCTGCCAGAGCGGCAAGCAACTCTGCCATTTGATCTGCGGCAGTGGCGGTCTCCAGTGTCACCGGGTGGAAGGTGATCAATAAGTTTTTGCGGCCCAGCTTGAAATCAAGTGAGGCTTCCAATGCGTCGCGGTCAAGCAATTGCAGGCGTTTAATATTGTCGATGCCAAGCCCACCCACCAAAAACACGCGGTCAGGCTGTTCGCCAAGCTGAATCACCCGCTGTCGATAGGCTTCGGCGGCTACAAAATGCAGGTGTGACATCTTGGTGATCGCATGACGAATCGCTTCATCAATGAGTCCTTCCGTTGCCTCGCCTCCATGCAAGTGGGCCACCGGGATGCGGGCTACCAAGGCGGCAGAGACAGCTGAAAATATCTCGAAGCGATCTCCCAACACCAGAATCAGGCTTGGTTTCAATTCGTTCAAAGCATCGGCAAAACCAATCAAGCCCAGGCCCATGGATTTGGCAATACCCACGGGTGTATCTGAACTGGTAAGCATTTCAACCTTGCGGTCGATTTGGAAGCCATCTTGTTCAATCGTCTGGTAGGTCAATCCAAATTCTGGCGACAAATGCATTCCAGTAGCGATGATTTGCAGGGTTAATTCAGGATCATCCTGGATGCCCTGCATGACCCAGCGCAGCAGACCATATTCGGCACGGGTGCCGGTTATGACGCAAATTTTTCTCATGGTTTCAGGCTGTGCTTGAGTGGAGAGTGTGTAAAAATCGGCGCTGGCGGGACGGCTGGTTAGCCTTCAATCAACTCATCCGCCGCAAAGTCGCGCTGTGCCTTCTTGCCCAAAAACTCATCCCACCGCATCGCTGATATACCGCTTCCGGGCCGCTTTGTGGTGATGTTTTCGGCAGAGAATGTCTCGCCTGCCTTGATTGCTCGGCTGGCGACCAAAGATTTGCGAGCTACCGGCTTGTTTCTGGCTTCGCTTAATGTCAGGCGTTTGATGCCATCCCCCAGCGCGGCCTCGATATTGCGGATGGCGGCGACCATGGCACTGAGCTCGGCGGGTTCCAGGCTGGCTTTATGGTCGGGGCCGGGCAGTGTGCGGTCAAGCGTGAAGTGTTTTTCTATAACGCTCGCCCCCATGGCGACGGCGGCAATAGCGACTTCAATCCCCTGCGTGTGGTCGGAATACCCGACATCTACCCCAAAGGCGACGCGAAGACTTTGCATGGCGCGTAAATTGACTTCCGCCATGGGCGTGGGATATTCGGTTGTGCAATGCAGGACGGTGAGCATACTGCGTGGCGTGCCGGCTTGTTCCAACACACCAATGGCGGCTTCAATTTCGCCCAAGGTTGCCATGCCGGTGGAAAGGATGATCTTTTTGCTAAGCTGGCCGATATGGCGCAGATACGGCAAATTGTTGATTTCACCGGAGGGGATCTTGAACTGTTCCTGCCCCAGGCGCACCAACAGATCTACGCATTCGATATCAAAGCCAGTGGAGAAAAAGCCGATACTGCGCGTTGCGCAGTGGGCAATCAGTTCATGGTGCATCGCCTCGGTAAGCTCAAGTCGGCGCAGCATGTCGTGTTGCGATTCGCTGCTATCGGTGGTCTGTGTTTGGTAGTCGGCCTTTTTGGCGCTGCGCGTTACCTGACGGCTGGCGTTAAAGGTTTGAAACTTGACCAGATCCGCGCCGGCGGCGGCGGCTTCATCAATCAAGCATTTGGCCAATTGCATGTCGCCGTTGTGGTTGACGCCCGCTTCGGCACTGATGAGGGTGTGCTGTTTCATGATGTTGCTTGACCGATGAAGCGTGTGGAATCTGCTAGCGCGTGCCGAACGGTGAGGCCGATGCCAACCAAGCAGTCTTTGCCGATGGATAGTCCTTCTTTAACGACGCAACCGCTACCGATAAAGCTGCCCGACCCGACACAGACGCCGCCATTCAGAATGGCACCGGTGGAAATGTGGCAGTGTTCTTCGACAACTGTGTCGTGTTCAAGCAATGCGCGGCTGTTAATGATGCAGTTGTTGCCGACCTTAGCACCGGCATTGACGATGGCCCCGTGCATGACAATGCTGCCCGCCCCAATGCTGGCGTGGCGTGAGACATGGGCAGTAGGCGAGATAATCACCGGCATTTGAAAGCCGCTCTGCGTGGCCTGTTGGTATAGGTGCTTGCGGAGCTTGGCGGTTTGTATCTGACCGGTGGTGATCAAGGCGTAAGGGGTCGATTTGGCGAGTTGAGCCAGCGCATCATCCGTGGCGATCACTTCATAGCCAAGATGCTGGCTATGCATTTCTTGCGGCAGACCGACCAACCCGACAATTTGGTATTGGCCTTGCTGCTCAATGACATCGATACACGCACGGGCATGGCCGCCGGCACCGATAAGAATCAAACCAAGCTTGCTCATGGTGCGACAGATACCAGGCTAGAACTGCTGGGGATGTTGATCAAACGCCGCGACAGCGACAGTGCCATCGACAAATCCATCCTTGGGCAATCTTTGAATTGGGCCAACTCGTGCATCAAAATCCAAGCGGGGCGCGTCATGTAGTTGGCGGCGTTGGTTGCGGCCAGGATTAGATCACGCTGATCAGCTTGGCCGACATCCAGCAGTAAGGTTTGTAGCCAATAGTTGCTCTGGCATTGTTCGGGCTCGGCCACAAGGGCGACGCCCTGTACCGAGGAAAAGGCCGCTTGGTAACGCGCAAAAAGGGTTCGTTTCGATACCAGCATGGCCGGCAATTGTTCCAACTGGGCACACCCCAAGGCCGCGTTTAAGTTGGGCAGGCGGTAGTTGTAGGCAATTTCTTCGTGGCGGTATTCCCAGACATGGGGCAACTTGGCGGTAGTGGTCAGGTGCTTGGCATGGCGCGCAAGTGTTATATCGTTGGTCAATATCGCGCCGCCGCCGCCTGTGGTGATGGTTTTGTTGCCGTTGAAACTGAGCGTGCCCATCAAGCCAAACGTGCCGGTATGCTGTCCATGGTAGGTGCTGCCCAAGGATTCGGCGGCGTCTTCGATGATGGCCAGGTTGAAGTCGTGCGCCACGGCTAGCAAAGCATCCAAGTTTACAGGATGGCCAAAGGTGTGCATCGGCACCAGCGCCCGGATCACTCGCCCAGTTGCACGATTGATGCACTGTCCGCTGTGTTGTTGCGTGTGGTGGGCGAGGTAGTCGCGCAGTTTGCCGGAATCGACACCCAGCGTACGTTCTTCGCTATCGACAAAATGGGGCGTGGCGTTGCAATAGGTGACTGCATTGGCGGTAGCGACAAAGGTAAGTGCGGGGATGAGAACTTCGTCGCCCGTTGTTACACCAGCAAGCTTGAGGGCGATATGCAGCGCTGCCGTGCCATTCACCACCGCCACGGCATGTTTCGCACCGGTGAAACTAGCCAAGTCCAGTTCAAAGCGATCAACAAATTCGCCTACCGACGAAACAAAGGTGGAATCGAGGCATTCTTTGAGGTAAAGCCATTCGTTGCCCTTGAAACTGGGCTCGTGGAGCATTACCGGGCCAGGTCCAACCACGGATCGGATGGCGGTGACTACTTGCTCGGCAAGAATGGGTGGATTGCTCATAGGTTGTAGATGTCGGCCTTATAGCCACGCAAGTTACCCGGTTGGGTGAACCATTCTGCAGTTTCAGCCAAGCCTCGCTTGAATCCCTCTTGACCACCATAGCTTGGCTCCCAGCCAAACAGTTGCTTTGCTTTTGCGTTATCGGCCCACAGACGCTCCACCTCTGAGTTCTCCGGACGCAGGCGTGCCTCGTCAGTCGTGATCTCGATTTCGGCGTTCATGGCTTCGGCGATCAATTGGGCCGTATCCCCAATCGAGACCTCGAAATTACTGCCGAAATTAACCACCTCACCAAGACCTTGATCAGAATTCAATGCGGCGATAAAGCCCGCGACGGTGTCTTGCACGTAGTTGAAGTCACGCGTAGGGGAAACCGCACCGAGCTTGATCTGGCGCTTGCCGTTGACGATCTGGGTAATGATAGTGGGGATGACAGCACGTGCCGACTGACGCGGACCATACGTATTGAACGGTCGCGCAATTACCACGGGCAAACCAAACGATGCATAGAACGAATAGGCCATCTGGTCAGCTGCAATCTTGGTGGCAGAGTAAGGCGACTGACCTTGCAAAGGGTGCTCTTCGGTAATCGGCACGAAGCGAGCAGTTCCATACACTTCGCTCGTCGATGTGTGAATCAACCTCTTCACGCCAAACTCGCGCGCCGCCTGCAAGACATTCAACGTACCCTTGACGTTGGTGTCAACATAAGTATCGGGGGAGTGATACGAATATGGGATAGCGATTAGTGCCGCTAGATGAAGGACAGCATCGCAACCCCTCATAGCCTCTCTTACACCATGAGGATCACGAATATCACCTGCGAAAACTTCAAAGTGCCCCTTAACGTCGTCCCCGCAATTATCTAACCAGCCCCACGAGTTAAACGAGTTATAGAGCACGAAGGCACGGACAGTGTAACCTTGACGTACCAGCGCTTCTGTAAGGTGAGATCCGATGAACCCATCGGCTCCAGTGACAAGAATTTTCATCGTGTTCTGAGATACAATTCTAAGTGTGTGTAACGGAAAAATAACGACGTTTCTTCGACATCAGACAAATCGACCTGCCTTTATTAATCTGATGCATAAGGTGAATTCGAGATGAGTGGAACGTTAGATCCATTCCAGCCTCCATCAACTACAGCAACTACACGCATATGGCTAGATCGGAGACTCTTCTGAAGAAACATCTGAAACGACTCCAAAACATCATCATCCCGATCAAGTATAAAATTCAAAGCGGGGTTATGACTAAAATAATCTGGCGATTTGGCTTTCATTTCAACCAAACGTTGCGTGTCCAGTTTGCCCGGGGTGGATAACTCAAGCACACGAAAACCATTGCGCTTTAACAAAGCCTCAATTGCGGTTGGATTATATAATCGAACATGATCGAACAGGATATTAGTAGAGTTGGTACCGAGCTCTCTGGTTTCGACGCTGCGCTCATTGGGTGTCGAAAAAATCAATGGCGCATCAGGCTTCAAAACAATACGAATCAACCGAAGAAAATTATCTGGCTCCAAAATATGCTCAAGTACTTCCCAAGCAAAAATCACATCAAATAATTTCTGAGTGCACTCCAATTCCTCGAACCCGCCCTTGATGATCTGAATATTATTGTTTCTTAGATTTAACTCTTGAGGCTCCAATAGAACTATCTGTTCTATGGTTGTAGCATCCGACAACGCCTCAGCAAACTCTCCATTTCCGGCACCAATCTCCAGACTTACTTTTGGAGATATACCAAGCTTCGAAAACATACTTTTTGAATATTCAACTCTATCTTGATACATAGGCCGTCGGCTCTTTTTCATATCCTCCGGCATACAGTCACGCCAATAGGCCATAGCGCTACTCGTCACGACGTATTCTAAATGAGCGGATTCAGTCGGTGCAGGGGAGATATACAGAGTCTCGCATGCACAACAGCGACGGTAATTGAGTGATTGATATTCAAATGCCTGCGCCACATTTAGATTATGACACGCCGGGCAGCCAGTATCGACAAACAGATTTTTCTTTAGCAATAGCCTTTCAAGATCCTGCAGCGTTAACTCGTCGAATTTCTCGGCGACACCGGGTGAATGAATATCCTTGATAGTAAATTTTTCTGCCACACACTTCCCTTATGATGATTTTTGTTACCACAGGGCCAAGAGCAGCCCAGCACCTTTGCCGAGAAATTATTACGACTCTGTAGTCTCAATACCAAGTACTTGGTCTCCCTGATGAACAAACCACTCCCAGGTTGAGGCTAAACCGTCCTCAATGCACCACTTTGGTTCAAAACCAAAGGTCGCGTTGGCTTTTGAATAATTAGCAAAGTTTCGTGCGACCTCACCACGGCGGGCAGGTTTGAATTCGATAGGATGACTAGGCTTCCCCGCGACATTACGCAAGATGTTTGCTAATTCCAGCACAGTGGTTTCCCGGCCCGAGGCCAGGTGGAAGACCTCTCCAGCATGCAAAGGCGCATCAAGCGCCGCATTTATGCCCGCACAGAGATCATCCACATGAATGTAGTCACGGGAGGCAGAGCCATCACCGTGGATCACTATGGGTTCACCAGTCATCAATGCCTTGATAAATAATGTCACCGCACCCTTTTTGTGGGCGCTATGTGGGCCATAAACGTTACCAAACCGCAAACAGATTGCCTCAATCTCCTTAGACTTAGCGAATGCATGGCAATAGGCTTCTCCGCAGAGTTTACTCGCGCCGTACGGTGAAATTGGTTTTGGGAGTGCCATCTCAGTCACTGGCGGCGTCGCATCACCAATAAGCGCTCCTCCCGTCGAGGCAAATATTAGCCGTCGAACACCGGCGGCTATCGCCGCTTGCAGTACGTTAAACGTTCCCTCGACATTATTATAAAAATTAGTCATAGGATCGGCTATTGATTCCATAACCGATCCGTAGGCGGCGAGATGTACGACTTCCGACATCCCTTGGAATGCAGGCGCAAGAGCGCCCTGATTAACGATATCAGCTTTATAAAACTCTGCAGCCCCCTCTATCCAACCAGTTGGCGACGAGCGAGCCAAACTATCAAGTACATTTAGCCGGCGAGAATTATTCAGCGCCTGAATGAGGTTAACACCAATGAAACCTCTGCCTCCAGTTATGAGTGTCGATTTGGTACCAGACATATGCTAGGCCTCGTTTCTTGAATTCGATACAGCGTCGACACGTTGCTTATTCCAAATTGACACACATGGAATCTTGGTGCGATCACAACGGTCAGCATACTTTCTTGCAATTTCTGATACTTCGGACATCAAACCCGCATCTAACGTAATCGGTTGGAGCCCTAACGCCAGGAAACGGTCGTTCTTAACGTACAAATCATTTTCATCAGCTTCATGGCGGGGGTTGGGCACATACTCAATACTTGCACCTGTCTTTTCAGTAATCATTTTTGCTAAGTCGCGAACCCGATGCGTCTCGGTCATCTGATTGAAGATCTGAACGCGTTCTCCCTTCTTGGGCGGATTTTCTACTGCAATTTGAATGCAACGAACAGTGTCTTGTATATGAATAAAGGCACGTGTCTGGCCGCCAGTAGCATGAACAGTAAGAGGGAAGTTAATCGCCGCCTGCATCAAAAACCGATTAAGAACCGTTCCATAGTCGCCGTCATAGTCAAAGCGATTGATTAGCCGCTCATCAAGCCGGGTTTCTTGAGTCTGTGTCCCCCAAACAATGCCCTGATGCAAATCAGTGACACGCATTCCATCATTCTTGTTGTAATAGAAAAAGAATAACTGATCCTGCGTTTTTGTCATATGATAAATACTACCGGGGTTTGCGGGATAAAGTATCTGGCTTTCGATTAACCTACCGTCGTCTGTTTCAACTTTTACATCCAAATACCCTTCCGGTATCTTCATTCCAGCGGTACCGTACCCATAAACACCCATTGTTCCAAGATGAACAACATGGATGTCAACACCACTTTCCACAATGGCGGCAAGCAGGTTGTGTGTGGCGTTAAGGTTATTGTCGACGGTATATCGTTTGTGATTGCTGCTTTTCATCGAATAGGGAGCAGCGCGTTGCTCAGCGAAGTGAATGACAGTCTGCGGCTTCCATTCCTTAAGTAGATCTAGTAGTCTTTGATAATTCTTCGCGATATTGAAGTTGAAAAAAGCAATCTCTTTCCCTGACGCCTCTTTCCAAGCACGCAACCGCTCGCCAATCGGTCTTATCGGAGTTAAAGAGTCGCACTCCAATTCAATGTCGATATTCCGTCTAGAGAGATTATCGACGATAGCGACTTCATGACCTGAAGCAGAAAGATGCAGGCATGTCGGCCATCCGCAAAAACCATCACCACCTAGTACTAATATTTTCATTTGCAAAACCCTTTTAAAAAGTTAACTACAATCAACCGCAGAAATTTTTGACGATACGAACCGATGCACATGGTTCGCACGTTTAAGAATAGTGTGCTCACTTGACATCAGTCGTGCATGGCCTGCAGCACGCACACGCTGCCTGGTGTCAGGGTTATCTTTTAACTGTCGAACAATACTCACCAACTCTTCAATTGTCGAAAAGAAAAATGCTTCCTCGCGATCTTTGAAGTAGCTTTGTGCTTCTTCTGTTCGTTCGCAGACAAGAACCCCGCCCAATGCAACAATCTCAAAGGCTCTTCTAGTCCATTGGTCGTTATTCAATTTTGAAAAGAAACACACCCCCACAACGACATTGGCGTAAACCTTCCGGTATTCATCATCATTGGCATGGAGAACAGGTGCAAGATACTCAATTCGTCTCCCTTTTATTGCTGGCTCCCAACCGCCACACCCGCCTTTCAATATGATGCTAAATCCATTACCTGCCAGTGCATCCAGACAATCGACTCTCCAATCACCTTCCCAGTGGCCGATAAATGCCGCATCGGCCAAATAACTGGGGGCTGTCGTTAAGTCACCTTGCAGATAAACTCTTTTCGGATCGTAGTAGGGGGGGCTATGCTCGACATAGGCTGCGCCGTGGGCCTGATAAATTTCAATATCACGCGACCGCCACACAAAGTGACCATCATAAGCAGGTAGTGCGTGACGAAACTTCCAATGCAGGCCCGTTGCCTGTGTCCTAGAGAAAGCGTCGTCATTAAAGTATTCAGTAACCACCACCCCTTTGTTCTTGAGTTTGACAATTGTCGCCCTATCGAATCCAACTGGTAAACGAAAGTGCACCCAAACAGGCGTTTCTTTATCAGCCAAGTCGAGCAATCTCCTCTGCATCTGGCTATTTCGCGGACCCACATTCAATCTCCTGCACACTTTACCAACGAAATTCATTAAACCACCCACTCCCCAGTATTCGACTTCCGAGGTATATGGTATGACCTTCCAGCCAAGTTTCTCAAATGAAGAAATCCACCCCGAGTCCCTATCGGGAACTCCCATGGATCCAACATAGATCATTTTCATATTTTCAACCATTCGCCTGGCAACAACCTGGAGATCGCCACCTCTGTGGAATCCATCGCGGCCTGCGCCCGACGCTTCGGCATCAGCGAGCTGACTGCACGCAAATGGCGATCCCGTTCCGAGTTCAATGACCGCTCTCATACGCCCCATGTTTTGCAGACGACCTTGAACGCGGCTCAGGAGGCTATTGTCGTCTACCTGCGCAAGTCCTTTCTGATCCCGCTGGACGATCTTCTGTCGGTCACACGCGAATTCATCGAGCCTTCCATGAGCCGTCATGGTGTCTCCAATCTAAAAAGCCTCCTGCCGCCTGCGGAAAAGGTCACCCACAAGACCCGGAGTGCTTCCGCATGAATTCTTTGTCGGAAATTAACAATCAGACGGGACGTGACAATTAGTGATGGGGTCGGCAAGTAGGCTGAGGAACCAAGGTTGGGTTTGTAGTAATGTGTTCGTCTCAGACATGATTTGATCCAGTTAGTGAAAAATGATGCGTTACTCCATTGCGATGCGTACTGGCTGTGATATATGACCAAGGCGAAGGGCGGGCAGCAGGCCAAAGACTATCGATAGCGTAAACAGAACTCTAAATTCCAGAGTGCCTGGCCCAGTGTAGAACCACAGCGTCACAAAGAATAGAACAGCTTGTGCCAATGGCAGCGGCAGTCGATACTTGTGCGCTATGCGCATGAGCATCTTTTCCAAAATGACGAAGGTCAGTGCGGCATAGAGGACAAAGGGCAACATCATGAGCAGATTTTGGTTCGCCGCCATCAGCATCCAGGCGTTGAGCGACGCTGCAACTCCATAGAAACCCATTGGAATCGTGTAGCCCAAATACTCCAGATGCATCGCATCGTGGCCTAGATCTGCCCAATTTCCATTGATGGATTTAGCAAATATCGCCCAAGCACCCCCCACCGTGTCGGGATTGAATTGTGAGGCCAATAATAATCCCTGAAAACCTTCAACCCGACCGGCGATATCGGCAAAGATGAGTAGCATCTCCGGCGACCATTCCAACCGGGCCATAACTTCGACCAAGGTACCTAGGACGCCCAGGCCGGTGAAAGAACCTGTCGTCAGCCCGTCAGATATGTGAACGATTTCCCGTGAGGCTGCCGCGACCATAACCCCAAAAGCAACCAAGAAGCCAGAGACACCGAGAATAGCCCAGCGCCGGTCGAGCCAGGCAAAGGCGATGATGGGGGCAATGGTCAGCAACACGATGCCTTTTGAGACCGCAGTAAGACCAATGACAACAGCATACACGGAAATTATCAAGGCCAGCGCCAGCGATTTTCTATGAGTCTTCAAATATAAATAACCTATACAGAGAGGGATTACGCTGTTGAACACATAAAACAATATTCCCGAGAGCCGGTAGGGCAGTTGTGGCGACGGCGCACCTGTCAGGCCGATCCCCATCTCGAACATCCATAATTTGACGGGTAACGAGATGGCGATCAGCAAGATGATGCCGATGACAAAGATAGTTTGTCTACTAGCCGCGCCAGCTGATAAAGCACTTCCACCCGCGCGCAGACTGGCGTCAGCCCACTGCACTGGTGCACCAACCACCCGTTCACACAGTATTACAAGACAAGCCACTAGCCACAAAAAAAGGCCAAGGACCAGAAAGATCGGTAGCGCCTCCATGGCTGTAAAACCAAAGGGCCGATGACCACCAAAGGCGTAGCGATCCGCCTGAAGATAAAATACAGGCGCAGTAATGACCTGGGTAATTAGCGCGGTGGTACAAAAGATTTTGAGACCCAGATACGAGGTGCGCAGGGCGACCCACACGGAGGGCAACAAGCAGATAATCGCTACCCACAGCGCGCCCGCCACCTGCCACTTTCCCGCCAAGGCAAGGATCAGGCTGAACAAGCCTGCCAGGACAAGGAGGTAGCGAAGGTATTTATTCTTCTTGATGCGCATATCTATGGATACCGAAAATGCTCAACCTATTGCAGGAGACCCAACTGCCAGAATGTCGAGGTAAGCCTTTGGTCCCATGTGTCTGTTGCAAGGGCTTTTCGCTGGCACTGTCTTCCAATCCGCTCACTCTCGGCCGGATGATCAAGGTAGTAGCGAATCTTCTTGTTCGCCTCTTTCGGCGTTTCATAGCATTCGATCTCCTCGCCCTCCCGGTAAAGACGGCACAAATCCGGATTGCGATGGGTTACATATAAGGCACCGGTCATTAGGGCATCGAAATCGCGAAGCTTCAATGTATACATATCCGGGCAATGACCCACCGTACCCACGCCCAAGATGATGCGTGCCCGTTTCGATAGTGCCGCCATCTGCTTGGCGTTCACATAGCCGTTGGGCCAGCCGCCACCGTAGCAGTCCACCTTGATGCCATGCCTTGCCAGGTAATCAACGATCTTTCCACGAACCCCGTAGCGATTACCGATGAAGAGTATGTCGATATCGCGCACTTCGCCCTCTGCGGGAGTAAAAACCCCGGGGTCGCTGGCCAGCGGCCAGAATAGTGCCGGACAGCCCTCCACGCCATACCACAGGCAGGTTTCTGGTGCCGTGGTCAGCACCATGTCAAGGCCGGGGCCAAGGCCGATCGATCCAAGACGCACACCTTCTCGAGTTGCCCAGTGAATGGGCAGACGATCGTCCATCGCGATGTTAATCACCGGTATGCCCATCCGCTGAACCTTGACCAAGGCCTCCTTTGAAATCAGGCTAGCCCACATCTGCCCGAGGAGTACATCGACCCCCCCCACGGCATGTGCCTGCCCAATTTGCTGCAACAGCGCATCATCATTGGCCTGCCGAATCTCCGCGAAGGTCGGCACCTCGGCGACCGTGACGTTGCCGTCCCAGATCCCGTAATTCCCCTGGATGTTGTGGAACACCTTCACCTTGCAGACACGGTGCAAGGCCTGCAGGAAGCCAGACTCGTCCTGGTCCCGGTTGGTGCCCACCCAGAACACGCGTAGCTCACCTGGTACACGTGGCACAAAATCAGGGCAATGATGCCGATGGCGGCGCTTGAACTCCTCCACCGCTTGTGTTGCGTCATAGCGAAAGCCGCTCGCGGCTGCCCTGGATTCGTATTCGCGTGTCAGTTGCGCCAGCTCACGCTTGAGCTGGAAACACTTGAGCTTGGCGTTGATCCAGTACAATAGGGCAAATTTCTTGGCGGTTTCTTTCCAGTTCATCAAGGTATTTCTGTCATTCATTCGTTGTGTCGCGGCCCGAATGGCCTTCCGCCACCTTGATCGCCCTCACCATGAAGCCAAAACAGAGCAATTCCTCCGAGGCGCGATCGCGGCGGGCCTGCAGCGTTAACAGCACCAGCAGCGGGATTGCGGCTACTCGCGTGATCAACCCTAACAGCCCAGAGGCATACATCCGCCCCACCAACCGGCTGCGGCGCAACTCCTGGGCTACGAAGGTGAACCACGAACCGTTGTGGTCAATCACCTCGATCTTCAGCCCCAGCGCCGGCAGATGATGCATATACCAATAGCGGTTGTAGCCACAGAAGTGATAAGGCGCGAAGTGAGTCAGCGAACTGAAGGGCGCGGTGATCAACAGAGTGCCACCAGGCTTGAGGATGCGGGCAAACTCGCGCACCGCCGCGATGGCATCCGGGATGTGCTCGAATACCTCGGAACACAGGATGGCATCGAAGGATGCATCGTCCACTGGAATGCAAGTGATGTCCGACACAATGTCGAGCCGGCTGTTGTCCCACTTTCCGGTCTGCAAACCAGCCCCGTCCCCCCCCCCGTTGTATTGCCCAAAGTCCTGCGCCACATACTGCAGATGACTGCAATGGGGCTTGAAGCGCAGTTCTCCGGCACCAGCGTCAAGGATGCGGCAGGCAGAGGGAAGGTTCTTGAGTTGACGAACGACCCAATTGCGCTGGATTTCTTCAGTGTCATTGCCAATGAGTTTAAACATAAAATCCCGCTTTTTTGAGGTTGAGTATAAATTCTCTCGTGGTTGCCAGATGACCCTTCCTCGCAACTTGCTTCAATCGATAGCCGCGGATACCGGGTAACATCTTGGCAAACGAAACCCAATTGTTAAGTAGCTCAGGTGTCAGCATATCTTGGATGGAAATTCCGGACCGTCGAACAGTATCCCAAAGAGCTCGTTTCGGAATTCTGTTGTTCGTCAGAATCCCCACAACACCAGACAAAAACGCTCGAAGATGGATATGCCGTGTTTTATCATATATGGACAGGTCAGGGTGGAGCGTTGGATTGTTGAAAATATTGAATATCAAAAGGCAGTAGAAGCTTGTATTTCCACCGTCTGCATATTCTTGATACATCGCTTCCTCGGCAATTAAACCTCTGATAACGATTATCTCGTCGGTAGAAATCACATCTCCACCGGACTGCTTAATTGCAAACGGCAGATATCCTGGGAAATTTCCTGTTGCAAATTCTACAGGAACCCAATTTTGCGTTTTACACCAGCCAAGCGCCGTCTCAAACCCCTTACGAAAACCTATAGTATTACGATAACAGTGGTTTGAGACAAATGTCAATCTAGCATGTTGGTTGGGATCATAAACCCAAGGCACTGTTTGCTGCCTCCCTGTAGACACCGCTGGCATCCGAAAGTCCATCCAATACTTTTCACCCCTGTTGAAAAAATACATTCTCTGGCAAAAGTCACTAATGAGCATATCTGCCTTCTGTTTAGTTATCTCACAATAGCGACTATTTAGCCCCCAAGGTAATAAGATATCGTCGTCACCGAGCAGTATAACCACTTCATCCTCGGCCGCTTTGCTAAACATAGCAGAAAACCAACTTTCGATTGCAAGAAGCGACTTCTCACGATGAATAATTTCGCATTGAAAATTTCCTTCAAAACGAAATCCAGAAACAATCGAATCGATTTCATCCCTGTTCGGATAGTAATTATTGACAATCAGAATTAGGATGCGCTCATTGATACCCTGTGTATCGCACTGCACAACACTTTGAATAACCCAGTGCAAAATTTCAGTTCGCTTATAACTTGGTATCAATACAATCATCTCATGACCTTTGGAGTGTTTTGCTAATCAGGAGTCTTACTTGAACTTTTTCTATAGTGTTCAGCCCTAAAAACCAAGTTCCGGTTATCCATAGTAGCAAGTAAATTATTAGCGTTATGGCCACATTCAGGAGTGTGGGCGTAACTATCAGAAAATCATCAATCCAAATGATTGCCAGCAAAGGCGCGCAGGCATAAATTGCCGGTAATATATTAACAAAAACATCGGCCGCCTTAATTTCAAGCGCATGAAATACCCGATAAACAAGTAAAGCCAATACAGGCAACATGGCGAGAGTCATGCCAAGTAGTATCCACTGCATGCCCAACACTTTACCTATCGAATAACCCAGTGCAACACTTAACAAACCGCTGGCAATGGATAACGATGGCCAATGGCGCAGGTTTCCTAATGCGAGTGTCATTATCCCATGCAGATGGTTTAAAATCTGGACGAATACAAACAATGAGAGGGATACTGCCATGACGGTCCCGGCGTACTGCTTCTCTCCAACCCAAAGAGTCACCAGCGCTCCAGCAAATAGAGCGATACCCAATGCAGACGGGATTGACAGTAGCAAGATATACCGGAGCATGCGCAGATAAACCCCTTTCACTGCAACGTGCTCATTTTTACCAATCATCTCGTTGAGCGCAGGGTATATGTTGTCTATGAATCGTGAAATAAACTGTATTGTCAATGAACCGAGCATCTTGGTTGAATAAAATACCGATGCGCTTGCAGCGCCATAAAGCGCACCGGCGATGATATTATCGCTTCCCAATAATAAGACTACTGCTAAGTTGACGCCCCAATAACCAAACCCAAAGCGCAACATCTCTTTGCCAAGCGCTGTATCACCGCACCCCCAGCGCACTAGGTAAATTGGATAACTTTTTAAAAAATACGCTCTTTGCATAGCGTACTGGCACAACTCTGCAAAAATATTAGATATAACCAAACCGAGCAAACCAAATCCATAATAAGTCAGCGCCAGCGCCGTTAACAGCCTAATTAAATTAACACCAATTGCAATAACATTAGACGTCGCCATGTCCTGGGTTGCAGTTAGCGCCGTGTTGTAAATGTAAAGTGGCGTTCTTGCCACCACCCAGATCGCCATGATACCTAAAGCCAATTGAGCCTGAGATTGAATGGCTACAGAATCACGAGCTAACGTGTCAATATTCAGCGCAGCTATCACAAGTAGCAGCGCCGCTAGAAGATTGGTAATGAATAAAACATTTCTTCCAACAGTAAGCAGTTCGCTAAAGCGGTGTTTGTTCTCATGCGAATCGAAGGCTTGACACAGATATCGCGCTAGTGCGGTGGAAAACCCAAAGTCCAACAGTATCCCATAACCAATGACTTGCATGATGATCGCATAGCCACCCAACATCTCCTGACCTGAATAAAACAAGATCATAGGTGTAAGGATCAATTGAAACAGGATAGCTAATACGCTTTGAATTATTCCTGTTATTGACCCTTTCAGGGCGCGACTGGTTCTAGTTGACATGAGCTCTTCAAATCTGCTTTGCTGGGTGTAGCGCATTGAATCCACTCAGGATTCAGATTCCCGATATCAATTTGATGGCAATCCATCAGCTTTGTCTATAATTCGTTCCCAACCATCATCCCAATTCGAGCAAAAAATCGGTTCAATTCCAAAAGGTCGGCTACGCCAAAAATCAGGGCGGTTTTTTTCGCTCACCAAAATATAAATATTTGCAGGTGCTTTAGTTCTTGCAATATTCCTAGCACGCTGAGCCAGTAGCCACCAAAGACCATGCTCTTGGTCTGACAACCCAACGCCAGCGATGATTAACGGGCGGTAAAGAAAGTCTGCCACCCAACTAACAGGCATATGTGGCTCACCTAGAAACTCAGATAGGTTATTCACACCTTCGCTCGTCTTCCGCAGCGCAGTGGCACAGCCAGCCATTTGCACTTCTGGATTTTTATCGCTTAAGCTGTTATCGCGTTCCCACTTTTTAAGATGGGAAAACGCCACTTGAATTGAGTGGGGTGCAGTACCATAATCATGCAAACCCATTCGTATCGTTCTTGGCGCAAAGCTACTGCCATTGGGAAACCATACTCTGCGATATACCCCTCCATCCACACCCTTTATCAAGCGATGGTGTGTAAGTCGTTCGTATTCTTGAAGGTTCAATTTTGACGAACCAGCCCAGCGAATTTTTGTATCTGATTTATTTTGCGAAAAGTCATCTGGCAACCAAGCCACATCAAAATTAAGAGAAATTACCGAACCCCAACAGTCCGACAACGGGGTCTTGGCTCGTGTTGATTTAGGATAGTTTTGTGATGCTTCATTAATAATACTTGCAACAGCACGACGCGCTGCTCTTTCAACCACATTGACTTGTTGTGTAACTGGGCCGACCCATTCACCCTTGTGATTTTTATAACCCTCGTTGACCGCACGCAAGATGAGTGTTTCCCATTGCTGCACGGGCGACAAGACTTCATTCGGCACCGCCACTTGCAATCGATTTGACACTTGCCCAACAAGGTACTGCCAATCATATAGTGGACGAACTTGTGTAGAATTCCAATCATTAAAAACATGATGATGAAACCCGCTACCTAATACAAGTGCAGGTTTAAGGTTAATTCTGTTTGGCTTATTGGTCTTAACCAAAATATCTGACATTTTTTATCGCCGCCTCACACTCAACCAACAAACCGGCCCCAATATGATGGTGATCAACTGGCGCCCGGCCACGATGAATGTTGATGGAGCATCACGGCCGCCTCCCGCAATATACCTTCCAGCGAAGTCATCTCGGGCTGATATCCAAAATCGGCAGCACGAGTATTCAATGAGTAGTAATGCGGTTTGCTACCAGTTGCATTGACACCAGCAGTCGCCCCCGTGATTTCATAGCTCAATCCGAATTCTTTTTGCATGGCAGCCAACAGAGTTGGCTTATCGATCGGTGTCCTGCTATAGCAATCAACCGCACAGTTTGCTGGCGGTGCAGCAAGTAGCACCTTGACTAATTTATAAAAGTCCGACGGGTGCAGATAGTCACGCACTATGTAATCTGCTGAGGTCTGCAATACAGTATTGTCGCGTATGGTTCGCACAATATCTGTAATTAAAAAACGGGCATCCATATCTTGCGTATGGCTAAAATAGTTGAATATTCTTATATCTACAATCGGCAGATGTGTCAGCGAACGATGACGGCACTCAGCATGTAGTTTAGCAACACCATACCAATCCTGAGGTTGCAGATTGTTAATAGCAATTGTGGCCTTAGTCTCGGCATCAGCCGGCGCATCAAAGCTCGAACCATAAGCGGCACCACTACTTAAAAATATGTAACGGCAGTTGGAATGTTGACGTACATAGTTAAGCGCTAATTCGTCGTATTGCAAAGTAACATCGAAAATTGATGATCCCATTGCTGCTGCTTGTGCTGGATTACCTACGCCAACAAAGTTAATGATGGCATCAAATTCTTGTGTACCGAATCCACCAAAGTCATCAACCAAATAACGTTCTGACAGCCTAACATCATGTAGCCATTTCTTGACGTCATCAGGACGGCGTGCAAACAAGTGAAGTCGCTTAGTTTCTTCAGCAGAAAAGTAAATAATCAAATCTTTAGCAATCTGACTAGTCGCACCCAAAATAGCAATACGCATAATCTAGACCGACTTTTTTTTGGAGTTTTCCAACTCGGCATCAACTTCGTTCTGCGGCAGGTAGGGGAACATTTCATGAAGCGGTTTTGACTGCATCCGACCATCTGGCAATCGTTCTGACATAACTGATGGAATCATGCGCTGATCGCGGAGCGCCTTAATCTCGACAAGCACTGGCCCCTCGATTGCCATAGCCTGACCAATTACATTGTTCAGGCTGGCAGCGCATTCACAGCGAAGGTAGGGGAGTCGATATGTGCTTGCCTGACTCTCAAACTCGGGAATGAACACCCCGCTTTCAGCGTCGGTGCCTACAAACATGCCATTAAAGAAATCTCGCTGAGTATTTCGGATCGAAAGATACCCATCGTTATTCAACACGAATATTTTAACGTTTAGCTTGTAATGGCTTGTAACAGCTAAATCGTGGATGTTGGTCATCAACGACCCGTCGCCGGTAACGCAGATGGTCGCACTCTCATTTACCGTTGCGACCCCATTCGCGGCAGGAAGCGCAAAGCCCATCGCCCCTAACGAGCCAGATGAAATAAAGCGCTGATTTTGTTTTAATCGAAGGCCTTGCCCCATTGCATAAAAAGCAGAGCCTGCATCGCTAACAACACATTCGTTGCCATTTAGTGCACGGCTTAATGCCTCGGCAAAGTCATAATAATTAACCGCCTCATCACAACGGTCATGCGGTTCGCGATTAACGGCATACCGCTCTTTCCATGAGCAGCAATTATTGCGCCAAGCGTCACTAGCAAATCCACTCCCAATCTGCGGCTCTATGCCAGTTAAAAACTCGGTGATGTCAGATCGTATTTTTACCGTGACATTAAGTTGCTCACGAGCTAAAACAGCTTCATCAATATCGACTTGTATCTTTACGGCATCGGGTGCAAATAGGCTATTTTCCCAACCAGTGGTTTGGGAATGTAAACTGCAGCCCAAGCTTAAAATCACGTCAGCAGTCTGTACGGCAAAGTTGCCCGCACGATCCCCCTTGGGGCCGGAGTGCCCGACAAACAAAGGATGGTCGTAAAAGAGTGCATCCTTGCCCAGTTGCGACGTTACCACCGGAATATTCATACGATCAACGAGTCGGCGGAATATATCAACCGCACCCGCTGCGCGGATGCCGACACCGGACAAGATCAATGGTCGTTTAGCATTGCGTAGAATGTCGATCACTTTAGCGCAGCCCTCTAGGCCGATGTATCTTGCCTCCTCTTCAGGGGTATAGCCAGCCAACTCTTCGAATTCAACCATCGCACCTTGCACATCAAGGGGTAAATCCAAAAGCACGGGGCCGGGGCGGCCTGTTGTGGCAAGGTGGAACGCTTTCTCCAAGTGATAACGGATGGTTTTGGGGTCAGTCACCATTACCGCATATTTTGTTACTGACTTGACTATCGGAACAATGTCGACTTCAAAGGTGCCAAATTGACGCAGCCCTGCAATACCGGAGCCTTGTATCGTCTGGGTTGATTTGCTTTGTCCTGTCAGAAACAATACAGGGCTGCTGTCCTGCCACGCGCCCACTAAGCCCGTAAGTATGTTCGTGGCTCCCGGGCCACTGGTGGCGTAACAAACGCCGAGTCGCCCCAAAAATCGGGCTTGTGCGTCGGCAGCAATAGCGGAGCATTGCTCGTGATGATTGCAAACGGCGTGAAGCCCTTCCGCTCGCCCGACCGAATCCACCAGATGCATCATGCCGCCGCCAGACAACATAAAAACTTGATCTACGCCCCACTCTTGAAGTCGCTTGGCAATATAGTCAGCAGCCCTAATCTTCATTCCTTTTCCTCGTGTAAAACCATCATCAAGCAGATTCAGTGCGAGTCGGAAACACCTTGCATAAATGTTTCAACAGCAGCCTTAGCTGCATTGCGCAGAATCAAAGTATCTACTGAATACACAATAAAACGCGCTCCCAACTTTATTGCTTTTGTAACATCCTCTTTGCTTCGTACCATTAACCCCGCGACTTTCCCGGCCGATCTCACTCTAGAGATAGTTTGATCCAATACCTGATTTATCATGGGGTGACCGGTGTTACCTTCACACCCCAGCGCAATCGACAGATCATAAACACCCACATAAATCATATCCAAATCGGCAATTGCCAAAATCTCATCCAATTCATCTAAAGCAGCTTGGCTTTCAACAATAATTGATGTGAGTCCAAAATCATTACGCAGCTTCCCTTCTTGATTACTGCGGGGGGCTGCATAGTTCGCAACTCTAGTGAATGGGTTGTAACCACGCGTACCGGCGGGCGCAAATTTTGTCATACCAACTGCCACTTTGGCTGAAGCAGCACTTCCTACTTGTGGAACGATAATGCCGTACGCCCCCAAATCGAGTGCCCACTGTACCGCTGATGCATTTATACCCGGCACACGTACAATAGGAGCGCAGCCTGCCGCCTCGCAAGCTCGAATACACGCATCCAATGCAGTCTGGTCATAGATACCATGCTCCATGTCCAGTATCAAAAAATCAAAACCAGATAGTGCCAATATCTCAACCACGACTGGTGATGAAATAATCGACCAAGCGCCCACAATCGGCTGATCATTTTTCAGTTTGGTTTTTAGCTTATTTTCAGCGATCATCACTTGGAATCTCCCGCCAGTCTAGAATTATCTGCCGAGCATACGATGCCATTGCGCGGTTAACATGATGGCTTCATCCAATGGCGTAAACACGGACAAACCATACTCGTTTTGGGCGTGTGAAGTATTTGGCAGTAATTGTGCCGACCTGCCAGCGCTTCTCGGAGAAGTGTTAAACATAATTTCAGGCGATGGTTCAAAGTTTTTGGCGATCTCTTTTGCCAAGTCCTGCAAGGTGATGCCATCCGGGCTGCCCACATTGACAACATCACCGCTCTGCCCTGCCGTCAATATTCTCAAGAACCAATAAGCCGCGTCACTACCGTATAGATAGCTACGCACTACTTGACCGTCACCTAAAACACGAATGTGATGGCCACGCAAAGCGTCAGACAAGAAAGTGGTTTGCGCCCATGGGGTGTCTAACGATTGGTAAGGGCCGATAAATGAAAATGGACGCGCTACCAAGACAGGAATACGGGATTGTGCTCGCGCTGCCGAACAAAGTGTTTCTGCAAAGCGTTTTGCATTGGCATAGATAAAGCTAGCATCGGGTGCAGGGGCACCTTGTGCGTTCTCGGCCATTCCTTTTGCTGTTTCGGGTTGTACGCCACAAACCAAACCGGAACTCAAGTAAAGCATTTTTTGCAGTCGACCTAACCGCTCTGCGGTACGCATGACTGACATCGTTCCATCAACGATCACCGATGCCGTATCCAGAGGACTGGAAGCGTGGGTGCGAACATCTGGATTCGCGGCCGCATGGATTACCCAATCGGCATTTGCAGGGAATAACCCAAGTTGCCGCACATCCGATTTAATCAAATGAATATCTGAACGACCACCCAAATGAGGCAGGCGATTTGCGAATTGATCCGTACTCCGCGAAATTAATGATAGCTTGATGTCAAATTCATAGGCATCGTTAAGTGCCGCGACCATCTCGGCAATCCATGTTCCAACAAATCCGGTTCCACCGATAACAACCAACTCAGACTGGCGCAACGGCTCCAGCGCGCTATCGCGCCCATCCAAAATTCGCAAACAGTCGTGTCTTATTCTCTCTTGGCATTCCGGTTTCATTGTTTTCCCTTCATGGAACGTTGAGCTAATTGTTTGGCGACTTCGAGAATAATATCCTCTTGCCCCGCCACGATCTTGCGGCGTCCCAGTTCAAAAAATATATCGCGAGGATCGACATCGAACTCTTTGGCGATGCGCGCAACCGGTTTCATAAATCCAGAAAAAACGCCCGCCATTCCACTGACTACGCTAACCGATTTGATAGTGGGAATTTCTTTCATTAGCGTTTGCTCGGCCAAATCAGCCGCATCAAGCATCTTATAAAGATCAATGCCGGTGCTGTATTTCAGGCGCTCAAATACAGCAATCAATACTTCTAATTGGGTATTCCCCGCACCGGCACCGAAACCTCTGGCACAACCATCTATCAACGAGGCACCAGCGTCCACTGCGGCTACCGAATTCGCGATAGCTAGACCCAAATTGTTATGACCGTGAAACCCAACCGCGATTCCAAGCCCATTGACTAAGGTTTCTACACGCACACTTACATCGTCAGGCAGAAAATGCCCGGATGAATCCATAAAGACCACACCTTCAGCCCCATACGATTCCATTTTTCTGGCTTGCTCTAAAAGCATCACCGGTGAAATCATGTGGGACATCATCAAGCATCCCCACACCTCCGCTCCCTGACTACGTGCAAAGGTAATATGACGTTCGCATATATCGGCTTCACTGCAATGAGAGGCGACCCGTACCACGTCGACCCCCAACGCCAAGGCCGGCATCAAATCTCTTTCAATAGTGGCAAATCCCGGGATGACATGAATGCCCAGTTTTGATTGTGTCAAGTTCTCACGTGCGGTAGCTAGTGCAATGTGATCCGGGGTCTTGGCCTCACCAAGCTGAAGCGAAGATGCACCGAGACCATTACCATGCCCCACCTCAACAATGGACACTCCTGCAGCATCCGCAGCTTTGCAATACGCCGCAATCTGCTCCTTGCTCAACTGATGTCCTATGGCGTGATTTCCATCTCGCAAGGTTGGATCGCTGATCCTGATTTTTGGGTTATTTGCCATTATCGCCCCGTCAATTCTGCGTTGGATGTAACTCTTGCATATTCCTCAGCCATCGCAATTGCGGCGCAGTTGATAATATCCAGATTACCCGCATAAGCAGGTAAGTAATCCCCCAGTCCACGTACTCGAACCATCACGACGATACGGCCATTTTCAACAATCGGCCCCAAGATAATCTCGTAGCCAGGAACGTATTTCTGAACATCTGCGACCAACTGCGACAAACGAACTTGCAGTTTAGGAATGTCAGGGTTACCGACTTTCGCAAAAATGGTTGTTTGCATGTCTACGCAGGGTTCAGCAGGGTTTAAATTAAGTATGGCTTTTGTTCGCTTAGCCCCTGAAAACTTTTTCAAGCCATCTTCAGTAGTTTTGATGTATTCATCAAGATTCTGCCTAGTTGCAGGACCAGCACTCCTCGATGCAATGCTAGAAACCACTTCAACATAATCGACGTCTGATTGAGTCTGTCCAATCGCGTAAGCTACTGGAATTGATGCCTGCCCCCCACAAGTGATCATATTGATATTGAACTCACTTAGGCAGTCTTTAAGATTAACGCTGGGCACACTCATTAACCCAATCTTTGCTGGCGTCATATCAATGACATACTTATTGAGTTTTTTTAAAATTGGCGCATGTTCAGAATGACTCTTAGCTGAGGTTGCATCGAATACAATGTCACAACAATCCGGATGATCAATTATGTAATTAATCCCTTCAGCGGACACTGAAACGTCTAAGGAAAGCGCCTTAACCATACCTGAAGACGATAGACTCCGCCCAATAAACGCACCACACTCAAGATGCAGAGATCGCAGCACCTTAATTAAAAGATCGGTGCCAATATTCCCACTCCCAATAATGGCAACCTTCAATTTTCTTTTAGGTTGGTTAATGTTGGATTTATGCATTTCTAGCTAAAAATTTAACCCTAAATAAGACTCAATTTTTTCAACGACAAAATCAAGCATCTCTTTTGTTAGGCCTGGATAGACACCAATCCAGAAACTGTCATTCATGACGACATCGGTATTGGTTAGCTCACCACTGACGCGGTAGTTCTTGCCCTTCATATACGGCTGACGTGTTAAGTTGCCAGCAAACAAAAGGCGTGTGCCTATTTTGTTTTGATCCAGGTACTCAAGCAGATCAACCCGGCGAATATTCGCTTCTGGTTTGATTGTGATCAAAAAGCCGAACCATGAGGGGTCGCTATTTTCTGTTGCCTCTGGCAGGATTAAGAATCCTGCACAGGATTGAAGACGCTCATGTAGGTACTTGAAATTATCTTTACGCGCTTGCACAAAACCATTAAGTTTATCCAATTGTGCCAAGCCACAGGCGGCTTGCATGTCCGTAATTTTGAGGTTGTAGCCCAAGTGACTATAGGTGTACTTGTGGTCATAGCCAGCAGGCAGATCGCCCAATTTCCAGCAAAAGCGCTTGCCGCAGGTGTTGTCTCTGCCCGGCGGGCAGTAGCAGTCGCGCCCCCAGTCGCGGAAGCTTTCTGCAATTGTTTTGAGCTCGTCGTGGTTGGTGAACACTGCCCCCCCCTCGC
>SXGU01029240.1_pt1 | contig 38318 bp, 43 predicted proteins | sample 3174531 | NCBI WGS metagenome assembly SXGU01 (sample SAMN11356863, study PRJNA531348) | freshwater metagenome | isolation source: freshwater sample F1-140 | place: China: Fuxian Lake, Yuxi | collected 2017-12-25 | reverse complement strand
GCAGCGTGCGCAGCTGCGCCGTTCCGGCGTACACGTCCGGCATGCTTTCCGCGAGTCGCGCCATGAGTTGGGCGGCGGTCAACGTCGGCTCGACATCGAGCCACTGCTCGACGAGCGGCCAGGTGTGCTCGAACGGATCGACGCGCGAGCGCCACGCGTGCGTCACGCCCGGGCGCTTGCGATGCGTGGGACGGACCTCGCCCGCCTGCCAGGCCTTCGACAGATTGCTCAGGAAGCTCGTCACGTCGACTGCAGGTCGCGGCGAGGATTCGGCCGGGCGTTCGCTCGCTGCGAGATCGGCGAGTGTCTGCTGCGCCGTGCGAATCTCCTGCAACAAGCGCACGGGGTCGAGCGCGCTGAACTGCTCGCGTAGCACGCGCTTCACGTCCTCTCCGATCGCCTCCGACGCCAGCAATCGATCGCATGGCGTCAATGGCGCGTGGTACTTCGTGTGCACGCGTGCACCGTCTCGGCTCTTCGACTTCAGCTTGAAGGACGGCTGGAAGAAGTTGACGTAGAGCCTCGACACTTCGTAGAGCCGCGCCAGCGCCTTCGTTTCAGACAGACCACTGAGCCTGCCGTACCCGACAAGACGTCGCACGATCGAGCCGTGCTTCTGCTCCACCCATGCCTGATCGTTCTTCTTGTAGGCCCGTGAGCGCGTCTGTTCCAAACCCACATCCCTGCAGTGTTCGAAGACGGTCTCGTTCATGAAGGCGGTGTCGTTGTCGGTGTCCACGCCACGCATCGGGAAGTGGAGATCGCTGGCGACCTTCGACATGGCTTCGACGATCTGCAGCTGGTTGCGTACCGGCATCGCCACGCATTCAGTCCAGCCGCTTGCGATGTCGGTCAGCACCAGGGTGTGCACGTAGTTAGCCAGTGAGCTCAAAGAACTCGTCCAGGATTCTCCCTTGATCGACCCGCGATGCGTCACGGTAGCGCTCCGCCACCGCGCCGATCAGTTCGTTAGGTGCTGCCATGCTGAGTTGCCTCGCCATGCTCCGCCCCCGCCGGACCATCCGGCGGGTAGCAGGTTATGTGAGGCAACAGGCACGCCCGGGTAGCAAATCAGATGAGTCAATGCGCGCTAGAGATTCCTGACATCAGTCCTGGACCAATCAGCCGGCACTACCCATCAACGGGTGATGACCCTTGATTTCCGGAGTCGATCCTGCGGCCCGCTCCCACAGCGCAGATGCCCGCTCCCTGCTCGGGGCGACTCTGCAGCCTGCGTTTCATTCGCCATCTGCGCGACCTTGACGCCATGCCTTGCGATCGCTACCTGCCAACGCAACGCAACGCAACGCAACGCGGGCAGGCAGCCTTGAGTCCAGCGACCTCGAGGCCGCATCGCGGAAAGCAGGACTTCGCGATGCGGCCGAGGACCAATCGGCGGGGGCCGACAGCTACTCGGGCATCACCACGCTGTCGATGACGTGGATCACGCCGTTCGTGGCGACGATGTCGGTCGCAATGACCTTGGCACCGTCAACGGTCACGCCGGCCGAAGAGACGACGACATCCAGCGATTGGCCCTGCACGGTCGCGACGGTGCCGGAGCTGACGTCCGCCGCCATCACCTTCCCCGGCACCACGTGATACGTGAGCACCTTGATCAACGCCGCCTTGTCGGCGAGCAGGTCGTTCAGGGTGGCAGCGGGAACCCTCGCGAAGGCCGCATCTGTCGGCGCAAAGACAGTGAACGGTCCTGGCCCCTTCAACGTGTCGATGAGGCCTGCGGCAGTGAGCGCCGTGGCGAGCGTGTTGAACTGGCCGGCGGCGACCGCGGTGTCGACGATGTCCACCGGCGCTGCCATCTCGGCGGCTTGCTTGCCGCCGTGTGCGTCGGCAGCGACGTGAATCGTCGGCAGGGCAACGAGGGACGCGGCAGCGACTGCGATACAGAGAGCTGATCTGATCTTCATGAGACGGGATTCCTTAGTACATTTGGCTTCAGGACAGGGAAGGAAGACGCGAAGCGTGTTCGCGTCGTGGAGGAACTCGTGTTCACGGTGACGATGTCCGAAGGCACCGCGATCGATGTGCATCGATCGCCCCGGAACGCCGGTGTCGCGCGCCTGGCAACGGCCAACGACCACGCTGACTTGCGCGGCACGCGTTTGAACTTCCGCAGCGCGCCCATCGTGGTCCCGCTTCGTTGCGCGTTCATGCGGGGCGCGCAAAGGCGGCGATGTAGTTGACCGCGGTGCTGCGTACCCACGCGGCGCGATGAATCACGGGCAGGTAGCGCATGCCACGCAGGTCGATGCCGGCCAGGCCAGCGCGATGCGCGAAGCCTTGTAATTCGGCAGGGCGCACGAAACGTACCCATTGGTGCGTGCCACGCGGCAGCACGCGCAACAGGTACTCGGCTCCAATGATCGCGCAGACCAGACTCTTGAGCGTGCGGTCGATCGTCGAGACGATCAGCAGCCCGCCGGGGGCAATGTGACGAGCAGCTGCCGCGACGAACGCGGCAACGTCGTCGACGTGCTCGACGACCTCGAGCAGCAACACGACGTCGAACTGCTCGTCGTCGCGAACTACGCGCGTTGAATCGCCCGCTCGATAGTCGATGTCCAGCCCTGCGGTCGCTGCGTGCAGGCGCGCCACAGCAATGTTCCTGTCTGCGGCGTCGATGCCGGTGACGCGGGCGCCGCGGGCGGCGAGTGGCTCGCACAGCAGCCCGGCACCGCAGCCGACGTCGAGGACGCGTAGCCCTGCGAGTGCCCGGCCCTGGGGCGCGAGATGCGCTTCGATCAGTTCCAGCAGGTAGCTCAGTCGCAGCCGGTTGATGACATGCAGCGGCCGCATTGGCCCTTCGCTATCCCACCACCTCGCGGCGAGGCGATTGAATCGTTCCACTTCGGCGGGAACTGCGGTCGCAACGACGGATCCCGTGGGCGCACGTGACGTGGTGGCGGGTTTCACAGGCGGCGACTCGCACAAACCGCGAGCTGCGACCCACTGACGACGATGACCGACCATGCCCGAGCAACCGGCCCGGCGAGCGCAGGCAATCGAGCAAGAGCATCGTCGCGATGCGCAATCTCGTCGTGACGACATGCGGCCAGAGTGTCCCGGAGTGCCTCCAGATCCGGAAACGCCGACAGCCGCTCGATCTGGCCCGCGTAGTGCCGGTCGACGAAGCTCTCGACGGCGGCCACCGTGACGTAGACCGCACGTGCACCGAACCATGCCGGTAGCGCGCCCGTCAGCCAGCCTGCGAGACGCCACAACGGCAACAGCCGGCTCTGTGCCACAGGAGGCAACCACTGCTGAAGGGACCGGAGGTGCTCGAGTTCCGTCAGGAGGTGCGACGACGCGAATGCGCGCACCTCTTCGTCGCGTGAAATCGCAAGCATCCCGCGATAGATCTGCACGGCGCCCACTTCGCCCGCGTGATCGGAGCGCAGGTCGGCCAGCACAGTGGCCGGCACCTGGCCCGGCACATCAACCTCGATCAGTGAGGGTGCTTCGCTCGATCGCAACCTTGCGACGAGCCGCTCGCGCTGCAGCCGCAGGAACGCAACCGCACCCCTCTGCGGCAAGGCACCCAGCGCGTGGGCCTCGCGTTCGTGGGCCTCGCTCCGGGACGTTTCCACAACGACTGCCCGCGAGGCGGCGGCGCGGTCCGCTCGATAGGGGGATGGTGACGCCAGCACGAGGTTGTCCCTGAAGCGACGCAGTTTTCCTTGCGACTGAAACCAACTTACGGTTCATGAACTGATTAGGTCAAGACTGTATCGAAACTTCCTAGGGACAAGCACACACGTTATCGTGACAATATTGAGTCACGATCCGAGAACTCTCCCGAAAAGGTGGCCCGACGATGAGCAGTGCACCGACAAGCGAAGGAACAACGCCCACGTACCGCAGTGGAACGGCGGCTCGCCTCGCAGGCATTCCCGTGGAGACGCTACGCATGTGGGAGCGTCGCTATGGGGTGGTGGGGCCGCAGACGAGTGCGAGCGGCCACAGGCGCTATTCGGCAGCGGAGGTCGGCCGGCTCGCGCTGATCAAGGAGCTGGTCGATCTGGGTCACCCGATCGGCACCGTCGCGCAACTCCCGGCCGCAAGGCTGAACGAGCTGCGCGCAGCGCAGGGTGCGCCGCGACCTTCCCGTTCAAGGCGCGCCAACGCAGGCGCGATCGTGCGCGTCGCCATCGTCGGTGCAGCGCTCGCGGCGCGGGCGACGTCGGCGGCCGCACGCTTCCCGCGGCTTCAGATCGTCGCCACCTGCAACGATCAGGACCACGCCATCGAATCCCTTCGCGGCACCGCGGCCGACGTGCTCGCGATCGAACTGTCGACGATGCGTGACGAAACGATCGAGCTCGTCGGCGCATTGACAGCGACAGTCGGCGCCCGGTATGCCATCTGTTCCCATCGCTTCGGCTCCGATACTGCCGTACGCGAACTGCGCCGACGCGGCCACATCGTTGCCCGGGCACCCATCGACCTGGCCGACATCGAAGCACTCGGCATCGGCCTGCCTGGCGCTCACGAAGCGCCCGTTGCGTCGTCAGTCGCAGCGGCACGTTTCGATGAGCCGACGCTGGCGCAACTCGCACAGCTGGTTACCAGTGTTGGCTGCGAGTGCCCACGTCACGTCGTCGACCTGCTGATGAGCCTCGGCGCATTCGAGCGCTACAGCGACGCGTGCGCGGCCAGCAACCCGGCCGATGCCGCACTGCACCGGAAACTCGGACACTTCGCAGGCGCGGCGCGGACGCTGTTCGAGGAGGCGCTCATCCTGGTCGCCGAGGCCGAAGGCGTGCCACTCCCTACCACGGACGCGTGAAAACGAGCCCGCGTGCGCGCGCCAACAGCGGCATTCAGGCGCAGCGCGCCGCAGCCGCACGAGCGCGTCCCGGTTGGCGCGCTCGATTGCCTGGCCTGGCCGATGGACGGAGCTGTCGCTGACCGGCTGGGACGATCCCGCTGCGTCGCCCAGCCACCCGCCTCGGTGCGCAGTCGCGGACAACCGCGCGCGCGGCGTCGCACTGCGTCCCCCAAGCCGTTCCACAGACGTAGAATCCATGCACCCACAGCCGGAACGCCGGGATGAATCGATACACGCAGGCTCACATCGACGAGTGGCGCGACGGCGGCTTCACGATCATCGAGCGGTTCTTCGCCGAGGACGAGTACCGGCCGCTGCTCGACGACTTCGAGTCGCTGTACGGGGACCTTGCGCGCAATCCGCAGGAGGGAGCAGCGAAGATCCTGCGCGAGGGCGAGGACCCGCAGGAGTCCGCGCGCAACCGCGCGTTGCAGTTCAAGAACATCCACAACCTGCCCTACGAAGGATCGGCCGCGCTCAACCTGATCTCGCTGCATCCCCGGTTGATCGCGTTCGCGCGGGAGCTGCTCGGCGTCCCCGACGTGCACCTCTATCAATCACATACCTGGGCGAAGTTCACCGGCGAGGCGGACTATGAACAGGACTTCCACTGCGACTTCGGCAATCACACGCTGACGGTTCCAGGCGACGGGCCGAGCGAGCGCACCGTCGATTTCATCCTCTACCTGACCGACGTCACGCCGGAACATGGCGCGTTGCGTTACGTGACCAAACCCGATGTGCTCGCAGCACTGGGCCGGCCCGCAATCGCGGCGCCGGATGCCGATCAGCAGCAGGCGCTGCGCGCGCGCGAGCGCGCGGTCGCGGTGCCGGCCGGCTCGCTGCTCGCACACGGCATCGACACCATGCACCGCGGCTCGAACCTCACGGCACCGAGCGGCCGGCGCTTCTCGATGACGATCGGCTACAAGGCGGCAGGCAACGATGCGATCGGCTTCCACGTCTGGCAGACCGGGCCGAACCGGCCGTGGCATCTCGTGCTGAACCACGCGACACCGGAACAGCTTGCGTGCCTCGGCATACCCCTGCCGGGAAACGCGTTCTGGTCGCCACGCACACTGCGCCTGACGCGTGCGCGCTGGCCGGGCTGGGACATGAGCGCCTACTTCGCGGCAGCCGGCGTGCCCGCCTGACGCCTCGACCATTCACGACCGGCTGCACAGCCGAGTGGCCGGTGCCCGAGGACGCTCCAACGGTGCGGCGACAGGCCGGCTGCCCCGGCACTCATGCAGACGCCAACCGGTCACGGCATCGCTTGCGGCGAGCAAACGGGCTTCACCGACGACTTCCATCTGACGCGAAGGCTGCGTCCACCTCAGCCTCGGCGGCCATCCCTGCACCGAACAGCCTGCCAAGTCGAGGTCGTGACGGACGTCGATTCGAACCGAAGTACGCGATCCAGGTACGTGCGCAGGTGTCGGTGACGTCGCGGTCACGCCTTCGCGTGGCTTTGCTCGCCGTGCGCATCACGCGTAGTGGTGCGCTGCACGCAACGGACGTTGCAACTCGCCGCGCAAGTCGAAGCACGCAGCGGGTCGCGTGGTGCGCCGTTCAGCCAGCACCAACCCCTATGGAGATCGGGCGTGGCCTGCACGGTCGAGTCGACAATCACGCGCGCAAACGGCAGGCCAGATCTCCCTCACCCGAAAGTCGCCGGCGCAAGACAAGTCCGAGCTTGTCATGCCGAAACCCTCTCGGAGTTCGCACGTACCGTGTTGCCATCGGGCGATTGCCTGCACCTCTTGCGAGCACGGAACTTCCGGGTTCGCGCTGGCTGCCGCCTTGCGGCATGGCCGACCAGGTCAGGTGCACGCCATCGCGTCGATGTCTTGCGACGTGAGGTTCATCAACTGCCTGCAGTTGAACTCCTGCACCTCGATCATCCGAGCGCAGGCAACGACTACTGCGCCCACGCTGCACACAGGTTCATTGATGGCGCCGAAACCTCGACGCTCGACCTGATCACGCAGGTCGCCCATCACCAGGCGTGCCAGTCCCCAGCCACATGCAGTGCTGCAGGCGGCTGCGTGCCCCCTCCACACCAGGTTGAAGCCCCGGTGCACTCGGGCATCGCCCTGCATCACAGCAGTCGTGCCACCTGCGCCGCCAGGAATAGGCGATCGCTGTCATTGCTCGCCAGCGCCATCGCGGTGGCATAGGCCTGTCTGGCTGAAGTTGTATCGCCGGCCTGGGCCAGCAGCGCTGCACGCGCAGCGTGGAACGGCTGGAAGTCTGCGAGCAGCGGATGCAAGGATTCCAGCACCGAAAGGGCCGAAGCCAGGTGGCCGGTCTCGGCCAACGCAACGGCGTGGTTCACGCGCACCACCGGTGTCGGCTCCAACGTCAGCAGCACGGTGTAGAGCTGCAGGATCTGCGGCCAATCGGGCGCCGGATCGGCCATCTGGCAGGCGCTGATGGCGGCCTTGACCTGAAAGGGCCCGGCCTGTTTGCGCAGCAGGGCGGTTTCCAGCAAGCGTCTGCCTTCGGCTTCCTTGTCGCGATTCCACAGGCTGCGGTCCTGCGCTGCCGGGGGCACGGTTGCACCACTGCTGCCCACGCGGGCGACGCGCCGCGCGTCGGTCAGCAGCATCAGCGCCAGCGCACCCTCGATCTCAGGCTGTTCGGGGCGCAGCTGCAACAGCAGTCGCGCCAGGAAGACTGCTTCACCGCACAGGTCGCGTGTGGCCTCGGTTGCGTTGGCGTTGTAGCCCGTCGTGAAGATCAGGTACACCGTGGTCAACACAGCTTGCAGCCGGTCATCCCAGACTTCGGGCTCTGGCACGGCGTAGGCGATGCCGGCGTTGGCTATCTTCGTCTTGGCGCGGCTCAGCCGCTGGCCCATCGTTGTTTCGTTGTCCAGAAACAGGCGGGCGATCTCACCGGTGGACAGCCCGCACACCGTGCGCAAGGTCAACGCGACGCGCGACTTCAGTTCCAGCGCCGGGTGGCAACAGGTGAAGATCAAGCGCAAGCGCTCGTCGGGAATGGCCTCGGGTTCGTCCTGGTCCAGCAAGTCGTTGACCAGCTGCATGGCTCCCTCGCGTTCGTTGGAACGGCTCTCGGTGCGCAGCTGGTCCAGGGCTTTGCGAAACGCCACGCGGATGAGCCAACCCTGTGGCGATTCGGGCGGGCCCTGACGCGACCAGTGCACCATGGCAGCGATGCAGGCTTCCTGCAGCGCATCTTCGGCCAGCTGGAACGAATGCAAGCGATAGGTCAACGCGGCCATCAGCCGCCCCCGGTCCTGCCGCAGAACGGCTTCCAGCGCCTTGGAAACCGCGATGCCTTGGGGTACTGCCGGGGCCATGCTTTATCGCCGCCTGCCTGTCAGCTGTTCGTAGGGTTGTAGTTCATCAACGGCCGCACTTCGATGGTGCCGAACTTGGCAGCCGGAATGAGGGCCGCGAATCGCAAGGCGGTGTCCAGGTCCGGCACATCCACCACGTAGTAGCCCCCCAGATGCTCGCGCGTCTCGGCGAACGGGCCGTCCATGGTTTCAGCCTTGCCGCCTCGCAGGCGCAACGACGTCGCGGTGTTGATGCCCTGCAGGCCCTCGCCGCTGCGCAGCACGCCGTCGGCATTGGCCTTCTTGTTGAAGGCAGAAAACTCGGCCAGCATGGCCTGGAACTCGGGCGAGCCATAGGTGGGCTCCGCACTGGGATCGCTGTAGATCAAGAGCATGTATTGCATTGTGGTTTCGCCGCAGGGGAGTGGAATGAGGTCTAGAGACGGAACAAGGTGACCCCAAGTGCCGCCATCGCAATGACCATGGCCAACAGGCTTGCGCTGTTGCCGACATAGCGCAGCGGGTGGCCAGGGTTGCCGGCCTTCAGGCCGAAGGGGTGGATCAGCCTGCCCGCGAGCAACAAGCTGCCAGCGGCGTGCAGCCACCAGGCATCCGCGCCGTTGCCTTCGGCAAGCAGCATCAGCACAAGCACCATCGGCGCCCATTCGATGAAGTTGCCGTGCTGGCGTATGCGCTCGTGCAGCCCAGGGTCGCCAGCGTCCCCGATGGACACCTTGAGCGCTGCGCGCAGGGAAGTGACCCTGAACCAGAGCACCAGACCCAGGAAGGCCAGAGGAAGCGCATACAGCGCGGTAGTTTGGAAAGCCATGAAAGACCCCTTCTTGTTGTGAGTGGCAACCCAAGACGCCGCCGGCAAGCCCGGTTTCGACATCGCGGCAGACTTTTTTTCATCGACGCCTGATGAGGGGCAAACGCCGGGTGCAGTGAGCGCCCTGGAAACGACTTGACCCTGGCGCAGCAACACCCGGGTACCGATGTCGCCGCTGGGCATCCGTTCGCTGTGCAGCCGCCCGTCACGGGCCACGGCACCTTGTGGCGTGTTGTGGAAGTGGCAAGCACGGGCTGCAGAAGAACTGCGCCTTGCCGTGCAACCTCGCGACCAGGTTCTGGCAGTCGTCGGGTATCAGGCATGGCAAGCCACCGCGGCAGTCAAGCCGCCGCAACTTGCTCATGTGCGTGGTGTCGTTGCCAGCGATGACCTTGATGGCTTACCCGAAGGACCTGAACCCCAGCATCGGCCGAGTTCGTCTATTGATGACTCGGCGACTCTGCTTGACGATTTCGTTCAGATACCTCACTGCCGAAGCCATATGTCCACGCCGATGTCGACGTCCCGTGCGCGCACGATGGCCGCAAGCGCCCCGCGCCTGTCGATGGTGACTGGCTCAGGCAAGTCGCGCAAATCGATTGCGCGCTCGGCTAACCAGCGCGCTATGGCGACGTCGCGGCGCGCCGTCAGGGCGTCTCTTCGACTCGCCAGGTCTTGCCTGCAGGCAGGTTTGGGCTTGCGGCACGCCACGGCACCCGCCTTCAGCATCATCCGCGCCCAGCGGTGAAGGGCCACCCGGCCCAGGAAGACAGCAAGCGCAGCAGGACGATGCCAGCGGAGGGAGGTCACGCTGATCCAACGGTTCGGGCCGTTCGAGGATGCGATCGATCTCAACATGCACCTGCATATGGTCGTGCAGGGCAGGGTCCGCACGAAGGATGACGAGGCCCTCACGCCACGAACCTCGAGTGCCGACAGGAAGCGGGCACGCGATGACATCGCGTCGCGGCGTGCTGCGCTGTCTGGCGCAGGACAGTCTGCTGATGCTTGATCTCGAGGAGTCCGTGCTCGAACTCGAATCACAGGGCGCACTGCAAGTACTGGGCACGACTCCGCCAATGCTCGAACTTCCTCGCGGCGCGCGTCTGCAGCTGCCGGCAATAGCCACGAACAGAACCACCGGAGTGGGCGCCATGGAACGCTCGAGCGGCGGCAACGTGAATCAGGTCTCCAGGGATGGCGACGTGGTTGCGCAATGCCGGCGCATGGAGTGCCACCGTGCGTGGCCTCCTGCGCCATGTGCGGGCCAAGGGGCTTCTGCTGGCACCGGAGCCATTCGGCGTCGTCGGCAACAGCAAGCGCCTGCGATGCATCGAAGGTGACACCGCGACCAGCGAGCCGTGGCCAGACCGGGTGTGAACCGTCCCGTTGCTCGTTGACGTTGCGAGGGCAGCGCGCCAGCTGCACGACGGCGCCATCGACGTCCAACGCCACCAGGCACCGACATGGCGGATGCCACTGCTGGCCCCAACAGGAAGCAGTTCCACCCTCTGCCACAACGACCTCGCTCCCTACAACATCGTGGCGCGCGACGGTCGGCTCGTTGGCATCATCGACTGGGACGTCATCTCTCCCGGGACGCCCCTCTGGGAAGTCGCGTTCATGGCATGGCAGTGGGTTCCGCTGCATCACCCTGGCCTCGCAGACCAGCTCGGGTGGCACGCGCCAGAGCGACTCGGTCCTCGGCTTCGGCTGCTCTGCGATGCGTATCGACTGGTCGCCCACGAGCGGGCACGACTCGTCGACACGATCATCGAGCGCATAGCAGGAAGCCGGTCGGGTATTTCCGATCTTGCCGCGAACGGCGAGCCAGCATTCATCAGAATGCTCGACGAGGGCCACGCGACTGACATGTCCAGCACCATCGAACACATCGAGGCCATTCGGCAAACGCTGGGGGCGGCGCTCCGCCAAGCGCTGCAGCAAGCTCTGCCACGCCCTTCGAAGCGAGCTCTTGCCTTCGCCACAGCGACTGGAGAATGGACGCAGTAGCGCAAGGAGACGTCGAAGCGGCAGAAAGACACGGCGATCAATCGCCAGCTGGCCTGCACTTTCGCTGCCGGGCGCAAGCAGCAGCACAGTGCCCACGATCGTGGCGTTCCTGTCCTCACCTCGAGAACTCCAGGCATGCCCCTAACCGAAGCTGCCCGCGTTGCCCCAAACGCCAGGCCAGACCACACGCAGGCGAGCCGGCGGAACACACATCGCTTCGCGCGCGCTCCCTCGCCGAAAGCAACTGCTGCCCAAGGCAACACGGCACGCGCGCCTCGCGACCCCAGGTCTCCGCGAAGACTTGGCCACTGCAGCGCCCACTCATGCGGGGATCAGGCACCGCATGCCCGCCGCCTTCGACTGATGGGTGCGTTGGTCCCTGACGCTCCGCGAGGAGCCCGCCAAAGTCCCTGCCGACCTCGCTCGTGACGTGCCCGGGCGAGACTGCGAGCTTGCGCGTCAGCCGACCGCGGCCGCCGGACGTACTGCGGGTGCCGGTGGCCCTAGCTATCCAGCACCCATTCGCGAACAGACGCCGGTCAGCGTATGCGGTTCGCACACCGGCCGACGCCCGACACAACTCGTGACCGCATCAGGCGCGACATCGCCGCCCACACCGGGCGCCGTTCCGCACGCGCGCCCAACTACCTGACGACCGACAGCACCGGCGAATCCTGTCGAACGCCACCTACTTCTTCGCTGCGACCCAACCGACGCAGTAGCCAGCAGGCGCGATCTCGGTGTCCCCCGGCATGATGTTGCAACCGCCTCGGTCGCGCGGTGTCCTCCCCGGCTTCCAGTGCAGGCAGTTGTCGCACCGCTTCGTGCCACTCGGAACATCCTGGTACTTCAGCGCAGTGCGAACCGCAGCGTTCCGGGCCGCGAAGGCCGGAGCACCGGTCGTCAGCAGAGGAATGGCGACAGCGACGCCGGCCACGGCCTTGAGCACTGCGCGACGATTCTTGTTCATGAAGCTCTCCTAGTTGGAAGGCGGCCCAACCTGCGACGTGCAGGCAGGGGAGCGAGGCGGCGCCGGCTCCCGCGACGAACAGGGCGTTGCAGTGAAGCACAGGGACCCTGTCCGACCCGGGGTTGGAAGCTCACCCCTGGACGGGCGCTCGGGGCCGTGCCTCAGCGGTCGTTCTCGGTGCGGTAGTGGAAATCACCCATCTGCAGGTAGATGCCCTGACGCTGCCGGCGAGCGGCATCAGAAGACTTCGTGGCGATTCGCGCACGGCGCGGCGAGCGCGCGAGGGAGTCAGCCAGCACGAACGCAAAAGGGACAAGGCCGAGGCTTATCGGCAGCACAAACGCGATTGAATCGATCACAAGGCACCTCACGGGGGTCATTTCTGGATGAATCGAACTGGATCTGTCGAACTGCGCGTAAACGAACCGTGTAAACCTGTTCATTTACGGCGGAAGACAGTATTGTCCAGTTCACCGCATGAGTGAACAGGGTTTGGACCGAAATACAGATATTAACCGGTTCACCAGCGGTTCGTTTCCATCAACCGGCCAGCCAGAGCCTCCGTGGCTCCCAACGACGAGAGCTCCATGACGCGCAACGCGAATCTCGAAGCAGACGCCACCGACCACATGTATCGAAGCGGCTCGGCTGCGCGCCTCGCGGGCATTCCCGTCGAGACCCTGCGAGTCTGGGAACGGCGCTACGGCATTGTTGGCCCAGCCGCCAGCGAGGGTGGGCAGCGCAGGTACTCGCCAGCGGACGTGCGACGGTTGGCGCTCGTGAAGCACCTGGTGGATCTGGGCCATCCCATCGGGGTGGTGGCACGGATGCCGGATGGCGAACTCGCAGCGATGCGCAATCTCGAGCGTCCTTTGCCCCCACCGAACACCCAGGCAGCACCATCGATGCCCAGACGGGCTCGCGTGGCCGTGGTAAGCCCCGTGCTGGCAGCGATGCCCGCGTTTGCGGCGGCGGAACCGGGCGACCTGATGCTGGTAGCCCGTTGCGACGACATCCGGCGCGCGCCCGAGACACTCGCCGGGATCGCCGTGGACCTCGTGGTGATCGAGTTCGTGCACCTGTGGGAGTCAGACCTTCCACGCATTGCCGAAATCGTTGCGTGCTGCCGCGGAGCGCAAGCGATCGTGCTCTATCGCTTCGCTCCCAGCGCCGTGATTCGCAGCGTGCGCGCAGCCGGCCATGCGGTCGCGCGCGCGAGCAACGATGCGACGGACATCGAGGTGCTATGCCGAAACCTGATCCGGCAGTCCCACCCGACGGCCCTCGATGGTCGTCCGGCGCCGCCGAGATTCGACGACACGATGCTCGGAGCGCTGCTGGCGGCCAAACCCTCGCTGGAATGCGAGTGCCCCCAGCACCTTGCAGGGCTGGTCATGGCCCTCGGGGGATTCGAGCGCTACAGCGCGCAGTGTGCGAGCAGGAACAGCGAAGACATGGCCCTGCACCTGGAACTTCAGCGCGAGGTCGGCTTCGCACGCGCGTTCGTGGAACGTGCGCTCGCACGCGTCGCCGCTGCCGAGGGGTTCGACCTGCACGCAACCGTCGCAGCGGGTTCGCAAGCAGTTGGCCCCGGTTGACCCACGGGCCATCGCCCGCGCCTGGCAGACCTGCGACTTCCCTCGTCGCAGCCTTCACAGGCTCAACTGGCGGCAGAGGTGCCGCCCGCGGATGCAAACCAGGAACGCCATGCCGCCGATCGGTACATTCGAGCCGCGCAGCTCAGCCACGATCAGCCACGAGATGCGCGAGCTGCGCCTCACAGACCGCTCGCTGACCCTCGAGCCCCCCCCCCCCCCGCGACTCACACGAGTCGCCCCCAGGAACTGCCACTCTCATACGGCCAATGCCGCACGTGCGTAGCAGACCATCCTGTGTCTCCGCGCGGAACGCGAATTCGCTACACCGATCGACTCTGCGCCTCGAGTCCCCGTGAGCCGCGGTCCATCCATACCTCGCCCGAGCCAGAAAGGCTGCGGTTGGCGCTACCCATGCGCGCGAGTTCGCTCACGCAAGCCAGGTGGCGGCAGCACATGCAACGACTTCCGAGGCACAGGCGATGCACATCATCGACCTCTCTTCCCGCGACGCCAGATGCACGATCGTGCCGCGCAGCTGCTTGTAGCGAACTTCGTCGACGAACCCAGAGCCTGGCCAGATCTCGCATCCGCGCGGGAGGTGTCGGGCGCGCACTGGTCGCAGCGCTCGAGGCCGAGGCGGGCATGCGAGGCGTGCGCACCGCTGCCGTTCTACCTCGGCATGGGCTACGTGATCACCGGCGTGCTGCCGGATGCAAACGGCCCCGGAACGCCTGACATCTTCATGTCGAAGTCGCTCGCTGCACGGTGACGTGCGACGCGCAGGGCACCGTCGCCGTCGCCGTGTCAGCGCGCCGATTGAATCCTCGCAGCGCCAGCCCGCTCGCATCGCCGCGCTAGGCGTTCAACCACTTCTCGAGCAGCCGGTGATGCCAGCGGACCTTGATGTCCTGGTAGTTGCCCAGCGTGAGATGGCCTGGCGGTTTGGCTGCCTTCATGCCGCGCTGCACGCGGGCAACGTTCTCGACGTCCTGGTTGAAGATGCTGCCGAACTGCTCGTCGGGGCCGAGCCACTTGATCTTCGCCGCGGGTGGCCGCTCCTGACCTTCGGGTAGCGACACCATCATCATGATCTCGAAGATGCACTTGTCGGGATCGTGCCCGTAGGGGCGATAGCGATAGAAGATCGGGCCGGGCCACGGCGAGATGTTCGGAAAGATGTGGTACTGGATGGCGGAGGTCAGCTCCATGTCGGTTGGCTCGGAGCCGACAATGCCCGGTCGACCACGGGCACGCGCGGCATCGGCCAGCAGCTTGCGGGTGGTGATGCCGTCGGGCAGGTCGTCGACGCTGCCTTCCATTTTCTGCACGCCCATTTCGCTGACCGATTCGCCGCGAAAGAACATCTCCTCGATCAGTTCGCGTTCGGTCAGCTCGTAGGGCAGGTTCGGGTTCGGCATTGGCGGCGCCATGATCATGCGGCTCCAGTTCGCGTCGCCGCCGTCATAGATCGTGTACTCGGTATTGGAGCCGTCGCCACCGAGCAAGCCGATGCTCATCTGCGGGTGGGTAGCGAGCACATGGAAGGCCTCCATGAACGCTTCCTGGGCGATCTTCCAGTTGCAGTCGATCACCTTCGCCGTATGGGTTGCCTTCCAGCGTGTCGCGAAGGGCCAGCGCTCGAAGTGCTTCGTGACGTCGCCCAAGAACTCCAGCAAGGGCTCGGCGTTGTCATCGATGTTGATGAACACGAGACCATCCCAGATCTCGCACCGGACCTGGGGCAGGCAGAACTTCTCCTTGTTCACGTGCGGGAAGTCGAACTCGATCGATGGCGGAATCTGCTTCAGCGTGCCATCGATGTTCCAGGTGAGACCGTGGAATGGGCAACGAAACTCCGGCGTATTGGCGGACTCCGACTCGTTCTCGCAAAGCTGTCTGCCGCGATGCAGACACGAGTTGTAGAACGCCCTGATCTCGTTGGTCGCGGTTCGCACGATGATGAACGACCAGTCGACGATGTCGTAGACGATGTGATCACCGACCGCGGGAATGTCCTGTTCGAAGCAGGCGAGCTGCCACACCTTGGCCCACAGCTTCTCGATCTCGCGCTCTGCCCACTCCCTCGAGATGTAATGCTCGCGGGCAAGTGGCGCAGACCCGAGGTAGGTGTAGTCGGCATGGCGTAGCTGCCAGGGAACCGCGACGGACTCTTCGTCAAGCAGTTGCTGCACCTGTATGCCGCGCGAGCGGGCGTGCCCCGGTGACGGTGTTGCAGTCCCCGCAGTCCCTGCGTCGCCCTGAGTGCCCTTAGCGGGCGCGTTCGGCTTTACCGATGCCATCCAACCTCCTAACCCCGATCTTGCGTAAGCGGATATCTGCGGTGACGCTGGTCTGGCAGGCGAGCCGCCAGCCATTGCCGTTGTCTGGCAGCGTTTCTGCGACCTTGTGCAGGCTCGCCGCTTCGCGCGGTGCGATGGCGGACAAGTGCTCGTGCCCTTCGAGAATCAGGCAGACGCAGGTCGTGCACGCGCCCTGGCCGCCGCAAATGGTCGGCCAGGTGAGGCCACTGCGTAGCGCGGCCGCAAAGATGGTCTCGCCATCCTCCACCTCGAACGCAACCCGCGCTGGCTCGACGACGACCCTCACCCGCGTCGGCGCGTGAACTGGCCGAGCGAGGTAGCGCCTTCGGCGGTCTTGCCGCCGATGTGGCCGATCATGTGGTGATCCCCGTAGGTGAGATCACCGGAGAGCCACTTCGCATCCGGGGTGAACAGACCTGAGCGCCCGGTCTTGGGGTCGCTCACCTGGACGTTGCCGTCGTCGGTGGATTCGTAGATGTAGCCGCTGTAGGCGTGACGAAGTCGCATGTTGCCCCCTGCTTGCGCCGCCGGCCAAGCGTCGCACAGAGCTGACGACGACCGCAAAGGCCACCGCTCGGCCAGGAACGGCGACGCTGGGTCGAGCGAGTCGCGTGGCGCGCTTTCCCCACGTGAGGCTGGCGCGAAAGGAGCTCGTGCGTCGGGCACAGATCGGTGCAACCAGCGTGCCGGACCACGATGGGCCCGGTGTACCGGCACCTACTCGCGTCCGACCCCGTCGTTGTCGCGATCCAGCCGCGGCGCGTATCCCGCTTCCCCTCGACGAACCGGCGCGGCACCCGCTGCGCGTTGCCGCGGGCGCTGTGCGAGTCCGAGGTGCCGCCGTGATGACAGTGATGGCCGCCGGCCTTGCCATGGTTGTGGCAACCATCGCCGTTCAGTCCACCTGGGTGAGGGAACGCACGATCAGCGAACAGGCCAAGACCCTGCGCGTCCGAGATTCCGAGGATGTATCGCATTCCACTCCCTGCCGCGCGCGACCCACATCTGCTTCGACGACGCGCCGTCGTCGCAGAAGTCCCCGGATTCATGGCGAACCTTCGCGAACTCGCGCTGGGCGCGCGCACGACTTGAACGTCGGCCGCAGCGATTCACGAGGAGTCAGGCGCATGCGGCCGTGGAAGTGCGGGCTTCACTCGGAGCACGCAAGTGGCGATCAGCACGAATCCCCCCTGCACCGCAGGCACAAGCGCAAGTTCGTGAATCTTCAGCCTGCACTGAAGTACAGGAGTCAACCGGAATTCGGTGACTGTGACGTCGTGTCGCCCCGCCAGCCCTCGAACGGCTGAGCACGCCACCTGACCAGGCTGCAGGGCTCCCGGGATTGCTGCCGCCTGCCGCCTTGCAGACCGTTCAATGACCCCCGACGCCACCCAGGGATCACCAGCTTCGCCGTGAAGATCGGCAACGTCCGCATCGCCAATGTCAGTTGTTCGCGTTCTGACACAGCGGGCGTCAGCCAGAGAAGCACACTGCCGTCAGCGATCGGTTCTGCGCCCGGTTCCCGTGAACCGCGCCGATCCATTCCCGGTTCGAGCCAGCGCCACGCAATTCGCCTCGCCTGTGCTCACACGCTGATCAACTCCCGGCGAGCGGAATTCCTCGAGACCGGTGAATCCTCGACTGCTGGCAGCATTTCGCCCGGGAGAGCATCGATTGCGCGGTGCGGTGTACGCCACCTGGGAGAGATCAGTCCTGATTCTTGCGGTACGTGCGCAGCTTCCTGCGCATCGATGCCCGCTATCGCGCATCGCGGATTGGGCGTACAACACGCTTCTCCCGGCGACAACGCCGGGCGAGCGCATTCGGCTCAGCGGTGCACAGACACCAGCAAACGATCAAAGAGGAGAGCACCATGTTCGTACGAGCACTGATACTTTCTGCCGCCTGCCTCGGCTTCGCTGCCATGCCGGCGCAGGCCGCAGTTATTTCCTTCGACCTGGCAGGCACGGCGGGCACCGGTTTGCTTGGCGGCAATGAGAATCCAGCGCGGGCCGGTGGTTCGGGTGGCGAAGTGGGTTCGGGCATCAGCTTTGACGACGCCACGAACATCCTGACGATCAACGTTGGCTGGGGATCAGCAAACGGCTTCACCGATCTCACGGGCAACGCGGTCGCGGGGCATATCCACGGGGGTGCGGTCAACAACGGCGGACTCACGCCATTCACGCAGAATCGCGGTGTGCGCGTCGATCTGGGCGGGCTTCCGGGGTTCGACGGCAATGGCGTGAGCGGCGGCTTTTCGGGCTCCGTGACGATCTCTGCGGCGGACCTTGCCGACCTGTTCGCTGGCGCCTTGTACATCAACATCCACACCCGCACTTTCCCGGGCGGCGAGATTCGCGGCAATCTGGTCCGGGCGCCGGAACCTGTTGCACTGGCCTCGATGTTCGCGGGCCTTGTGCTGGTCGGCGGCATTGCAGCCCGACGCCGCAAGGCGCTGGTCTAAGTTGTCGCATCGTCTGACTCGCGCGTTGCCGTGAGCCAGACGTGACGCGACTGCTGGGAAGCACGGCCCATGGGCAGCGTCCATGGGTGTGCATTCATGGTTCGCGTCCAACCTGCGTCGTAGCAGGAAGCGCGCACGAGTCGGTCTCTGCAGGCACGCAGGCGTGGTCTCCCGGTGCGCCGCCAGCCTTCCGGGTCCCGTGCGCCCGGCATCCAGCCGCACCGCCAATTCCGTGTGCCGGAGATGCAGGTCGTTGTATCGCCGAACGCGGCAAATTCGCTGGTTTGGTCGGCGATCGCGACACGCTGGCCGCATGTGTTGCTACGGCCACGAGATCAGATGCAGTCCGCGCATGCAGCCGCTTCTCGGCAGACATCCAACGCCACCGCAATTCAGCGTGCACCGCCCGAGCAAAAGACTGTCTGCCGGGTGATCGCGATCGATCTCGGCATCTGCCTGCGCCTTGGCGGACGAGAGCGAGGACATCGCGCCGCAGTGTCGAATCGCCCCGCCAGGCTCGAAGCGCTCGTGCGATGTGCAGGCTCGAGCGTCGCTGGCATGCCCGGAGCGGGATCAGGCCACCTGGCGTTTTCGATCCCGACGGCGACACACCAAGCGCGAGGTGGCGATGAATCCACGCGCCAGGCTTCTTCCAGACGAGATTGCGATCAATCGCACGCGTCAGCCCGTGACGTGTCCAGCTTCTACCGGTGCTGCGCTCAATCCATACTTGGCCCGCATCACGTGATGGCCCGGGTGCAACCGGGCCGAGCAGCCGGTGTCGCCCGATCTGCAGGCAACTCCGCCGTGGCTGGATTGGCTGGATCACGGCCACGCCACGGCAGCCGCGCCGGTTTGTCTGGGAACCCTGATGTCCAGCACCACTTTACCGCCGGGTCTTCTCGCACCCCTGCCGCACCAACTGGTTCGCTCATTCCTGGGCGCTGCATGGGTGGAACGCCTGCTCACATTCGCCGTCGAGCACGAGGCCTCGTTCTCGACGTCGCGCGTGGGCGATCAGTCCGGTCGGATCGATCTGGACCAACGCAGGTCCCATCGACTGCGCGACCTGGGTGTGTTGCGGCCGGAACTGGAAGACAGGTTTCGCGGGGCACTGGCCCTGGGTCTCGACGCGCTGCGTCTGCAGGAGACACAGCGTGAACTGCAGGACGTCGAACTCGAGCTGACCGCCCATCTGCATGGCGACTTCTATCGCCCCCACATCGATACACGAACCAATCCCGAGGCGGCGTCGTTCACCCGAGTCATGACCGGCGTGTACTACTTCAGTGCCACGCCGAGGAAGTTCACCGGCGGCACCCTGCGGCTCTTCGGCGTCCTCCCGGCAGAGATGGGTGGGAGCCATGTCGATGTCGAACCGGAAAGCGACATGCTTCTGCTGTTCCCATCCTGGGTGCGACATGAAGTGCTGCCGGTGTCCTGCCCGGGTGGCGATTTCGGTCTCGCTCGCTTCGCGATCAACTGCTGGTTCCGGAAGAAGGTGGGGTGACGTCTCTCGATCGCGACGCGCAGCGCATGGCCAACGAACTGGCCAGATCCTCGGTGCGTGGGCCCGCCGGCCATCAACCCATCAGCCAGGCTGGGCAAGGAGCAGGCCCCTCCCCGGCAGTCATGGCGCGGCGGCCCGGAAGGCATGGCCGCCGTGTGCGCCAATGGCCCATCCAGCGGCGGCCCACCGACGTGCTGCCCCTCGGGCACGGGCCGACCTACCGCGCGACCACCGCGTGGCAGGTCGACGCGATCGCGAGCGGATAGCGTCAATGCGCCGGCCAAGATGATTGTCGTCGTCCACGCGAGCCCGAACCAGGATTACGAGATAAGCTCAGGCTCAGCGAAGGCCTGCAAAGTCGAAGGCGCCGGATAGAGGTGGTCTCCATGAAGGATGAAGCGGTAGATGTGAGCGGGGAAGCGTCGGAGTCATGCCGGCAGCAGCTGGCATGGATTGCGCCGATGGAGACCATCGTGGAGATCGACGTCGCAAAGTTCACCGCGGCAGGGGCCTCTCCGGGCAACGACGGCGCCGGCGCGACCTCCGCGTCGTAGCACCTCCGGCTCGGGCCCCCTCGACGCGGTGTGAATGAGCTTGCCAGTCGGCTTCCTGGGTCATGTGTCCGTTGGCGGCGGCGAAATCGATCCGTCCATCGCCGCGAGACTTCGGGCGTCGGTCGACAGGCACTGTTCGTGGTCCGGTCGGCAGGCATGCCTCGTAGGCATTGACGCTGAGTCCGTTCGGCCGCATGCCGCACGACCCTGGGTGAGTCCCTCAGGCTGTGTAACGGTTCTTTCCGGCTACCTGTTCGACCCTGAGGCTCTGGCGCGATCGCTTTCATTGGGTCCCGGCCTGGCAGACGCTGCGATCGCTGCCGCCTGGCTGGAGCGCCACGAGCCAGATCGTCTGGCGGAACTGCCAGGCGATTTCGCCCTGGCCCAGTGGTGCCCGCACGACGCCCGGTTGCTGCTTGCCGTCGCCCCCATGGCCGGACGACTGATCTACTGGCACCTGGGCGTTGGCACATTCAGTTGCGCCACGACCGTGGCGGCACTGCACCGTATCCCGTCGGTTCCGCGCGAGATCGATCCGCTGCAATTCACGACTCGGTTCACGGCACGGATCGGCGATGCCAGCCGGACCATCTACCGGGATGTCCGCCTGTTGTCGCCAGGCGAGATGCTGGTGGCAGATGGCCATGGCTGCCGCAAGACCGTGCTGTGGGAGCCCGATCTGGCGCGCAGGATCCATCTCGGATCGGACGCAGCCTATGCCGAGGCCGCGCGGGAACTGCTCGACCGGGCAGTCGCAAACCGGATGCGGACCGCGCGATCACCGGGCTTCCTCGCCAGCGGGGGGCTCGACAGCGCAGCGATCCTCACCAGCGCTGCGCGGCAGTCAGAACATCGGCCGATCCACAGCTACACCGCCATTCCACCATCGGGCGTGGCGCTCACGCCCGGGTCAAGGCGTTACCTCAGCGAGCAGCCAAAGCTGGCGGCGCTCGCTGCGCAGTACCCCAACCTGCACCCAAGCTTCTGTTCCGGCAGCACGCCCGCCGCCATGGAGACCCATCCGGCGGGACTGTTCATGCACAAGGCGCTGCCCTGCATGATGGCCAGCCATCTCGCCTGGTTCGATCCGGCCCATCGGGCAATCCAGCGCGCGGGGCACGATGTCGTGCTGGTGGGCGACATGGGCAACTTCACGCTCAGCTTCGACGGGCTGGCGTGCTTTTCCGATCTGGTGCGGGAGGGTCGTCTGCTGACAGCCGTACGCCTGATGCGGCGAGTGGCAGCCTACAGCGGCCGGCAAACCCGGAGCATCCTCCGCAACAGCATCCTCGTTCCCCTGCTTCCGCGGCGACTCGCCGAGCGCCACCGGCAGCGTCGCCTGGGTCGGCACCCGCTCGCACGCCATGCCGCGATCAGGTCTGCCTGGCTGGATGACGTCGGCATCAGTGCCTACACCGAGGCCCATGGAGAAAGCTCTGTCGTCGGCGCATTTTCGGATTCGCGCCAGCTGATCGCACACTTCGTCACGAAGCGGCGCACGGAGCGCATCCAGAACCATCTCCTGCTCGAGTCGGTCTACGGGTTCCAGCATCGCGATGTCTTCGCCGACCGCGACCTGCTGGAGTTCTGCCTCGCCATCCCGCGCGAGCAGTTCATCATCGACGGGCGCGACCGCAGCCTGATCCGACGGGTCCTCGAGGGCCAGGCACCGCGGTGCATCGTCAACGAGACCTGCCACGGCCACCAGAATCCCGAGTGGGTCTCTCGCCTGCTGCAGCAGCGCGAGACGTTCGCCGCCGAGATCGAGAGCTTCAGTCAGCACCCGATGCTCGCCGAAATGCTCGACATTCCGCGACTGCGGACCTTGCTCGACCAGATGCCGAGAACAGCGGAAGAAGGTGAAGGTCGGCAGCTCGAGTACACCACCGCCTTCACCCGGGCAATCCAGATGGGTCGCTTCGTTCGCTGGTCAACGGGTGCCAATCAGTAGCCGCAGCCTCGAACGCCGGCGCAGCATGCACGGTCCGCCGGGCAGCGAAACAGCCTTTCAGTCCAGATAGCCAAGCCTTCGCATGGTCGGCCCGTGGGCAGCTTCGATCCGTGCCACCTGATCGGTGGTCAGCCCGTCCTGCCAGCTGCCTACGCGACCGGCGCCGAAGAAGGGGCGTTGGCTCCTGCGCTCCGCGAAACCCTGCTGCTGTTCCTGCAGGCGGAGCGTGGACAGATCCGCACTTCGCACGGCGGCTGTTACCTGGTCCTCTCTCGGCTCGATCCCAAGTGCGAGCAGCATCCCGAAAAAGGTGGCGACGGGATCGCGACGCAGATCCTCGTAGCGGACCACGTGGACCGGGAAGGGATCCGGTCCAAGCCAGCTTTCGACGTTCTCGCTCCAGCTTCCCCAGAGGTTTGGCAACTGGTGACTCTGTCGGGTGATCGACCTACCCATGACCTGCCCGCGGTTCTCCATTCGCGAGATCGCTTCGTCGATCGAGCTGTCGAGCAAGTTGGCGAGCGACAGCACGACGTCCCTTGGATCGCGGACCAGATAGACGCCGCCGAGACTGACATCTGCCGGAATCTGCCATGTGCCATCGGCCTGCCGATAGCGCACGTCATGGCACTTGACCAGCGCAGGCTCGGCCAGCCAACCGCAGATCGACCGCAGGGCAGCTGGCCGCAGCGCGATGATCTCTGCGTCGGTCAGGTCGGCGCTGCTGAGACCGATCGCCTGATCGAATGCGGCGATGTCGTACAGGTGATGCGCAACCGAGGCGATGCGATTGATGTCGACTGCCGCGCCCTCGCGGCAGTAGCTGTCCAGCAGGAGTCGCGTCCATGTGTTCCCGGAGCGCGGATAGGAGGCAAGCCAGCGAAAGCCGGTCACGCCACTGCCCCTGTCCGGGCACCGCGCCTGGCGAGGTCAAGCAGACGATCAGCCGCCTCGTCGATCAGTGCGAAATCACGCGGACGCTCCAGCGTGACCACTCGGCAATGCCGGACCAGTTCGGCCATTGAAGCGAAGAACAGGGGCTGATGACCCATCGCGAGGCCGAGCCGCCAGCGGTGAATCAGGAAGTAGTGCCGCATCGCCATGCCCTGGCTTACGGGAGAGATCTGCACCTGCGCACTCGGATGGTCAGAAAATCCCATCCCGACGACGAGGATCGGGGGCAGTGCGGCCGCGTGAAAATCAGCTGTCGCAACCGGGAAATGGTGCTTTCCGAGGCTTTTCCGCGCCCGCTCGATCCCGGTCGTATCGAGACCCAGATGTACCGCGGTCTGCTTCCAGAGCCGCAGCCGGGGATAGGCGGGCTGGATGAGCGGTCCGGATTCGCCCTGGTCCAGCAGGCAGAGATCGTCGGAGAGCACACGGAAGCCCCGCCTGACGAACGCCGCCGCCATCGTGGACTTTCCAGCCCCGGAGTCGCCGCCCAGAACCAGCGCGCCACCGTCCACCTCCACCACGCTGGCATGCAGCGGCAGCCTGCTGCGCTGGAAGCTGATCACCGCCAGAACGGTACCGAGCAGAAAGACGCGAAGGTCAGGTGCAGCTGTCGGCAGCTCGGTATCGACGACGATGCGATTACCACCCTGTGCGAGATAGGTGGCGACGTCGGGAATGGAGACCCGCACGACGCCATCGCCGATCTGCACGGACGGGCTGAACTGCCTCGACGGGTTCGTCAGCGGCGGAACGGAACCCAGGACGATGGAGATATCCGGCTCGCGTGCATCGCCATCCCATGGCAGCAGGTCGGGCAGCGGGATGGCTGATCGCACCCGCCAACCGAAGATGCAGTGATCCGCCGCGCTCATCGTCACGCCGCCTCTACCATCGGCCGGACCTCGTCCATCCGTCGCTCCCGTGCCTGCCTCCTTGCTCGTTCGTGGCTCACGCAGGATTGCCACGACCGGTGCGAAGCGGTTTCATGCGGGAAGAGGCCCAAGTCGCCGGCGGGCACACCATTCGTGTTCGCAGACGCCAGCTGAAAGGATATAGCGCTCATGATCGACATGGACAGCATCATCACCCGTGCCGGTTCGGTGATGGCTGCGGACCTTGACCACGAAGTCGTCCTGATGAGCATCGAGAACGGCAACTACTACAGCCTCACCCAGACCAGTCGCGATATCTGGCAGCATCTTGCCCAGCCAGTCAGCCCCTCTGAGATCTGCCGCGCGCTTCATGGCAGATATGCCGCGCCGCCCGAGGTGATCGACGCCGAAACCCTGAGATTTCTGGACAGTCTTCTTGCTCGAGGGCTGATCCAGCGGGTCGACTTGCCATAGCGGCGGACCGTGCGTCGCTGCGACGATGCGGCGGAGCTCTCCGGCCTGTGCGGGTTCAGGCTTGCACGTACTCCGACAGCGACGATCCATTGCCCTGTTGTCTCGACATCGGCATGGCCCATGTGCTGCCGCAGACCAACGACTCGCGGCGAAGACGTGCACACACTGGTGATTCCCGACGTCGCAGGCAGATCCGTTCCGGCGCACCGGGCCGCCCACGGGGCGGTGGCCGGATGTCGCGCAGTCGTTGACCGCCTCAGCGCACGGCGCACGGCTAGGAGTCCGAACGCCACGGCTCGGCCAGCCCCAGTTGGGCCTTCAGCTGCCGAGCGTCATCGTCGAGCAAGCTGATGGCTGCCGGCTCGAGACCCCGCCTGGCCAGGAACGCGGTCCACCGCGGGTCGTCGCGCAACGGATCATAGAAGTACTGCTGCGGGATGAACGAACCCTTGGCAACTAGGTCGAGGGCAACGAAGGCCTCCTCGAGGTAGCCAAGTTCGCCGTAAGCCCAGGTGAGGAAGGTGTCCAGCACGAAGGTGCCGCCGCGCTGCTTCATGCGCAGCACCCACTGCAGGTACTCGTCGAAGTAGCCACGCCGTCCTGCGCTGCGATGGGCGTCCCGTAACCGCGATGCATCGGTGTCGGAGAAGGCGATCGCCGGCAGCGGAAAGTTGGGATGGCTCTGCCAGTACACGACCTGTTCGAAGTCACCTTCGCCACCGAATGTGCACGCGAGCTGAATGTACTGCTCGTCAGGGCCATCGGACCGGCGTTCGATGTGAGCTGTACACAGCTGCCGCGCTTCCGCGAAGCGGCGGGTGTCGATGAGTATCCACTCGAGCATCGGCGAGTGGTCGTGCAACGGATCCAGCGCCTGCGCCCATTTCAGGTAGTCGAGCGCCTGTTCGGCCCGCGACGTGGTGCGCAGGAGTTGCGCGAACTGCAGGGAGTTGCGTGGATTGTTGGGGTTGATGTGCAGGGCGCGCAGTCCGAAGCGCTGCGCCGCAGACCATTCGGACGAGAACTGCCGCGTCATGCTCATCACGCGGTTCGCCTGTTCCGAGCCCGGGTCGAGCTGGAAACCCCTGTGGGCAGCCTCCACCGCCTTCGGCAGGAACTCGCCTTGGGCGAGCAGCTGGCCCTGGTACGCCGCGAATGCATCGAGGCAGACCTCGGCAAGCTGGGCATAGCCGTCGCTGTAGTGAGGATCGTGCTGCACGGCGCGCTCGAAGTGTGCGACTGCGCCCTGGAAATCCATGCGCCGGCGCGCGTCGAGACCGCGCAGCACCGCGTCATGTGCAGCGATCTGGCCCGTTGCCGCCGAGCGGGCTGGAACCGAACTCGGCGTGGTCATCGGCAGGGTGCCGCTATCCCTCAAGCCGTCCAACACGGCATCGGCCATGCGGTCCTGCAACGTGAAGATGTCCTCGAGCTCGCCGTCGAATCGGCCCGACCACAACTGCAGCCCGTCCTCGCAGTCGTTCAGCTGCGCGCTGATGCGCACGCGATTGGCGGCGCGCCGACCGCTGCCATCCAGGACGAACCGGGCGCCGAGACGGCGGCCGATCTGCCGCACGTCGATGTCCTGGCCCTTGAACGCGAACGATGAGCCGCGTGCGATCACGCGCAGCCCCCCGACCTGTGCAAGGCGGTTCAGGATCTCTTCGCTGACACCATCGCTGAAGTAGTCGCCATCGGCAGCACTCGCGAGGTTCCGCAGCGGCAGGACTGCCACCGCGAAGATCTGCCCCGACGAAGCCCCCGAAGGTGACGGTGACCGAACATCGTTCGCGGGCGCGTGGCGCGATTCCGCGGGCACCCTGTTCGCGACAGGGCCGAGCGCCCGCAACAGGCGCTCACGGTAGCGCGTGCCGTCGGCGAAGGCAGGGATGGCCTGTTGCAGCGCCAGCTCGAGCTCGAGCCCGACCGGCAGCCGCACATCCTCGAGATAGAGGGTGATGACCCGCTTGCCGTGATTGATCGCGAAGTGCACTTCGTTGCGACAGTGCCGCGACTGCACGGAGCGCGCTGTCGCCAGGAAGAGCAGGTGGCTTGCGGACTCGATTGCGTTCGCGATCTCGGCCGTCCACTCCTCGCCCGGGCGAATGCCGTCGTCATACCAGACGCCGATCGATTCTGCCGCCAGCCACTCCAGAAGGTCCTGCGTCCGATCAGCATCGGCATGGGAATAGCAGACGAACACGTGCTCGGCGCGAGCATGTTCCGAGACACCTGGATTCTCCATGGGGTTTCCTGCGCGCCCGCTGTATGCTGACTTTCGCTGAGGTTTCAGGGGCGACCGCAGATGCGTACCGACATCGCGCACGATGGCAGTGCGCGCGCGGCGGACGCAACGCCGTCAGGTGCCCTGCTGGAAGGTTACCTCAACAGGGTCCGCGAACACGTGCTCGAGGAGCTGCGCGAGATCGTGCCTGCGGACAGCCGCAAGACGGGCGGCCTCTACGCACTGATGCTCGACTACCCCTTGCGCGGCGGCAAGTCACTGCGACCTGCGCTCTGCCTCGCCACCTGTCGTGCACTCGGCGGGAGTCTCGCGTCCGCCCTGAGACCAGCCGCCGTGCTGGAGCTGTACCACAACGCCTTCCTCATCCACGACGACGTCGAGGACCGTTCGTCCACGCGTCGCAGCGAGCCGACCCTGCACGAGACCTGGGGTGTACCGATCGCAGTCAACGTGGGCGACGGCATGCTCGCACTCTGCATGGAGGCACTCCTCGATGGCCTGGAGACGCTCGGCGTCGGAAAGACGCTGCGCATCTACAGGACGATGGCACGCATGGCTCGCGAGACTGCCGAGGGGCAGATGATCGAGCTGCAGTGGGTGCGCAGCGTGGCGTGGTCGCCGAGCGATCGCGAGTACGTGCGCATGGTGTACAAGAAGACCGCGTGGTACTCGTTCATCGCCCCGATGCTCGTGGGAGCCGCGGCTGCCGCACGTACGGACGTGGACCGGCAGATGCACCGCTTCGCTTCCCTGCTCGGCATTGCATTCCAGATCCGCGACGACCTGCTCAACCTCGCGCACGATGTGCCGGGTTACGGCAAGGAGCGGGCGGGCGACCTGTGGGAAGGCAAGCACACGCTCATTCTCGCGAGCACCTTGCGCCGGGCCAGCGCCGTGGAACGCACGAGGGCGGCGGCGATCCTGCAGAAGCCGCGCGGCGGTGGCGAGACGACCGCTGCGCCCACCCTGCCGCAGTCGCAGCAAGAAGGGTTCAAGACACCCGAGGACATCGACTACCTTCTCGCACTCATCGAACGCTACGATGGCGTCGCCTACGCGGCGGCGGTCGCAAGCCGCTATGCGGCGCGCGCCCGGTCTGTACTGCGTGGGCTCGAGACCACGACAGGCGACTCGTCGCACATGCGATTCATCGCCGCGGTCGTCGACTACGTCATCGATCGAAGGGACTGAACCGACATCTACATGCCCACACGTCACTCGCTGCTCAGTCCCCTGCTGCCTTACGTCGGACCCGGCATCGCCCGCACTGCCGGCGGAGCCACCCCTGCAGCCGTTTCCACCGCGCTCCTGGATGTCCTGCGCAAGGTGCTTGAAGAGGCGGGCATCGCCGCACCTGATGGCGTCGCGAACGATCAAGCCACCAGGCCTGTCGACGACCCTGCGGCCAGTGCCGCTGTCGCTGCCCCGGTCATGCGCGAGACGCATGGCCTGCCGGGCAGCGGCAACGCGTTCAGCGACACCGTCGCACGCGTTCGCGAGGAGCTGGTTCGACGCGAGCACGCAACACGCAGCGAGCACCTCGCGCTCGACAAGGCACTCGCAGGTCTTTCGTCCGGAAGCGCCACGCAGTCCGAGACGGTGATCCTGTGTGAACAGGGCGGGCAATCCGGTGGACGTGTCTACGTCTCCAATCCCACATCCTCTTCGGTGCTCGTGCACTTGCGTATCCACGCGGTCGATCACGAGCACGTCGATGCGGCGATACGAGCCGAACCCCCCGAACTCGCGATGGCTCCTGGCGCGATCCTGCCGGTGCGCGTGGCGGTGGATCTCTCGGTGTGCGACCAGTTCACTGGCGCCCTGCAGCGCCGGCTGGCGTTCATGAACGGTGATCAGTGTCTCGGGATCTGCTGGCTCACGATTCGCGTGCCGCCCCGATGAGCGCGGGCGTGCCCGTCGTGACACTCGGTGATCCTGCCGAGGTCGTCCTTCCGATACTGCTCGAGTTGCAGGCAGCATTGCTGAAGCACCCTGAGGCGGCGCAGGCGATCATCAGGTTGCTGACGCTGGAAGGTCAGCGCGTCGCCGCTACACGGGAGGGCGCGGAACTGCAGGCGCTCCTCACCCGCTCTGACCTCTTGCGTCGACTGTGGCGCACCTGGGAAGGCACCAGCCTGTGGATGTTCGACTCGACGGCCGACACCCTGTTGCCATCGGGGTACGTGGATGCGCTGTTCTGTGCCGCGGCGACGGAGGATCTCGAACCCCTGCTGGCGCGGCTCGTGGCGGGACGCGAGGCGTTGCATGGCAGGCAGCACGATGATCGATGACACGCTGCGCGACGCCGAGGGCAGCAACCGGCTTGTGACCCTGCTGCTCGGAGGGCAGGGCATCCAGGCCCGCGCACTGCGTGCACTCGCAGTTGCGTCCGCGGAAGCGCCACTCGCACCGGACAATCCCGCGGTGCTCGCGGCCCTCGGCTTTCTCGCTCTCCAATCGCATGTCCAGGGTTGGCTGCCAGGGACACCGGGACGATCCACGCCGGCGGCCACGCCGCAGCCCGAGTTCCTCGGCTCGCTGTTGCGCTGATGGTGTTCAACGGCGCCATGCCCCAGACCGAGACCGAGACCGAGTCCGAGTCCGAACTCGCTGCGCGCCGACTGCGCTCCGCCGACGCCTTCCGCTGCCTGCAGGACGCACGGGCGGCGAGCAAGGAGTGGAGCCACTTCATCGTGTTCGCGGGCCTCGATGCCGGCGAGCGCGTGGATCTGCTGATCAACTTCAGCGTCACCGATGGCGTACAGACCGCGCTGAACCGTGGGCGCGCCATTCCCCGGGTCACCTTGCTCGCACGTTCCGGTCGTCACTGGTCTGGCAGTGTTCAACGCTATGCGAGTGATGAGGTCGACCTGCGCGCGGGCCGCATCGACGCGCGGTTCGGCACGCAGGTGCTGGCATTCCGCGATGGCGCCTACTGGATCGAGGTGGCCGACGACGCGTGCGGCATTCGGGCCCGGCTGCGGCTGCTGCCGAGCGCAAGCCCGCTGGTCACGCCGAGCGCACCCATGGACGGCGGCCAGGTGCGCTGGTTGATCGCACCCCGATTGATCGCCGATGGCACGGTGACCGTGGGCGGCAGAACCCATGAACTGCGCGCGGCACCCGCCTACCACGATCACAACTGGGGCAGCTTCCACTGGGGCGGGGACTTCTCCTGGCAGTGGGGCGTGGTGCTCTCGGCCCGGACGAGTGCGTTTGCCATCGTGTCGCGCGTGCTCGATGCCGCGGGCCATCGGGTGCTGTCGGATTCGGTCGTGCTCGGAGGTCCCGGGCACACACGCGAATTCCGTGCCGATGAAATCGCCGTGCAGATGGAAGGCAGGTGTCGTGGGCCAGTCGCATTTCGCATCCCTGCAATCATGAACCTCGCTGTCCCGGACCGACTTGTCGATGTGCCGCAAACGACCCGCATCAGTGCCCACGCAGGCGGCGACGAACTGGTGCTCGAATTCGTCGCGCGGGACTGCGCCCAGATCGGAATGCCCAATGACCATTCGCGCGGCGGCGTGTCGCTGATCACCGAGGTGTGCTGCGACGGCCATGTGCGCGGCGTGATCGCGGGGAAACCGGTCGACTTCGACGGGCCGGCGATCTGGGAGACCACGCGTGTCGCCTGAAGGCCGGGACGCCGGTCCCGGGTTTCGCTTCGTTGCTCGCGCGCTGACCGCGCTGGCCCTGGAGCAGCCACGCATGCACGCACGTCTGCTCGCAGCGATGGGGGAGTTCGACCTCGCGTTCGCGCTGGCTGATGAGCGCTTCACCGTCGCGTTCCGTGCCACAGGTGTTCGGGCACAGGCGCTGCCACCGCGCCTGCCAGCCACCAGACAAGCGCGCATCGAGTGCAACTACAGCGCGCTGTTCGCGCTGATCGATGGCAAGCTGCTTCTCGAAGCAGCGCTGCTGGAGGATCGGCTCGGCGTACATGGTCGCCTGCCGGCACTGGACATGCTGGAGCAGGGATTCACGACCTTCATTCATGGCGCTGTCGCCACTGAGGCCATGCCGGCCTTGCTGGCAGCGTTCCGAGCGGAAACCGACTCGACGCTGGCGCAGGCGAGGAACTGAGAAATGGCGACGAGCGACACGAAGGACCGGCTGGGCTTCACGAACTGGCACACCGACATCGACAACTCGCGCACCCTGTCGGAGGAGCTTCCGTACACGGCCGGCAAGTCCGTGCGCAACGTCCCCGTGGTCACCGTGTTCGGGGGCGGCGTTGCCGGGATGACCACGGCGCACGAACTGATCGAGCGCGGGTTTCGCGTGCAGTTGGTCGAGCCCACGCCCGATCCGCGCAGCGAGTACGACTGCTTCGTGGGTGGGTTGGCCAGCAGCCAACCGGCACGGCTGAACGAGACACGGCGCCTGCACTGGATGCTGTACGAGCCGGCAGCGCAAGCCGCGTACCTGGCAGCCCATCCCGAGCTGCTGGACATCCCGGAGGAAGCATCGCTGAACGAGGCGAAGCTCGAGCGCGAGGATCTCATGCGCACCATCAGGGCACTGCGCGAGGATCATTGCAGCAGGTCCATCCGTGCCATCCACTGCCGCAGCGGCTGTCCCTGCCCGTCTACTTCGACGAGAACGAGGCGCAGGCGTGGCCCACCGCCGCACTTCAGGTGGAAGACCTCGCGCGACTCCACAGGGTGAGGCCATCAGGCCGCAAGGGCAGGTCACAGGCGGACGATCTCCGCGCCTGGCTCGGTGGAATTCCGGACCTGCACGGCGAGGTGCAGGCGAAGCTCGGTCAGTTCGATCCGCTCTACCTGAATGCCACAAAGATGCACGGCGTCTGCAGCACGCTGCTTGATGCCATCGTCGACTACTCTCGCCGCCTGTACGCGGCCCTTGACCGTTTGCGTGTCACGCACGGCGAGCTCTTCTCGCTCGACAACGACCAGGTGCGCCGCCGCGAGATCCTGCTCGTGAAGATCACCGGCTACTGCAACCTCTGGCCGTCAGCAGCGCGAAACAGCGCGGCCGGCCTGGCATGGGCGCAGGTGGCGAAGGCCTGGATCGCGGATGAACTGGCACGCGCGGCGAACCTGGTCAAGGAAGCGTTGCGCTTCTCTCCAGCCGCACGAACGGTGCTCCCGGCGGACGTGCAGATCCTCGAGATCCCCATCGATCTGCTCGCCAGCGAGACGGCGCTGACGCGGGGGCTCGTCGGGCGCATCGTCGACGAGGTCAATGCGTCAACGAAGCCGGATCAGCTCGGTCAGCTGCTGACAGACCTCGCGAGCGCCGGCGACTTTCTCGAGTGCGCCGGCTTCATCAACGCGGACAAGCACGGCGACCAGGACCTCAATCACAGGATTGCCAGCAACTTCGTGTCGTTCAACACGATCGAACACGTGGTCATGGGCGAGCACGGCTTCCGCTACTTCCCGGGCTTCTACCGGCATGTGTTCGACACCATGGGGCGCACGCCCTTGCTGGATGAACAGTCGCGCGACACCGGGCAGTCGTTGCTCGACCAGCTCGTGGTTCCGCCACCTGCACGGCTGGGCGTCCCCGGCCCCGACAGCGAGTTCAAGGAGTTCAAGGAGTCCACCTCCTCGAGCATCGAGGAGACACGGCAGCAGCTCGAGTGGGTCACCAAGCATCTCGGCTTCACGTTTCGCGACGAGCTTCGCTACACCGTGCAGTTGCTGAAGTTCCTCAGCTCCTGTCCAGCACGGCGACAGCTGTACCAGAACTTCTCCTGGTGGGAGTTCATCGACGGCAAGAGCGAGTACGACAAGCCGAGCCCCGAGGAAGCGATGACCTCGAGCAGCTCGGGCTATTCGAAGAAGGGCACGCAACTCCTGCGGGACCTGCCGCAGCTGCTCGTCGCGATGTCGGCAGACGAATCCGATGCGCTGACCAACGGCAACGTGGCGGTGCAACTGCTGCTCGACATGATGCAGACCGGCGGCGCCAAGGACAGGATGCTGAACGGGCCGACGAGCGAGGCATGGCTCGAACCATGGAAGCGCTACCTGAAGAAGCAGGGCGTGAGCTTCTTTCGTGGCAGCCTCGAGCGGCTCGAGTGGGATGGCGCCGAGCCGTTGCCGATCGTGAGTGGGGCGGGCGCAACCGGTCGGCCCATTCCCGAAAGCCCGTTCGACGTCTTCATCGAACATGGCACCGTGCAGCCGACGCCGGACTTCTACGTCTCCGCGTTGCCCTATGCAGTGCAGACCGAGATGGTGTGGCGAATCGATGGGCTCGAGGCAAAGAAGCTCGCCTTCTCGCGCGCGCGTCGTGCGCTCGCGCCACTGATCGCCTCGCCCAGCGCGCATGGCATCGAGCGTTTGCTCGCCACGCTTCGCCCGGGCCTGTGGTCCGTGGAGCTGGATGCGATGACGGCGCAATTCAACGCCCAGGTGGCGCTGGCCGAGAGCATCCGCTGGGCTTCGCCTGCGCACGCGGAAGTTCGTCTGCACGCCAAGCGCTACGTGGACGAACCGCAGCAGGTGCTTCTGGACCCACAGAGGCAGCAAAAGGTCGACCCGATCGAGTCCATGCAAGGGGCGCAAGCGCTCAACGCAATCGCTGATTTCGAGTCGCTCGTCGACACCCGGCTCGACGCGCTCGACAAGGTGCCAGGGAACACGGCCAACAGCGGTCTCATCCGGCGCGCCGCGATGCTGATCAAGCGCAAGCTGCGCTTTCTTCGCTTCCAGTCGTCGGCGTTGCTCGACGTGGAGCGCGACATCGTCGACCAGTGCGTCGTGCCGCTCGAGCACGCCCGCTCGCTCTGGGAGGAAGACGAGACTGCGAGCATCGGCGCGGCCACCGGCAGCCTGCGGCGTCTGGACCAGCTGCTCGAGGCCGGCATCCGGTTCATCGACGTTGCGCGGTCACTTGCGCTGCGGCGACTCGACGGCGACTTCGAGCGCCTCATGGCCTTCGACGTGGAGGCGTCACGGCGCGACGCCGATGGGTGGTATCGCCGTGGCCGCGATCCCGGCGATGGTCCCTACGGAGTCGAACGCAGCGACACGGGCCTGCCGCAACCGCAGTTCTCCTTTCCACTCCGCGACCTCACGGGCATCCAGTACTACTTCCGCGAGCTCGTGCGCGTGGGCAACGGGCGGTTCACGCTGCCGGATGCGCCATGGGGCATCACGGGTGTTGGTCAGGCGTACATCTGGCAACGCCGTCCGTCGCTGACCCGCGGCTACATCGGCCAGTTGTCAGTCGACATTGCGAACCTGTACGCGCCCTACGCAGCGGGAACGGGACTCACCAGCAAGACCGCGTGGCAATCCAGCGCCGGCAAGATTGCCTATGGGGTATGGGATCAGATCACGGCGTCCGCAAGCCGCGAATACGCAGCGAGGGTAGCGGCGCCACGGTACTTCCAGATCGATCGCGGCCTGCGCTTCGGCGGGCCGGACGGCACGTGCCAGATCAACGAGAACATGCTCATGATCAACCTGCCAGGAAAGTGGCAGGCGCGGCCGGGGATTCGGCTCGATTCGACGGGGCGCCCGAGCGTGGGCTACACCGTGTCGAACCATCACTGGGTGATGGCAGGCACCTACATGGCGACGACCACGCGGCTGACGACGATGGAGGCTGCCAACGAGTCGGGACGCCAGGCCGTGAACACGATCCTCGAGAAGCTGTTCACCACGCACAGGCCGGAGCTGTACAACTCTGGCGGTACCTTCGTGGGCGACTACTGCCGCATCTGGAACCCCGAAGAGAACGAGCTGCCTGATTTCGAGCCGCTCAAGCGCCTCGACCAGGCGCTGATGGATCGCAACATCCCGCACTTCCTCGACGTGCTCGGGGTGCGCAAGAAGGTCGATGCGATGCCGTCGCGCGAGGATCCGACGTCCACGCCGGCCTACAACCTGAGCGAGACTGTACATCAGGCGTTCGCGCAGCTTCGTGACGACTGGAGCTTCCTGCCGGAGCTGTCTGCGTCGCGCGCACTGGGCATCGACGCGAAGACTGCAGATCTGCGCAAGCTTGCCGGGCACGCCTCGCAGGTCATGGAGATGATCATGAAGACCGTGCGGTCGCAGCAGCCGGACTAGCCCTCGATCGTGGCCTGTCGTGCCGTGCAGACTGCCGGCACGCCCGAGTCAGGAATGACGACGAAGCCACGGCGCCTGGCACCGGATTCGCGGCTGAGCAGACGAAGGTCGCAGCCACCAAGGATGATGCCGAGCACCAGGTTCATCTCGGGCCGGGCGAACGTCTGGCCGATGCAGCGCCGCTCACCGCCGCCGAAGGGCATGAAATGCTCGCGCTGGCGTGCCGGACGGCGATCGTGACGAAACAGGTGTGCGTCAGGTCCGAAGATCGCATCGCGATGCAGCAGGTAGAGCGCAGGGCACACCATGGTGCCCTTGGGGATCTGCCACCGGCCCAGGCGCGTGTTGCGGCTCGTCATGCGATTGACGATCGGCGACACGGGCTGCAGCCGCGCGGTCTCGTTCACGAGGTCGGTCAGTGCCTGCCGCGCCATCAGGAACGATGGCGTGGGCTGCGCGCAGCCCGCGACCTGCAGGCAGTCTTCGCGAATCGATGCCATCGCCGCAGCGTCTCCCAGGGCGTAGTGCAGCGCCCACGCCAGGGTCGTCGCCGTGGTGTCGTAACCGGCAACGGTCATCGACAGCAGCTGGTCACGAATCTGCACATGTGAGAGTCGACCTGCGGCGGCACCCGCGTCCGGCTCGATCAGCATCGACAGCGCGTCCGTGCGATTGCCACGGCCCACCCGCTGCCGGTGCGCGATCTCGACATCCAGAAGTTCGTAGATCGGAATGCGCGCCGGAAAGAACGCGAGCGAACTGCGAATCATGCTCGGCTCGCCCTCGAGCAGCGAGGTGCCCACGAGGTGATGGATGCGCCGTGCAAGCTCGGCCCGCTGGTGATGACGGTCGTGGCCGAGGAGCATCGTCAAGACAATATCGATCGCCAGCATCTGCATCTCATGCGCGAGTTCGATGCGCCCGCCGATCGGCCAGGCGTGCACGCGCGCAAGCGTGAGTTCGCGCACGCGCGGCATGCCTTCCGCTCGTGCGACGGCCATGATCCCCAGTAGTCGTCGCTGCAGGTCGGCGTGCGCCTGGCCGTCGAGTGCAAGCAGGAAATGCTCGCCAAGGGCGATGTGCACGCTGGTGGCGCGATTGCCAGCGCCGCCGAGGTACACCTCGGGCGTGTCGAGAACCTCGGTCACGAGCGCAGGGTCGGACACGACCACCATCGGTGGCAGGCCGACCATTCGCAGCGTGAACTCCGAACCGTAGACTGCGCGGCACTCATCGAAGAACGCGTAGGGCCGGTGCGTGAAGGCCGCGCTCTGGTCCGCCATCGATGTGCCCGGGCCCGGCGGAAGGTACTGTCGCGCATGCGCTGCATCAGGCATCAGCGCGCACCAGGACATCCCGGCAGGGTTGCGCAGCGTCCGCGGCACGAGAGCCCACCTGGGCGAAAATGAAGTTCCTTGTCGTATCGAGCACAGGCGTGCGCATAGCCTCGTTCACCTTGGCACGGGTGGCGAAGCAGGCTTACACGATCCACACGTCGAATGACACAGCGCGAGGCAATGCCGCGAGGTCCTGATCTGGACTCTTGTCTGCGCGCCCTGCGTGCGCAGCGGCCTGCAGATGGACCGATACACCCCGATCGGCACAGCGCCCTAGAACTGCGTGAGCGCAAAGCTCGCGCCAGGCGTGCCGACGATCTCGATGTCACAGTTTCCATGGTCAGTACTGCGCGTGTACTGCATCTCGGGCTGCAACTTCAGGAAGACGAACTTGCGTTCGCAGTAGAGTCGGAAGTCCGTGACCTCGCCCTGCCGTGGCGCGATCGTGAAATGCGCCTTGAGGAGGCGGGTTGCCCAGAAACCGCGCTCGCTGACCACACCCTCCGTCGTGAACGCCCGCCCGTCCGTTGCAAGCGCACGGACCTCTGCCGCTGCCTTGGCGACCATCGGATCCGCCTGCGCTTCAGCATCCAGCAGCTCGTACGCCGCGAGGGCGCTGCCGAAGTCCGACGCCCGCACGTTGGCTACGAACAACGCCCGCGCGGCAGACATGAAATCGGCGCGGGGCAGGTACCTCCCGTGCTTCTCGTTGGCGATGGCTGCGCGCAGCGCGAGTACGCGCGTGCGCTCATCGCCCCAGATCGTGGCGTAGTGGTAGCGTGCGAGGTGATGGTAGGCATCCTCGTACAGGTTCTGAACGTCGAGTGCCGCGAGCTCGGCATCCGCAACTGCTCGGTCCTTCACCTGCAGCGCAGCCATCAGGCGCCTGAAGGTGCGAACGAATGACAGCCGCGCCCCACGCTCCTCGTTGGCCATCACGAAGGTGACCTTGTAGCGGAAGGTCGAGTCCACCGCCCGGGTTCCCGATCGTGCCGGTTCGAGGCGATTGGCGCGCATCCACTCCATCGCGGCGGTCTCGAACTCGGGCTGGCCGGTCGAGTCGTGGACGGATACCTCGGACAGCGTCCCATCTGCAGCCACGACACAGTTCAGCGCCACCCAGCCCTCGCGCGCGCTGCGCCGGGCCGAGCCTGGATATCGCAGCGGCGCCCGCTCGAGCACGCGCGCCGAGGTGAACACCTCGAGGGGTACCTGCTGCGCATCGGCGTCGGGCGATGGTGGCTCCGGCACCAGACCCTCACTGGCCACTGGCAGTGCAAGCCACGCGGCGAGCACCAGCAGGCCAAGCGAAACGTGCGCGCGCGACAGCCCCATCCCTTGAACTCCAGGCAAGATGTCCAACCCTTCGCCTCTGCCTCATCGAAGCATGGTCACTTCACCGCATACAAGCCGGGGGCGGGAGCACTGGCGCGGCTGCCGGCGACTACCTCGCCTCTGCCAGGGGCGGCTTCGATCTGCATCCGCATCTCGATGCGCATATCGGCCGGCACCCGGCCATGACCTCAATGACGCGGCACGGCGGCACGACCGCGCGGTGACCGGAGAGTGGACATGCCCGGAGCAATGACACTGGAGACGGCGCAGGACCTGCGGCTCGGCAAACCGGGTGCGACAGAGAAGGCAATCTACCTCGGTCGCGGCGCCATGCCCGTCTCGTGCACCTACAAGGTCGCAGGCAATCTGTTCGGGGTAATCGCGTTTCGCTCGCCAGGCATCATCCTGAAGTGCGAGGAAACGCGAGCCACAGCGCTGCGCGACCACTACGAAGGCATCGGCCATCGCTCGCACCTGGGTGCGCGCTTCTGGAACAGCGCGCGCCTGGACGCCGATGTCGACGCTGGTCGGCAACGGCGTCGGCGCGGCGTATGGCGTATGGCGTCTCGGTGCTGGCCACGCTGGTGCAGCAGCTGTTCCCGGCCGACTTTCACGAACACGGCCGTGTGGGCGTGTACTTCGAGGCCGCCGCCGTGATCGTGTCGCTCACGCTGCTCG
>SXGU01312332.1_pt1 | contig 38324 bp, 27 predicted proteins | sample 3174531 | NCBI WGS metagenome assembly SXGU01 (sample SAMN11356863, study PRJNA531348) | freshwater metagenome | isolation source: freshwater sample F1-140 | place: China: Fuxian Lake, Yuxi | collected 2017-12-25 | reverse complement strand
TTGAGCTATCAATGGTTCGGCCTGACACCGCTGCTCTCCGGTGCCACCAGCACGGCATTGGTTGCGGGCGGCTTCGTGTTCGATGCGCAGGTCGTCAGCGGCGGCTCTGGTTATGTCCAAGCTCCCGCCGTGCGCTTCGTCGGCGGAGGCGGCAGCGGCGCGACTGCGAGCGCCACGGTGAACAACGGAGCCGTCGTCGCCATCACGGTCGTAAATCCCGGCTCCGGTTACAGCAGTCCGCCCAGCCTCCAGATTGACCCGCCGAATGGCTTCCTCGCCGGCCAGACGAATTCTGTCCTCACCCTCAATAGTGTGAGCACGAACGACGCGGGCACCTACTTCGTCGTCATCACGAACCTCTACGGCAGCGTCACCAGCAGCGCGGCGACGTTGACCGTCAACGTGCCCGTCACGCTCACCCAGCAACCGCAGAGCGTCGTCACGGCGCTTGGCAGCAACGCCACGTTCTCGGTGAGCGCCAGCGGCACCGTGCCGCTGAGTTACCAGTGGTATTGGCAGCCGGGCATTTTCCGCACGGCCCTCGCCGTGCCCGACGTGCGCAACGGCTTCGTGGTCGGAGCCGCCGTCCTGTATAGTGGCGGGTTCTATTCGTCCGTCCCTGCGGTGCAAATCCTCGCCGGAAGCGGCAGCGGTGCGACCGCGACGGCCACCGTCAACAACGGCGTGGTGACGGCGGTGAACATCGGCTCGCCCGGCTCCGGCTACCCGAGCAACGCAGTCATCCTGATTGACCCGCCTGTGGCGGGAACGACGCAACTCCTGACCGGCCAGACGGCCACGAACCTGAGCTTGTCGAGCTTGGGTGCGCTCGCGTCGGGCAACTACTTCGTCGTCGTGACCAACGCGGGTGGCAGCGTGACCAGCAGCCCCGCCGTGCTGCGCGTGCTCGTGCCGCAGCGGTTCGTGCAACCGCCGCAACGCCTTGGCGATGGCACGTTCCGCCTGCTCTTCGGTGCCCATGATGGCGGCTTCCTCCTCACCAACGACCTTGCCAGCCTCGAAGTGTATGGCAGCACGAATCTCGCGGACACGAACGCCTGGGTGCGCCTCACCAACGGCATCACCGTCCAGAACGGACAGGTGCAAGTGGACGACGCCGACAGTCCCGGCCTGCTGCGCCGGTTCTATCGCGTGCTGACGAGGTAAATCAGAAAGTTTGACCACTCCGCGCACCCACATGACTGACCCCATCACGATCTCGAAAATCAAAACGGTCCTTGATTTGTTCTCCAAGCTTGTTGACTCCATGAAAGAACGGAGCGACGTCTCCAGCGCGAAAGAGATTCTCAGTCTGGTTGTCGAGGTTCAGCAGGACCAGTGGGAATTACAGCAACAGCTTCAGAGCAAGGAACGTGAAGTGGGAGAATTGAAGCAGCGGCTCGCGGCCCTTGAAGCTGCTGCTGGCTCGGAGCCAGCGGCTGAACCGAAGGTCGCACTGAAAATGGACGAGTTGGCAGTCCGCATCCTCAAGCTACTCTCCCAAGGCCGCAAACGGTCACAAGCCCCCCATGAGCTTGCGAAGGCTCTGTCGATAGCCGAAGTGCGGGCGCGCCATTACGCGGACACGCTACTCAGAGCAGGTTATCTCGACGTCCAGCGGTGGACGAACGGTGCAGTTGAATATGACCTGTCGGAAGCGGGGAGAGAGTTCGTGGTCGCTCACAACCTTGACAGTTAGGCACTGCAGTCGGCTCTTGGCTGTGACGAACGTGCAACTTGTGTTCGAGGACGGGCAGAGCGTCAGCCTGCCACAGCGGTTCTACCGGGTGATTGAGCGTTGAAGGCCGCGCAGCAGCGCGGCCCTACCACCCCGTAGGTGACGACGTGAGGAGTCTCTGACTTGTTTCCGCGTTCCGGGTTTCGCGCACCGCGTTGATTGGAGACTCGTCACCTCGTCACCTACCTGCTTCTCGAAGCCCTTCTTCCCCGCCGCGTCGCTGCTTGCTTAAGCCCTGTGAGGCCGCTAGTTTCGCACCATGAAATTCACCGCTGTTTATGAGCCGGCAGCCGAGGGCGGTTACGTGGCCTGGCTGGAGGAAATGCCCGGCGTGCAGACCCAGGGCGAGACCCTCGCGGAAGCCAAGGAGAACTTGCTGGACGCCTTCCAGTTGTCGCTGGATTACCTCCGCGAGAAGGCGCGCAAGGTGGAGTCGCCCCAAAGCGTCCGCGAAACCTTTGAACTGGCTGCGCTGTGAAGCTGGCGGACTTGGAGCGGCATCTGCGCCGGAATGGCTGCCAGTTAAAGCGTGAGGGCGGACGGCATTCCATCTGGGAAAACCCGGCCCGCGACACTTGGAGTGCCGTTCCGCGTCACCGCGAAGTCAAAGACCATTTGGTGCGCGGCATCTGCCGCCAGTTGGAGATTCCCCCGCCGTGACGCAGCGCCGCCTCACTCATTCGTAAAGGAACTCCTGCCTCCGCAGCAGATACGTCACCACCGCGCGCCAGGCGCGGACGGTGTAGTTCGGGTCCGGCACCGGCTGCACGAGGTTTTGGCGGCACGAGTAAATCTCCTGCTTCTCGGAGCTTTTCTTCCCCGCCGCGCGCTCACCTTGCCGGCTTCAGTTGCGGCCTTGCGGTTGGCTTGAGCAGGGTGGTAGGTTGTCCGCATGAAAACCATCGCACTGGAGTTGGAAGATTCGGTGGCCAGCCAGTTCGCGCAGGCCTGCCGGTCGGAGGGACACGGGGAGGGCGAGGTCGCCACCGGGCTTTTCCGCCGCTACCTCGACGTCGAGCGATTGCGCCGCAGTCTCGCCGAGAAGCGATTGGGGAAACTTTACGAGGCCCTCGCCACGGAGGATGTCACGCTCGCGGAGTCCGGCATGGCTGATTACCAGCGCGGTCTCGCCCAAGCCGACCAGCCATGAAGCGCGGCGAGGTCTGGATGGCGAGCCTGGACCCGGTGCGCGGCTCGGAGCAGGCGGGGACCCGCCCGGTCATCGTGCTGCAAGCCGACTCGCTCAATTCCTTCCTGCGCACTGCGCTGGTGATTCCCTGCACGTCAAACCTCCGCTGGGCGGAGTTACCGCACTGCGTCCGGCTGGCCGTCGGAGAAGGCGGTCTCACGAATGAATCCGCCGTCCTGACGCATCAACTGCGGGTGATTGACGCCACCCGGCTGGTCCGCCGGATGGGCGTGCTGTCCCGTGGGGCGCTGCGCCAAATCGAAACGGCGCTGCTGGTGACGCTGGACATCTCGGTGAGCGAGGAGGAGTAGATGGCTGACCGAATCTTTAAGCGCTCCCAATCCGCCGTTCTCGGCAAGCCGGACTTCGAGGTTTCGACGCTGGAGGAACTGGAAGCCAAGTTGCTCGTAGGCATGGAGCAGCTTGAACGAGGCGAGGGGATTCCCGGCGAGGAGTGTTTCCGGCGGGCGAAGGAACAAGTTGGTAAGGCGCGAGGCAAATGAATCTCGTTCAACTCAGCTAGGCAAAAGTAGTGTTTCATCCGTGTTCCATCTGTGGCTAAAGCACCTCCCATCCTCTTCGGCATCGAGACCGAATACGGCATCGCGCGGGATGGCGTGGAGGACTTGGACGTGGTGGCGGAGTCCATCGCGCTGGTGCGCAGTGCGATGGAGCCGGGCGTGCGGATGCGCTGGGATTACGAGGCCGAGAACCCGCACCACGACGACCGTGGCTGGGACGTGCCGGAGCTACGGCAGGACTTCGACGAGGCGGATTACTTCGAGCAGGACACGCATCGCGAGCTGACCTTCGCCGAAATCAAGAGCGACCTCGCGCTCGGCAACGGCGCGCGCTTCTACAACGACCACGCCCACCCCGAATACTGCACGCCCGAGTGCTCCACGCTCGCCGAGCTGGTCGCCCACGACCGCGCGGGCCAGCGCGTGGTGATGGCCTGCGCCCAGCGGCTCTCTCAGGCGCGCGGCGCGACGGTGCGGCTCTACAAGAACAACACCGACTTCCGCGGCCACAGCTACGGCTGCCACGAGAATTACCTCCTGCCCCGCGCGCTGCCGTGGGAGCGGCTGGCGGCGGGCGCGCAGGCGTTTCTCGTCACGCGGCAGATCTTCGCCGGCGCGGGCAAGTTCGCCATCGAGGCGGAGGACAAGTTCGTCTCGCCGCACTTCCAAATCGCCCAGCGCAGCGACTTCTTCAGCGAGTTGCAGAGCGTGGACACGATGCAGAAGCGCCCGCTCATCAACACCCGCGACGAGCCGCACGCCGACCCGCGCCAGTGGCGGCGCTTCCACGTCATCATCGGCGACGCGAACCTCTCGCCCTTCGCCACGCGGCTCAAGGTGGGCACCACCGCGCTCGCGCTCGAAGCCATCCTCCGCGACCCGAAGCGCAACTTCCCCCAGCTCGCCGACCCGCTCGCCGCGCTCCCCGCCATCTCCCGCGACCCGCGCTATCGCTGGGAGGTGAAGCTAGCGAACCGCCGGCCTTCCACCGCGCTCGCCGTGCAACGCGACTATCTCGCCGCAGTGAAGGAACTCTGTGACTTGCCCACGCCGGAGCACGCCGCGCTCGTTGCCGACTGGGAGACAGTGCTGAACGACCTCGAAGCGGACCCGATGCGCTGTCGCGACCGGCTGGACTGGGTCGCCAAGCTCGCGCTCATCCGCGAGTTTCAGGCTGCGCAGAACATCGCGGACGACGACCCTTGGCTGCAAAGCCTTGACCTCGAATACCACCGGCTCGACTTCGACGCGGGGCTTTACTTCGGCTTGGAGCAGTCCGGCGAGATGCGTGGCGTGCCGCCAGAGCCTGCCGTCCAGCAGGCGATGTTCGAGCCGCCGGAGACGACCCGCGCGCTCATCCGTGGCAAGCTCATCCAGAAGTTCTCCGCCGCCGTGCTCTCCGCGCAGTGGGACCACGTCACGCTCGCGTGCGACGACGGCGAGCTGAAAGTGTCGCTGCTTGAGATGTTCGCGCCGGAGCGCATCGCTTTCACCGCTCAAGCCATCGCGGCGTCCAGCTCACCGGCGGAATTGCGCGAGCGGCTCTTTCGTGCCACTGTCCGCCGGTAACACTATGCCCGACCAAGCTCAGAAAACCCGCCCGGTGACACCCAGCCCCAGCGGCGGCGGAGACGACGGCCCCAGCGCGCCCAAGGTGGACAAGCCCAACGTCGAGGAGCTCCTCAAGCGCATGAAGAAGGTGGATCCTGACCAGGCCAAGCGATATCGCCAGCGCACCGGGCAATGAGTTCATCACCGCAAATCTCCGGCGACTTTGTCTCTCTGCTCGCGTCGCACAACCTTGCGCCGTTGCGGGTGGACGCCACGCACGCTGCACCGGTCGAGACACAAGCCACCACCGTCTTCGCCTTCCACTTCGCGGACGGCGTGCTGATGGCAGGCGACCGGCGCGCGACGGCGGGCAACGTCATCGTCACCGACCGCGTGGACAAGGTCATCGAACTGGACGCGCACTCGCTGCTGGCCATCGCGGGCGTTCCGGCAACGGCATTCGAGATGGCGCGGGTGCTGCAAACTTCCTTCGAGTATTACCGCCGCAGCCAGCTCCAGTCGTTGAGCCTTCCGGCGAAGGTCCGCGCGCTCGCCCGCCTGCTCCGCGAGAATCTCCCGATGACCATGCAAGGCGTCGGCGTGGTGGTGCCGCTCTTCGCGGGCGTGGACACCGCGACGCAGCCGCCCAAGCCGCAGATTTACTTCTACGACCCGCTCGGCGCTCAGTTCCAAGCAGTCGGCTACGCCACGAGTGGCTCCGGCTCGCAGACCATTCGCAGCGTGCTGAGTTATCAGGAGCGCTACGGCCGGCCGCGCCCGTCGGAGATGACCTTGCCCCAAGCCGTGCAGTTCGCGCTGCGCCTGCTGATGACGGCGTCTGAGTTCGACTCCGCCACCGGTGGCGTGCGGCCGGACACGCTGGCGTTCGCGACGCTCAAGGTGTTGCGCACGTCTGGCGTCGAGACGATCTCCGATTCCCAGCAGGCGGAGTGGCTCAAGGGATAGCTTCAAATCGTTCATCGGCATTCCCTGGTTCCGAAAAAAATGCGTGCGGAACTGTGTCCGTTTTGTGACAACTGCCGCGCATGTTCTCTCTCGCTCGACTCTTTGGTAAGGAAGATCGTTTTTTCGCCCTGCTCGAAGCCAGCGCCGAGGAGGCGCGGCACAGCGTCCAAGCGATGGTCAAGCTCAGCAAGGCCGCCGGCGAGCCGGGCAGCCTAGAGGAGTTCGCGGAATCCCGCCGCGCGGACAAGAAGATCACCCAGGAAATCAGCGAGGCACTCACCACCACCTTCGTCACCTCGATCGAGCGCGAGGACATCGAGGCGCTCTCCAACGCGCTCTACAAGATTCCCAAGACGGTCGAGAAGTTCGGCGAGCGCCTCAACATCGCCCCCGAGCAGGTGCAGGGCGTGGATTTCTCCCGGCAGACGGCGCTGATCGAGTTAGCCGTCGAGACGCTGGTGACGATGGTGCGCGGGCTGCGGCGGCCGGACTTGGAGCAGGTAAAGTCCCTCAACTCTCGACTGCAACAACTCGAGGGCGATGCCGACAAGGCCGTGCTCGAACTGATGCGCGACGTGTATTGTGGCAAGCATCCGCTACAGCGCGCGCTTCTGCTCAAGGACCTGTTCGAGCTGCTCGAGAAGGTCATTGATCGGTGCCGCGACGCCGGCAATGTCGTGACCCACATCGTCCTCAAAAATTCCTGACGCACGCGCATGACCCTCGTCCTGACCGTCGTGCTGGTGGCGTTGATCTTCGAATACATCAACGGCTTTCACGACACGGCCAACTCCATCGCCACCGTGGTGTCCACCAAGGTGCTCTCGCCCCGGCAAGCCATCGCGCTGGCGACATTCACGAACCTCATCGGCGCGATGATGGGCGTGGCGGTGGCGAAGACGATCACGAGCGGACTGGTGGATGCCAACGTGGTGAGCACGCACACGATCATCTGCGCTCTACTGGGCGGAATCGTCTGGAACCTGCTGACGTGGTGGTTCGGGCTGCCCTCAAGTTCCACCCACGCGATGGTGGGCGGCCTCGTGGGCGCAGCCGTTGCATCGGCGCACGGCAGCATGACCGCCATCATCTGGTTTAAGGAGAAGGCAGGCATGCCGGCGTGGCGCGCGGACGGATTGCTGCCCAAGGTGATCCTGCCGATGGTGACATCGCCCGTCATCGGCCTGCTGGTCGGCTTCCTCATGATGAGCCTGCTCTACTTGGTGGTCTTCAGTTGGCGCCCACGCACGGTGAACCGGCTTTTCGGCAAGGTGCAGATTTTCAGCGCAGCCTACATGGGCTGGAGCCATGGTCAGAACGACGCGCAAAAGACCATGGGCATCATCGCGCTGGCCTTGCTCGCGGCCACGCAGGCGGGCGATCTGGCGACGGCACCGGCTTGGCTGGAGTTTCTCAGGATCGAAACGCTCGGACCGAACAAGGACCAAATCCCCTTGTGGATCAAAGTCACGTGCGCGCTGACGATGGCGGCCGGCACGGCAGCAGGCGGTTGGCGCATCATCAAGACGCTCGGCCATAAGATGGTGAGGTTGCAGACCATCCACGGGTTCGCCGCCGAGACCACTGCGGCCACGGTGCTCACTGTTGCTGGCACTCTCGGAATGCCCGTCTCCACCACCCACGCCATCACGACGAGCATCATGGGAGTCGGAGCGGCCAAGCGCCTCAACGCGATCAAGTGGAGCGTGGTCGAACGCATCCTCTGGGCCTGGGTGCTCACGCTGCCCGCCACGGCGGGAGTGGCTTACCTCCTCATGCGGCTGTGCCAGACGGCGGGCTGGGTGAAGTGAGAGGAAGGAGCTTTCAGCAATCAGTAGTCAGCTCCCGAGCCATACCGCCGCCGCGCACGCTGCCGCGTGCATCGCCCAAATCACTGCCACGGCCTGCGCCTTCCCCAAACCCTGTCGCACGAACCGGTGCGAGAGATGGTTCGTGTCGCCCACCCACACTGGCTTCCCCGCGCGCCAGCGGATCCACATCACGCACACCATGTCGCCCAGTGGCACGGCCAGCACAAGCAGCGGTGCGAGCACCGCGAGTGAGCGCGGGTTTTGCGCCGTGTAGAAGTGCGGAAGGATGGCCAGCACCGCTAGCAGGAAGCCGCTCAGATGGCTGCCGGAGTCACCGAGGAACGCGCTGGCTTTCGGGTAGTTGAACGGAAGGAAGCCTGCCAGCGCGCCCGCCGCCAGCAGCGCGAGAGAGGCGACGAGGTATTGCCCCTGCAACGCCGCCATCGTTCCGAACGCCGCCGCGCCGATGGCTCCAAGACCGGCGCAGAGACCGTTCATGTTGTCCATGATGTTGACCGCGCTGACGACGGTGAGAATCCACAGCACGGTCACGCCGCAGCTCAACACGGGTGACAGCGGGCTTTCGGGAAACAACTTGATGCGCACGCCTGCCAGTGCGACGAGCAGCGCAATGCCGAGTTGCCCGGCGAACTTCGGTCCGGCTCGCAGCTCGTGTTTGTCATCCAGCCAGCCGAGCAGGACCATGCCCAGCGCGCCCACGAGGATGGCGGCGAGTTGGAGCGCGCGCTTCTCGAAGCCATAGCTGATTTTCTCCACCGCGCCCCCCGGGAGCAGACCGAGTTGCAGCGCCACTGCCCCGGCTACCAGGGGCACGATCAAGCCCGTCAGCACTGCCAGCCCGCCCGCGAGCGGGATGGGCGTCTCGTGGATCTTGCGGTGGCCGGGATCGTCCACCAACCCAGTGCGCACGCACCATGCTCTCCAGAGCGGCAGCGACGCGAACGTCGCGAGCGCGCCGCCGAGGAAGGCGAGCAGGTAAGCGCTAGTGGGGAAAGTCATGCGAATGCGGAATGGATGGGGGCACGTGTGGCAGGGCGCGCTGAGGACAGACGCGCCCTAGCAAGCCTAAATCACGAGCGACTATGGAAACACCAAAGCGAAGCGGAGTCCGTTGATGAATCCCCTCTCCCCCGATGGGGGAGAGGGTTAGGGTGAGGGGGCGGGCGGAGGCGGGAGACGATGGCGCGAATTCACGGCGGTCTGGCCAGTTGGGACTGGGTTCAAACGCGCTTCGGCCTGCTTTGCGCTTTACCCCCTCACCCCAGCCCTCTCCACCGATGGGGGAGAGGGAGAAGTGGCAATGGGCGCGGGGACGCGACGGGTTCATCGTTTCACCTCCGCGTGCAGCCGCAGATACAGCGCGTGCAGTTCATCCACCATGCGATGGGTGGGGAACCGTTCCTTCACCAACTCGCGGCCATTGTTTCCCATCCGCTCTCTGAGGTCGGGTTTGGTGATGAGTTTGAGCAGTTGCTGCGCGACCGTTCCGAGGTCCCCCGGTTTCACGAGGAAACCGGTTTCGTTGTCCAGACACACTTCCCGCGCGCCGTCGCAGTCGTAGGCGACGATGGGCTTGCCCGCTGCGAGCGCTTGCGGCAGCACTCGGGCCAACCCTTCGCGGCGAGACAGGTGAGCCACGGCGTCCATGATGCCGATGTGGCTGGCTACTTCGTCCGGACGGACCAACCCCGCGAAAATGACTCGATCCCGCAGATGCTTGGCCACCTGACCTTCGCGAACAAATTTCTCCAAGGCTGGCCGGAGACTGCCATCGCCTACCAGTAGGACCTTCATCTGCGGAAATGGACCGGCCAGACTCATCGCGGCCATGAGCAAGTCGTCCTGCCCCTTGTGCTCAAACAGCCGCGCCACCTTCCCGATGACGAAGTCGTCCGGGCCGATGCCGAACTTCGCACGCAGGGCCAAGTCATTCTTCGTGTTCAGGAACGGCTCCAAGTCGAACCCGCTGAAGATGCGGGTGTATTGCTCCGGCCGGCCGATTCCGGCGGCGAGGTATTGCTCGGTCATCGCGGTAGCGACGGAGACAAAGTGCGTGGTCACGCGCCCGGCGCGGCGCTCAGCAGCGCGGAAGGCGAAGTTCGCCAGCGGGCCTTGGAACGGGCCGAAGCTCGGGCCGTGGATGGTGTGGACGACGATGGGAACGCCCGCCGCGTGCGCAGCGAGACGGCCGAGCACGCCCGCCTTGCCGCTGTGGGTGTGGACGATGTCGGGTCGTTGCTCGCGGCAGAGGCGCGTGAGTTTGCGCAGGGCGAGCCAGTCGTGCCACGGGGAGACGGGGCGGACGAGTTCGGGGACGATGGTGAGCAGGCCGGGGATTTGCGTTACGCGCGGTATGAGACTGCCCTCCGGTCCGGTGGTCGGGCCGGAGATGAGGCTAACTTCCACGCCAGGCTTCTCGCGCAGGCCGAGCACGCTGGCGATTGTGTTCTCCTGCGCCCCGCCGACAATCAACCGCGTGATGACGTGGGCAACGCGCATGATCCGCGTCATTTGTTGCCGCCGAGTTCCTTCAGCCGCTGCTGGGCGATCTTGGTTTCCGGCGCGTTGGCGGGGGAGAGCGTGAGGCCGGCTTCGTAATGCTTCTTGGCATCGCCGGTCTGCTTGCGCTGCCACGCGATTTCGCCGAGGCCGAAATGGCCGTTGTGCGTGGCAGGAGCGAGCTCGATGAGCTTTTTGTAATCCTTCGCCGCGTCGTCGAAGCGGTTCAGGCTCATCAAAGCCATCGCGCGATTCAGGTGTGCGCCGGGATGGTTGGGCTGAAGCTCGATGAGCTTGTTCAGGGGCACGAGCGCGGCCTCGAACTGTTTTATCTGGATGAGAATGCCGCCCTGGTTCACGAGCGCGCGCGGGCTGGTCGGCGCGACCTTCAGTTGCGACTCGGTCACGGTGAGCGCGTTGGTGAAGCGGCCGGACAGGAGATAAGTCTCGGTGAGCGAGTCAAGCAGCGGAAGGTCGGCGGGGAATTTCTTGAGCGCAGCCACGAATGCCTGCTCGGCTTCGTTGGTTCTTCCCTTCTGCGAGAGGTAGAGCGCATCGAGGCGGAGGATGGCGGACTCGCTCGTCGCGAGACCGGCGCGCAACTCGGGCTTGGCGCGCGCGGCGTCGAGCGCGGCCTTGGCGCGGTCGGGAGCGCCGAGGGCGATGAAGGTGTCGGCCAGCGCGAGGTGCGCGATGTGATTCGTGGGCGCGAGTTCGGTGACGCGGGTGAACTGGATGATGGCCTGACGCGGCAAGCCGGACTGCCGGAACAGCTGGCCGAGGGCGAAGCAGAAGTTCGGCTCATCGGGCGGTCCGTGCTTGGCGAGCACGGTGGCCCAGCTCTGGCCGGGGCCGAGAAGTTCCTGGGCGATTTTGGCGGGGTCGCTGGCGGAGGGCTTGCCGGTGCGGAGGGATTCGTTGAAGTCGCGGTTGAGGACGGCGACGAGGTTGGAGGGATTTGAGCGGATGGCGTGCGAGTAAGTGGCATTGGCGTTGGTCATGGAACCGGCTCGTTGTAAACCTGCGCCAAGCGAGTTCACGGTCGCCGAATGCAACGTGCGCAATGTCTGAATGTCGGGCGCGGAATCCAAGAATGCCAAGGTGCTGGGCCAGAGCATTGGGTCACAGATGGCGATAAAGAGGGCATTGAAGCCAGGTTTGGCCATCGCGTGGGGTGGAACAATCTGGTTTGTGTTGTAGAGCCGCAGTTCGCTGGTCCAACCACTCGACTCCGGCCAGAGATTCTCCAAATACATCGCCGGGACGGGCGGGTGGAGCAGGAAGACGTGATTCGAGCGCGTCTGCGTGCCGAGGAAGCTGGCGATGGCAATGGGCGGGATGACTTGCGTGTCGGGCGTCGCGCCGGGGTCAGGCCAGCGGCCAGCGTGACGGCGGGCGAGTTGGCGGTGGTAGCGGGTGAGCTGGAGCATCCGCGCGTCGAGCAGAAGGTGAGGTGAGGACTGGCCGTGGAGGTGCGCGGCGACGAGGAGCAGATGCGTGGGCTGTTCGCTCAGGGCGAGCGCGCCTTGGCCGGGCAGGCCCTTCGCGAGTTGCGCCGCGAACTCGCGCACGGCGGAACCATTCTGCGCGCGCATCGAAGGGAGATTCTTCATCACCAGCCAACCGGGCAGCGCGATGACGCCGAGCCAGAGGATGCCGACGCACGCGAAGTTGAGCGTCTTGCCCAGCGGGCCGGGCTTTTGCCACTCCTTCTCCTCCTGCGTGCCGCAGAGGAGCAGGAAGTAGCCCGCGCAGTAGCCGATGACCAGAGCGCCGAGGTAGTAGAACAGCAGCATCGCCCGACCTTCGCCGAGCGCGCGCGGGCTGAACGCCTGGTCGAGTGTCATGAACACGCACCCGGCCAGGAAGAGCGCGTGAATGAGGCGGAAGAGGAGGTTCGACAGGAAGCTGCCGGCGGCGCTCACGTCGCCGAAGCCGGAGGACCACCGGATGCCGATGAGCGCGAGCGGCAGCAACGTGGCGAAGGAGAGCAGGAGCACTCGGCCCTTGGGGTTGAACAGCAGGTTGTTCTTCTGCGCGCCCAGCTCGGCGTTGAGCCAGTCGCCGAAACCGAAGCCCAGTTCCGGCGAGGCGGTGAGCGGATTGTAGAGAAACAGCAGCAGGCCCGCGCCGCCCCACGCGGCGAGGCGTCCGAGGAAGCGGAGGTTGAAGAACTCGCGGCCCTTCACCCACACGAGTGCGCCGAGCAGGAATGGCGCGAAGCCGACCATCGCCCAGTTGTTCGCGAAGCCGAGGGCGCACGCGAAGGCGAAGCGGGCGAGCCACTTGTCATCCTGCGCGAGGCGGAACTCCAACAGGCACCAAATCGCGACAGCGAAGAGCAGGAGGTCGAGCGCCTCGCCGGTCGCGGCGGTGGCGTGCTCCCAGAAGCTGAGTTGCAGGCCGCCAGCGAGCACGGCGAGGAGCGGCGGCAGCCAGCTCGCGAAGATATTGAGCAGGCCGGTTTCGTCACGCTGGCGCGCGCGCTGGTCACGGGTGCGGTCCTGCGGAAGGAGCGCGACGCTGCGGGCGAGGAGCGCGAGCGTGAGCGCGGAGCAGAGGGCGGCGAAGGCGTTGAGTGCGAAGAGCTGCGTGCCGGCGGGCAGCGCCTTCACCGGCAGCGTGAGCAAGTGGTAGAGCGGACGGCCGATCTTAGGATTCCACCAGTCCCAGCCGACGACTTGCGCGGTCAGGCCGAGCGCCGGGAGCGTGACCCACGATGCGAGCGTGGCGAGGTAGAGCACGAGCGCGCCCGCCGCCACGATCCACGGGAGGACGGACCGGGTGAAGTTGCGCGGTGCGGAAGACGGGTTTTCCATAGTGCTGAACTGCCGCAGAGGATACGGAGGACGCAGGCGAGCGACAAGAAACTTGCGGGGCGGCACGCGGTTCCGGCACAGTCCGCATCCCTGTCGCCGCACGTTGCGGGGCAGAGTTTTCATGCAGAGCACGCACAACTGGCACATCCAAGCCACCCGGCCGATCATCACGCCGCGCCAACTGGCCGACTCGCTTCCGCTCACACCGGAGGTCGCCGCGACGGTCATCGCCGGACGGCGCGCGGTGCAAAACATCCTCGACCGGAAGGATCATCGCCTGCTGGTCGTCGTCGGGCCTTGCTCGATCCACGATCCGGTGGCGGCGGTGGATTACGCGCGGCATCTGCTGCCGTTGCGGCAGGAGTTCGCCGACCGGATGGAGATCGTCATGCGGGTTTATTTCGAGAAGCCCCGCACGATCCTTGGCTGGAAGGGCTTGATCAACGATCCGCAGCTCGACGGCTCGTGCGACATCGAGACGGGCTTGAAGATCGGGCGCAAGCTGCTGCTGGACATCGTCGGCCTCGGGATGCCGTCGGGGACGGAGTTCCTTGATCCGGTCGTCCCGCAATACTTGGCCGACCTCGTGAGCTGGGCGGCGGTGGGCGCGCGCACGACGGAGTCGCAGACGCATCGCGAGATGGCGAGCGGGTTGTCCATGCCCGTCGGTTTCAAGAACGGCACGGACGGCACTCTCGAAACCGCCGTCAACGCCATGAAGGCCGCGCGGCACGAGCACAGTTTTCTGGGCATTGATCCCGACGGGCGCACGTGCATCGTCCAGACCACGGGCAACAAAGGCGGGCACATCGTCCTGCGCGGCGGCAAGCACGCGACGAACTACGACGAGCGCAGCATCGCCGACGCGGTGAAGCAGCTCCATGAGGCCGGCATGCCCGGCGAACTTATCGTGGATTGCAGCCACGCGAACTCGGGCAAGAAGCACACGCGCCAGCAGACGGTGTGGCAGCATCTCATCGAGCAACGGGTCGCCGGAAGCAAGGCGGTGATCGGCGTGATGCTGGAGAGCAACTTGGAAGAAGGCAGCCAGCCCCTCGGCACGGACTTGAAGGCGTTGCGCTACGGCGTCTCCATCACGGACGCGTGCCTCGGGTGGAAGGACACGGAGGCGTTGCTGCGCAAGGGGCACGCGCTGCTGGCGGACGGACGGTAGCGCAGACTTGCAGTCTGCTGTTTCCGCCGGCTTGCAGCCGGCACCCCGTCCAGCAATCGGAGCGGTTCAAAAGAATTCGTTGCGTCTGCGGGTTGAAAACCCGCGAAACAGCAGGCTGCAAGCCTGCGCTACCGTCCAAGGCCTGCCGGGCAACTTCAGTGTTTCGATTCACCGCTGCTGCTTCTCGGCGATGCGGTCCATCGCCAGTTGCAGGAAGATCGAGGTCATGGTGTGGTCCACGCCGCCCATCACAGCAGACCGCTGCAAATAGCCGCGTGCAGTTTCCCAATCCTCCAACTGGCAGTAATGCCAGCCGACATGCGTGAGCGTGAAGGCTCCGTTCGGGTCCAACTCGAGTGCGCGGAGAAAGTAGCGCGTCGCCAGCCGCCGCTCGCCCAGCAAGTCCAGACACATTCCGTAGCGCAGCCGCGCGTAGCCATCGTAGGGATTCAACTGCCACGCGCGCTCGAACCACGCCATCGCCTCCTCCGCAGTCTCCTGAAAGCCCGGCTGCCGCTCCCATGCCTCCGTGCGCAGCACCTCGCCCAAGGAGAAACACGTCTGAGGATTCATCGGCTCCAGCGCGTGCGCCTGCCGCAGCAGCGCGAGCTGTGATGCGCGGGTCCCGCGCACGTCATCCGATTGCATGAGCAGGTCGCGCTCGATGCCGCGCAACGTCGCCTGCTGGCCGAGCCAGACCGCTGCGACCAGTGCCAGCACCGTGACCGCGCCGCACCCCGCGAAGCCGAGCGGCACGCGATGGTCCGCCGTCGCAAACCGCCAGTGCGCGGTGAGCAACGACATGAGCGCGACCGCCGCGAGCGCGTTGGCGGGGATGTGGAAGTTGAAGTCGGTCAGGCCGTGCAGCAGCAGCGCGACCAGACCCGTCGTCGCGCCCAGCACGAAGGCCATGCGGTTGCTTTGGCGCGAACGCAGGTCGTCGCCTTCGCGCTGCACATGTCGCCAGACGCGGCACACGCCCCAGAACAGCAGCACCAGCGCGATCGCCACCAGCGCCGCTCCCACCACGCCCCAGTCGGCCAGCGTGTTTAGATAGTCGTTGTGCGCGCGCTCTGGACGAGCCTGCAGTTGCGGGCCGCGATGAATGCGGAAGAGATGATCGAAGTGCGCAGGCCCCGCGCCCCACCAGAAATTCGCCTGCCATATTTTGACCGCCGCCGGCCAGATGTGCACGCGTGCGTCCGCCGCGTTGTCCATGTCCACCAGCTTTTGCACGCGGTCGGAAGAATCCCTCGCCTGCACGACGAACCACACCGCAGATCCCGCCAGCAGCAGCATCAACAGCAGCGCCGGGATGCGCTGCCCCCGTTGGCGCAACAACACTGCAAAAAATCCCAGAAGCGCAAACGACGTCGCCGCCCATGCCCCGCGCGACTCGGTGGCCGCGAGCCCTGCCACGATGACCAGCACCGCGTAGCCGACGAGGATGCGCGCCAAGTGGCCCAACCGGCCCGCCAGCAGATACGCCAGCCCCAGCGGCAACGCGAGTTCGAGCCAGCCGGCAAGATGATTGGGGCAGATGTAGGTGGCCGAACCGCGCCCGGCGTAGCCCTCCCAACGCACGTAGTTCCAGACCAGCGACGACTTGGTGAGCACCTGGTAAACCCCATACATCGCCGTGAACGCCGCCACCGCGAGCATCGTGCCCACGACCCAGTTCGCCGAGGCATGACGGTTCAGGTTGTTCAGCACCACGAAGAACACCACCGCGTAAAGCGCCACGCGCAGCAGCTCGCCGCGCGCCGTGTATTCCACGGTGGCGGTGTGATATCGCAGCACCGCGTAGAGGAGAAACGCCGCAACCGCCCACGCCATCGGCGGCCAGAGCAACGCTGGCTCACGCCCAACCCACAGCCTCACGAGCCATAGCAGTAGCGCCGGCACCCCCAGCCCGGCCATCACCGCGAAAAACTCCGCGTGCGTGCCACCCAGCGCCAGCGGACCGAAGCCGAGCAGCACGACCATGAGGACATGAATCCCCCGTTCGCAAAAGACATCTGCTCGCTCCCGCCACATCGGCGCGAAGCTAGGCAACGCGGTGCACGGGGTCACGCCCTTTCGCGGCCGACGAAGGAATGGAGCCTCTGACCAACCTCACTTCTTCACCAGCCACACATTCCGGTAATACACCGGATTGCCGTGGCCTTGGAGCTGGATGGCACCGCCGGTCGGGTCTTCCTTCTTGCCGCCGCCGGTGGGGCCGGTGATTTCCACGTTGTCGTGGATGAGCACGTTGTTGTGCTTCACCGTGATGACGGCGTTCTTGGTCTTCTTGCCTTCGGCGTCGAATTTCGCAGCGGTGAAATCAATGTCGTATGTCTGCCACACGAGCGGCGGGAAGCACATGTTCACGCTCGGCTCGGTCTTCGAGTAGATGCCGCCGCACTCGTTGTTCTTGCCCGCGAGGCCGAAGCTGTCGAGCACCTGCACTTCGTAGCGGTCCTGCATGTAAACGCCGCTGTTCGCACGGTCCTGGCCGCGACCGAGCGGCTTGAAGGGCAGGATGAACTCGACGTGCAGCGTGTAGTTCTGGAAGTCGTTTTGCTTCGTCTTGCTGCCGGAGGCAAGGAGCTTGCGGCCCAGTTCATCGAAATGTCCGCCCGCGAACGCATCGCAGTTCGAGCCGTCGAAGAGCACCACCGCGCCGGCCGGGGCCTTCGCGCCGAGCGTTGGACTAGCGCGCTGCACTTTCTTCAGGCTGAACTTCCCGCGCCCGCCTTCGCCGGTGAGAGCGTCCTTCGTGAGCGACGCCTTCCACGCTTCCTTCTCGAACGCGACCTTATCCCCGTCGCGCTTCGCCTCAATCTCCAGCTTCGGCGACTTGTCCCAGCCCGCGCCGGGCAGGCCGCCGTTGTGGAAGATCACGCGGAAGGTGTCGTTGCCCAGCGCGATGACCTGCGCGCCGAGCTTATCGCCGGCGAACTCGCCTTGGAGGTCGAAGTCCGGTCCGGCGGCACGAGCCTCAGCCTCGGTGAGGTAGGTGCCGGGCTTGGGCTTAGCATCGGCGGCGAGGCAGAGCGTGGCGGAGGCGAGGAGGGCGGTGAGGAGGAGCGGGAGTTTCATGGTGCTGAGTGGGTAAACAAAAGAGCGCGGGCATTGCTGCCCGCGCTACGGGTTGGGATTGGTAATTACTTCGCGGCGAGCGCGGCTTCGATGGCCTTCACAATTTCGGGCGCGTCGGGCGCGGTGCGCGGCTCGAAGCGCGCAATGACTTTGCCGTCGCGGCCCACGAGGAACTTGCCGAAGTTCCAGCCGATGTCCTTACCGCCCGCGCCGATGAGTTCTTTGTAAAGCGGGTGGCGGTTCGCGCCGTTGACCTCGAGCTTGTCGAACATCGGGAAGGTCACGCTGTATTTGGTCGAGCAGAAGGAGAGGATTTCCTCGTTGGTGCCCGGCTCCTGCTTGCCGAACTGGTTGCAAGGGAAGCCGGCGACGACGAGGCCCTTGTCCTTGTATTTTCCGTAGGTGGCTTCGAGGGCCTTGTATTGGCCGGTAAGGCCGCACTTAGAGGCGACGTTAACGACGAGGATTACTTTACCGGCGTGGGCCTTGAGCGAGGTGTCCTTGCCCTTGATGTCCTTGATCGGGACATCGAGGACGGAGCCAGCGGTGAGCGCGGAGGTGGTGAGCATGAGCGTGGCAAGTAGGGCAGTGAGTTTCATTGCGAATGTGTTGGTTGACCGAACGAGCTACCGACGAGGGGCCGGGTAGAAGGATTCAGCCGGATGATTGGCCACAAAAATAGCACAGGAGGCAGGAAGATCAGAGCCACGTAGCCGCCGAGGTAAGGAGGCGGACTTGGTTGCGCTCAGAAAAATCCGCCTCCTAACCTCGGCGGCTACGTGGCTCACTTCGCCGGCAACCACCAGATGTTCCGGTAGAAGATCGGGTTGCCGTGGTCCTGGAGTTGGATGGGGCCGGGCGTGGGACCTTCCTTCAGGCCGGCGGCGGTGGTCGAACTGTTGACGGGGGCCTTGTCGTGGATGAGCACGCCATTGTGCTTCACCGTGAGGGTCGCATCCTTGGTCTTCATCCCGGCGGCATCGAACTGCGCGGAGACAAGCTCGATATCGTAGGTCTGCCACGTCAACGCCGGCAGGCACATGTTCACAGCGGGGCGGTGTTTGGAGTAGATGCCGCCGCATTCGTTGTTCTCGCCCTTGAGGCCGAAGCTGTCGAGCACCTGCACCTCGTAACGGTCCTGGAGGTAAACGCCGGAGTTGCCGCGGTCCTGCCCGCGCCCGAGGGGCTTGAAGGGGAGGAAGAACTCGATGTGCAAGGTGCCGCTCTCAATCGTGTCCTTTGACTTCGTGCCGCAGCGGAGCAGCTTGCGGTCGTCGAGCTTGCCGTTCTGCCACGCGTCGGCGCTTGAGCCGTCGAAGAGGACTTTCGCACCGGCGGGCGGCTTGGCGAGGAGCGTGGGGCTTTGGCGGAAAACTTTGATGAGCTTGAAGGCTTTGCCCGCTGCGTCCTTGCCGGAGAGCAATCCGCCCGCGACCTCGCCGGAAGGCTTGCCCTCGCCGCCCTTGAAGACGGCCTTCGCGCCGTCGAGCGCGCCCTCGACTTCAGCCTTCGCGGACTTGTCCCAGCCCGCGCCGGGCAAACCGCCCGTGTGCAGCACGAGGCGGAATTTGCTGTCGCCGAGCGCAATGACCTGCGCGCCCAAGCCGGCATCGGCGTATTCGCCCTGCAAGTCGTAGTCGGGACCGGCGGCGCGCGCCTCGGCCTCGGTAAGGTAAGCGGCGGGTTTGGGTTTGGGGGCGTCAGCGGCGTTGAGGGACACCGCGAGCAGGAGCGGGAGGAGTAGGCTGGTTTTCATGTTGGTTCAGTTGACTCAAACTTCAGGTTGCAGAGGAGCGCGCAAGCTGAAGCCTGCGACTACGGGTTACTTCCCCGCCACCTTGTGGATGGTGTTGTAAATCTCGCTAACCACCGGCGAGCCGTCGGCGGCTTTGAGGTTGAACTTGATTTTCATCTGCATGGCCGGGGTCAACTCGGAGAGTTTCAGGGTCACGGTCTTCTTGTCGGCGCTGAGGGCGACGGCGGTGACTTCGAGCTTGTCGTGCTGCTTCACCTTCGGATCTTTGGTCGAGACGTGCGGCGAACCGTAGCCGCCAGAGTAGATGTAGTTCCACATCTCCACGTTCCAGTTGCCCACGTCCTTCGCGCTGGCCTCGTCGAGCGCGGTGGTGAAGGTGATGCGGACGCCGTCCTTCGAGATGTGCAACACCTGCGGCATCTGCACGGGCGCGCCGGTGTAGCGCACGCGGCTGAACCCACCGTCGCGCAAACCCGCCGTCTGCCAGCCGCGCAGGCCGGTGGTGTAGAGCTGGCCGTCCTTCGCGCTGAAGCGTGCACGCATCGTGCCGCTCGGAAATTTCAGCGGGAACTGCGTCATACCGGCCTGCACCGCGCCGTCCACTTCCTGCGTCATCACGGAGAAGAGCGTGCCCTTGCCGTAGCTCATGAAAAGCATCTGACCGTTGAACGGGCCCCACTTCGTGCTCTCCACCCAGCCCTGGCCGCCGCTGGAGTTGTCCACGGTCATCGGCAGCCAGCAAATCGGCTGGTCGTAGGCGTGGATGTTGTCGTCGGGCGGGGCCTTGCCGTGCGCGGCTTGGCGCATGCCGTAGAAGCCGCCTTCGCGGATGAGGTTCAGCTTGCTGGCGGGCATGTAGTGGCCTTGGTTATCGCTGACGGTGAGCCAGCCGTTCGGGCCGAGGCCGCTGCCGTTCGGCGCGCGCAAGCCGGTGGCGAAGACTTCGAGCTTCGAGCCGTCCTTCGAGATTTTGAGCATCGTGCCTTGATGCGGCGACTGAACGGTGGGCGGCCACGGCGCGCCCTTCGCGTAAAAGAAATTGCCCGCCTTGTCCGTGTGCAGGTCGAGGCAGAACTCGTGGTAGTTTGGCGTCACGACGGTGTCGTTGTTGAAACACTCGTAGAAGTCCGCCTCGCCGTCGCCGTTGAAGTCGTGTAAGCGCGTGAGCTGGTCGCGGCAGGTGACGAAAATCTGGCCATCCACAACCTTCAGCCCGAGCGGCTGAAACATCCCGGTGGCGAAGCGCTTCCAAGACAACTTGCCCGCCTTGTCGTCGAGGCCGCTGACCAGCCACACGTCGCCGTGGAAGCACGCGACCGCCGCGCGGCCATCGGGCAGGAAGTCGAAGCCGCCGAAGAAGGTTTTCGCGTTCCACGGGTTCGGCACGGGCGGCGTGAGGTCGTCCACCACGTAAGGGCCGGCGTTGGTGCCGGGGACGGCCTGCGTCACGACGGGAGCGGTCCAGCGGCCGGTCGCGCCCTTGGTCAAGGCGGCGAGGCTGGGCAGTTTGGCTTCGCTCTTCATCGCAGTGGACACGGCGTCGAAATCAGCCTTCGCGCCCTTCCAAATGGCGATGCGGAAGGATTGCTTGCCCGCAGGAATCTTCGCAATGACGCGGCCGTTCGCGCTCTCCAGCATGACGCCTTTGCCGCCCTGCACCGCGATGGCTAGGGACTGTGCGGGTTCGTTCCCAGCGACTGGCAAATCAAACGTGAGTTTGGCACCCGCCGCTCCGTCCGCCGTCACACCGTCGCACACGAGCAACGTCTGCGGCGTCTTGCTGTCCAGCTCGATGGTGCGCGTGACCATCTTCGCGTCGCCGGCGGTTTCCACGCCCGGCATCTCCAGCACATCCGCGCCGCCGACGGTGTATTTGAGCACCACGTTCCAGCCGTTGAGATAAAGACCGCGATACTTGGCCCACTCGGTCGGGAGGCGACCCTGCTTGTTCTCGCGCGGGTCCTCGAACTTGCCGTCCTTCGCCCAGCCGGGGCCGGTGGCGGTGCCGAAGAGCGGCTTGCCCAAAACCTCCGGCGGCTGCGGGTGGACGATCTCCACCTGGCTCTTGCCGAACTTGAGGTAGTCGCCCGCCCACGCCACCGAGACGCGCATCAAGTCGGTGTCGTAGCACACATGCACGTCGCGGTCCGCGCCGACCGACACGACCACGCCCTTCATGGCGAGGTTGTTGGCGACGGGGAAACTGCTCTTGATGGTCCCGGTGAAGTAAGGCCCGCGCTCAATGCCATCGAGCGTGTTGCCCGGCGGGGCGGCGGACAACGAAAGTGCGAAGGCGAGAGAGGCGACGGCAGTGGCGAGTGCGAACGGTTTCATCATGTGGAAAGGAGAATGGACTGGCTTCGCGACGGAGGGGAAGTCTGAAGTCAGAGGAGCGGGAGGCGTTGGACGCATCTCAGTTTTTTGCAGGCTCAACAAAGAAATCGACCACGTTGGGTGGCTGGCCGAGCCATCCCCCTCACCCCGGCCCTCTCCCCCGAGGTGAGGGAGGAACGCATTCCGCGTTCGGCCGACAGGAACGCCACCGCACTTCGAGCACTGGCTGACTTTCTCCCTCTCCCAGCGGGCGAGGGCCGGGGTGAGGCAGAACGGCAGCCCGCACTTCAACCCCGTGCTCGTAAGCCAGACTTGCCTCGGACGAATCGCCAGCGCCTCCGGGGCGACGGCTACTTCGCCGCGACCTTGTGGATAGTGTTGAGAATCTCGCTGGCCACCGGCGAACCGTCGGCGGCCCTGAGGTTGAACTTCACCTTCATCTGCATCGCCGGGGTCAGCTCGGAGAGCTTCAGCGTCACGGTCTTTTTGTCCGCGCTGAGAACGACGGCGGTGACCTCGGGCTTGTCGTGCTGCTTCACCTTCGGGTCTTTGGTCGAGACGTGCGGTGAGCCGTAGCCGCTGGAGTAGATGTAGTTCCACATCTCCACGTTCCAGTTGCCCACGTCCTTCGCGCTGGCCTCGTCGAGCGCCGTGGTGAAGGTGATGCGCACGCCGTCTTTCGACACGTGCAACGCCTGCGGCATCCGCACCGGCGCGCCGGTGTAACGCACGCGGCTGAACCCGCCGTCGCGCACGCCCGCCGTCTGCCAGCCGCGCAGGCCGGTGGTGTAGAGCTGGCCGTCCTTGGGGCTGAAGCGGCCGCGCATCGTGCCGCTCGGAAACTTCAACGGGAACTGCACCATGCCCGCTTGCACCACCCCGTCCACTTCCTGCGGCATGACGGAGAAGAGCGTGCCCTTGCCGTAGCTCATGAAGAGAAGCTGGCCGTTGAGCGGGCCCCACTTCGTGCTCTCCACCCAGACTTGGCCGCCGCTGGAGTTGTCCGCGCCCATCGGGAGCCAGCACATCGGCTGGTCGTAGGCGTGGATGTTGTCGTCCGGCGGAGCCTTGCCATGCGCGGCCTGGCGCATGCCGTAGAAGCCACCGTCGCGGATGAGGTTCAGCTTGCTCGACGGCATGTAGTGACCCTGATTGTCGCTCACGGTAATCCACCCGTTCGGGCCGATGCCCATGCCGTTGGGCGCGCGCAAACCAGTGGCGATGACTTCGAGCTTCGAGCCGTCTTTGGCGACCTTGAGCATCGTGCCTTGATGCGCGGACTGCACGGTGGGCGGCCACGGCGCGCCCTTGGCGTAATAGAAGTTGCCCGCCTTGTCGGTGTCGAGACCGAGGCAGAACTCGTGGTAGTTCGCCGTGACGAAGGTGTCGTTGTTGAAGTTCTCGTAAAAGTCCGCCTCCCCATCGCCGTTCAAATCGTGCAGGCGGGTAATCTGGTCGCGGCCCGTGATGTAAACCTTCCCGTCCACGACCTTCGTGCCGAGCGGCTGAAACAACCCGGAGGCGAAGCGCTTCCAAGTAATCTTCTCCAGCTTCTCGTCGAGGCCGCTGACGACCCACACGTCGCCGTGGAAGGTGCAGACCGCCGCGCGGCCGTCAGGGAAGAAGTCGTGCCCGCCGAAATAGGTCTTGGCGTTCCACGCGTTCGTCGCCGGCTCGGTGATGTGGTCCACGACGTAGGGGCCGGCGTTGGTGCCGGGCACGCCTTTGGTCACGATGGCGGGCCACTGGGCGGGAGAGCCTTTGGTGAGGGCGGCGAGGTCAACGCGCTTCCCGATGGCGGCTTTCACTCGATGCTTTTCCGCAGCCTCGGCGTAGCGTTTGAAGTCGGCTGCCGGGCCGGTCCAATAGGCCAGCTTGGCGGCCACCAAGGGTTGCTTGGGGGAGAAGCGCAGACCGCCGTTGTCTGGGGTCATCTCCAATTTGCCGGTCCCTTCGAGGAGTGAAACCACTGACACGATGCCGTTGGTGCCCTCGACGCCGAAAGTCAGCGCGTGGTGAACTGGCTTGCCCACACCAAAGTTCGCCGCGAGAAGCTGCGCTTGCTCAAACTTGGCGAACTGAATCGTGCGCGTGAGCACGCCGAAGCCACCTTCGACTGCTTCAAACCCGGGCAATTCCAGCACGGCGACACTACCGACGCTGTAGGACAGCACCACTTGGTCGCCGTTCACGTAGAGCCCGCGATACTTCGCCCAGTCCTTCGGCAACGGCCCCATCTGGTTCGGACGCGGGTCCGTGAACTCATCCGACTTGGCACCCGGCTTCGCCCAGCCCGGCCCGACCTTGGTCTCGAAGAGCAGCTTGCCCTTAATCTTCGGCGGCGGCGGCCACTCGATGCGCTCCTGTGTCTTGCCGAACTCCAGGAAGTTGCCCGACCAACCGAGCGCGCACCGGAGCGTGTCGGTGTCGTAGCAGAGGTAGTGGTCCTTGTTGGGCCCGACCGTCACGACGATGCCCTTGCCGGCGGCGAGCGACTTGCCGTCACTGGACATGATGGTGCCGGAGAAGAACGGCCCGCGCAGGATGCCGTCCGCCGAGTTGCCCGCCGGAGCGGCGGACAAGGATGACGAGAGGGCAAGGGAGGCGGCAGCGATGGCGATATATTTCATAACAGGCGAAAACAAGGGCATTCTTCAGCGGATTCACAACCACTGGCAATTCTTTTGCAGCCGGTGACTTGTCTTTCACGGGGGCTGTGTTCAGCTTGCGCCAATGAGCGGTGTGCCACATCCCACTGCGAATCTCGCGGTCGCAGGCAGCACCTCCGGCGGCCCGCCCTGCCTCGCGCGTTCTGTCGCTGCGATGCTGGCGCGCGAGCCGGCGCTCGAAGGGGTCACCATCCACCGCACCGAACCGGCCATCGCCGTCGCGACCCTCGGCAACCGCGAGGTCGAGGGCCTCGCCGACCGCGTGACCGCCGCCGTGGCTGCGGGGCGCCAGACCAGTGAGCGGCATCGCTGCCAACTGCTCCAGCCCATTGGCAACTGCGCCGAGTGCGGCATCCCGCTTTCCGCCGCCGAGCATCAGACCGTCACCATCCAGCGCGAGGGCGACCGCTCCGTCATCGCCCGCCTCACCTGCCCCACCGCGCCGCGCTTCTGGCGTTGGCGCAACCTGCCGATGCCGAAAATTGTTCCGCGCGAGGTCGAGATTCCCGAGGCCGAAGCCGACCTCGACGAATGGAAGCCGCAGATGGTCGCCGCCGGGCTGTGCGGTGCGTTCACACTGGCAGCGGCGTTCCTGCCAGAAGGTTCGGCGGCGCAACTCACCCTGCATCTCGCCGCCTACCTCGCTGGCGGCTGGTTCGCCGCGCACGAAGTTTGGGAGCGCCTTCAGCACCGTGTGCTGGACGTGCATTTCCTCATGCTCGCCGTCGCGCTCGGCAGCGCGCTCATCGGCCACTGGGATGAGGGCGCGATGCTGCTGTTCCTCTTCAGCATCTCCGGCGCGCTGGAGCACTACGCGATGGGCCGCACGCAGCGCGAGATTGGCGCGCTCTTCAAGGCCGCGCCCAAAACCGCCACCCAGCTCGACGACGCCGGCCACGAGCACGAAGTTCCCGTCGTCGCTCTGCAACCCGGCGCACGCCTGCTCATCAAGCCCGGCGCGCAGTTCCCGCTCGATGCCGAGGTCGTGAAGGGCAAAACCGCCGCCGACGAGTCCACGCTCACCGGCGAGGCCGCGCCGGTGGAGAAGAACGTCGGCGACTCCGTGCTCGCCGGCACGCTGAACCTCTGGGGCGCGGTGGAAGTGCTCGTGCTCCGCGCCGCCGGCCAGAGCGCACTCCAACGCATCATCCGGCTCATCCGCGAGGCGCAGCGGCTCAAGGCCCCATCGCAGCGCTTCACGGACAAGTTCGGCAGCGGCTACACCTACGCCATCACCGGGCTGGCGCTGGTGATGTTCTTCGTGTGGTGGCTCGGCTTCGGGCTTCCAGCTTTCACCAGCACAGGCGAGGCGCAGAGCGCGTTTTATCGCACGATGGCGCTGCTCGTCGTCGCGTCGCCGTGCGCGCTGGTGCTCTCGATTCCGTCCGCCGTGCTCGCGGCCATCGCGTGGGGCGCGCGACGCGGCATCCTCTTTCGCGGCGGCGCGGCCATCGAGCAACTCGCCGTCGTGAACATCGTCGCGCTCGACAAGACCGGCACGCTGACCACGGGTGAGTTGCAGGTGGAACGCGTCGAGAGCTTCCCGCCGGGCCGCGAGCAGGAAATCGCCACGCTGGCCTGCGCGATGGAACGGCTTTCCACCCACCCACTGGCCCGCGCCATCACGCGCTACGGCAAGCAACTCGCAGTGAAGCCGCTCGTGCTGGACCACTTCGAGTCCATCACCGGCCTGGGCCTCCGCGCGCATCTCGGCGAGAAGATTTGCCTGCTCGGCCGGCGCGAACTCGTCTTGAGCAAGCTGCCGCGCGGTTTACATCCCGAGGCCCCGCCGAGCGCCAACGGCATTTCGGAGGTGTGGGTCAGCGACGGGGCACTTCTCGGTCGCATCCTCCTGCGCGATGACATCCGCCCACAGGCTGCGGGGGTGCTCACCGAACTCCGCCGCGCCGGCCTCCAGACCGTGGTGCTCACCGGCGACCGCCCCGAAGCTGCCGAGTTGCTCAAGCGCGAGCTGCACTTCGACGAACTCCGCGCCGGCCTCAAGCCCGAGCAAAAGGTTGCGGCCATCCGCGCCTTCACCGAGGCCGGTCAGCGCGTCGCGATGGTCGGCGATGGCGTGAACGACGCGCCCAGCCTCGCCGCCGCGCACGTCGGCGTCGCCATGGGCGCGCGTGGTTCGGACGCCGCGCTGGAGCAGGCGCAGGTCGTCCTCATGCACGACCGGCTGGAAAACTTCCTCGCCGCCTATCGCCTCAGCCAGCGCGCCCGCGCCGTCATCGGGCAGAACGTGTTCATCTCCCTCGGCACCGTCGTCGTGCTCGTTGGCTTCGCGCTGTTCGGAAAAGTCCCCCTCACGCTAGGCGTCCTCGGTCACGAAGGCAGCACCGTCATCGTGGTGCTGAACAGCCTGCGGCTCCTGCTCTGGCCGCGCGCGTGAGCGTGGCGGCCCGGCGCGTTTGCCAACGAAACGCGTAGCTGAGTGATCAGGAGCGGGAGGTCGGGCTGAGGACCGGAGTTGTCATCGGATGGCTCCGCACACCTGTCCCTCATCAAACCGGACGGGCGGTTTTCCCCCATCCAGCTTTCCGCAGGCCATTCACTCGCTTCGCTTCTACGGATGCTCGCTCTCCACGCGGGTGCCGGGCGGGAAATGCGACGGGCTGCCCGCTGATGGCGTCCATCTTCTCGTCCGGCGGCCGACGGTCAGACCGACGCTCAAGCCCGGCGGCACCGGGCCGGGTTTGGCCCAGCCGTTGAAATCCGATTCGGCAGTCACTCGTTCACTGCCGTTCTTTCAAGTGCTCGGTGCGGTAGCAGCAGGAACTTCCTTCTTCACCGCCGCCTTCACCTCGAGGTGCAAGTCCTTCAACTGTCGCGCGGAGACGCCGCTGGGCGAGGCGGTCATCAGGCAGACGCCCTTCGCGGTCTTCGGGACGGCGATGACGTCGCGGATGCTCGGGGTGCCGCAGAGGATGGCGATGAGGCGGTCGAAGCCCAGCGCAATGCCGCCGTGCGGGGGCGCGCCATACTTGAAGGCTTCCAGCATGTAGCCGAAGCGGAGTTGCGTTTCGTCGGGCGGAATGGCAAGGAGTTCCTCGAAGATGGTCTTTTGCACGTCGGGCTGGTGGATGCGGATGCTGCCGCCGCCTAGTTCAACGCCATTGACGACGATGTCGTAGTGCTGGCCACGGACTTTCTTCGGGTCGGTCTTGAGGAGGGGGATGTCTTCGGTGACGGGTGCGGTGAAGGGGTGGTGGCTGGAATACCAGCGGTTCATCTCGCGGTCGAAGCCGAGCAGCGGGAACTCGATGACCCAGAGGAAATTGAACTGGTCGGCGGGGATGACGAGCTTGCCCTGCGTCTTGAGCACGTCGGCGCAGTAGAGGCGAATCTTGCCGAGGATTTCGCAGGCGTTGAGCCACTGGTCAGCGGCGAAGAGGATGAGGTCGCCTTCCTCGATGGCGAGTTTCTGCTTCAAGGCGGTCTTCTCCGCCTCGGAGAAGAATTTTACGATGGGGGATTTCCAGTCCCCGTTCTCGACCTTGATGTAGGCGAGGCCCTTCGCGCCGAAGCTTTTGGCGTATTCGGTCATGGTCTCGATTTGGCCCTGCGTCGCGCCGGCCATGCCCTTGGCGTTCATGGCCTTGACCACGCCGCCGTTGGCGATGGCACCGGAGAAGACTTTAAAGGTCGAGGCTTTGAATTCCTCGGTGAAATCCACGAGTTCCATGCCGAAGCGCGTGTCCGGCTTGTCGATGCCGTAGCGGTTGAGGGCTTCCTCGAAGCTGATGCGCTTAAAGGGCGTGGGGATGTCGAGGTTCAGCGCGGTCTTCCAGACGCGCTTGAGGAGGCCTTCGATGAGCGCGTAGATGTCCTCGCGTTCGATGAAGCTCATCTCGATGTCCACCTGCGTGAACTCGGGCTGGCGGGCGGCGCGCAGGTCTTCGTCACGATAGCAGCGGGCGAGCTGGAAGTAGCGCTCGATGCCGCCGCACATGAGGATTTGTTTGAACTGCTGCGGCGACTGCGGGAGGGCGTAGAACGTGCCCGGCTCGCGGCGGTTCGGGACGAGGAATTCGCGCGCGCCTTCGGGGGTGGACTTGAAGAGCGTGGGCGTCTCGACTTCGAGGAAACCCTGCTCGTCCATGAACACGCGCGTGGCGGTGGCGACCTTCGAGCGGACACGGAGGTTGCGCGCCATCTCGGGGCGGCGGAGGTCGAGGTAACGGTATTGGAGGCGCAGCTCCTCATTGACCTTGCTGGCGACCTCGGGGTCGTCCACGGGGAACGGAAGAACTTCCGCGTGGTTCAGCACGACCATTTCCTTCACGAGCACTTCGATTTGGCCGGTCTTGATTTTGTCGTTGTTGGTGCCGGCGGGGCGGACGCGGACCTTGCCGATGATTTCGATAACGGACTCGGCGTGCAGGTGGGTGGCGACCTCGAAGACCTCCTTGGGTAAATCCTGCGGGTCGAAGACGGTCTGGGTGCGGCCCTCGCGGTCGCGGAGGTCAATGAAGAGGACGCCGCCGAGGTCGCGGCGGGAATGGACCCAGCCGGTCAAAGTGACGGTCAGACCGGCGTGTTCCGGGCGAAGTTCGTTGCAGTGGTGCGTGCGTTTCATGGTAGTGGGCAGCGGTCAGCGGTCAGCTTTCAGCGGTCAGCGGGCCGCTGAAAGGACGCGGACTTTGGCGGGAAGCACGCGGGATTCAAAGGAAAAATCCCGGCGAACAGCGCGCGAAGAGCATTCGGGAGACTCCGTCGGTCAGGCGCGACCGAGCGCAGCCGCCGTTGCAAACGCGACGCGCCTGCCGTATCCCCTTGCCCATGCCGCTGCACCTCATCACTGACGAACGATGCGTCAACTACCACTCTCCCGGCCATCCTGAACGACCCCAGCGCATCACGCGCACCTTGGAGAAACTCCGCAGCCAGCAGGAACTAAAACTTGAATGGGACAAGCCCGCCGACGTGCCGGAGGAAACCATCCTCCGCGCGCACAAGAAGGAACATCTCGCCCGACTCAAAGCCGCTGCCGATGCCTTCGACGGCGACACTCCCGCGCACCCCGGCATCCACGATCACGCGCTGCGTTCCATCGGCGGAGGACTGCGCGCGCTCGCGCTAGCGCGCAAGGGAGGAATGCCCTTCAGCCTCCTGCGCCCGCCCGGCCACCACGCGATGGGTGCCCGCGCGATGGGCTTCTGCTACCTGAACCAAGTCGCCGTCACCGTCTTCGAAGCCCTCGCCACCGGCGCGAAGCGCGTGGCCGTCTATGACTTCGATGTCCACCACGGCAACGGCACCGAGGCAATCCTGCTCGGCAAGGCTGGCGCGTTCTTCCACTCCATCCACCAGCACCCGTGCTATCCCGGCACCGGCACACAGAACGTCGGCGACAACTGCTTCAACTACCCCGTCGCCCCGCGCACGCCGCGTGAGGACTACCGCAAAGTCCTCACCCGCGCCCTCGACGCGCTCAAGGCGCAGAAGCCCGACGTGGTCGTCGTCAGCGCCGGTTTCGACGCCTACGCGCGCGACCCGCTGGCGCAGGAGACGCTGGAGGCCGAGGACTTTCAGTGGCTCGGGAAGTCCTTACAAGGACTCGGCGTGCCCGTGGTCAGCGTGCTCGAAGGCGGCTACAGCAACGACCTCCCGGAACTCGTCCTTGCCTACCTGCGCGGGCTGAACGGCGGGTGAACCGCGCCTTCGCTGAGTGGTTCTGCGGCGACCGGTTCCGTGCGAAATGCCAACGGGCGCGCGCACACCGCAGTGAGAACCGAATCTTCCTGAACACTCCCCGCGCACGTCGCGTCTGCCCTCTGCAACCAGATTTATATGCAACATTTCCACTCGCACCGCGCTCTCTCGCTCCTGACCGCCGGCCTTTTCGCCGCTCCTTTTCTCGCCCCCGCTGCCGAGGCACCCAAGGAGGATTCCAAGAAGGGGCCGCTCCCTGTCGCCAAGTCCAAGCGCTCCTCCAAGGTGGATTTCGAGAAGGAAATTCTCCCGATCCTGCGGCGCAATTGCCTCTCCTGCCACAACTCGCAGAAGGGCGAGGACGGGGTGAACCTCGAGAGTCCGCAGACCATCGCCAAGGGCGGCGACACCGGCAAAATCGTCCAGCCCAAAAAGGCCGAGAGCAGTTCCCTCTTCCGCCTGGCAGCCCACATGGGCAAGCCGGCGATGCCGCCCGCTGGCAACAAGTCCGGCGCGAAGAATCTCAACCCTGACGAACTCGCGCTGCTCAAGCTGTGGATTGACCAGGGCGCGACAGGCGAGGTGAAGGGCGCGGGGCCCATCGTCTGGCAACCGCTGCCGCCGGGCTTGAATCCCGTCTACGCCGTAGCGCTCACCGAGGACGGCCAGTTCGCCGCCGCTGGTCGCGCGAACCAGATTCATCTCTTCCACGTCCCCACGGCCACGGCCATCGGCCGCCTCACGGACCCCGCGCTGCTCGCGGACAAGACCTACGCGCGCCCCGGCGTCGCGCATCGCGACATGACCTACGCGCTCGCGTTCAGCCCGGACGGGAACACGCTCGCGTCCGGCAGCTACCGCGAGGTGAAGCTCTGGCAACGCCCTGCTGCTGCGCAAAAGCAGACGCTCCCCGGCGCGGCGGAACTGCTCGCCACCAGCCCCGACGGCAAGTGGCTCGCGTCCGTCGCAGGCAACGACATCAAGCTCTGGAGCCTTCCGAACTTCGCGCCCGGCAAGACGCTCTCCGGCCACACCAGCGCGGTGAAGTCCCTGAGCTTCTCCACCAACTCCGAACGCCTAGTGTCCGGCGGAGACAAGTCGGCGCGCGTCTGGACCGTGGCTGACGGTTCGCTGTTCGCGGAAGTCACCGCGACGAATGACGTTGTCTCCGCCGCCATTCTACCTGATGGCAAACGCATCGCCACCGCGCATGGCGACAAGAACATCCTGACTTGGAAACTCCCCGAAGCCGCCGGCGGCAAAGTCGAGTCGGGCGCGGTCATCGCCAGTGCCGCCGCAGTTTCCATCCTCGCCACGCTGCCTCCCACGCAGCTCCTCGCCAGCGGCCCCGACGGAATCGTGCGCGTGTTGAACGCTGAGAATGGCAGCGCCGTTCGCACTGTTGCTGGCAGCGCCCCCACCGCCGCACTCGCCGTCAGCCCGGATGGCAAGACCTTCGCCAGCCTCGGCCTCACGAACATCGCCGCGAAACTTTGGAACGCTGCCGATGGCAAGGCGCTCGGCGAAATTCGCGGCGACCGCTACGTCTCCGACCGTGTCGCCGCCGTAGGCCGCGACCTGACCTTCGCGAACAACGAAGTGACTTACCAAAAAGCCGCGCAGAAGAAGGCCGAAGACGATCAGAAGAAGGCTGACGACGCCTCCAAGAAGGCCGAGGAAGAGCGCGTGAAGCTGGAGAAGCCGCACGTCGAGAATGTGAAAAAGCTCGCCGAGGCCACCACCGCCAAGACCGCTGCCGAGAAGGCCAAGATGGAAGCCGAGGCCCCGCAGAAGAAGGCCATGGACGCCAAGGAAACCGCCGACAAAGCCGCCACCGACGCAGACGCCGCTGCCAAGACCGCCGCCGAGGCGCTTGCCAAAGCAGACGCCGCCGGCAAGCCCGCAGCCGAGAAGACTTCCACCGAAGCCGCTGCGAAAGCCAAGGCGACCGCCGAGGCGAAGGCCGCCGCCGACAAGACGCTCACCGAGCTGAATGCGAAGCTCAAGGAAGCCACCGACAAGTTCACCGCCGAGAACAAGAAGTTCACCGACGCGACGACCGAGGTCCGCAAATACACCGACGCAGAGGACGCCGCCAAGCGCGCCGTCACCGATGCGAAGCGCGCCGTCGAAGACGTGGCCAAGACCAAGACCGCCCTCGCCGATGCTGAGACCTCACAGAAGAAAGTCGAGACCACCACTGCTGACGTGAAGAAGACACAAGTTGCGGACGAGAAGATGATTCGTGCCCTGGCCTTCTCCGCAGACGGCAAGCTCGTGATCACGGCTGGCGAGGACGGCGTCGTTCGCACTTGGAGCGCGGCGGACGGCAGCGGCGTGGAGAATTACAAGGGCCACACCGGCGCGGTGAAGGCCGTGGCGTTCGCCGGCGGCGCGGTGACTTCCGCCGGCAGTGACAGCAAGACCATCGTCTGGGACGCGCAGAGCGAGTGGAAGCTCGTCCGCACCATCGGCTCGGCCACCACCGCCTCACCAATCACAGGCCGCGTGAACACGCTGGCCTTCAGCCCCGACGGCAAGACTCTCGCCACCGGCAGCGGCGAACCCTCCCGCAGCGGCGAACTGAAGCTTTGGGACGCGGTGACCGGCGCGCTGGTGAAGGAGTTCAAGGGCGCGCACAGCGACACCGTGTCGAGCGTGGACTTCTCCGGCGACGGCAAGCTGCTCGTCAGCGGCGCGGCAGACCGCTTTGTGAAGGCATGGACCGTGGCGGACACAAAACTCGTTAAGTCTTTCGAGGGCCACACGCACCAGGTGCTTGGCGTCACGCTCAAGCGCGACGGCCGCATCATCGCCAGCGCGGGCGCGGACAACGCGGTGAAAATCTGGAGCCTCGTCACCGGCGAGGTCGTGCGGACCATCCAGGGCTTCGCGAAGGAAGCCACCTCCATCAACCACGTCGGCGTGGGCGACCAGTTCATCGCCACTGGCGGCGATGGCAAGGTCCGCCTCATCAACGAAGGCGGCGGCGACGCCCGCACCTTCGCAGGTGCGACCGACTTCATGTATTCCGCAGCCGCCACGCCTGATGGCAAGGTAGTCATCGCTGGTGGCCAGGACGGCGTCCTCCGCGTCTGGAACGGGGCAACCGGCACCAGCATCGCCACCTTCGAGCCACCCAAGGCTCCTACGCCTGAACCGCAAAAAACGGCAGCGGTGGCGAAGTAAAAGCGCAAGGTGGGGCCGTCGCTGCGCGCGGCTACCGGCGATACACCGTGTCGGCGGTTTGCAATCGCCGTCCGTGGGTAGCAGCAGTTCGAGAAGGCTCCGAGCAGTCCACCCGCAGCGCGGCTGTAGCGGCGCTCTGTGAGCGCCGAGCTGCGGCAACCCATCGGCAAGGATACACCACTCGGCGGTCACAGACCGCCGCTACAGGTTGGTAGTTTACCAGAGTGCGGATTCGACTTCGTTCGCGCGCTTGGGTAAGTCTTTCGCGTGCGCTCCAAAGGCAAAATCCTCGTCATCCGTGGGGGAGCCATCGGGGACTTCGTCCTGACTCTCCCGGTGCTCGCGGCGTTGCGGCGGCAGTTTCCTGACTCGCATCTCGAAGTCCTCGGCTACCCGCACATCGCCTCGATCGCGTTGCACGGCGGCCTCGCGGACGCGGTGCGCCCCGTCGAAGCTCGCGCGCTCGCCAGTTTTTTCACCGACATGGGCGACCTCGATGACGCGACGGGCCACTACTTCGCCGGGTTCCACATCATCGTTTCCTACCTCTATGATCCCGACGGCTTCTTCGCGGAGAACGTGAAGGCTTGCAGCAAGGCGCAGTTCATCCAAGGCCCGCACCGCCCGGACGAGACCAAGCCCGTCCACGCCACCTCAGTTCTGCTGAAGCCCCTCGAGCGCCTGGCGATCTTCGATGCCGACCCCGTGCCGCGCCTGAGCCTCAAGACGGCCCCGCTCATGGCGTCCGTGCTCGCCGTCCACCCCGGCAGCGGCAGCGAGAAGAAGAACTGGCCGCAGCCGCACTGGGCCAAGTTCCTGGCGCACGTGATGTCCGGCACGGAATGGAACGTTCTGCTCGTCGGCGGCGAGGCGGAAGGCAATCGCCTCGCCGAACTCGCGGCTCCCCTGCCCTCCTCCCGCGTCCGTATCGCACAAGGTCAACCGCTCCCAGAACTGGCGAACGCTCTCCGTTCCTGCCTAGGTTTCATCGGCCACGACTCCGGCATCACGCACCTCGCCGCCGCCGTCGGCCTCCCGGGCCTTGCGCTCTGGGCCGAGTCCAACGAAGCCATCTGGCACCCGCGCAGCCCTGCCTTCCGCGTGTTGCGCAACTCCGATGGCCTCGGGCACCTCTCGCCGGAGACGACGTTCACGGTGTTGAGGAATTTGCTCCTCCCTCGGTAGCAGCCGACGTGAGGAGGCTCCAACTGTTTCGTCGGATGGAGCCTCCTCACGTCGGCTGCTGCCGCCCGAATCTTACTCCGGCCACTTCAGCGTCAGCGTGCCGAGGATGCTGTGCGCCGTGTAGTCGTAGCCGTTGCCACCGGTCGGCTCCGTGTAGCGATTGAAACCGTATTGCAAGTTCACCGTCGCCCCGCGCTTCAGTCGTGTGGTCAGGCCAGCGAGCAAGCTGTGCTGGTCGTATTCCAATCCTGCCGGCAGCCCGCCCACGAAGTTGTTCTGCGCGTAGTCCGCACGCGACCACGCGTGGCTCACGCGCAAGTCCGTCGTCGCCGTCCACGCGAACGTCGCACCGCCCTGCACGCTCACGATGCCTCCCCGCCACGGCACGACTGAGGCCACACCATTCTGCGCGCTGCTGGCCCGGCTGTCCGTGTAGCTCGCGCTCGCGTTGAGCATCCAGCGGCGGAACGGCGTGAGCGTGTGGCCCATGCTGAAGGTATGCGCGTCGTGGTTCGCGGAGTAGAGCGCGCCGCCCGGAGTCGCGGCGGGGAGTCCGGGGAAAGCGTCCGTCGCCGTCACGTAGTCCGTGGCAGCCATCCGGTAGCCGAATTGCATCTTCCACCACGCCGCCGCCCGCCACGAGAGCCGCGCGTCCACCTCGTCGCCGTAGCTGGCCCGCTGACGCAGGAAGCCCGGATACGGCCCGCCCGGCGGGACGTATTCCAAGTTCGCGTAGTCCGTGCGTTTCTCGTTGCGGCGATAGCTGCCGGAGAGCGACATGCCCAATAACGGCGATGTGTGAAAGCCCGCGCGCAGGTCGCGCGCGTTCACATCCGCATCCGTGCGACGCAGGAAGGCAGCCCCGCCCGACTGCTGCTCGAAGACGCCCCGGGTCTCCTGCTGAAACCGGCCTTCCGCGTAGAGCACCGTGTGCGGCACTCCCGCATAGCGCAGCGCGAAGTGCTCTGTCGTCGAGCGCACATCGAGCTGTGAGTTCACCGCGATGGGCACCGGAAACGGAAGGCCGAAGACAACGATGCTGAGATTCTCGTCGCCGAGGCCGGTCTGCCGCGTCCACTCGCTCTGCACCGCACCGGACAGCGTCAGGTGCTCCCACGGACCCGCCAACGCCGATGCGCTAAACAGGTGCGACTCTCGCTTCAGCAGGATTTGGTTGGCGAACCATTGCTCGCCGTTCGTCGGCACGCCCGCCGCCGTCACGGTGTTCATCTGAAAGCCCGCATCGCCCTCCATCCGCGAGTAAAGATGCCCTGCCGAGCCGAACAGCCAGTCGGTCAACTGGCGTTCCAGCCGCAGCGCGTTCTGCCCCTGCCAGTGGCTGGCCTGCTCGCGCACCAACACGAGGGATGCGGGTGTGATCGTCGCGCCCGCAGTTCCGCTCCCGGGCGATGCCTGTTCCTTGCGCGTGCTGAGGTCGTAGAATTCCACGCGCAGGCTGTTCTCGATGCGCGTGTCGCGCCAGTCGTGTTCGAGGTCGAGCTTGAGGATATGCGTGTGCTCATCCACATAGCGCAGCGACGGGTAGATGTTCTTTGTCACGCCGCCTTGCGTGGAGTCGCCCCAGTGCAACGTGGACTGCACGCCGTCGCGGAAATGATACTCGTAACCCAGCGTCACGCGCGGCCAGTCGGGCAAGGTGAGTCCCACATCAAAGGCCGCGTGCCCACCGTCCATGAACAGCTCGCGGCCAAGCCGGAAACTCGGCGTGGCGAACGGTGCGTAGTTGCCGCCGGTGTCGTCGTAGTAGCGCCGCCATTGCTCGAACTCCGCGTGCACAAAACCGACATCGCGCCGGTCCAGCGAGAGCTTCACCGCGTAATCCTCGTCGTGCGGCAGCGCCCGCCCCGACAGCGAGAACCGCGTGTCCGAGTCGAGTTGCTGCTCCAAGGAAAAGCTCGCCGCACCGCCGGAAACGCCGGAGCGCAGCCCCGTGTGCTCGCGGAACTTCGCCTCGTTGCCGCTCACCGAGACCGCGCGAATCGCGGGCGCGACGGAGAACTCAATCTTCGGCTGGCGGCTGAACGCGTCCGCGTCCCACTTCACGCCTTGGTCAATCCACGCGCGCAGCTTGCCGACCTGCTCGGCGGTGAGCGGCTCGCCCTTGCCCGCTGGCGGCATTTGCGTGTCCACGTCCAGCCGCGCGACGGCGTGAATCAACCGGCTCTCCGCGCTGCGGCCCGGCAGGATGGCCGGCCCGCTCGTCCCGCCGCGCAATGCAGCATCACGCGTGTCGAGACGGAATCCGCCCTTGGGTTTCACCGCGCCATGGCAGCGAAGGCAGGAGCTTTCGAGGATGGGTTGGATGTCCTTCACGAAGTCAATCGCAGTGAGGGAAGGCGGCGGCAACTTGCTCAAGTCGGCCCCGCTTGCAAAGACGGCGATTGCGCAGAGCACGCCACACGCAACACGCCACACGCGCGCTCGTGCTCCGTGTTGCGTGCTGCGTGTTGAAGTGGCTGTCGCCATGAGAATGCCCCGTTAGTATCTCAACTTCGGGTCAATGTTCGAGCCATGCACCGCCGTGTGGCAGCCGGCGGCCCAGCAGGTCGCGCGGCTGATGAACGCGCCGTGCGAGGTGTTGCCGAAGACGATGTCGCCGGTCGTGGTCTGCGTCTGCGCGTGGCACTTGATGCAGAGATTTGCGTCGCGTTGGTGCAAAAGTTTCTGCGTGAACGAGCCGTGCGGCGTGTGGCAAGCCACGCAACCCTCGCGCAACGCCTCGTGGCCGAAGACATGCGGCTTGCTCTGCTCACGATGGCAGTTGGCGCACGTCTCGTTCAGCCGCGAGAGCGCGAGGCCGCCCTTGGGTTTGTGGATGTCGAAGCCGTGGGCGTCGTGGCACTGGCCGCAGTGAAGTTTGCCTTCGAGGACTTGGTGATGATGCGGCAGCCGGAACTCCGCGTGTGTCTGGACGTGGCAGGCGAGGCACGTCTCCGGCGACTTGCGCGGGTTGACGATGAACTTGTCGCGCCCCAACCCGCCGGTCTGGACGTGCTTGCTGCCCGGCCCGTGACAGGACTCACAGCCGGTCTGCCCCGCGAGTCGCGGGCTGTCGGAGTGGAAGCGCCCGTGCGCGCTGGCGGCGAAGGAGCGTGTGTAATTCGTGTGGCAGTCGGCGCAGGCGGCGTTGCCGACGAAGGTCGCGCCCTCGACCTTCGGCGGTGCGGAGACCGTGCGCTCGACGGTGGAGCAGGAGCTAAGGAATAGGCACGCGCAGGCGGTTAGAAGGAGGAACGGGACCGCCAGCCAGCGGAGGACGCGTTTGCCAGTGGCAGTCACAACCGTGAGCGTGCCGTGAACCGGGAGCAGATTTCAACGCAAAGGCGCAAGGACGCAAAGACGCGAAGAGGAGACAAGTTGGCTGAAGTCTGAACGCCATCTTCTACCAACGTCTGAAGGTAATCGGGGGAATGCCAGCCGGATTCCACGACGCATGCCTTCTCCCTTCCTCGGAGGAGGGGAGAAGGTGGCCGCAGGCCGGATGAGGGGTGGGGCTGCCAACGGCGCACCACGTAACCCCTCACCCCAACCCTCTCCCCTTCATCCGATGAAAGGGAGAGGGGGAAGAGGCGGGTGTGATTCTTGAGGGTGTCTCGGCTCAGATGCGCGGCGTCCACGTTGGCTTCCCGGTCTTGCGGGACTTCGCGGGTTTCTTGCCGTAGCTCACCTGGCGGGTCGGGGCTTCGCCGCCGGCCATGCGCTTCAGCTCGTTGATTTGGTCGCGGTAGAGCGCGGCTTTCTCGAACTCCAAGTTGTTCGAGGCTTCAATCATCTGGCCTTCCAACTCGCGGATGGTCTCGGTCACGTCGAAGTCGCCGGCAGCTTCGTGGAGCATGCCGGTGGCGACGTCGCGCAACTCCTTCTGCGACGAAAGGCTTTCTTCCATCACGCGCGTGACGCTGCGTGGGGTGATGCTGTGAGTGGTGTTGTAGGCGACTTGTTTCTTCCGCCGATACTCGCAGACGGTGAGGAAGCGCTGGATGCTCTGCGTCTTCACGTCGGCGTAGAGGATGACTTCGCCGTTGAGGTGACGCGCGGCGCGGCCAGCGGTCTGGATGAGGCTGGTCTCGCTGCGGAGGAAGCCTTCCGTGTCGGCGCCGAGGATGGCGACGAGGGAAACTTCCGGCAGGTCGAGG
>SXGU01223731.1_pt1 | contig 38377 bp, 34 predicted proteins | sample 3174531 | NCBI WGS metagenome assembly SXGU01 (sample SAMN11356863, study PRJNA531348) | freshwater metagenome | isolation source: freshwater sample F1-140 | place: China: Fuxian Lake, Yuxi | collected 2017-12-25 | reverse complement strand
CGAACAAGGGCTGATCGTTTATGCCTGCAGCTCGTAAGCCTGCCACGTATTTGGCCCTGAACATCTTGCCCAGGGCCTTTACATGGAACAGAAATTTGCCATCGGCGCGAATGGGCTGCCAACTGCCATCCGCACGCACACTGTAGTACTCCCCAATTTTCGGACCACTGATAAAGTTAGTGGAAATAAACTTAACCAGTGGTCCAACAAATGGGGAGTACCACATTACACCAGAAAACACTTCCCACATAAGGCGATCATTTGCGATTGAGTCAATACGGATTGAAGCAACGGACACCAGCAAGAAAAATAGTCGCATTATTAGCCTAAATAGCGTACTTTTACGCCGCTTTAATTCTAAGATAGAATCTGGTGCAACCTTAAAGTGAAGAAGCAGGCAGAAAAATTTCAACCCATGCAGCAATATTCAATTCCTGCGCAAACAACAGCAAATAGAAACACACAAAAGAATCGTTAAATAAGCATTAGTATGATTGAAACGAACGCATCCTACAAAGTAAAAGACATCGAATTGGCCGATTGGGGCCGCAAGGAAATCCGCTTGGCAGAGGCTGAAATGCCTGGATTGATGGCCCTTCGTGCCGAATTTGGCGCCTCGAAGCCGCTAAAAGGTGCGCGGATTGCTGGCTGCTTGCATATGACCATCCAAACAGCAGTACTCATCGAGACCTTGGTGGAACTGGGTGCAGAAGTCAGCTGGTCGAGCTGCAATATCTTTTCGACACAGGATCATGCTGCTGCAGCCATTGCCGCTGCCGGAATCCCTGTTTATGCCTGGAAGGGAATGTCGGAAGAAGAGTATGAGTGGTGTATCGAACAGACGCTTCACGCATTTGAAGGCGGCAAGCCTTTGAATATGATACTCGACGACGGCGGCGACCTCACCAATGTGGTGTTGGATCGTTATCCTGAATTGGCAGCAGGCGTTCGCGGAATTTCGGAGGAGACCACCACAGGGGTGGCGCGTCTCTACCGCCGCATGCGGGAAGGTACATTGCCCATGCCCGCCATTAACGTGAATGATTCGGTCACCAAGTCCAAATTTGACAATAAATACGGTTGTCGCGAGTCGGCCGTCGACGCTGTTCGTCGTGCCACAGACATCATGATGGCGGGGAAGGTGGTGGTCGTTTGTGGCTATGGTGATGTGGGTAAGGGCACGGCAGAATCGTTTAGAGGTGCCGGTGCCCGGGTGATCGTGACCGAAATTGACCCAATATGTGCCTTGCAGGCGGCTATGGAGGGGTATGAGGTAAAGCGCCTCGACTCCGTAGTTGACCAGGTGGATATCGTGGTGACGGCTACAGGTAATTACAACATCGTAACAGGCGCACACTTTCTGCGCATGAAAGACAAGACAATCGTCTGCAACATCGGTCATTTCGACAATGAAATCGACATGGCTTGGTTGAATGGCAATTACAAGCACACCAAGTACACGATCAAGCCTCAGGTGGATGTATACGAGATCGAAGGCAAGGAAATCATCGTTTTGGCCGAAGGTCGTTTGGTGAACTTGGGTTGCGCTATGGGCCACCCCAGCTTTGTGATGTCGAATTCGTTCACCAACCAGACTTTAGCCCAAATGGAGCTTTGGAACAATGCCGGCGTCTACAAAAACGAGGTATATGTGCTGCCGAAGCATCTGGATGAAAAGGTTGCCCGCCTACACTTGTCGAAAATCGGCGTGGAACTAGAGCAATTGCGTCCGGAGCAGGCCGATTATATTGGTGTGGACGCTCTAGGGCCGTTCAAGAACGATATGTATCGCTACTAACCAAGCTGTCCCAGGCAACCGTTAATAAGTGCTAATCCAGCCGCGCCATAGCTTGGGGTATTGCTCCGTTTTTCGTATCTTTGCGCGCCCTGCGGATGGTAGAGTCGTTTAATTGGCCGATGGTGTAACTGGCAACACGTCTGATTTTGGTTCAGAAGAGTCTAGGTTCGAAACCTAGTCGGCCAACGAAAACCGCCCGCGAGGCGGTTTTTTTATGCGTAATCGTCGTATATTTTTGATCATCAGTGATGAAACACCCTTGGATTTTTATACATTTGAATGGGATTTTTCTTCAATTATTCGTTGCTCCGGAGTTATTCAGGTATCAGCAGCAAAATCTCATAATTTGACCCGTGCAGTTCCAAAATGAATAGTAACGATTCGATAGAACCCATCCGGGGATTGCTGGCACAGGTTGTGGCTGGGCATACGCTGGGACAGCTGCTTTTGGTGTCCGGGCTCTTGCTGTTGGCCTACCTCTTAAAGCGAAGAGGCGCGAGAATAGTAAACCAACTTGTATTTAAGGCCTTCGACGCAACGGGCGCACAGGGCGATGAACATCGGAGAAATCGCGACGAATTTGTGCAGATGCTTTCGCTGCCGATGCAGGCCTTGAGCATGGCCATGGTATTTTATCTCTGTTTCACGCTCCTGAATATTCCCCAAACGGTTCGGGTCTTTGAAAAGGAATTGCGTGTGCATCATTACCTGGCCATCTTGATGCAGCTATTGTTTATAGTGCGCCTGATTCGCTTCTTGCTTGCATTAACCACATTTTTGGGCGTGTACTGGATGCGCAGGGCAGAAGGAGGTCTCATTCGGCTCGACAAGCAGATGATACCGTTCACGGTGGATGGCATCAAGATTCTCCTGGTCATCTTCGGGGTTCTGTTGGCCGCAGGTGGGGTATTCGATGCTGATGTAACGGCCCTGATTGGGGGACTGGGCATTGGCGGATTAGCAGTGGCTCTGGCCGCACAAGAGAGTTTAGCCAATCTTCTTGGCTCGTTCACGATTTTTCTCGACAAACCCTTTCAGGTAGGCGACAGCGTGGAGTTTAGCGGCATATCTGGCACCATAGAAAAGGTGGGTTTTCGGTCAACGCGCATCCGAACACTCGACAAAACCTTGCTCACCGTACCCAATAAGAACCTCGTGGGCGCGCCCCTGAACAATATGAGTGAAGGCAACCAGAAGAGGGCACGATTTCAGTTGACATTGAGTGCATCTACCTCCGCCGACGCTTTGAAAGCGATAGTAAACGAGATTCGATCCGTCTTAACGGATCACCCAAAAATTGAGTCAGGCGACCAGGTTCATTTCTTCGACTACAGCGACAAGGGGTATGTGGTGCAGGTCAATTATCTGGTGAATACCGGCAGTCATGAAGTTTACTGTGGTGTACGCGAGGAGGTGAATTTCAAAATCTACGACATTATTCGCCATAATGGTAGTGTTTTGGCCATGGACAGTGGTGCTTGTGCCTAATTTGTGCACGGAAGGATGGTGCCTGCACTTTAGCCGTTGGCTTCCGTAAGCACACGCTTAGCTTTTCCCAAGAGCCCCTGAATTTCCCTATTTTTGTCGACCTACTCCCAATCATGAGCGCCGAAGACTCCTTTAAAAATGTAATTGCCCACGCCAAGGAATACGGATTTGTATTCCAATCGAGCGAATTGTATGATGGTTTGTCGGCGGTCTACGACTACGGTCAGGCCGGCGCGGCCCTAAAAAATAACATCCGCAACTATTGGTGGAAGTCGATGGTTCAGCTCCACGAGAACATCGTGGGGATTGATGCCGCCATTTTTATGCACCCCACCACCTGGAAGGCCTCAGGACATGTCGACGCCTTCAATGATCCGCTGATCGATAACAAAGACTCTCGTAAGCGATACCGGGCCGATGTATTGATTGAGGATCAAATCGCAAAAATCAGTGCGAAAATCGACAAGGAGGTAGAAAAAGGACGTGTGCGCTTTGGGGATGCATTTGATGAAGTACAATTTCGCGCCACCCACCCGAATATTGTCCGAAATCGCGAAAAAATCGAAGAAATTGAGCGTCGGATGAAGGGTGCCTTGGAGGCCAATGATCTTCCCGCGCTTAAACAACTCATTGAAGACCTGGAGGTGGTTTGTCCCATCAGCGGTACCCGCAATTGGACCGATGTACGGCAGTTCAACCTGATGTTCAGTACGGAGATGGGGGCGGTGAGTGGAGAATCGGGAACCATCTATTTAAGGCCTGAAACTGCTCAGGGCATCTTTGTTAATTTTTCGAATGTGCAAAAATCAGGGCGCATGAAGGTGCCCTTTGGTATTGCTCAAACAGGTAAGGCTTTTCGCAACGAAATCGTGGCCAGGCAGTTTATTTTTAGGATGCGCGAGTTTGAACAAATGGAGATGCAATTTTTTGTGCGTCCAGGAACCGAGATGAAGTGGTATGCCTATTGGAAGCAGGCGCGCATGCGGTGGCACGAACAATTGGGTATGGGAACGGATGCATACCGCTACCACGACCACCTGAAGTTGGCACACTATGCCAATGCAGCTTGCGATATCGAGTTTGCTTTCCCTTTTGGCTTTAAAGAATTGGAGGGCATTCATTCAAGAACTGATTTTGATTTGGGTAGCCATGAGCGCCACAGTGGGAAAAAGTTACGGTATTTTGACCCGGAAACGAATGAATCCTATGTGCCCTATGTAGTAGAAACGTCCATTGGCCTCGACCGTATGTTTCTCGCTGTTTTGTCGCACGCATACACCGAGGAACGCCTGCCTGATGGCAGTGAGCGCACGGTTTTGCGGATTCCGCCCTTTTTGGCGCCCATTCAGGTGGCTGTTCTGCCCCTGGTGAAGAAGGATGGGCTTCCTGAGTTTGCACTCACGGTTGTTGATGCTTTGCGCTATCGCTATCAGGTTCAATACGACGATAAGGATAGTATTGGTAAGCGCTACCGCCGGCAAGATGCTTTGGGTACTCCTTTATGTGTTACCATCGATCACCAGTCGCTTGAAGATGGTCAGGTGACGGTACGTTTTCGCGACAGCATGCAGCAAGAACGCTTTACGCTAGAGGAGTTATTAACCTGTTTGGATCGTGAAGTGGGCCTCGAGCCGGTATTGCGTGCATTGCACCAAAGGCAGTCGGAGGGCCTACCTGCTTGATGCGTTATCTGGTCACTGCCGCCCTTCCTTATGCAAATGGGCCCATTCATCTCGGCCATTTGGCGGGGTGCTACCTCCCTGCGGATATTTTTGTACGCTGGCTAAAGGCTCGTGGTGAAGAGGTTTTGTTGATTTGCGGTACCGATGAACATGGCGTGGCCATTGAATTGCGGGCTCGAAAGGAGGGTTGTACGCCTATGGAATTGGTTGATCGATATTATACCCAAATCAAAAAGTCTTTTGATGATTTCGGCATCGAGTTTAGTCACTTTTCCCGCACCAGTCGCCCCATTCACCACGAAACCGCATCCAATTTCTTCTTGTCGCTCTATGAAAAGGGGGTTTTTGAGGAGCGGGTCACTGAACAGTTCTATGATGTAGAGGCAGGGCAATTTTTGGCGGATCGCTATATTTTGGGGGTTTGTCCGCGGTGCAGCTACGACCAAGCCTACGGCGATCAATGTGAACGATGTGGTTCGTCGCTCTCACCCGAGGAGCTCATCCAACCCCGATCTGCACTGAGTGGCGCTACACCGGTGCGGCGGTCGACCCGAAATTGGTTTCTGCCTATGGATAAACTAGCCGAGGGCAAGGTATTTCGCGCGTATGCGGAACGGGTGGTTAACTGGCGCACCCACGTGCGCGGACAATTCAATAGTTGGATCAACCAGGGATTGATGGCGCGCAGCATGACACGCGACCTCAATTGGGGAATTCCTGTACCCCTAAAGGGCGCTGAAGGCAAAGTTCTGTATGTCTGGTTTGATGCCCCAATTGGCTACATCAGCGCAACCCGTGAGTATTTCCAACTTCAGGGTGGCGCACACAACGAAGAAGCATGGAAAACATGGTGGCAATCGCCAGATACACAACTGGTGCACTTCATCGGCAAGGATAACATCGTTTTTCATACCATTATTTTTCCGATGATTCTTGCAGAGCATGGATCCTATGTGCTTCCCGCACAGGTGCCTGCCAACGAATTCCTCAATCTGGAAGGAGAGAAAATCAGCACATCGAGAAACCACGCGATTTGGCTACATGAATATTTGGTGGATCTGCCCGGCCGACAAGATGAATTGCGGTATGTGCTAACGGCCATCGCACCGGAAAGTAAGGACAGCGATTTTACCTGGCTCGACTACCAAGCGCGGGTGAATAATGAGTTGGTGGCCATTTTGGGCAATTTTGTGAACCGCGTGATGGTGCTTTCTCATAAGTTTTGTGGTGGCCGGGTTCCTGATGCGGCCTCAATGAATGCGCTGCCCCCTGAGCTTCAGCCCGCCCTCGAGGCGTGTTGGTTCGAAATCGACAGCGCCCGCGCGGAACTCTATGCCCTCTTGAGCGAGTACCGCCTGCGTGAGGCGCAGGCTGCGATGATGCGCCTGGCACGCGCCGGCAATAAGTTCCTGGCGGAAACTGAGCCTTGGAAGCGGGTGAAAGAAGACCCCCAAACGGCATCCGGTATCTTATACGTGGGCCTTCAGGTTTGCGCCCACCTCGCGGTGGCTAGCACACCCTTTTTGCCCTCCACAGCCCAAAAAATCAGCGGACAATTGGGGTGGACCGCACGAACCGCCGAATCGGATCGGAATTGGTGGACCGATTGCGCCGTTGCACCTGGCCAAAGAGCGCGTCATAACCCGCATTTGTTGGCAGCCGAACAGGTGCTGGGCGCTGCCGCGCATTTGTTCACACCGATTACCGACGAGCAACTGCAGCCGTTGCGTGATCGCCTGATGCGCTCGTCGACCCCTGTAAGCCATGCGACAGGGGCATCCGCCCAGTTTTCAATGAAGGAAAGCGACAAGGAGAATAAGGAAAGCGACAAGGAGAATAAGGAAAACAATATGGAAATGGATGAGAAACAGTTTGTGCCCGTGAAGCCGGAAGTGGCGTATCCCGATTTTGAGAAACTTGATTTGCGCGTGGCGCAAATCAAATCAGCTGAACGGGTGGAAGGAGCGGATAAATTGCTGAAGCTCGGTATTGACCTGGGCTTTGAACAGCGCGTGGTGGTGAGTGGAATTGCCCAGCACTTTGATCCGGAGGGGCTAGTCGGACTGAAAGTAGTGCTTTTGGCGAATTTGGCTCCACGAAAGATAAGGGGGCAGATGTCGCAGGGCATGATTCTCCTGGCAGAAAACGTGGATGGCCGATTGGTTTTTGCTAAACCCGATGAGGATGCAGATCCGGGGGCAGTGATACGATAAGTTTACAGGGGCAGTTTGATCATGGGGTTTTTTCGCGATTCATTCGGACACTGGTACCTCGCCAAGCGCCTGCTGTATATGGTGATGGGTGCCTATGGCTATATAGGCCTGAACATCCGTAACCGAATGGTCATCCGGGGTAGCCGCAATTTGAGGGGACTACCCGAACAGAATGTACTGTTTGTGAGCAACCACCAGACGTATTTTCGCGACGTTATGGCCATGTTGCACGTCATGTGTGCAGTCCGTTGGCGGATGTTCGACTATTTGGGCTTTCCTATATATCTCCTTACACCCCGCTCACGCGTGTATTTTGTGGCCGCTGAAGAAACCATGAAGCGGGGTGGTTGGTTGCCCAGGTTGTTTGCGCTTGGGGGCGCGATAACAGTTACCCGAACCTGGCGCAGCGAAGGCAAGGAGGTGAGTCGAAAGGTGGTGAAAACGGATATCGACAACATCAATCGCGCACTCAAAGAAGGCTGGGTGATTACTTTTCCCCAGGGAACAACAACTGCTTTTGCACCCGGCCGTAAGGGAACGGCCCACATCATCAAACAAAACCGTCCGGTGGTGGTGCCGGTGGTGATCGATGGTTTCCGCCGGGCTTTCGATAAGAAAGGGTTGTTGTTGAAAAAGAAGGGCGTTCGTTTGAAGATGACCTTTAAGCCACCTCTGGAGCTCGATTATGAGGCCTCCAATGAGGAAATTCTGGATCGGGTGATGGATGCTATTGAACAGTCGGATCGGCACCGCTTTCTACACTACCGAAAGACTGGGTCAGACGAGTCTTAGTGGGTTTGAATATTCAATAACCATATCTCAGGTTCTCCGCATAATTGTTGGGCAGCACGCTGTTCTCGATGGCTTTTGCCGCTCGTTCTACGTCATAGGCGAACCGAATAAATTCGACCTGTATGCTCCCCTTTTCGCTCGATGAGCTGTCCTTATTGAGGTGTAGGAACACATATCCTCCTCTAGGGTCACGGTCCTTGGGTTTGCCTACTGAACCGATGTTGATGGCATGACGGTAACGGATGCCCTCGGGTGTTTCTTTTTGGAGGATGCGGTGGTAGGGTTGATGGGTATGACCAAAGCACATAATATCGGCATGGGATTGTTCCATGATGCGCCATAAACTCTGTTCCTCGCGGTCCTCAAAGAGATATTCGTTGATTTTACGCGGGCTTCCATGCACCAAGAGGAGGTGTAGTTGATCGTTGTTGAGCTGAAACTCGAGACGGATGTGCGCAGGCAGGCTCCGCAAATAGCTGCGTTGCTCATCCCTTATAACCGAATGGGTGTAGGAAATGGAAACTTGTCCGTTGGTCTTTTCCTCTTCTGTTTTATAGGCACATCCACAGTCGTCGATTCCCCGACCAATTCCGTAGTCGTAGTTGCCTGCCAAAGTGGGGATGCGGCGGCTGCGGATTTGGTCGACTACTTCATTCGGCCAAATGTTGTAGCCCACTAAATCGCCCAAACAATAGATCGCATCGGGCTGATGCCGGTCAACATCAATGAAAAAGGCCTCCAATGCGGGCAGATTGGCATGTATATCGCTGAATAGAGCTAATTTCATAGGTTATATGTTAAGAGCAGCATCCCATTAAGAGCAGCACCCCGTTCCGGGCGAACAAATTGCCTCCTTGATAGGGGTAATTTCGGATAAGGGCCTGATGTGCTTTTGCGGGGTAAATCCGCATTGATCTTCAGCAAGGCAGCCGGTTTGTTTGGCTATCAAGCGGAAGGCCGTACCATCGAAAGCCAGTCCGTAGCGACTAATGCTCTGATTTTGGTACTCGACCTCGACTTCGACATCCAGTCCTTTTGGTTCGATTAGTGGCAATGCAGTTTGGATGATGCTCAGAAGTTTTAGTGGAGCTAGCCGGTGTTCTGTATCGTCTGCCACCCAAAGTTGGAGGCTTAGGTGCTGTTCTTCACGAACCGTACCCCCACAATCCACAAAATGTCTTGTGGTCAAACCAACTTCCGTGATGTGAAAGTGAGGGGCAACGCGTTGTCCGTCTGGTAGAATGAACTGTATTGGGCCAGGTTCTCTAAGGCAATGGATGAAATGGGATTTTTTCATGGTTTTATTAATTACGGCTTGCAACAGGTAGTGTTGTTGTGTTTGATATGCAGTGCTATTTCGGATAGGTAATTTAGGATAATCCCTATGGCCGACTCGTTGATGCAATAGCAAATGGTGGTGCCCTCGATGCTGCCACGGATAATGCCGGCTGCTTTGAGTTCTTTTAGGTGTTGGGATACGGTTGGTTGAGCAAGCGGCAGTTCATTCACGATGTCACTGCAAATGCAGCTTTTGACCGTCAATAAATACTCTATAATGGCCACGCGGGCCGGATGCCCAAAGGCTTTCATGAGTACCGAAATCGAATTTTGTCGACCAGTATAATGTTCAGTTTTGGTAACGCCCATTTTTAATATTGCAATATTACGATATATTGTTCAGTTTTTTGTCAATCCCGACTGTGGATTGATAATATGTTGTGCGTCTCAGCTAAGTTGTGCGTCTCAGCCAGCCATTTTCAAATCCTACTTCCGTCGTTTTTTGCCATATTAATGTTCCTGAAATATTTAAATGCTTCAAAAACAAAAAGAAGAACAACAGAACCAATTAATGCAGAAACAAAATGTTTATACCCGGGAAACTCAAAAGAGAAAACTTCGCTTAAAAATGGAGTGCTGATTATCATGACTAAAATGAAAAAAGCAACTATTAAAATAATAATTAACGAGATGTTTTTTCCAAAATCACAGACAAAAAAGTTCTCGTTTCAGATAATGAGGTCAGAATCAAAAATACATTTCCAATGATTAAGGAGGAAAAAGCAATGGCTCTTATTTCACCTGCTGAATGCCCTTCATTTAGAGATATTAGGTAAATGATCAACACCATAATCAACAGCAGCGTGCCCTTTAAAAGGCTAAAGACGAGTTTCTTCAAACCAAAAAAAAGTTCAGAGGTTTTTCGAGGAGCGCGGCTCATAATCCCCTTTTCTTCTTGTTCTGATTCAAAGGCTATAGCACATATAGGATCAATAATCAGCTCCAAAAAAACAATATGCAGGGGCATTAAAAGTATAGGTAGCCAGGAAAAAAATGCAGGAATCAATACCAAGCCAATGATCGGTATATGGATAGCAATGATGTAGGACATGGCTTTCTGCAAATTATCATAGATTCTTCTTCCAGAACGAATAGCGTGAACAATAGAAGCAAAATGATCGTCTAACAAAACAAGGGAAGCTTCTTCGCGGGCTACGTCTGTTCCCTTTAATCCCATGGCCACACCAATGTCTGCGGCCTTCAATGCCGGGGCATCATTTACACCATCACCGGTCATCGCTACTACTTCACCATTGGCTTTTAATGCCTTTATGATTTGTGGCTTTTGTTCAGGTATTATTCGCGCAAAAATCCTGGTTTTTTTAATACTCTCTGCGAGTTGTTTTTCATTCATACTTTTCAACTCATTCCCTGTGAGTATGTTCTCCTCATGATTTAGACCAATCTGATCAGCAATGCTTTTCGCGGTAGCTGGAAAATCACCGGTTATCATTATTACATGAATTCCGGCCGCATAGCATTCTTTAATTGCTTGTGGCACCTCAGGTCTAATTGGATCTTCAAATGCTACAATACCGGTGAATTGAAATGGAAAGTCCATCTGATTCTCGGGAAGTTGATGGATATTCAATGTACAACTTGCAGCTGCTAAAACCCGATAACCTTTAGCAGCCAGTTCATGCACAACATTGTTATATATGCTCATTTCCGTGTCGGATAAACCACAAAATTTATAAATGGTCTCAGGTGCACCTTTACAATAGGCCTTTGCCGATTGATCGAATTCTGATCTCAAAACACGTGTCATGGCGAAAATATCTCGGGTCAACGGGTATTCTCTTATGACGGAGAGCTCGGTGGGAGTTGTTGTATGGTTTTTTAGTTCGTTCTTAATAGCCTTTTCCATTGGATCAGAGGAAAGAGGATGAGAAGCATAATATAAATCTAACAACAGCGTCTTAATATGTTCGCTCTTAGTTTTAAAGTCTGCTTTGTAATAGGTGCTTTGTTTTGAATGAAAAGCAGATATCTCCATTTTATTTTGGGTAATTGTCCCTGTTTTGTCTGTACATAAAACCGTAGCAGCACCAAGGGTTTCAATAGCGGATGGTTTGCGTGTGAGCACTTTGTTTTTTGACAAACGCCAAGAACCTAAGGCCAAAAAAATTGTGAGGACTACAGGAAATTCCTCGGGCAGAAGGGCCATGGCAGCCGCCAAACCATTAAGAAGCGCGTGTAATAAATCGCCCCTGGTGAACTAAAAAGCCGATATTATGCCAATACTAATTATGGCTCCGCCAACAAATAATTTGCGGACCAGCTTTTTCATTTCTTTTTGCAACGGAGTACTTTCATCTTGAATCGTTTGCAGTGACGTTCCAATTTTCCCAATTTCTGAATGTATTCCTGTTCGAACGACACGTGCAATTCCTCGCCCTTGTACAACCAAGGAGCCACTAAAAAGCTGATTTTGAGTGTTTTCGTTTTTCCTGACCGGAAGTGATTCGCCCGTTAATAAAGATTCATCAAGGCTTAAAATATTGCTTTCCAATACGATAGCGTCGGCTGGGACGCGGTCTCCTTCTTATAGGATAATTACATCATCAGGTACAATTTCTCTACCGGAAATTCTTGTTTCGGTTTCGCCTCGAATGACCATTACCCTAGGAGAAGACAATTGTCGAAGTGCTTCTAAGGACTTTTCTGTTTTTCGGTGCTGATAAAAGGTAATGAAAATGATTAAGAAAACCCAACAAAGTAAGATGACCCCCTCGGAATAGTCGCCCAATAGTAAATAAACCGACCCACATCCAAGCAATAGAATAAACATTGGTTCTTTTATGACCTCATAATCAATGAGCCATACGTTTTTAGGTTTTGCCGAAGGCAGCTCGTTGAACCCCTATTTTGTTAGCTGATTGGCTGCTTTTTCGGGGGTAATTCCTTGTATCATGTACACTCCTTTCATCAAATTGAACCACTGATATCATTTCATATTAATCACAACAAGTTGCGGCTTTAGGCATTATTAACACAATAAACTAGCCTGAGGGTTGATAACTAGGACGAGTTGGCTTACTGGTGCTGGTGGCATCGGTTATTATTTTTTCGACCGATTGCGGGGCCTTTTGAATGCCTTTCATCCCGATCGAAGAGAAGGGATGACGCAGAGTGTATGAAGCAGGTTGGTAAAAGTTGCGGGAATATGTACTCAAAAGCCAACGAATTATAGGATTTCGAATAAAAAACACCATACTGTTTTCAATGGGTTCAGCACCTAGAGTGCTTTTGATTTCGGTGGCTGTTCGGCCCATTTGCACCGTTTTCGCACCCATTTGAATGCCTAAATCGATCATATCGAGGAGGCAACGTTCGTATAGGTGCATGCCATCCGTGCGCTCGGCATCATAACCTAAGTGCAGGGCATGCAAGGTGTCGCCGATTTTAATCCCCGTCACAAATCCAACGACGTGGCCTTTAAGGGAATAGCGGTACATCAGGAAGTTATGCCCGAATACTTCGCTAAAGGACAGGAGCATGGCAGGGATGTTATCCGGAAGGGCCACGACGCGGGTAGCGAGGGTAGATGCCAGAAGTTCTCCGGCCTGTTTAAGCCAAGCGACATCGGTGCTTCCATGGCAACTGCACCGATCGAAAACGGCCGACGTGTCGAGTACTTTGCGAACTCGAATTCGGTATTTGGATTTCATGGCCTGAATGTAGTGTTCGAAGTGCGTCCACTCAGATCGCAGAGACAATGCCATAAAGGGCTCCGCCATGAAGGATACGGCATGGGGTATGCTCGGACACCCAGTAACATTAACGGCAAGCGTGTTGAGCCCACAGGGCCATGATTCAATCTGTTTAGTACCACGTGTTGGATCTATTTGAGGGTAGAACAAACCCGGGACACAGGGGTGACCAATACCTCTTAATCCCCCCTTATTCATCAGTGCATTGGCCAAGCGAAGCCAGATTCCGTGAATGTAGTGGCCCCTCGGACGATGGAGTTGCAATTGCGAGACAGGATAACGGGTGCCGTTTAAGCCGATTTCTCCGCTGTAGCCGGGTAGCCGACGAACTAACTCAAGAACAGGCATATCATAATAACCACCCTGACAATAAATTGGTTTCTTCAATGATGTATATTTATGAGTCATCATAGTTCATTGTAATATTGCTTTCATTGTCAGTACCTTATGAATTGGAGTTTATTCGATTTTATTATAGCAATTATTTTGTTTGGCCTACTATTTTTAGGCATCTGGGGTGTTTTGAGAACAGTAAAATCGCCATGGAAACGTCGAATAGCGTTTTTGATCGTGGTTATGATATTTATTTTGATTTGGGGCGAATTGGCGGTTGGTTTATTTGGCACCCCCTTCGCAGGTAATTAATTCTCAGAATGATTGGGTTTCAAAAACAGGTGGAATCAAACGGCATCGTTCCAATGCAAATAACAATCCTTCAACGTCCTGCTGGTTGTAGTGGATAAGTTTGGTACACTTGGACTTGGCTACGTTGGTTAGTTTACTGTAGACTTGACCATGCGTCTCGAGCATATTCCGCACGTGAACAAGCCTCTGTGTGGCTTGTTTTTCGCCGTAATCGGTATGTGACGGGTAAGAGAAATACCTGAGGATAGAATCCAGAGCGAAGGGTCTCGGCCGGTTGACCGGGTCGTTTTCTTTAAACCATTTTTTCAAGTCTTTGTGCGCGTTCCAATAATGGCTGGTGACATCTAAATCTCTGGATTCGAAAACATGCTTTTCGCGATCGGAAAACGCCACGATTTTTTTGTTCTCTTTTCGAACGCGCTGTAAGGTATGTTCCAGAAAATCGGCAATTGACTGGAATGAAGTCGGTATTTTATGAGCAAGAGGCGACTGTAGGATTCCGATGAGGCGTGGATCAAGAACCACCAGTCGATATTTTTCGTCGGACCACACGCCAACGATTGCGGGATCTTCTTTGATAAGGCCTTCAAAATCGATAAAAATGAGTTTGTCTCGGGAAATGGTCATAGCATTGGTTTAGGTGGAAAAAAAGGAGCGTTTTGAAACGGGAGCCCCCTATATCAAGAATGCGCGCATGCCTCATGCACACGCGCACAAGTCATGCACGCGTGCACAAGTCATGCACACGCGCACAAGTCATGCACGCACTTACCTTCGCTTGCTCACCGCATTCTGAGCAATGGTACGCTGCATTCTGGACTTGAAGCGTTGTATGGCCTCATTTCTTTTGTACTGATGCTTTTGGCTGACCCCGCTGTTGACACGTTTTCTCCATGCCCTGAAACTTCCGGGTTTCATTTCGCGGCGCATCATTGCTATTACCCCAGATTCTGTTAGTCCAAACTGAAGTTCAATGGCTTCAAATGGCGTACGATCTTCCCATGCCATTTCTATAATGCGGTCAATTTGTTCTAAACTGAATAACGGCGACATATTACTTCAACAAAATCGCCAGTATTTCGTTTTCGTTAATCGAACGAATGTTGAAGGAACTGCGCGACAATTCCAACATTCGAACTTTCCGGTTTTCGGGTCCAAAGCGCGTATTCATGAAGAAAAGACCATGATGTTTGCGCACTACGTTGTCGGAATTGAGCGTGAATAAGGAGTATTTGTATTGTATGGGCCGATTCAGGCTATAGCCCATTCGCCTGCTATAATGGTGTGGCCGCGGGAAGGTGAATGACAAGTGCACCTGAAAGTCGGTGGTTAGTGCCTAACAATGAAAAGTGTTCCCAATGCAACCCCCAAATTGCTGAAAAATGAGGGATTGTAAAAATTAATATGTATTTGGGATACGCATTATTTTGGCGGTGCGACGCTGCCACCCATCCCAAAAGACTAGATGGTATAGACCCGGAGGTGCCACGCCCCAGTTCAGGATATTTGAACCTTGATGAACGGGCCCCGATGTGATGACTCGTCCACCAACATCAAAAAGTGTATATTCAGCGCCTTCTCGGGCATCGTCGACCCAAAGAATCGGTGGCTCAGTTGCAGGGTTGGGGAAAACGCGCCAATTCGGGCGATCATTTTCAATTATAGTGGAGGAAAGCTGTGGTGGCGCGAATGCCTTGATTACTCCCCCTCCCGAAACCACCACAATACCGTCTGTACCAAAGACCGGGGCGCAGGTGTTCACATTCGGCACATAATGCATCCACCGAAACTGCAGATTAGGGGTAAAGGAATAAACTGCATTTTCTCCGTTGGTAACGAACACGGTGCCTTCTGCGTCGGTGGAGGCCCGCATCTGAAACAGATCGGGGTTACTGGCAATGATTGGAGAGGAGTCGATCGGCGCGCCTGTTGTTGGATTCAGTCGCAATACCCGCCCACCTGATGGCACATATACATCGCCCGAAGGCCCTAGGCAGGGTTGACTAAACGGAGCGCTTCCCATGATGGGAGTTTCCCACAACAATTGCAAACGAACGCCGTCGTCGGAAAAAGCAGAGATATTGTCGCCCTGCTTGTGCACGAATATGATACCCGTAGGACCCACCATGAGTGGGGCTTGTGGAAGTGGTCCGCCCGGATAGGTATCAGTGATGATGTGGTTGTATTTTTTTATGCCCGTAGACAAATCTGTGGCCCAGAGATAGGAAATCCCACCAATTTGTTCGTGTGTATAGCCTGTGTGACTGGGTGGATGAATGCTCATTTCTCCCCCACCAGAAGCAAATGGTATGGTATTGATTTGCCAGTTGGAGGCTCCAGTGATGGGATTAATCCGATAAATTACCCCATTTCCTTCTATGTACATTTGGCCGGCGGAGTCGAAAGTAGCGCTTGTGGTGATATATGGGTTAACCCGCACTGGTGATGCCCACAGACGGTTTCCGTTTTGAACATCGAGCGCAATTAAACTATCGTTTTGACTCTCTGTATAGCGCACCACAAACACACGTCCGTTGCGTAGGCCAACAGGCAGTGAACGTCCTGTTCCGCCCGTGATGTCAACGCTCCATAGGGTTAGACCCGTTCTGAGTTCATAGCATTCGACCGGAGCATTGGTAAGCGACAAAAACCGCATTGTAACCATCCGATTGCCTTCGGTATAGGCGGGCATGCCGAAGAGTCCCGGGCGAACATGAGTCCACAGTAGACTATCGCTTGTGGGCCCCTGTAAATTAATCCATCCAAAACGACCGGGTTGCCCGCCCCCGTTTGCCCAATTGAAGGGCTGGGCCTTGGATGCTAGGGGTTGTACAACAGAAATTAAGTAGATATATATTGTTAAACGCAACATTTTTTATAATTTATTCAAATGTTTTCAGGAACTGCACTCGTAATACACCTTTATTTGTCCGACAATGAATCCAATCTATACCAGGAGCAAATTGACCAACATCCAATTTCTGAGGAAGGTCGCCGGCCTGAAAAGCGGCATGGTTTTTACCTGTTACATCTGAGATGACAAGGTCGTGAAAGGACTGATCATGGCCTTTTAGGGCAATGGTCATGTGATTGCTAGCCGGATTAGGATAACAAATGAGTTGAGGATGGTCTTGTTGTGTTGGTTCTTGAAGGTCTACCGAAGGAGATACCACCAAAAACTGCCCCATCACAACGTCTTTCCTCCCCCTTAAATACGGCGCGGGTACCTGGCCATTTACGGAAAGCACATAAAACTGAACATCATGTATGTGAAAGGGATGGGCAATTGGCGTTTGGTTCACCAATTCCCAAATTTCTGTGTTGTTGAACGGAATCCGATGGTTAATAACCTGCATATCAAAGTGCTGGTTGTTGATCATAAAAGGGCCTTGAATGGCCGTTGGCCCCATGTTCTCGGGCATAAAAGTGAAAACGCGCGTGGTATCAGCCTGAGCCTCTAGCCAAGGCTCATGGGGAATTAATGTGGTGGGGACTGAAAAAACTCCCTGAGGCAGGGGGGCGCCCACGGAGAGCGTAAGCAAAGTGAAGTTGCTGCCATTTAGGGGATTTCCTGTATATCCAGGGATGACTTGTCCGGCCCCCATTCCGGGTTGGGCAGCCCCATACACGGCGTTGGGCAACTCGGCCCCATAGCTCATCAGTTGAATAATTTGTCCTGTACGCCCTTGAAGGTTCACAACCACCTCGGCCCGTTCGCCTGGGGCAAGCTGGATTCGGTTGAGCGCCACAGATTGCTCGAGTAGCCCGCCATCGGTTCCAATCAGGTGAAAACCCAAGTTCTGACTCAATCCAATGTTCATGACGCGTTCAGACGAACCATTGAGCAATCGCAGGCGGACACACTGTGCCGGAACGGTGAGTTGAGCTTGTCGGGTACCATTCACCAATACCACCGAATCATACGGGTTATCAAAGGTGATTTGTCGGCTCGAATTAAAACTCTTGGTTTGGAGTAAAAGAGGAAAGTCATCAATTCCGTAGGTTCTGGGTAAGGCCAATGCATCCTCCAGGCTGTCGCGAACGATGATAAAGCCCGAAAGGCCCTTGCTGACGTGCTCATTGGTTTTGTAGTGCAGGTGCGGATGATACCAATAGGTTCCGGCCCAATCATGAACGGTGAAGACGGGGTTCCACAGGGTTCCTGGCAAGATAAAGGTGTGGGGGCCGCCGTCGTGTTCGGGTGCAACGTGGAGTCCGTGCCAATGAACGGTAGTTGTATCGGCGAGGTTATTGAACACCCGGAGATCTACGGTCTGATTTCTGCGGAGGATGAGCGTAGGGCCAAGCATATGGCCATTAAACCCCATGGTTTGGGTACTAATTCCCGGGAAAATGCTGGATTGTCCATTTTGTATCTGGAGTGAGAGAACCTGTCCACTCAAGGTATCAGGAATGGAAAGAGTTGTTTGGGCTTGGCTGGGAGCGACTGAAAAGATCAGTAAACAAAGGGATAAGAACTTTTCTTGAAAGGAGGTCATGTATGTGTTAAATCCAAACATAAAAATAACCAATAGTTTTAGACTTATGGTGTTAAAACAAGTTTAATAGCCCAGCGGCGCTGACTCAAAGGAGCAGTGGATCCGTCGGCCAGCCAAACGGTACCGGGGCGACCGGAAGAAGCGCCAGGTAGCCCATAAAATAGCCCTACGCCCATACTGTTTCCTAAGATGCGCAGGCGCGACAGGCTGATTCCACCTTCAAAATATCCCTTGCGCAGATCAAGCAAGGGAAAGTCAGGGGCTTCCTTCATGATAAAAATGTGGCGACCTGGATCCGCCAAATGCGACCAGCCAGCATTATAGTGCAGCGTGAACAAAGGACTTTGCTTGAGGCTCTTCAAGTGCAGCACGCCGGCCCGGTGTTGAATGTGAATGCTGGCAAGCCGGTTGCCGGCGAAAGTAGCCATATCAAAGGTCTGGAATACGAGAGGAACGAACAGACCGCTGTTTGGTCCGGTGCCTCGTACGTAAAGCAGTTGTTGGACGGGTAGAGGATCTGGGCCCCATGCGGCACCCAAATTCAGTACGGCATCGAGCGTACCCAGACGTCGCATCCCAAAGTGGCGTTCAGCACGAAGCAGTAGTCGTTGGAATTGGATCGACTCTTGTTGAAAGGGCAGGCCTCTTTCGTAGCTCAGTGAGAGCACAGGCAGTCGCTTGGATGTTTGAATGGTATAGGTGCGGCCGGGTAGACGAACGCTTGTTTCGCCAGGGGCATATCGGATGTGGAGTGACCATTCCGACACGGGGTATGAGGGGGCTGTGGGCCATAATGTAGGCCAAAATGTAGGCCATAAGCTGGAATCTACAAGCGCTTGGTTGTTGAAGCGGTAGTTACTGGTTGATCCGTTGCGACCCGTGGCTGCTTGTCGGTGGCCAACCAAAAACCCGGCTTCGCCACTCCACGGCCCGAGGTTCATCCAACGAAATTGAAGCGCCGCCACCCGTTCACGATCGAAGAAGCGATTGAACAAAGCCAGAAGGCGATCAGGCTGTGTACTAAACAAGGCCGTTTCTGCATGAAAGAAGCGGTATCCACCGTTCACGCGGATGTCATCGCGGGCACTGATGCGCAGCCGAAGACTACGTTGCTTGTCGGGGTAAACATCCAAAAATCCCCCAAATTTTGGCGTTCGATCGCCGAATCCATAGGCGGCGTATCCCCCAAGCCGTATGCGTTGGGCCAAGGAATCCCCAGTGGATAATCCTACGCCCAAGCGCAGCCCTTCCCATCCGTTTGCCGAAAGCACTTCGGGTAAATTGAGGTCTAATCGTCCTTTAAACAAGGCTATTTTGCCTGTTAACAGCGATTCACCCCATTGTAATTTTTGTTCCAATCGGGTTTCTGTTCCTAATGAGTCGATAAAGCGGTAGGTTTCCCTGTCGCGTTCGTTTAGGGAATCGGGGCGGAAAGGCTCGAAATAGCCGATGGGTTGTCCGGCTGCGTCCTCGAGCACCGTTAGGCCGATTTTTGGGAAATCCCGTTGCCGTCGCGCATCAGCAGGCTCGAATGAGGCCGGTTGTTCCTTGCCCGTTTTGAATTCAACATCCGTGTATTGCGTAAAAACTTGCCCTACCACCTTGCTGGTGTTCACTTGCACCTGATTCAGCCACAAATCGGTATGGGTTTGATGGGGATACCACCGGCCGTTGGGGAGTTGGCGAAATAGTTGATTAAAACGCAAGCCCGATGCTTGTTGGGGGTCGGCCGGCTCAGCGGTCACTTGTTGAACGGCATACGAACGGTTGTGGATGAAGATGGTTCCGGTGAGTCCATCGTGCATGCTTCCAGGATAGGGCCGAAACCGGATCACATGAAGGGTGTCGGCACCTTTGTGGTCGCTTTCATCGCGGCGGCTTTCATCGCGGCGGCTTTTATCGAGGTCGCTCTCCACGAGGCGGCTTTCATCGCGGCGGCTTTCATCGAGGTCGCTCTCCACGAGGCGACTTTCATCGCGGCGGCTTTCATCGAGATCGCTCTCCACGAGGCGACTTTCATCGCGGCGGCTTTCATCGAGATCGCTCTCCACGAGGCGACTCTCCTCTAAGTAGAAGCGGTAGCGACGTACGCTACCCGGCGACAGCGGACCATAGTATTGTATATCGTTGAGGCGGATGGGGTCGTTGTAGACCGAAAAGTTCTGCATTTGGGCAGAAAAAACAGCAAAAAGAGGAGACAGTAAGCCCGCGGTTCGGGTGGCCAACATGCGATCGCTGGGTTGTGTAGCACCCGTGTAGTGCCGCGAAACGAGCGATTCACTGAGCATCAAATCGCGGGTGCGTATGAATTGTGCCAGTTCATATTGACTCGAATCTAGGAATATGCTGTCGCCTCGTGAAACCCGACGAATCGTATCGGTAAACACTCGTCCTGTGGTGTCGATGGTTAAAATAAATCGTTGGTAGAGCGTGCAGCGATGTGCACCCATAAAAGCCGGGTCATGCTCTTTTTTTCGTTTGATGGCTTCTTCGATGATGCGGTGGGCTGGGTTTTCCCCCGCTTTCACATTAATTTCGGGTAATTGGGTGGTGCTGCGCCCAAGGGCAATGAAGGGCTTGGGATCGCTGACCCCGATGGTGAATGGTTTTCGACCATATCCCACACATCGGGCCTCGAATTGGGAAGAGTCTCCGTAAAATATCCAATAGAATTTTCCCTCTACGTCGCTCGTTGTTGCCTGTGATTGCCCTGAATTGAGCGATTGCAGGGCCACAAACGGCAATGGAATTCGCGTGTTGGAATCGACTACAAACAGTTCCCGACGTACTTGAGCACCAGCCGATCCGCAAAAAACAGACATAACCAAGCCGATGAGCAGTTTCAAAAAGACGATTCGATGCATGTGAGAAATAAACCAACCAACAAACAATTTTTATCCCCACCTTGTTGAGCGCTCAGATAAAGAATCAATACCCAAATCAGTTCAATTTTCGTGTGCTTCAACCAGCGTAGCCATCACGGGGAGGCCGCCTTCTTGCAGCCGTGCCCGTCCACCCAGATGGGTTAAATCCACCAAAAACCAAGCGGCCACGGCTTCAGCGCCTGCTTTTCTGATGAGGCGGACGGCAGCATCGGCCGTACCGCCTGTTGCCAACACATCGTCGGTAATGGCAACCCGCATGCCCCTACTTAGCTCATCGCGGTGCATTTCGAGTGTGGCCGACCCATATTCTAAGTCATATGATTCCGATAGCGTTTCGAGGGGGAGCTTACCTTTTTTACGCAACATCACGAGCGGTATGCCCAATTGCAGGGCAATCGGCACCGCCATCAAAAAACCACGACTTTCGACAGCGGCCAATGCTTGCGGACGAAAACCAGCCAGTCGACGAACGGCATCGTCGATTACGTCTCTTAACAAAGCGGGTTGCCGGAAAAAAGTTGTAATGTCTTTAAACATGACTCCGGGCTGGGGAAAGTCGGGCACCAGGCGAATGGCCTGCCGTACCCTATTTTCTAGTGTTTCCATTCAAATGTTCTTCATAAATCTCAATCCACGCATCCACAGTCATTTTCCCGGCTAAATCTTCGATTAACTCGAAGGGAATTTCCTCCGGCTTCGAAAATCGGATGCAGCTTTTTCCCATATCGAGCTTCTTACCCGCACATTTTTGGGCCCACTCAGACAGGAACCAATCCATCAAGGGCTGGTGCGCGTAGATGCCCATGTGGTATAGGGCCAAAAACTTCTTTTGAGCAGCCAGGCTGATGAAGGGCAGGGGTTCAACGGGCTTGCAATGATAGCCGGCAGGATAAATATGATGTGGCACCACAAAGGCGGGCATACCATAGCTTATACCTTCCACAAAACCTGTTGGGATGTGTGTACTGATAGCTATTCTCAATCGATGAAAACCGGAGCGCCAGGGTTCCTGCAATTGATTAGAATAGGCGTCAACCTCGGGTGATGTTTCGGTCATTTTTGGTTGTTCAAGATTGCCGCCACAAACTTACCTATTAAAACTTATTAAAAATTTCACAGCCTCAAGGTGGTGAAAAACGAGAGGTGCCAATATATTATGTATATATATTTATATATATACAATATATGGCAAGTATTATTTAGTAATAAAAATAACAACACAAATAAATTAAAATTACAAAAAACAAGGTTGTTGGGACTTGACAAGCGGTGTTTCATAATAGTAGTTTTGCGGCTTCACCTTTAACCTAAATCCCAAAAACCATGGAAAACACCCTTCCCCCAAAAACCCTTCCCCCAAAAACCCTTCATTATTATCTGGTGGCCGATCGCAGCGGATCGATGAGCGATCAAATCGAGGAAGTTCGCGATGAAATCAACAAGCACCTCTTAGAACTCGCTTCGGATTCGAACGAATCCAACACGCATGTCCGCCTGCACCTTCTTGTGTTCAACAGCCAGCTCGATTGGATTTTCACGGGCCAGAGTATTGATCAGGTGATGCCCCTCACACCCCAGCAATATTATGCGAAGGGAAACACCGCCCTGTTTGATGCAGCGGGTCAAGCCATAGAATGGGCATCAAACTCTTGCCCCAATCAACTCGATCCTGAGAAGGAAGAGGTGGTGATTATGATCTTTTCTGATGGACAGGAAAATTCTTCAAGAAAGTTCAATGGAGAACAATTCACCCAACTGGTAGAGCGCCACCAAGACAGGATTGGCTGGACAATAGCCTTCAGTGGATGCGACCTGCGAGGCTTGAGTCAACTGAGAAATGCAAAATGGCGCGATGACCGGATGCTTTCTTATTCAATAGATGAAAAATCGGCGGCTATGCGTGATCTGGCCTACACTGTATCCGAAAGAACGAAGAAACGCGAGAGTTTCTATCGAATGGCATACGAAAAAAGGGACGTTCCTCATGATTCCAAAAAACCCGGCGATGACCTAGACAAAAAGTAAAAGCGGTGGCTCAATTTGGCACGGATCAGGCTGATTGAAAAGCAATACAAGGGCTGGGGCACTTCATCTGACTGCTGCGGCATAAACTCGTTTGCCGCGCGACCAGGTTCCGAGTACCCTGGCCCTAAAAATTTCCTGATAGGAAGCACTCATAAGGTCAGTATCAAGCCAGACCAAGTCGGCGTTCATGCCCGGTAAAAGCCGCCCGCGTTCATCTTCTTCGAAAGCAGCCCGAGCCGCCCAGTCTGTCATCCCCCTGAGGGCCTGCCGCCGGGTGAGTGCCTGATTGGGAAGAAATCCTCCCTTCGGGAATCCCAAAGAATCGGTGCGGAAAACAGCGGATAAGAAGGTTTTGAGCGGACTAATCTCTTCGACCGGGAAATCGGTACCCAGGGGCAGCCAGCCATTCAGCGACAGTAGATCGCGGTAGGCATAGGCATGAGGCAGGCGTTCAGGACCGAGTCGTTCATTGGCCCAATACATATCGCTGGTAGCGTGGGTGGGCTGAACCGAAGGCACAACCCCTACAGAACGAAAAACGGTGCGATCATCGGGATGTACGACCTGGGCGTGTTCGATGCGCCAACGGGCAGAAGATGGCTTCGTGCCAGTCGACTGTGCATAATCTAATAGGCTGGTGCGGTAGAGCTGAAGGACAGCCCGGTTTGCTGCATCACCAATGCAATGGGTATTCATTTGGTAGCCCGCCCGGGCCAATAAAGGTGCATAATAGGCAAGGGTATCTGGTGAAGTCACCCAGAGCCCTACATGTCCTTCTCGGTCGTGGTACGGCTCCAAAAGACGCGCTCCCCGCGAACCGAGGGCCCCATCCGCGAAAAATTTGAAGCTGCGGATGTGTAGTTGTAATCCTCGATACGGGGGGCGCGATAAATACCGGTCCAGTTGGTCGGGGGTTGCGCTCACCATGGCATAGACCCCCATACTCAATTGTTTCTCTTGCTCGAGACTACGAAGGGCCTCCAGTTGCTGCTCATCGAGCCCGGCGTCATGAACGCTGGTGAGCCCAACCGCATGACAGGCCTTTTGCGCCGCCAGAATGGCATTTTTCCAGGATGCAACGCTCGGCTTTGGGATGCGGGCCTGAATTAGATCCGCCGCATTGTCGATGAGCACGCCGGAAAGCGAGCCATCACCCCGCCTTAAGGCTTCACCGCCAGAATGATGCGGGCTTCCACCCTGCGCAGCATCCCTGTTGTGCCAATCAACTCCGCCATTTCTGCCTTCCTTGGCCATCTTGGAGGCGGTTCTCCCTATGAAGCGCTGGCCAATCACCTCAAACTGTGTCATGCGCAGAGCGCGTTCATTGACCACCACGGCGTGTCCATCAACACGCGACAGCAGTACGGGTCGATGGGAAAAAAGGCTATCGAGCAGTGTTCGATCAGGGAATTCCTCAATAGCCCAATCGTTTTGGTCCCAACCCCTTCCAATCAGCCAACTCGTGTCACTGGGATTGTTTCGGTAGGGCATCAGTCGTCCCACAACCTCATCCCACGAACGAGTTCCACGCAAATCAACTTCGCCCAGACTCTTTCCGTAGCCCACAAAATGACAATGAGCATCGATAAAACCAGGATACAGAAAGCCGCCTTTTAAATCCACACTATCCTTGAACCGATATCGGATCAGGAGTGTGCGAAGATCCCCCGCATCCACTATCCGTCCTTCGGTAACGGCCAAGGCCTGAGTTTGGGAGAAAGCCGAATCCAGGAGGTAGACCGTACCGTTGAAATAGAGGCAATCGACCTCCATTTTATCGCGACAACCCAGCAGATACAGGGTGGATACCAGCAAAAACGTCCGAATAATGCGTCCCATCACTCTATCATCCTATTTAAAGGTGATGATTTCTGTGCTGTAGGGTGCCACGGTCGTCACCAGCGTTTGCTCGTCGGCCATCGCCAGCGGGTTACCCAAGTTGCCCATGATTTCATCGCGGCGGAAATGCGCGGGCACGGGGATGCGAAACGTTTGTTCTTCCGCGCTTCGGTTGATGCAAACCACGGCGCCTTCTCCAAAATAGTTGCGTATGAACGCCAATCGGTTATCGTCCGTTTCAATGAGCTCGGTTTCTCCATAGGTGAGGGCCATGCTTTTGCCACGCAAGCGGTAGAGGGTCGAAACATGAAGACGGGTGCGCATCTCCTGATCAGACAGGTCGGTGAAACGCATAGGACGGCGGTTGTCGGGATCGCCCGCGCCGGGCATGCCAATATCGTCGCCGTAGTAGACCACCGGTACCCCCGGAATGCTGGTGATGAACGAAAGCAGTTGCCTGAGTCTTGGGTACCCGAGGGTGTCTTTGATCTGAATGTCGCGACCCCAGCCGGCCGCGCGGTCGTCTTCATCGAAGCGCAGCGCACCAGAGGCGTAGGAAATAAAGCGAGCGAGGTCGTGGTTGCCTGATATGTTGCCCATTAAATGGTGGTGGCCGTAGTAGCGCATGCTTTCATCGAGCGACGACCATAAGCGGCTGAGCGGTTGCTGGTCGTTGGCCAGCATACTCCGCGCGTCGAAGTAGAGGTTAAAATCGAACTGCGCGTCAATCATGCCGCTACCTATGTACTGACCAATCAGCTCGCGGCTCCCGAATGTTTCACCGATTTGGTAGAGTGGCCGGCCGCGTGACTTAACGACCCGTGTTTTGAGTTTGTGGGACAGCCGGCGCCAGAAATCCTCTGGGATGTGCTTGGTGGCGTCGTGCCGGAAGCCGTCGAAATCGTATTGGGTCATCCAGTAGAGGGCGCTGTCGCTCATGGCTTCGGCCACCTCAGGACGTTCCAGGTCGAGGCTAGGCATAAACGTATCAAACCAAGTCGTGAGGCGGTGTTCGTCCCATATTCTGATGTTCTTGCGCCCATCCGGGAGGTCGAGTGGTGTTTTCCAGTCGGGGTGCTGCTGCATGAGCGGGTGCTCTTGATGCACGTGGTTGGCTACATAGTCGAGCAAAACCCTGATGCCGTTGCGGTGGGCCACATCAATCAACTTTTTAAGTTCGGCTTCGGTACCCATGCGCGGGTCGACCTGCGATGAGGAAGTGGGCCAATAACCGTGGTAGCCCGAATAAAAACGGCGCGGTTCGGGCCATTCCTGGTAGGGCCCATCGGGGTTGCGACCAATCGGGGAAATCCAGATGGAATTCACACCCAGATCACGGAAGTAGCCACTTTCTATTCGGTTGATGATCCCCGCAATATCGCCTCCCCAATAATTCGCCCGAGGATGCACGCGCGGGTCGTTTACCGGTCGGTCGTTGGTGGAATCGCCATTAAAGAAGCGGTCCACAAATACAAAGTACATCCGTTGCTGGTGTATGTCTAATTGTCCGAGGCTATCCGTGTTCATCACTACTTTTCCTTTGTGTAGGGGTATGAGCAGGTCGTTCGACTCGCCCGATTCGTTGTGGGCATACACCCGCAGATGCGAGCGCTCACGGCCAGCAGCTTCCTTGGGGATGCTTAGCTGAATTACACCCGAGTCGCCCTTCTGTTGGTACGCATCAGGCAGCAGGTGATTTTCCCAAAAAACGAGCAATGTAGCCGGTGCGCGGTCGAGACCGATGAGCAGCTTGGCTTCAGGGTCATCCAGTGGGCGGATGGTACGCAAGCGTGGCAGTAGGTTGGGGTCGGTGGCCTTCACCTCCAGCAGTGAATTGAGTCCGCCCGCTCCATTGTCGCGTTGCAGCGGGTTTTCGGGGTCGAGCGTCCATTCGCCGTCGGCCACAAACTGATAGGGATAGAAGCCAGGATCGAGGTTTAAGTCGATCCGAAAGCTGCCCGCCACGGGCGACATAGGACTTTTCGAGGGGTTCCAGCCATTCATATCGCCAACGAAATAAACCGAATTCGGCCGGTCTTCTCGTGGGGTATAGCTCAGCACTACGGTTTGCTTGCGCGAGCGCCGAAGCAGGAGATCATAGCGCGACGATCCGCATTCCAAAGCCATTGTGGACAGTGTTGGGGCGATGCTATCGGGATGGAAGATCCACATTTGGCTGCTGTCGTTCGTCATTCGGGCGGTGAAACCTGCAGGAAGCGTCCAGCTGCTGAGTTTACTGGGCTCGTCGAGGTAGTCTGACAAAAACAACAGGGTACTATCGGCGTTCAGTTGCACAGGTGAAGCCAGTCCGGTGATGTGGTCGCCCGTAGGAATGGGTGTCATTCCCTTTTTGCACCCCGAAAGAAAGGGGGTTAAGAAGAGCAATAGGAACAGTGATCGCGAAAAAAATCGGGGCATCGCGTTGTGCAATAAGGGTTGAATACCAGAAAAAAAGTCCTTGTTTCTCACAAAAAATACAGTTTTTATAAGTTTAATGCCGTAATAATGAGGTCATACAGTTGGCCTGTGAAATTACCAAATCTATTCGGGTATTTTTGCGCCATGCGAATTCTACGCCTTTTGTTGGCCACAGCGACTGCCGTACTCTCGGGTACGATCGTGAACGGTGGGTTAGTAGCATTAGGTCATCGGCTAATTCCGCTACCCAATGGATTGTCTGGTGATAGCCCTGAGGCACTCGCTGCGGCGCTCCCCTTGATGGGTGTCGAGCATTTTCTCTTCCCTTTTCTAGCCCATGCCGGAGGCAGCCTGGCATCCGCTTTTTTAGCCACCTTGATCTCCCGCAACCGCCATTTCTGGTTTCCTGCCCTGTTTGGGGCGCTGTTTATGGCCGTAGGCATCTATATGGTCGTAATTCTGCCTGCTCCATTTTGGTTTGAGGCCGTGGATCTCGGATTGGCGTATATACCCATGGCATGGTTTGGTTATCGACTGGCTCTTCGGTCGATGCCGATTACTTCATAATTATGCCCTTCGAGTCCTACTTTTCTGAAGAAACCCTGCGGTGGATTGTCATTCCCCTGTTGATTTTCGTAGCCCGTTTAACCGATGTTACCATCGGCACACTGCGTCTCATTTTTACGGCGCGCGGATTTCGACAAATTGCCCCGGTTTTGGGCTTTTTTGAAGTCCTCATCTGGATTGTGGCCATGTCGCAAATCATGCGCTATGCCGATAATTGGCCGAGCTACCTCGCATGGGCCGGGGGATTTGCCGCGGGTAATTATACAGGACTCAAGATCGAGGAGCGGCTCGCATTGGGAAATCTCTTGCTCCGCGTCATCACCGCCCTGCCAGCCGATGATTTGATGGAGGCCCTGCGTGCGCGCGGCTTCGGAGTTACCCTACTGGGGGCGCGCGGGAGTCAGGGCGATGTTAGCGTTTTGTTTACCCTCATCAAAAGAAAAAACCTTTCGGATGCGCTGGCGCTTGTTCATGCTCACAATCCCCATGCTTTTTATACGATAGAAGATGTCCGCCATACTTCGGGGAACACCCGATAGCACGGGTCCTTTGGGGAACGCTCTAATGGCATCCCCCCGACCAACCACCAACCAAACAAAAGGACAGCATCCGTTGATGATTTACCGAAGCAGCCAGAAATAGCCGCTGCGACGCAACACGCGACGGAGGCGGTTATCATAGAATTGAAGCATATAGGTATACTGACCGTCGGTACACGGACTGCCGGCATAGGTTCCGTCCCACCCCTGTTCGGGTCGACCACTGCTGAAGATGCACGCCCCATAGCGGTCATAGACCTGAAAGAGGTAGCGCGTGCTGTCGGAGAAGAGTACGATGGGGCGAAATACGCGGTTTTCTGTCACAGTAGATGAAGGACGAAAAACATTAGGGATCTCGTAGCGGGTAGCGCAAAATTCCTCAACATCAAATGTATCAGACCGGGAGCAGCCGTTGGCGTTGATGATGCGGACGGAATAGCGTCCGGCGGTTTGTACCCTAAAAATAGGGTCGGTTGAGCCATTAGACCATAAATAGTTGACCCCCAACCCGGTCATATCAAACCAGAGATCCTGGCCCGGACAAATCGTCGTGTCGCGTAAAATATCACCTATGGCCAGCGGATCTTCGCGAATGATGATGGTGTCTGATCCCGTGCATGATCGGAGGAACACAGAAACCCAATAAACGCCGGGCGACCGCACACGCAATTGGCGACCACGGCTGCCATCGCTCCACAGGTAATTGGATCCCGGGGCACCCGCATCGAGCAAGATGCTGTCTCCCGAGCACAGAAGCACATCCGTCCCCAGGTCAACCGGAATGCCCACGGGGGTGTAGAATACAAAGACTGAGTCGAGAAATACACAGCCATGGCGCGATGCTTGGAGCAAATACCAACCAGGGAGGGTCACTGGAAGGTAGAATCCGGTATCAGGCAGAGGTGCCCAATTGCCTCCCACCCCTTGCCGGTAAGACCACCTGAAACTACCCGGATTGAGTGTTCCATGCAGGAAAGCAGTATCGCCAAAACAATAAACCAAGGTGTCGCGGCCGCCAAGGGGTAAGGAAACAACATCTCCGACCTGAAAATTGAGGTTCAGGAATTCAACATACACCGAGTCTGAACCGGCACAGGCGCCACCCTGGGCCGTAACCTTATACCAGCCCGTTTGCCAAACCGCATGAGGGAATGAACTTCCAGGAATGACCTGCCAGGGGCCGCCGGGCTGCCCTGTGTACCAAACATATCCCCCTGCCAAAACATTCGTGCGCAACAGAGCGGTGTCGCCCCCACAATAAAACAGGGAATCGCGCCCGCCCAGGGCCAACGAATTACTGTCGCCCAACTGAAGAACGACATTCGAGAACTGTAAAAAAAGTGAGTCTGAGCCGCGGCAACCGTCTTTGTCGGTCAGAAAGCGGTACCAGCCCGGATTGGTGGTGGCATAGGTTTGGGAAGAACCCATGGTAATCCAAGGACCACCTGGCTGCCCCGCTTGCCATCGGTAGCGTGCCGGAGGCAGCACATCAGAGGTAAGGCGCGCTGTGTCGCCCACACAATAGGTTAAGGTATCAATCCGGATGCCCTGAGCTACCGAATAGGCGTCGCCGATCAAGATAGGTAGAAAGTCGAAGGTCACAAAAACAGAATCGATGGCTGTGCAAGGAATGCCCGAAACCGTGAGGCGATACCAGCCCGCTGCGGTGGTTTGCAACTGAGCGGTGGTATTGGGAAGCGACTGCCAGGTGCCACCGGGTTGGCGAAAAGACCAGATAAAACTGCCTCCGGGGGCGCGGCTGATTAGGGTAGCTGTGTCGCCCAGGCAGTAATAGAGGGTGTCGGCCCCGCCCGAGTTTAGGGTAGCGGCATTGCCTAATGCCAGATCGAGGGTATCGCTCACCCGAATGATACGGGTTGCAGTATCGCTTCGGCCACAGCCAAATCCCGCCACCAGGCGCACCGTATAATTTCCCGGCGTGGCAAAACTGTGTTGCGGGTCGCGGAGGGTACTGCTGTTCAGGGCGCCGCTGGCTGGATCCCCAAAACTCCATGAAAACGAGGTGGCGTGGAACAGGCTCGAATCAAAAAACTGAACGGGGTAAGCGTAACACAAAACATTACTAACAAAATGGGCACGAAAGGGAAGGCTAAACGACTCCTCAGAGAAATTGGGCAGGCCTTTTCGGGTGGTGCCACCTATGGGTCCCACCAAACTATCTGTGTAGGCATAGAAAGGTGTGTTGGGCGACTGCAGGGCGTGGAGGTAGTCGGTAAAGGTCTGCGACAAATAGATCCGGCCATCGGGCCCATTTTGAAGGGCATTGTAGCCCCGCGAACCGGCTTGCCAAGCCTGACGAATCACAGAAGCGGGGGGGACGGGCAGTCGCGACATCAAATCGAATGCGCGTAGGTGGTTGAAAAGTCCCGCCACCCCGTTTTCTATACTGTCACGAGCCCCCGCCACGAATAACTTGGCATTATCGGGCGAGAAGGCCACCCCATGTTCGCCCCCAAGAGCCGGTAGGGTGATGGGGTTGCTTAAAACACCGGTAGCGGGGTCAATGCGGAGGTATTCGATGAGGTTCGAAGCGTTTGGCCCACCCAAAACCAGCGCCATAGCCCGTCCGTCGGGCGAGCACTTCAAATAGCCCCGCGATGCCGCAGCGGGAATGCCCGCGGTGAACGAGCTGTTGTGGGGCGATCCGATGGTTTGGGTAACCGGTAATCCAGGCCCGGCCGCGGTGAGGGGGATGCGCACAAACTCAGCAGAGCCGGCTTTATGCAACCAAATCCAGTAGTCGCGCCCCGAACAAGCTTTGGAGGCCGTCAACTTACCCGTGTAGCCCAATGCAGCCCCTAAAGAAGGGACAGGCAGGTTGCGGCCACCACCCACGACATCCCCTAAGCCTCCACGGAGCGACATATCCACCAGTGAATAACGCAAAGCCGTGGTGTCGCCAACAGCGGTGAGGTAGAACACAAACCATCGTTGACTCAAAGCAGGGTCGGGATGGGGAACCGCTAAAACGGGTTGGGAACGCGTTCGGTCGCCCAATAATCCCCCACCATTGGGCATGACTTGAGCATTTCTATCCCAAATACTGTCGCCCGAAGAGAAAAAAAGCAAATTCCCCGCGCTATCGGCCACCGAAACCGACGCTTCCTGCACGAGCATCGGGGTGCTGCTGGCCGCCGGCGAAGCGGGCCCACCGCCATTTGGGAAGGTAACCCGGGCACCATACCCAAAGCACCATTGACGGGTTTGCTGACGCGAAGGCTGCGCTTTCAGCTGAACCGGAAGCAAGCATTGATGCCCCAACAGAACAAGGAGAGACAACAGAATAAACCGCGCGATCAAAGCGACAAAAGAACGCGATACCTCAAAAATAAACGGGGTCAAAATAAACGTGGAAAAAATCAACGAGGATGAACGATGCACGGAAAAAACCATAAGAAATAAGACAATCGAACGCGGCGAAGGTTTAAAAATGTGGAAATTCGGTCTACCCCATTCGGTCGATGATCGATGAGGTAGAAAATCCTGGTGTGAGGTCAACGGCAAGCACCCGACCCCCGGCAGCCAGAACGGCAGGCCCTCCAGCGATTTCCTCGGGGCGGTAATCCGCACCCTTCACCAGTACTTGGGGTAGCGATTCGGCTATGAGCAACTCGGGCGTTTCCTCATCGAAAAGGGTAACGAGCGAAACAACCCCCAAAGCAGCCATCACCAAAGCCCGAGAATCCTCATTTTGCAGGGGTCGGGAAGGGCCTTTGAGCTGCGCCACCGAACGGTCGGTGTTGAGGGCTACCACCAAATGATCGCCCAAATCAGCCGCGCGCGACAAATACTCCACATGGCCCTTGTGCAGCAGGTCGAAACACCCATTCGTGAAAACCACCGTTTTACCTTCCGATTTCCAAGCCCCAATCCGGCGCAAGAATTCGGAGCGGTCAACCACCTTCGAATGCAGCAGATCCAAAGCCCCCATCACGAAGCATTACTTTTGTTACGCGCCGCCGCCAAGATCAAAAATGAAATAAAGCCACCCACCACAAACAGCAGCGTTTGAGCGGCGTGCGTGAGCGTGGCATAGCTCAGCGCTTCAGAAGGCGAGATCCCCGTGGCAGGCAACATCAGCAAGGCCTTGCTCACCGCGGCATGGTAGGCACCAATACCACCCTGAACAGGCATCAAGAAACCAAGACTACCCGCAACAAGCACCAAGAAGGCCTCGGATACGCCCAAGGCCTGCGTACTTTCGAAGGCAAACAAGCAAAAATAAGACATCAAAAAATAGCCCAGCCAAATGCCCAAAGTAGATAACCAGAAACGACCGGGATGAGATAGACTGCGAATCGACCGCAGGCCCAGCCATAAACCCCGCAACAAACCCAGGAATTTTCGCCCCTTCTCCCCCCCGCTCAACCGCTCTAGCCAAAAGCGGCGATTGCGCCAGAGCAGGTAGGCCATCAACCCAAAGCCCAGACCGGTCAATACCAAAACCCAAAGGGTAGACCCGCCTCCAAGACGCATCAATAGGCGTTGAGCCGGGCCCAAAAGCAAAGACGAATACAGCAGGAGGGTCATCACCACCACCAGCAACAACACGAGTACATCCACTGCACGTTCCACAATCACCGTACCGATCAAACTATTCATCGGCAGCCCCGATTTGCGTGATAATGCACCGCAACGAGCCACTTCGCCCACCCTGGGCAGGGCCAGATTCGCCAAATAGCCCACCATAACCGAGTGATAGGCATCGACGGTGGCCGGTTTCGGTCCAACCGCACCCGCCAGAAGCGTCCACCGATAGCCCCTGAGCGCATGAGCCAAAAGCCCCGCCAGGCTCGACAAGCCAATCCATCCAAAGCGTGCCCGCTTCAACGTGTGCAACATTTCATCCCAGTCTTGACCCTGAAACACCCAATACAAAATTACAGATCCCAGCAGAAGTGAAACGGCAAATTGCAGCCATTGTCGGGCCGTAACCAACATCACTTAGGGGGTGAGCCGATTGTTGGAATCCGGGAAAATCAAGGCAGGAACATGCGATTGTGCCTCCTCTGTCGTCATCCAGGCGTAAGCAATCACGATCAGGATATCCCCCACGGCCACCTTACGGGCGGCTGGGCCGTTGAGGCAAATGACCCCACTCGACCGAGCGCCTTTGATGACATAGGTCTCCAGGCGTTCGCCGTTGTTGATGTTCACCACCTGCACTTTTTCATTCTCCATCAAGCCGGCGGCATCCATCAAATCCACATCGATGGTAATACTGCCCACATAGTGCAATTCGGCCTGGGTGACCCGCACCCGGTGGATTTTGGATTTAACGAGGTTTACAAGCATAAAAGAGCATTCGGCGCAAGGCGCAAAATTAGGGAAAGACAACCGTATTGTCTATCAACCGCACTCCTTCGATCCACACCGCCGCAAAAATGCGCACCGACGAGTGGTTCCCCCATTCCTGCACCGCAGCGAGGGTATTAGAATCGGCCAATTGGATGTATTCAACACGAAACTCGGGCACTTCGGCGAGCATGAAGGCAATTTTCTGTACCGTTTCATCGGGCGATTCATGGGGCCAGCTCCTCCGTGCCTGTTGAAGGGCAGCGTAGATTTGCCGGGCTTTGAGGCGGCCTTCGTTCGATAATCGTTGGTTGCGTGAGCTCAGCGCAAGACCGCCCTCATCGCGGTGGGTAGTGCCCATGATGAGTTCGGGTATTTTATGCCAGGTAGGCTCATAAGGTTCAAATGGCTCATCAGCTCCACGAGCCATCCCCCCCGGGTTGTTGAACCCATCACCTGAAGGCCAGGATAAGGGGGATGACTGCCGCTGCCGTTCCCGCATCCGAAGTTGCTCATCCCGCAGCCGAATTTGGTTTTCCCGCAGCTGCCGGAGCAAGTCACGCACCACCAGGAACTGCTGGTAGTCCTTTTCCCCCAATAACAGATAGTCGGCCTGCACCAGGTGCAGCAGACGCTCCACCACTTGCCCGACCCCCGCAAAATGCCCAGGCCGCATGGCGCCCTCCATAACCTCTTCGAGTGCGCCAAAGGAAAAAGTCATGCAAGGGTGTTCGGGAGGATAAACCTCGTCGATTTCTGGTTGAAAAAGTGCATCGGCCAAGCCCTGTTCCGACAGCAAATGAAAGTCGCGAGCAGGGTTTCGGGGGTAGGCCTGCAAATCAGCAGGATCGTTGAACTGGGTGGGGTTCACGAAAATGCTGCACACAACGCGCACCTGCGGCAAATGCGCCGCCCGCTCCACCAAGGCCAAATGACCTTCATGCAGAGCGCCCATGGTGGGCACGAAAGCCACTTTAAAGCCCTCCTTCTGCCATGATTTTATGGCACTTTGTATTCCGTCTGCGTTATGAAAAATCAACACGCCGCAAAATCCGCACATTTTCCACATTTTCCACGCCTTGCCCTTGATTTTTTGTTCTTTTTTCGCTTGTTTTTTTATATTTTTGTCCTTTAATTTTTGAAACGGGTCGAGCATGAATAGGAAAACACGCATTTTGTTTGTGTCGCATGAAATGTTGCCTTATGTGCAGCTGTCAGAAATAGCCAAAGCAGCCTTAGAACTCCCAAAATCGATGCAAGAGCGCGGTATGGAGATTCGGGTGTTGACCCCCAGATACGGTTGCATCAGTGAAAGACGCCACCGCCTGCATGAAGTGGTACGCCTTTCAGGCATCAACATCACCGTGGGCGATAACGATTCACCCTTGCTCATTAAAGTGGCTTCCCTCCCAAACGTCCGCATGCAGGTATATTTCCTCGACAATGAGGACTACTTCCACCGCAAAAATGTGTTCCGTGACGATGATGGTTCGTTTTTCTGCGACAACCATGAGCGCATGATCTTCTTTAACAAGGGCGTGATGGAAACCGTAATGAAGCTCGGCTGGGCGCCTGACATCGTGCATTGCAGTGGATGGATGTGTGGTTTAATCCCCCTGTATATTCGGAAGTTCTACAAGCATACGGCCGTATTCCGCGAATCACGGGTAATTTTTTCTGCTTATGAATCGCAATTTCAAGAACGCCTACATAATGACTTTTTCGAAAAAGCTTTGATGGAAGATGTGGTGCAGGATGACTTTCATCCTTTCGGGCAACTCACCGATGCCGATCTGCAGCGGGGCGCTATTTCCTATGCCGATGCGGTGGTGTTGGCCAACGACAAAGTTCATCCCGACGTCATAAAAGCGGCCTACGACTCCGGTAAGCCCCTACTGAATGGCCATAACCAAGACCATTTAGCCGAATCGCACTTCGAGTTTTACCAGCAATTACTCGCCGAATTACCCGTCAGCGCATGACCCTGAGTGGTCGGAGCCAATCTCAAACGCTGAGCAAGGCCAACCAACCAAAGCAAGGCTGGCTGATGTCTTGGTTCAACGTTCTGGTCGTCCTCTGCTTGATGGTCTTGGGGGGATGCAAACAAGATGAGGGGCCCTTGGGGCTGAACCTGCTTCCCGCGGTAGATGGTGTGAATGTGTTCCTTTCAGACACCTTCCCGATCAGCATGCAGACCCTCAGGGAAGGAAAACTGGAGTCGCAACAGCCGCCGCGACTTGCAGCAGGTGAAATGCAAGATGAAGAAACGGGCAATGCGCGAGTGGGATTTGTAGCCCAACTGAGGCTCAATGCAGAGAACATAGACCTGGGCGACACGCTTTCTGGCGATTCGTTGGTGATGATCCTCAATTTATCGGGATTTTATGGCGATTCCAGCAGCCTCATGCGCATAAGGGTGTGGGAGATCACAGAGCCGCAGTCGGCTGACAGCATCTACTACCAGTGGCAGGCCCCCAGAACAAAGCCTGAACCGCTGGGCGACGTCTTGTATACCTTCTCCAGCAACGCCATCGCCGAGGTGAGTGAACCACAACCCAATGGGAGCGATTCGGTTTTCCGGTATGGCAACCAGATTCGAATTCCGCTTCGCCAAGAACTAATGAACCGGATACTGTCCGTTAGTGATAGTCCGGCTCTCGCCAACAACAACAATTTCCTCAATTTTTTCAATGGCATATACGTTACAGCCGAACGGGTTGATGCTGCTTCCAAAGGGTGCGTACTCTACTTTTTAGGCAGTTCGCTGCGTACAGGCTTCAATCTCTACTACCGAACCGCAGGCAAGCGCACGCGATTCGATATCACCATGAACAGCCAGTCGGCACGACGCAATGCATTTTTTAGTGATCCACGGGGCAGCCGGGCGGCAGCGGCTTTAAACCCCGACGCCCTCCAATTGCCCTATGCACAGGTGCAGGCAGGGGGCTACCTAAAGACTATCGTCCAATTTCCGGGCATTCGATCGCTCGGGGGTGGCCGGACCGTGGTGGTGAACAAGGCCCAACTGGTGTTTCCGGTGGCAGAAGGCAGCTACAGCTACCCCTTCACTGCTCCCGAACGCTTGTTTTTGGTAGTGGCCGACTCCACAGGCGGCAATTCCACCAACCTGATGCCCGATTTATTGGAACCCTACTACGGAGGCGAATGGCGCGATAGTTCCTACACCTTCATCATCAACCGCTATATGCAATCGCTTTTACAGGGCACCACCCCCGATCGCGGGCTCGTGTTGCTGCCGGGTAACGCCATCCACTCCCTCAATCGGGCGGTGTTGAATACCCAAAATGCGGCGGTTCGCCGGCCTAAGCTGATTTTACATTACACCTTGTTACCGCGTTAAAACTTCGGAAAATTTACCTATTTTTCGGTAGTATAGCTTTACGCAGCAATCACATCTAAGGCTTACTTTTGTCTTTGTTTTAGAAAATCCTAGAAACAACTTTTTTTATCAATCAAACCGAATTGTATGTGCGGAATTGTAGCGTATGTAGGCGACCAGCAAGCGGCGCCCATTCTCATTAAAGGTTTAAAGCGCTTGGAATATCGGGGCTATGACAGTGCCGGCATCGCTTTATTAGACAGCAAGATGAACATAAAGGCCTATAAAAAGGCAGGAAAGGTAGCAGAATTAGAGCAGTTGCTCAAGGATTCCGACATAACAGGAAACATTGGTATTGGTCATACCCGTTGGGCCACCCACGGTGAGCCAAATGACATCAATGCCCACCCCCATTTCGGGCACAACCGCACGCTGGCACTGGTGCACAACGGCATCATTGAGAACTACTCCGCATTAAAAGTTCAGTTGACCGCTCAGGGACACGTCTTCAGCAGCGAGACCGATACCGAGGTGCTCACCCACCTGATCGAGTCGATTTATGAAACGGAAGATGTGAATTTTGAGGAAGCCGTTCGCCTGGCATTGAATCAGGTGGTGGGCGCCTACGCTATTGTGGTGATCTCTAAAGAGGATCCCGAGACCATCGTGGCGGCCCGCAAAGGTTCACCCCTGGTCATTGGCATTGGTGTAAACGAATACTACCTGGCCTCTGACGCATCGCCCATCATTGAATATACCAAGAGTGTGGTGTACCTCAACGACAGCGAGGTGGCGGTCATCAAAAACCGGTCATTGTCGATCAAAACAGTGGCTAATGAAAATAAAAACGCCCATGTTCAGGAATTAAGTCTTCAGCTTGAGGCGATCGAAAAGGGCGGCTTCGAACATTTTATGCTGAAGGAAATCTACGAACAGCCTCGATCTATCTACGATTCCATGCGGGGACGGGTTACGGCGAATGGAGGACATCTGCACTTGGGGGGCTTGGCCGATCACCAATTTCGACTCATGAACGCACGCCGCATCATCATTGTGGCCTGCGGCACCAGTTGGCATGCTGGACTGGTGGGTGAGTATCTGTTCGAAGAATTCATGCGCATACCCACAGAGGTGGAATACGCATCGGAATTCCGCTACCGCAACCCCCTCATTTTCCCTGGAGATGTGGTGATTGCCATTTCTCAATCGGGCGAAACCGCCGATACGCTGGCTGCCATCAAGCATGCCAAAAGCATGGGCATGGAAATTACCCTGGCCAT
>SXGU01288825.1_pt1 | contig 38453 bp, 29 predicted proteins | sample 3174531 | NCBI WGS metagenome assembly SXGU01 (sample SAMN11356863, study PRJNA531348) | freshwater metagenome | isolation source: freshwater sample F1-140 | place: China: Fuxian Lake, Yuxi | collected 2017-12-25 | reverse complement strand
GTGGGTGCGATAGTTGCCCAACCCGCCCCTTTCCCAGCTGCCTTGAATTCTCTCACGCTTTCGACTTATACACTCGTTTCACCCACGAATTGTGCCCTGGAGCCTACACTCGTTTCACCCACGAATTGTGCCCTGGAGCCCGAAAAACTCGGTGTCGACCGCGCCCGGGAGATTCTCGCGGGCAAGGGTCGGGAGACCCTCGCCGCGCTGATTGCCCAGGACGCCACGCTGGCGCCCGAGTTTGCTGCAATCGCCGGCGTGGAGCGGCTCGCGCGCTACCACCGCGACCTGCGCAGTCTGCTCCACAATTTCGCCAACTTTGCCGACTTCTATTCGCGGGATCGATGGGCCGTCTTCCAGGTCGGCACGCTGTATCTCGACAGTCGCTCCACGGAATTTTGCATTCGGGTCGACGCCCCCAATCCGATCGCCGCGATGAGCAAGGCCTACATCGCCTACTGCGCCTGCACGCGTCCGGGCTCCCCTCCGATGACCGTCGCGGCCTGCTTCACCCAGGGCGACAGCGACTACCTGTTCGTCGGCCGCCGCGGGGTATTCTACGACCGGGCCGGACGCGACTGGGATGTCGTGATCACCGGCATCGTGGACAATCCGATCGGCATCCGGCAGGCGTTCTTCGCACCCTACAAGAAATTCATCCGGTTCATCGAGGAGCAGGTGGCTAAACGCGCCGCCGCCGCCGACGCCGAGGCCTCCGGCAAACTCGCCGCGACCGCGGAGAAAACCGCCAACGCCGACAAGGCCAGGGCCGAACCCAAGAAGATCGACATCGGCACGGTCGCCGCCCTCGGTGTCGCGGTCGGTGGCATCACCGCGGCCTTTGGCGCGATCATGGGGGCCTTTTTCGGCCTCGGCCTGTGGATGCCCCTCGGGGTGATCGGCGTCATCCTCGCGATTTCGGGGCCCTCGATGATCATCGCGTGGCTGAAGCTGCGGCAGCGGACGTTGGGCCCCATTCTGGAGGGCAACGGCTGGGCGGTGAATGGCCGCGTGAAGATCAACATCCCGTTCGGCACCGCGCTCACCGACATCGCCACGCTCCCCGCCGGCTCGCACCGCTCGCTCGAGGATCCCTACGAGGACAAGGAGGCTGCAAAGCAGAAACGTCGCGTGACTTTCTGGGTGCTCTTTGTGGTGCTGGCGGCCGCGGCGATCTTTATCCGCTGGAAACGCGTGCAGACCGGGCGCTATTTTTGGGCACCGGCGCCGGCGGTGGTGGCCGCCGCACCTGCGGGCGCGACAGTCGAATCGAAAAAGTAGGCAGTACGATTGGTCTGACCGTCGCGCGGTGCCGTCGGCGCGCACCACGCCGGTGGGGTCCGCTCTCCGAGCGGACCTCGGCTGCCATCCTTTGCCAGAAGGCCCGCTCGGTGAGCGGGCCCCACCTTCGGTGCGTCGCGAAAGGTTTATCCTGCGCCGCCTATTTCGTGTCAGCGCTCGCAAACACCGGCTGCTCCAGCGTCGGCTTCACACCGATGTGGCGCGCGAGCCAGCTCTGCATCTCCCAGTGCCAGTAAATCGCGTTCTGCGGCGAGAGCACCCAGTGGTTTTCGTTCGGATACACCACCAGCCGCGACGGCACGCCCATCGCCTGCAGCACACCGTAGAGCTCGAGGCCGTTGCCGTAGGGCACGCGGTAATCGAGTTCACCGTGGAGGACGAGCGTCGGGGTCTTGAAATTCTTCGCGTAGAACATCGGGTTCTGGCGCTGCAGGCCCGCGACGTCGCCCCACGGCGTGCCGCCCATCACCTGCGGAAAGCCGTGCGGCGCGTCCGTGGCGTATTGCGCATAGGAACTGTTCACGCCCGCGTGATTGATGATGCACTTGAAGCGTTCGGTGTGCCCGAGCACCCACGCCGCCATGTAGCCACCGTAGCTCGCCCCGGCGGCCGCGAGGCGTTCGCGATCAACATTCGGGAATTTCTGCAGCAGGAAATCCGTCGACTTCATAATGTCCTCGAACGGCATGTCGCCCCATTGGTTGACGATGCTCATCGCAAACTTTTCCCCGTAGCCCGTCGAGCCATGGCGATCCACCCACGTGACGATCGCGCCGGTCGCGGCAAAAATCTGCGTGTTCCAGCGGTAGCTCCACGAGTCGCGATTCATCGTGTGCGGGCCCCCGTGCATCAGCTGCACCAACGGATAGGTCTTCGCCGCGTCGTAGCCGGGCGGATAGACCAGCCAACCACGGATGTCCGCCCCCGCCGCGCCCTTGAACCAGTAGCTCTCCGCGCGCCCGAGATCAAACTGCGCCATGAACGGTTCGTTGAAACGCGTCAGCGCGCGCCGTGACCCGTCGCCGTTGAGCGCGAACAGCTCGCCGGGCCGGTTGGTGCTGTCGTTGAGAAATACCGTGGTGTTGCCCACCACGTCGACTGACGTGGCGGTGCCTTCCTTGAACATGGGCACCAGCGGGCCGGAACCGTCGGCCGCAAATCGGAAAATTGGCAGCAGGCCCTTTTCCTCCGCCGTCAGCCAGAGCGTGCGGCCGTCGGTGGAGAACTTGATTTCGTCGATCGACCAGTCGTGCTGCTCCGTGAGCGGGGAGTTTTTTCCGGTCGCAAGATCGTGCCGCCAGAGGCGTCGGCTCTCGCCATTGTGAATTGTGGTCTTGGTGCGGGTATACACGAGTGACTTGCCGTCGGGCGCGAAGGTCGGCGACGAATCGGTGCCCTTGTTTTCGGCGGTGAGGATTTTCAGCGCGCCGCTGCCATCGGTCGGCACGAGGTAGAGGTCGGCGTTGTTGTCCTCGCGAAACGGTGGCGGCGTGGAATTCATCGTGAGCACGATCGACCTGCCGTCGGGCGCGACATCGAACGTCGCGTCGCCGCCATTGGAAAACAGGTTGTCGCGCCCCGGTGTGAGGTCCTTGAATTGTTTCGTCGCCACGTCGACCACGAGCAGCCGGCTCGCGAGATTGTCGGTGAGCCACGCGTCGAAGTAGCGATACTGGCGGTTCTCCGTCACCTTCGCCGTCATCTTCGAATCCTTGCGGCGCTTGATTTCCTTCTTCATCGCCGCGAGGTCGGCCTTCGCCCACTTGCCGACAAGTTCGGGGATCACCTTCGTCTGCACGACCACCGCTTTGCCGTCGGGCATCCACTTCGGCGTGGCGAGCGGGTAGGGGAGTTCGAGGATTTTCTCCGCTTCACCGCCGTCGCGGCGCAGCACATAGAGCGAGGCGTTTTCGTCGTCGCCCCGCTTCGAGAGAAACGCGATCCGCGTGCCGTCCGGGCTCCACACCGGCGAGCCGTCGGATGCGTTGGCGGTCGTGAGCCGGCGCGGCTCGCCACCGGTGACGTCGACGAGCCAGAGGTTTGACGTGCTCTTGTTTTTGTCGACCGACCACTCCTGCACCGTGAACACCACGGTCTTGCCGTCGGGCGAAAGCGCCGGGCTGCCGACGCGTTTGATGGCCCAGAGGTCTGCCGGGGTGAGTGGACGTTTTTCCGCGGCGAAGGCGGACGAAACGGCAAGAACGAGCACAACCAGCCGGGTGAGGATTCTCATGGTTGGATGAAACTGAGCCCCTTCGGCCCCGAGTCAAAACCTGCCCGCCGATTCTCCCGCCGGCCCGCCCCGCCGCCTGATTCGTTTGTCACGTAATACGTGACAAGACTCTTTCACGCCAAATCGGGCTTTGTCACTCGATACGTGAAAAGATCCTTCCGTGAGGAATCCGCTTTTGTCACGTAATACGTGACAAAAGGCGCACGCGAAAAATCTGCCTTTGTCACGTGATACGTGACTGGTAGGGCGAACCGTCTCCGGTGCGCCGTGTCTACGGCAGACAAGCCGCCGCTCGTACTGGCTCGGCGGGGACACCTCGCCCTATCGCTCAGCTGAATCGTTGGCTCAGAGCGTCAGTCCGACCAACGCCGAACCCACAAGCGACTCGAATCACCCTCACTTCACCGGCCCGAGATATTTGTCCAGCCAGTCGAGGACATCCTTTGAAATCTGATCTCCCGACAGGCCGTGACCTGCGTCGTAGAGTTTGTGGCGCTTCCGCTCAGGCGGAGTGCCAAGCAGGCGGAACATGGGCTTCTGCAGCGACTCGAGCGGGAATCGAAAGTCGTAGCGACCGTTGAGCATCAGCGTTGGGATCGTGACGCGTGGGGCAAAGTTGATGGGCTCGATTTCTGGCAGCCCTTTGCCAGTATCGAAGCCGCCGCCTACGAGCACGCCGACCTTGACACGATTCTCCACCGCCAGAAGGACCGGGCCGATCGCCGCTCCCCAGCTCACCCCGAGATAACCGATTTTGTCGCTTTGGAGATCCGAACGGGTTTCCAGATAGTCGAGGGTTCGGCCCAAGTCCTGTGAAAGCTGGACGACAAAATCGCGGTAGGCCCGTTCTCCGAGCTCCCACGAATTGGTGCCGAGTCGGCGCTCGTAGGTTCCTTTGTAGATCGGGTAGACAAAAGCCCGGCCGTGCCGAAGAACAAATTCAGCGCGAAGGTCGATCCGCAGCCCCTCGCTCGACTTGATATTTTGGGCGCCGGAGCCTGGAAAAAACACCACCGTCTGGTAGGGCGGTAGGGTTTTCTTGGGGAGATACATTAGCGCGCCCATTCGCTCGTTACCGTAGGCGGCATGGAATGACACCTTTTCCTCCCTCCAATCCGGATTAGTATCGTTGCTGCTGTCGAGCCGGGCGTCCAGCGGCGTCTTGTCGTAGGAAAAAAGGCTGCGAAAAACCTGGAAGGATTCGTCGCTCACGGGGGTTTCCTTTGAATAATCCCGGGTCTCGGGGACAATCGCGGCATCCACTTCCTTGGGGAGGGTGTCTGGAGCGAGCAATTTGATGCAGCGCAATCCGTTTAACGTGGAGCGGTCGAATGGCGACGCGGCGTTTCGCATCGCAAACGTGTAATCAGGATCACTCCACCCGCCCCCTAGGAGAAAACGCGAGTCGGGTCCCGCCTCGTTCCAACACCACTCCCTCGCGTTGCCAGCCATGTCGTAGGCGCCGACAGCACTCATGCCTTGGTAACTCCCGGCGCGCACGAGCCCCTTTCCGGAGAAGTTGCTCAATGGCACGATTGACCCGAACGCGTCGGACTGGGCCGCCGCGGACCAGTGGGACGCGGAGGGCAGTCGCTTGCCGGCAAATTCCGCATAAGCGGCAGCTTCAAACCAACAGACGCCGGTCACCGGATATTCTTCCTGTCCGGCAGGGTAGGTCCCGTTCGTCCATGTCGCCGGGCCTGGCTTCCCGGTGGTATCGCGAAAATCCGCCACCGCTTCCGCCCAGCGTCGCGTCTTGCCGTCTTTCACCAAGGCCTGCTTCCAGTAATCTCCCTTGGCATAGCCGCCATGGTCGACGAATTCCTTGAATTGCCGGTTCGAGACCTCGTGCCGGTCAATAAAGTAGTCTCCCAGCGTGACCGATGGAAACCCGGTGAGGGTGGCAGCCGTGCGGCGGCCCGAGACGAGCACCATGCCTGCGGGAAGTTGGCCGATCTTGAGCAAGGCAACTTTCATCTTGGACCTCAACGGCGCAGCGAGCTCCATCACTTCATACCCCTCCGCACGATACTGCCACCGGAGGTAGACCTTTGGGAGGCGGATGCCCTTCACCGGCGACTTGCCCAGCAACCGCCATGCGGAATCCGGCTTCTTATACTCCTTAATGTAAATGTCGGCACTGGCCGGAGCCGTCTCCACGCTGCCCTTCGCGGCAATCCGCGGCTACAGGCCCGCCAACGCCGGATCATCTGGGAGGTATTTCTCTGCTTCCACCGCCAGTGCAAACGCGGCGGGAATGTCGCCCAGATCGACCATCCGGTTGATCTCCGGCAGCGCCTGCTGCCGTGCCCAGCGGAGCTTTGAATTGCGCTGGAGAAACCAGATCAAGCTTGAGCCCAGCCCGACGACGACCGCGGCGATGCCCACGGTGCGAAAAACCCACCAACGCTGCGCCGCCCGCTGCCGCGCCGCGGCGGCGACCTGTTCGCGGGCGTAGGCGGCGCGCCGCTGCTCAAACGCGCGCAGGCTCTGTGCCAGCAGATCGGCGCCGGCAAAACGTTCCTCGTTCCGGCTCGCGAAGCACCGCGTCAAATCATCACGCAACATCGGATCCTCGACCGCCCGCGGCCAGTCGGTCGTCAGCGGACGGTGCAGGTCGCCGACCACGAGCTGAAACAGCACCACGCCGAGCGAATACAGGTCGGTGTGGGCCGAGGCCGGTTCGCCGACGAGCAACTCCGGCGCCATGTACAGCTGCGTGCCGGAGCGCGCGGACGAGGAGTCGATCACGATGGACTGCGTGAAGCCGCTCTTCGTCACGCCGCTGAGTGCCTCCTCGGAGGTCACCTGCCCGATGCCAAAGTCGCTGAGCTTGGCCACCGGCTGGGCGCCGGGTGTCGCCGGCTGCGCGACCAGAATATTTCCCGGTTTCACATCGCGGTGGATGACCCCGGCGGTGTGCGCGGCGTGCAGGGCGTCGGCGATCTGCGCGACGATCTCCAACCGCGCGACCAGCGGAGTGTTTTCCACGCCGCCTTGCTGGGCGCACCAGGATTTCAGGTCCTGGCCGTCCACGTAATCCATCTCCACATAATACGGCGGCGCGTCGAAATGAACATCGAGGAGCCGCACGATGTTCGGGTGACCGCCGACGCGTTCCTTGATCACGCGAAAGAGCGTGAGTTCGCGTTTCAGCGAGCGCACGCGCTCTTCGAGAAAGCAGAACTTGAACACGCGCCGCTCCTTCATCGTCTGGTGGCGGCCGAGCCACGCCTCGCCAAAGCCGCCTTCCCCCAGCTTCCGCTCGAGGGTCCATTTCGTGTTGGGCACGATCTGGTCGGGTGCCGGGCGCCACTCCAGCAGCGGCCGGTGCTCCACCACGGCGCTCGGTTTGGTTTTTGTTTCCGCCGTCGCGGGTCGCAACGAATCGGTGCGCGGCGCTGCCCGGGCCGGTTCCGGCACGCCCGTCAGCAACGCCAGCACGCGCGCGGCAAACGCCGCGGGGGCCTCGGCCGTCAACACGCGCGTCCACTGCACCTCGCGAAAGCGATCCGGCACGCGCGCGGTCGCGTCGGGCATTTCGTCGATCATCACCGGCACGAGGAACGGCGCGTCGTCGGCCATGAGGTGCGAACGATCGACGGCCAGTTTCCACTCCAGCCGGAAGTAACCCTCGGCGCGCGCATTCGTGTTCGCCGAGATCACCGGCAGGAACAACGCGCACTCGCGAATCTGTTTTTTTATTTTCTGGTCCCAGACGTCGCCGCCGCGCAGTTCGCTCTGGTCGAACCACACTTCGACGCCCGCGGCTTGCAGCGCATCGCAGATGCGCCGCGCGGTTTCGGAATCCTGCGACGCATAGGAAAGGAAGACGGCCTGGGGAGTGGGTGTGGACACGGTCTGGGGAAAGCGCGAGGCCTGATTCCTACCGTCGTGCACCGACGGCGCGAGTTCAATATGACCAAATCCCTGCTGCTGCGGCTTGCGTGGGTCTGGGACATGATGCCAATCTCCGGAATGTCCAAGCCGCCCCGCCGTCTCACGCGGATCGCGATCGTCCGTGCGCGCACTCGACTCGGCGAGCTTTACGGGGCGCCGGCGCTTGAACCTGGCAAACGTTGGCTCGTCGAGAAGCTCTTGCAGGAGGTGCGTCGTGGCTAAACGGGGGGACCATCGCTGGCGGCGGCCGCGGGGAGGCCCGTGAGTCAGGCAATCGTGCCGCGCGTGAAATGGACGGAGAATGCAGGCTACCGAAACTCATTCCACTCGGGCGACGCGTACTGCTCCACCAGCGCGCCCAGCTCGTCCTCACTCACCTCCGGCCACGGCGTCGGCCCGGCGTCGACGCCCAGGGTCTTTGCCAGCCCGGCGACGAAGTCGCCGTGGAATCTCTCCCAGTCGACCGCCGCGCCCACCGCGGGCCGCCAGATCGATCCTTGGAAGAGCAACCCGCGCTTGTTGCGCTTCTGCGCCGCCCCCGCGATTTTTTCGCCGCTGCCCTCGTGGATGACATCGAAAATCTCCGCGCGCTGAAAGCACACCCCCTCCTTCGCCAATCCTCCTTCGCCGAGCCTACGGAGGACAGGGCCTACGGAGGGCAGGCCCGGCGGCATCGTGATGGCAAGCGGGACGGCGCCCTCTGAAATGTCAGCGGGTGAGGGCTTCGTCACGGCCGGCACGCCTTGCATCCGGAGCGCCGCGGCCAGCGCCTCGTGGATTTCGCGGTAACTCTGCGTCGCGCGCAGTTCCTCCAATGGATGCCCGCGGGGAATCACCAGCGCATACGTCCAGTCATCGCGATGATCGACCACGCCGCCGCCCGTCGCCCGTCGGCAGAGTTCGAATCTTTCGCCGGCGGACTTGTCCGCCGTGGGCTCGGCGAAGGAGGACAATTGCTCGCGGACAAACGAGATCTTCTGCGAATAGCCGAACGTAAATGCCGGCCGGTGCCACCCATAGTGGCGAAACCACGGCGTGCCCGCCCGCGGGTGGCGCTGCAACAGCAGGAAATCGGTCGCCATGTTTTCGGCGGCGCCGCCGAGGCGGGTGGGGAGGATTTCCAGTTTCACGATTGGGCGGAATACCACCCCCGGCACGGCGGCGGCACGTGCAATTCTTCCAGTTGCTCCGCCATCGACTGCGGTCGCGTCTTCAACATTCCCGTGAGCGGCGCGATGTCCAGCGCCAGGCACGCCTGCCGTTTGCGCATCACTTCCGGCTGGCTCGCCCGCGTCACCGCCTCCAGCGGGGCCTGTCGTTCGCTCAATTTGAAATGCTCCCGGATCTGCACGCCGAGTTCGTGGCGCGACAGCAAATCCGTCCCCGCCCAATGAAACAACCCGACGTCCTGGCGTTCGCAGAGCTCGACGATCACCTCGGCGAGATTTTCCGCGGTGCAGGGCTGGCGGTATTCATCGACAAAGAGCCGCGGCGTGCGGCCCGCCGCCCAATCGGCAAACAGCCTCTCGTGGTTGCTGCGCCGGCCCGTGGCGCTGTTGCCCATCAGGAGGGGCACGCGCAGCGTCACGGCGAACTCCGCGGCGGCGGCGTGCACCGCGCGCTCGCTCGCGAGTTTCTGCCGGCCGTAGAGATTGATCGGCGCGGGAGTGTCGCTGCTCGTGTACGGCCGGGTCGGCGTGCCGTCGAAGACCTGTTCCGACGAGAGGTGCACGAACCGCGCGCTAACGTGGTGGGCGAGTCGCGCCAGCAGCGTGGGTAACGCGACATTCAGCGTCTGCGCGAGGGCGGGATTGGCCTCGGACTGTTCGGGCACCGACACGGCCGCGCAGTTCACGATCGCCTCCGGAAACGCGTCGAGCACCGCGCCCGTTGTCGCACCCTCGTCCGCGAGATCGACGGTGAGCTGGGTCTCGAGCCCTTCGATCCGGCCGGCAAACGAGCCCACGGTGCCGGTCACGCTGTGTCCACGGCGGGCGGCGGCGCGGGCCACCGCCGATCCGACCAGGCCCGAGGCGCCGGCGAGAAAAATAATCATCCGAGCAGGGCCGGGCTCACGTGCCAGCAGACCACCCAATGCCGGCCCGTGCCTTCGAGGGAGAGGGTCGCGCCTTTTTTCATGGTGAACCGCACCGGCTCGGGCGTGCCCGTGACCAGCAGCGAGGCGAGCGCGCCGAGCTGCGGCTCGTGGCCGACGATCGCAATCGTCCGGCGGTTGGTCGCCAGCTGGCGGGCGATGCGGTGGGGATCGTCGTCGGGCGCAAGGCCGGCGATTTCGCGGAGCGGCACGCGCAATTTCAGGCCCACGCTGAGCAGCGCGGCGGTCTCCTGGGCGCGCACGAGCGGGCTGTGCCAGATCTCCTCGGGAGCAAAGGCCTGCGAGCGGCGGAGGAATTTCGCCAGCGCCCGCGTCTGGTCGCGGCCGTGTTTGGTCAGGCGGCGCAGGTGATCTGGCGCGGTGTCTCCGGCTTCGGCGTGGCGAATCAGATAGACGTACATCGCGATTGCGGGAGGCTGAACTCAGGTGTCGAGGAGCTTCCGCGCCGTGCGCAGCAGCTCGCTCAGCGCGTAAGGTTTGGTGAGGTGAGCCTGATGTTCGGGGGCAAGCCACGAGACCGCGGACTTGGACTTTTCGCTTTCGGCGATGCAGAGGAGGCGCAGCGCCGGGTTCCGCTTGAGCAGCTGCCGGCCGGATCGCCCGGCCTCGGGGGTCAGCACCGCGATCAGCAACTGGACCGGACGCGGCGGGGCCGGTTGGCGGGCGAGTTCGGCAAACGACCGGGCTGACGCCACGCGATAACCGTCGGCGGTGAGCATGCCGGCGACCATCTTGCACACCACGTCGTCCTCTTCGACGAGCGCCACGGTTTCGCTGCCGCGCAGGGAGGGCAACGGCGCAACCGCCGGAGGCGGCGTGGCGGCGGCGCCCGCCGAGGTTGGGAGCAGGATCTCAAAGGTCGAACCGACCAGCAGGGCGCTGCGCACGGCAATCTCGCCGCCGCTTTGCTGCACGACGCCGTAGACCAGCGCGAGGCCGAGGCCGGTGCCCTTGCCTTCCGGCTTGGTGGTGAAAAATGGTTCGAAGAGATGACGTTGGGTTTCGGCATCCATGCCCATGCCATTGTCCGTGACCGTGAGGATGATGCGTTGGCCGGGCGGTGTATCCGTGATCCGGCGATGCTGCTCCTGCGTAATGTCGCGCGTGGCGGTGCTGACGACGATGCGGCCCCGGTCGCGGAGCGCGTCGCGGGCATTGAGCACGAGGTTGAGCAGCACCTGCTGGAACTGGGCGGGGTCGGTACGCGTGTTGGGCAGATCGTCGGCGAGTTCGAACACGAGCTGGCCGGTGTCGCCGACGAGGCGTTGGAGAATCTCGGCGTTTTCCCGGATGAGCGAATTGAGATTGATGGTGCACGCGTTGAACGGCTGGCGGCGGCTGAACGCGAGCAGTTGCTGGGTGAGACCGGCGGCCTTGCGGCCCGCGGCGTGAATCTCCGAGACTTCGCGCATCGCCTGCGGATTGGCGGCGACATGGGCCGCGAGCATCTCGCAGTAGCCGTTGATCACCGAGAGGAGATTGTTGAAATCATGGGCCACGCCGCCCGCCAGGCGTTCGACGGCATCGAGCCGTTGCGCGTGGACGAGCGTCTCCTGCAGGCGCCGCCGCTCCGTCTGGTCGCGATAGGTCGCGACGAGGTGGGTGAGCCGGCCCTCGCTGTCGGACAAGGGAGCGAAAGTCCACGCGGCGTTCAAGGTGGTGCCATCCGGCCGGAGAAGAAACCCGTCGCCCGTGAGCGGCTCGCCCGGCCGGGCTCTCGCCAACCGGCGCGGCAGGCGGCTCACGTCCGCCTTGTCCGCGTGCAGCAACCGGAGAGGCTGGCCGACCAGGTCTGCGGCGGTCCGCTCGACCAGGGCGCAGAGGCTGGCATTGGCGAAAAGAATCGTCAGCCCGGGCCGGTCCCCCGTGTGTTCCGCCAGCAGGACGCCCTCGCTCTGGGCGCGCAGGGCGCTGGCCAGCAGAGTGGCGGAGACGGCCGCGGGACGACGCGGACTTGGAGATTGTTGGGGCGTTTTTTTCACGTAACGAGCGATGGCGAACGAATGACGAAAGGGCGGAAAAACTGAAAGGCTGAACTCAGTCGGCGGCGGCTTCAGCCTTTTCCCGGTCACGGGGCAAGGCGTTCGACCGACCAGCCGTCCTTGGTTCGGCGATATCGCAAACGATCGTGGAGGCGGTTGCGCCGGCCCTGCCAAAATTCGATGGTGGCCGGCATCAGCCGCCATCCGCCCCACTGCGGCGGCACCGGCACCTCCTGGGCCGCGTACTTTTTTTCCAGCGCCTTGAACGTGTCTTCGAGCACGCCGCGGCCCGGGACAATCGTGCTCTGGGCGGAACCCCACGCGGCCAGCTGGCTGGCGCGCGGTCGCGAGTGGAAATAGGTCTCGGTCTCTTCGCGCGGAACCATGGCGATCGCGCCCTCGACAATGACCTGGCGCTCCAGCGCGATCCAGGGAAACACGAGCGTCGCGTGCGGGTTGAGCGAGAGCTCGCGGCCCTTGCGGCTCTCGTAGTTTGAGAAAAAAACAAAGCCGCGCCCGTCAACGCCCTTCAACAGCACCGCGCGGGCGGACGGCTGGCCTTCCCGCGTCGCCGTCGCCAGAATCATGGCATTGGGCTGCGCGAGTTTGGCCGCCTCCGCCTCCTGAAGCCACTGCTCAAACTGCCGGAAAGGATCCCGCGCGAGATCCTTCTCCACGAGGCCGGAAAGCGAATATTCACTCCTGAGTTCGGCAAGGGTCACCGGGCGAGGCTGGGCGGGGGCCGGCGCCCTGTCAAAAATCATCGCGTCAATGCGACGATGATTTCGCGGTGGCCGGGAAACTCGGCCAGCAGCGTGTCGCGGCCGGCGAGTTCGAAGCCGCGTTCGTCCCAGGGCGGTGACACGGTGCAGCCGAGCAGCGCGAAACCGTGTCTGGCCTGGACGAGCCGGGCACCCTGCCAGATGCCGGCCGGCACGACGACCTGCGGTCGTTCGCCCGCCGAGAAATCGATCCCGAGGAGTGTCACGCGCTCGCCACCGCCGAAACGCGGATCGAGCTGCACGTGCTCCACCGGATCGCCGGCGTGGAAATGCCAGACCTCGTCCTGCGCGAGCCGATGCAGCGCGGAGAAATCCCCGGGCGTGATCAAAAACAGGATGTTTGACGCCGTCGCGTTGCGCCAAGTCGCCCGAAAAAGGCCACCTTCGTGTGGCAGCGGCTCCAGCCCGAGGGTCGCGATGACCTGGCGGGCGGCGGCGTTCACACGTCGCGCCCGCGGCGGCGTTTTTCTTTGATTTGGTCCTGCGTCCCCTTGCTGGGAAAGAAGGGGGCCAGCTTGTCGACGATCGGCGTGAGAAAACTGGGCTCGCTGCGTTCGTAAACCCAGTAGAAAAATATCAGGAAGGCCGCGAGCACTCCGACGATGTAAGGCACGAATTCGTTGATCTTCTTCAGGCCGCGCCAGACTTTGATGATGACGACGACCGTCAGCACGCAGATGCCGATATTGATCCAGGTTTGTTTGGGAATGCTCTTCAGCTGGTCCCAAACCGAGGTCTGGGCGGCCGCGAGCGTCACGACGAGCAGGGCTTTCACGCCGGAGAGATAAGGCGGGCCGGGCCGGGCGCGCAAGTTGTTCGTGGCGGGGCGCCACTCGGAGGGTTGTGTGACGCCCGGCATCGGCCGACCGGGAACCATGCGTTTGCCAGCCGTGGCGGATGGACCATCCATGGTGGCTCCCAACGCTCATGTCCGCTTCCGCCGGCAAGGCCGTATTCATCAGCCACGCGTCACAAGACGAGGCCGCGTCTCAACGTTCAACGCCACCGTTAACGCTGAAGTGAACGAACCAAATCCAATGCAGTGGAGGGCGCGACCCGAATGGCGCTGAGTTAGTACCGAGATCTTTTGCTGAGGACCTCGCGGGTCCAAGCATGGCGGGGGCTCTGAGGCAGGAGGGCACGGGAATGGGTGGCCAAGGGATGGATTCCGTGGCATTTCATTCCCCCGCGACCCATTCCTCCGCCAAAAGGATTGCTGGTTTGGTCCCACGCCCCACCCAAGCCGAACGATTCGGGTTCTATTCCTCGGTCCCCATTTCTTTGTCAGGCCGCGCGCGTATGCACCCAATTCCGTCGCTTGATAAAAGCGTGCGATTCCGCGACGCTCCTCTCCGCCGTGCCCGCCATCCTCACCGACGACGCCCTCGAACTCGAAGCCGACCGTCTGTTGCGTGCGCTCCTGCACGTCGATTGCGACCCCCAGGGCCGGACGTGGAACTACGAGACCTGTCGCGCGATCGCGCCGCTCACGCTGGAGATCAACCGGCTCAAACGGGAGCGCGATGCGGTGATCCTCGCGCACTCCTACGTCGAGCCGGAGATCATCTACGGGGTGGCGGATTTCCGCGGCGATTCGTATTTCCTCAGCCTGAAGGCGCGCGAGGTCCGGGCCAGGGTGATCGTGTTTGCCGGGGTTGTGTTCATGGCCGAGACGGCGAAAATTCTTTCGCCCGAGGCGCTGGTGGTGGTGCCCGACCGCGGCTCGGGTTGCTCCCTCGCCGATTCGCTCACCGGGGCCCAACTGCGCGAGCTCAAGGCGCTGTATCCCGACGCCACGGTCGTCTGCTACATCAATTGCACGGCGGACGTGAAGGCCGAGTCCGACGTCTGTGTGACCTCGGGAAACGTCCACCACATCGTCGCCAACCTGCCGGCGCGTCGGATTCTTTTCGTGCCGGATCGCCTGATGGGGCAAAACGTGCGCGACGAGCTGCGGCGCCGCGGCGTCGACAAGGAGATCATCACCTCCGATGGCACCTGCATGGTGCACGACCAGTTTGGACCGGCCGACATCGCCGCGGCGCGTGAGCGTTTTCCCGGTTTGAAGGTTGTCGCGCACCCCGAGTGCACGGCGGAGGTCGCCGTCGCCTCGGATTTTGTCGGCAGTACGGGCGCGATGATGAAGTACGTGAAGACGACGGCCGCGCCGTATTATCTCATGCTCACAGAGTGCGGGCTCGTGGGACGTCTGCAGGTGGAGGCGCCGGAAAAGGCCTTCATCGGCGGCTGCCGGCTGTGCCCGTACATGAAACTGAACTCGCTCGAAAAGGTGCGGGACGTGCTGCGGGCTCCGCGGCCGGATCAGATTGTCACGCTCGACGAACCATTGCGCCGGCGCGCGGAGCGGTGTATCGAGCGGATGTTCGAGCTTTCGCCGAAAGATTGAAGCCAATCCGCAGGGCGCGGGGCTCGCCCGCGCCGCGTGCGTCCGCCAGCCTGACGCCCGACCCAACTACCACCCATGATCTCCCCCCGCACCGACCATCTGATCGACCTGGCCCTCGAAGAGGACGCCGGGCTTGGCGACGTCACGAGCCGGGCGATCTTCACCCCGGAGGATCGGGCGGGTGCCTTCATCGAAGCCAAACAGGAACTCATCGTCTGCGGGCTCGAGGTGGCGGCCCGGGTCTTCGCGCGGGTTGACCCCGCTTCGAAGATCACCCTGCGGGCGCGCGACGGCGAGCGGGTGAAACGCGGCGCCCGGGTGCTCGAAGTCCAAGGCCCGGCCGCGTCGCTCCTCACGGCCGAACGCACCGCGCTCAATTTCATGCAGCGGCTGTCGGGCATCGCCACGCTGGCGCGACGATTCGCCGACGCGGTGGCGGGCAGTGGCGTCCGGATTGTCGATACGCGCAAGACCACGCCGGGCTGGCGGGCGCTGGAAAAATACGCCGTGCGCTGCGGAGGTTGTTACAACCACCGTTCGTCACTGGGCGAACACGTGCTGATCAAGGACAACCACATCGCCGCGGCCGGCTCGCTCACGCGGGCGGTGAAACTCACCCGCGCCGCGGCGCCGCATGCGGCGAAGATCGAGGTGGAGGCGACGACGCTCGCCGAGGTGAAGGAGGCGTTGCGCGCCGGAGCGGAGGTCATCTTGCTCGACAACATGACGCCGGAACTGATTCGGCGGGCCGTGGTGGCGATCGCCGGCGCGGCGGTGGTGGAGGTATCCGGCGGCGTGCGCTTCGAGACGCTGCGCGACTTCGCGTTGCCGGGCGTGGACGTCATCAGCATCGGCGCGCTCACACACTCGGCGACGGCGGTGGACCTGAGTTTGACCATCGTGCCCCGGGGCCGAAAGGGGCGGGTTTGACTTGGGCGGTGGATGTCTCACGTTCGTCTCACCATGAAGACCGTCACGGTCCGCGCCCTGCGCAACTCGTTTCCCAAAGTGCTGGCGACCGCGCGCAAGCAGGGCGCGATTGGGATTACGCGGCGGGGAAAAATGGTCGCGACGCTGAACGTGGAGTCCTCGGGCACGGGTGACGAGGCGGCGCAAACCTGGACACCGCCCGATTTCAAGAAGTGGCTGGAGGAGGATTTTGGAGGGAAGATTATGCCGTTTAGTTACGTGGATTTTCTGGAGCGGTGAACGCCTACGCGGACACATCGTTTCTGCTCTCCTTTGTCGGGCAGGATCAGAACACCCTGGCGGCGCAGGCGTTCATGGCACGAATGACGAGTGCGCCGGAAATTCCATTCACTTTTTTTGGAGCCCTCGAGTTCAACAACGCCGCCCGGTCTCTGGTCTTTCAAGGAAAACTCAACGCGGCCGGCTTGGGTCGAATGCAAGCCCGTGTTGTGCAGTGCCTCGAAACGAAAATTCTGCATCGTTTTCCGCTGCCGGTTTATCGCCATTACGAAGAGGGAGAGCTGCTTTCCGCCGCACTCACCGCGCGCTATGGTGTGCGCAGGCTCGATTTACTCCATGTCGCGGCCGCCCGGGTGCTCGGTGCGCGGGAGCTCCTGACTTTTGACCAACGCCAGCGCCAGTTCGCTCTCCGCTGCGGTTTGCAGGTGCTGCCGTAAGCCGCACCTCCCCCATGCAAACCCTCCGCACCGACTGTCTCGTGATTGGCGCCGGCCTCGCCGGCTCGGCGTATGCGTTGCAGGCCGCCAAACAAGGGCTCGCCGTGGAGTTGCTCTCGCTGGCCGACCCGCTCGCCGCGAACAGCGACTGGGCGCAGGGCGGCATCATCTACGACACCACGCCGGACCCGGCGGCGCTGGCGCGCGATATTTTCGAGGCGAGCGACCGCACGGCCAATCCCAAGGCGGTCGAACACCTCGTGCGTGAGGGCGCGCGCGCGGTCGGAGAACTGCTGCTCGACGAACTGCAGGTGGGCTTCGATCGGGATTCCGCCGGCACGCTCGACCTCACCCGCGAGGGCGGCCACAGCGAACGCCGCATCATCCACGCCAAAGATGCCACCGGCCACGCAATCCTCGCCGCCATCGCCGGGCGGGTGGATGCCACGGCCAAGATCACCCGGCGCTCCGGCTGGGTGGCGATCGACCTGCTCACGTTGTCCCACAATTCCGGCGACCTCGCGGACCGCTACGAGCCGCTCACGTGTTTCGGCGCGTACGTGCTCAACACGCTGACGGGTGAGACCGTCGCGATTGTCGCGAAGAAGACGATCCTGGCGACGGGCGGGCTCGGGCAGATTTTCCTGCATTCGACCAACCAGCCGGGCAGTGTCGGCCACGGTGTGGCGATGGCCTATCGCGTCGGGGCGCGGCTCATCGATCTCGAATACGTGCAGTTTCACCCGACGGTGTTCGCAAAGAAAAATGCCCCGCGCTTTCTCGTGACCGAGGCGCTGCGCGGCGAGGGCGGGGTCCTGCGCAATGCGCGGGGCGAGCGTTTCCTCGACGCCGTCGATCCGCGCGGATCGCTGGCGTCGCGCGATGTCGTGGCGCGGGCCATCATCCAGGAACTCGCGGCGAGCGGGGAGCCGCAGGCACTCTTGGATCTTTCGGCGATGACGCCGGATTTCATCCGCGCGCGGTTTCCGACGATTTACGACCGCTGCCTCAGCCACGGGGTCGACATCACGCGCGAACCGATCCCGGTGGTGCCGGCGGCGCACTTTGCCTGCGGCGGAGTGCATGCCGATCTGCAAGGGCGGACGAGTGTGCGGCACCTCAACGCCATCGGGGAGACCGGGTGCACGGGGTTGCACGGGGCGAACCGTCTCGCGAGCACCTCGTTGCTCGAATGCCTGGTGAGCGCGAAGTTCGCCGCCCTGGCCGACGGTGCGGACCTCGGGCGCGAGACGTTTCGCCTGCCGGACCCGCGCGAGTGGGAGAGCCCGACCCGCGAGGCCGATCTCGTTTTGATCCGCCAGGATCTGCTGCAGATCCAGCACACGATGTGGAACTACGCCGGCGTCGTGCGCTCGCCCAAGCGCCTCACCCGCGCGCGCCGCATCTTGATTGAATTGCGCGAGGAGATTCAGAGTTTTTACCGCGGATGCCGGCTCACGCGCGACCTCGTCGAGCTGCGCAACGCGATCCAGACGGGGCTCCTCGTGGTTCACGCCGCGTCGCTCAATCCCCGCAGCCAGGGCTGCCACTACGTGATCGAGGAGCGGTGAGCCCGCTCAGGGCCGCGCGGCGCGCTGGCGGGCTTGGCCGACGATGTTGATCAGGCCCGCGAAGTCCTCGGTGCGGGTGCGGCTATCGATGCGAAAGTCGAATTTGGGCGCCTCGCGCAGCTCGGCCTCGGCCGTCGCGATCCGGCGCGCGATTTCGTCCTCGTGATCCTTGGCCCGCGCGCGCATTCGCGCCATCAGCCGTTCGTGGTCGACGACGATGAAGATCGTCGTCATCGCCCGCCGCAGGCACTCGTCGGTGCGGGCGATGCGCCGGAGACTCTCCACGCCCTGCACATCGATGCTCATCACGAGAGGCCGCCCCTGCGCGAGCGGGTCGAGCACGCTCGATCGCAAAGTGCCGTAGAGGCGATCAACATTGTTGCCGTGCACCTGCGCCCATTCGAGGAACTCACCCGCCGCGATCTTGCGCCGGAATTCCGCCACCGGCAGGAAGTGATAATGCACCCCGTCGATCTCGCCGTCGCGCGGAGCGCGGGTCGTGGTCGTGACGATCCGCGAAAATTCCGGGTGCTCCCACACCAGTCGATCGCACAGGGTGCTCTTGCCGGAACCGGCGGGGCCCGCGATCACCAGCAGGAGAGGATTCTGGGCGGCGGACATGCGGGACGGATCAGTAGGTGAACGCAACGATGGAAAGCAACAGTCCGTAACCCGCGAGCATGCCGCCAATTCCCCGGGAACGATTGGGACGGGCAAAAAGCCACGCGAGAAAATCGCGCAGGCGCCATGGTTGGGCCCCGAGCCAGATGGCCGCGGCGATCGCCAGATAGACGGCAAGCTTGTAGAGATTGATTTGAGCGTGCGCGAAGTTCATGAACCCCGCGTCGAGCAGGGGCATCGCGCCCATCAGAATCAGCGTCGCGAGCCCGCGCACCGCGAGAAAATCCGGCACACACTTGAACGCCAGCACCGCGACCGCGGCGAAACCGATGAAGAGATACACGCGATATTCGCCGAAGTCGGCGGGGGAAAGGTGCCAGATGCCGTAGAGGAACCACGCGGCGCCTGCGCCAAAAAACAGGTACGCCGCCGCGGTGGAGCGCGGAAACGACTTCAACATCGCGGCATAGCCCGCGTGGTTGAGCAGCAGCGGGACCCCGAGGACGAGCAGCAAGAGACCGGGGATGAGCGTGGCGAGGGTGAGGGTCATGGTTAAAAATCTTTCTCTTTCCTCTTTCTCTTACTCTTACTCCCCGCCGGTGACATCGTCGCCATAACGAGCCTGCTCTTCCTCGCACACTTCGCCCGAGAACCGCGCGAGCAGGCCAGCGGTCATCGAAACAACTTCAATCAAGATCGCCTTTCCCGCCTCGGCCATCTCTCCGGCGACCTTTTGGCGGGCCACCAGCACGTCGAGGCACGCCGCGCACTCGAGCGTGGAACCGCGGGCGATGTCGAAATACCGGCAGCGCTCCGGATGGGAACGCTTCCCGTTTCCCTCCGCGAGATTCAGCACGATGCTGGTGGACGCCCGAGCCAGCTGATCGCGCGCGGCGAGCTTGGCCGGCAGTTCATCGATGATCGGGCCCACCCACGACACGAACCTGAGTGCTTCCTGGTAAACCTTGAGACGTTCGTGATCGAATTGGGTGCGCATGGCGGAAAGGTGGGTGAAGATGGAGATTGGGAGAAAGATAAAGAGAAAGATTACGCGGCGTCGGAGACGCCGCTCAACACCAGCGCCCCGTACAACGTGCTCACGCTCGCCCGTTCAATCTTCAGCGGCACCAGCTGCCCGACCAGGCGCGGGTCGGCGTCGAACACGCACACCCGGTTGCCCCGCGTGCGGCCGGTGTAACGCGTGCCGCTCTTGTCCGCGCCCTCGACCAGCACCTCCTCGATCGTGCCGACCAGCGTCGCCGTGCGCCGCAACGAGTTTTTCTGGAGCAGATCGAGCAGCACCTGGTTGCGGTGCTCCTTCACCTCGCCAGGCACCTGATCGCCCAGCGTGGCGGCCGGCGTGCCGGTGCGGATGCTGTACTTGAAAATGTAGGCCATGTCGTAGTTGCAGGCCTCGAAGAGTTCGCGCGTTTGCGCGAAGTCCTCCTCCGTCTCGCCGGGAAAGCCCACGATCACATCCGTCGAAAAATACATCTCCGGCTGCACCGCGCGGAGCGCGTCGACAATCTCCCGGTAGCGCTCCCGCGTGTAGGGTCGGTTCATGGCGCGGAGAATCCGATCGCTGCCACTTTGCATCGGCAGGTGCACGTAGCCGCACAGCTTCGGCAGCCGGCCGTAGGCCGCGACGAGATCGTCCCTGAAACCGCGCGGGTGGGGGGAGGTGAAACGAATCCGCTCGATCCCCTCGATGGCGTGCACCCGCTCGAGCAACTGCACGAACGGCGTCACCCCGTCGGTGTGGGCGTAGTCGCGCCGGCCGTAACTCGTCACGATTTGGCCGAGGAGCGTGATCTCGCGTATGCCGCGTTCCGCCAGCGTCCGGCATTCCGCCACGATGTCATCCATCGGCCGCGACCGCTCGTCGCCGCGGGTTTTCGGCACGATGCAGAACGAGCAATCCATGTTGCAGCCCTGTTGAATCGACACGAACGCGTTCACCTGCCGCTCCTCGCCCGCTTCCGGCGCCACGTGGTCCTTGATCGTGTTCTGCGACCCGGCCTCCTCGCCGATGTCGACGATTGTCTCGCCGATCGGCACCCCGGCGTCGCGGGCGGCGCGGAGGTTGTCGAGGTAGCCCGGGACCTGGTGAAACTTCTGCGTGCCGACGATCAGATCGACATCGGGCAATTGTTCGAGGAGCGAGGCCCCGCGGTTTTGCGCCATGCAACCGAGGATCCCGAGCACGAAGTCGGGCTGCCGCCGCTTGCGCTGTTGCAGGTAACCGGCCTTGCCGATCGCCTTCTGCTCGGCCGCGTCGCGCACGCTGCAGGTGTTGAGCAGGAGGATGTCGCAGTCGGCCTCGTCCGCCACGATCCGATAGCCCCGGGCGCGCAACATCGCCGCGACCGCCTCGCTGTCGCGCTCGTTCATCTGGCAGCCGTAGGTCTTGATGTGAACCCTGTTCACGGGCAGCCGTCTCGCCGCGCCGCAGCGTCACGGCGAATGCCGTGAGGCGATGGCAGGGAGGTCTTGAGGTGGACGTGGTTCAATTCAGGAAAGGGTTGTAGGTAGCGCCCGCGCCCAATGGGTCAACGCGGTAAAAAACTCCGGGAAACGCGTCCCCCCGATCACCCTGCGCCCCGAACGCATGCCATCGCCCCCGCGAGGCTCATCGCCTCCACGTCATTGCCCAACGGGAAACTCCCGGCGCCCGGGTAAACCACGATCTTCCGCTCCGGCGCGATTTCGTTGCAGCCTTCGTGAAAGTTCCGCTCCGGCACCGGTGTGAGACGGCGTTTGAATCGCCGGCGGCGATGCGTGTCCACGACGAGGCAACGCGGGAAACCAGCCCGGCGGCGCGGCGTTTTGTTTTGCGGCGCCCCGACGAGATTCTAACCTCCGCCCGCCCTCTCCCATATGCCTGCCCTACGTTTGCTCGCGCTCGTCGCGTCACTCCTGCTCGCCGTTGCCCTCGTGGTTGCGTTTCGCCACTCGTCCACCCCTGCGACCGCTCCGCGCGTGGTGGCGCGCGACTTCAGCGCCGCCACCGCCAACCCCCCGACGCCCACCGATCCCGCCGCCTGTCTGCCGCCCGGAGCCACGCCCGATGGCACGTTTGCCGACGCCGTGGCGGCTCGGGCGCAACGCGCCGTGGCGCTCCGGCAGGTGGAGGCGTTTCAGGACTGGTTCGCAGGGTGGCGTCGCGCCGACGGCGCCGCGCAACTCGCGCTCGCCGCTCAGGGTGTCGCGCTCGCCACCGCCCGCCGCGCCGCGCTGAAATACCTGATCGAAACGGATCCGCGCCGCGCCCTCGATTTCGCCATCCCGGTCGGCCTCCGCGCGGAGTTGCCAGCCGCGGTGCAGCGCGAACTCGAGGCTCGCGTCGACCAGCGCGGCCGGCTCGAGGTTTCGATCTCCCATCTTGGCAACGCGGCCAGGCTCGAGCGCGTGGTGCGGATCGGTGAGACCGAATATCGTGCGTTTGTCTTCGGCCGCCGCGAAGCGCAGCAGACGAAATACGATTTGCCGCTCCACGGCATTGCCATCGATGATGCCCTGGCCCTCGACACGGCTCCGCTTCGCCTCCTTGACGACACCGAAAAAGGCGCCCACGGCCTCGCGCCCGAAGCCACCGCGACTTTCGTCGGCGACCGACTCATGTTCCCTGCGAGTCCGGCGGAAATCGCCCCGCTCGAGGCGCAGCTTGTCGCCGCCGAGTCAACCCCGGGGCCGCACCTCGCGACCCTCGCGTCCGGTTCACCCACCGCACCCGCCACCCCCGGCACCGCCGCCGTCACGCGCCCGCCCGACTGGATCAACGGCACCAAGCGCGTCCTCTGGCTCAAGGTCGATTTCTCCGACGACCCCGGCGCTTCGCACACCGACGAGCAAATCCAGACCAGTTCGCAGGGCATCACCGACTTCTACACCGCCAATTCCCAGGGCAAGACCACCTTCGCCTTCAGCATCATTCCCACCACGCTGCGCCTGCCGCGTCCGAAATCGTATTACGAGTCCTCTGGCTCGACCAGCGGCACCCTCCAAACCGAGGCCACTGCCGCCGCCAAGGCTTACGATGCCGCCAACGGCGGCACCGGCGCGTGGGACCCCGACAAATTCGACCGCTACATCATCGTCCACAAACGCATCTCCGTTTACCTCTACGGCGGAGTCGCCCAGCTCGGCGGCCCGCGGGTCGATCTCAACAACACCGTCGGCGTCGGCGTTTCGGTGCACGAGCTCGGTCACAACCAGAGTCTCGCGCATTCCCACTACTGGCTGCCCTCGGGCACCACCGGCTCCGGTCCCGGCTCGCATGTGGAATACGGCGACCTGTTCGACGTCATGGGCGGCGGCAGTGGCACGGTGCCGCTGCACTTCAACGCCGCGCAGAAGGCGAAGCTCGGCTACCTCGACGGCACCGCGATCACTTCCGTCACCGCCGCCGGTACGTATCGGATCGCCCGGCACGACCATCGGGATGCCGCCGGCGTCCGGACCCTCAAGATCGCTCCCGCGGGCCTCGGTTTCGAGTACTGGGTCGAGCACCGCCGCGTTACACCCGCGTCGTTCAACCCCACCCAGCGCGACCGCCTGCTCAACGGCGCCCTCGTCCTGTGGGGCCCCGATCGGGCGGCGCCGGCCTTCACCACGGGCCAGGGCACCTACCTTCTCGATGCCACTCCCGGCTCCGCCGGTGGCGCCAACGACGCGCCGTTTCGCATCGGTGAGACCTTCGTCGATCCCGATGCCGGCATCACCATCAAGCCGCTCGCCACCGGCGGCAGCGCGCCCAACGAATACCTCGATATTGAGATCGGTTTCGGCGCGATCGACGGCAACCGCAATCCCACCCTTGCCGCCGCCGCTCCCGCCAGTGCGCTCGCCGTGCGCACCAACGTCACCTTCAACGCCAGCGCCACCGACCCCGACGGAGATCCGGTTTATTACCGCTGGGATTTCGGCGACGGTTCGCTCCAGCCCAATCTCAACAGCATCACACGCCGTTTCACCAAGGGCGGCGCCTATACGCTGCGCGTCTCCGCCCATGACGGCAAGGGCGGCATCGCCGCCAGCACGCTCAATCTGACCGTTTCCGATCCGCTCACCGCGTGGACGCAGCGTGCCTCCGGCGTGACCACCAATCTCTACGCCGCAATCTTCGCCGGTGGAAAATTCGTCGTCGCCGGCGACAACGGGGTCAACTTCTCGTCGGCCGACGGCCTCACGTGGACGCGCGGCTCCGGCATTCCCAACAACCAACTCCCCCGCAGCCTCGCGCACAACGGCGCCCGTTTTGTCACGGTCGGCCTCGCCGCGGGCGGCGCCACCCAACGTGCCACCTCCGCCTACTCAAACGACGGCGTCACGTGGACCGCTGGCACCGCGGCCCCCAACACCGGCACCATGGTCGCCGTCGCGTTCGGTGCCGGTCGCTTTGTCGCCGTCGGCGAGACCGGTCGCATCTACAACTCCATCGATGGCGCCGCGTGGACCGAGGTCACCTCACCCGTCACCACCGGGCTCAGCGCTGTCGCGTTTGCCGACAACCTGTTCGTCGCCACCGGGGCCAGCGGACGCATCCTCACATCGCCCGATGGCGTCGCGTGGACTAACCGCTCCGTCACCACTGGCAATACCATCAACTCCGTCACGCGCCACCAGGGCCAATGGGTCGCCGCCGTGTCGGCCTTCGAGTGCTTCGTCTCGACCGAGGGCACCACCTGGACGCGCGTCACCACCGCCGGCCGCACCAACAGCAACAACGGCCAGCGCCTCATCTCCGCCGCGGGCGTTGTGCTCTCCTCGACCAACGCCGGCGGCATCACCTTTGCCGAGGATTTGCGCACATGGAGCGAACACCAAATCAACGCCACGCCCAGCACCGTGCTCTACGGCCTCGCCGAGGGCGCCGGCCAGATCGTTGTCGTCGGCGTCCGCGGACTGATCTACACCGCCGCTTCCGTTCCGGCCAGCCCGCGCCTGCCTGCACCGTCGCTCCGCCTCGAGGCCGACTCGATCAAGGTCGCCGTCGGCCGGAAAAACATCCTGGCCGCCACCGGCTCCGGTTTCGTGAAACTCGAGCTTTACGCCAACGGCACCAAGGTCAGCGAACTCGCCGGCACCGCCGGCGCGCTCAGTTGGACGCCGCCCACGCTCGGCAACTATGTGCTCGTCGTGCGCGGCGTCGACGCCACGGGCGCGAGCGTCGTCTCCGCCGGCTATCCCGCCGTGGCCGCATTCGACGGCTGGCGCTGGCGCAACCCCGGCCCCGTCGGCACCGATCTGCGCGGCGCCGTGCGCGTCGAAGACAAATGGTGGATCGTCGGGGGCGGCGGCACGCTGCTCACGCTCGACGACGCGGGCAATTTCACGCCCGTCGATTTCTCCACCACCCAGCAACTCAACTCCATCGCGTACGCCAACGGCCGTTTCATGATCGCCACCACCGATCTCGACGGCGCCACCAAGGAGGACATCGGCGGCCTGTGGACCTCGGCCGACGGCTACAACTGGACCGTGTTCCTCACCGGCACCACCGACGGTGCCAACCTCACCTTCGCCCTGCACGCCGCCAACCGCTGGATCGGTTTCGGCCAGGGCGGCACGATTGTCACCTCCACCGACGGCGTCACCTGGCCGCGTTCCTCCAGCGGGCTCACCACCACGATCAACTCCGCCGTCGAAGGCCCGGGCCTCGTGGTCGCCGTCGGCGCCGGCGGGCGCATCATCACCTCGCCCGACGGGCTCACGTGGACGATCCAGACCAGCGGCGTCACCACCAGCCTCAACGCGGTCGCCGTTGCCGACGGCACCTTTGTCGCCGCGGGCGCCAGCGGCGTGATCCTCACCTCGCGCGACGGCGTCACGTGGTCGCGCGCGACCTCCGGCGTCACGACCGCGCTCAACGCCGTCGCGTTCGTGAAGGGCGCGTTTCTCGTCGGCGGCGATAATGGCGTGCTCCTCTCGTCGCCCGATGGCGCCGCGTGGTCGCCCGTCTCGCTTGGTGGCAACCTCACCGGCACGCTCTTCCTTTCCGGCGCCGGTGGCGAAGGCCTGCTGCTCGGTCGCGGCGGCGAGAGCTACGCGGCCGCCACCGCCACCTCGTGGCGCCGCCTCTTCCAAGGCACCTCCGAGGCGAAGCAGGCCGTGCTCTACGCCGGCGGGAAATTCGTCACCGTCGGTGCCAACACCGACCCGATCACGCGCGCCACGGTGAACCCGGTCCAGATTTCCACCGACGGCATCACATGGACGCGCGCTAACACCACCATGAATGCGCTAACCGCCATTGCCTACGGCCAGAACCGCTACGTCGCCCTCGGCGCCAACTCCGCCATTTACACTTCAACCGACGCGATGACGTGGGCGACGGGGACCGCCAACGCGACCGCCGGCTTCGTTTCCATCGCCGCAGGGCCGAACCTGTTCGTCGCGGGAAGTTCTGGATCCGCCATCTACTCCTCCCCCAACGGCACGACGTGGACGCAGCGCGCAGCCTCGCTCGGCGGCGCGCAAAACGGCGCCGCTTATGGCAACGGCCGTTTCGTCGTCGTCGGCAACACCGGAGCCATCCGCCATTCCGCCGACGGCCTCACGTGGACTGTCGCAACCAGCGGCGTCACCACCCACCTCTTCGCCGTGCGCTGGTGGGAGGACGTCGGCTTCCTCGCCACCGGCAACTCCGGCGTGATCCTCAGCTCCACCGATGGCCTCACGTGGACCCAGCGCGAATCCGGCGTCACCGAAAACATCGGCGCGATCACGAAGACGCCGATCGGCTTTGTCGCGGCCGGCGGGGTGCAGGGCACGCTGCTGGTCTCGTTGGACGGCATCAGCTGGTCGCTTTCTGTCGTGCCGCTCGATCGCACGGTCCGCGGCCTTGCCGCCAGCGCCACCTCCATTATCGCAGTGGGCGACGGCGGTGCGACGCTGGCCTTCGACTTGTCGGATGCGGGGGCTCCACCCACCATCGTCGCCCAGCCACTCTCGCGACCCGGGGTGGTTGGTGAGACCGTGCGTTTCAGCGTCAGCGCGCAAAACGCCGCCGGCGCCGTGTACCAGTGGTTCAAGGACGGCGTCCTGATCCCTGGCGCCAACACTCCGGTTTACACCATCGCTTCCGCCACGGCTGCGCACGCCGGCGCCTACACCGTCACCATCACGTCGTCCACGGTCGCAGTTACGAGCTCACCCGCCCGCCTCACCTTTGGCGGGACGATCGATCCCGGCCGCTTGATTAATCTCTCGATTCTCACCTCGCTCACGTCCGCCACGGACAGCATGTCGGTCGGCGTGGTGGTCGGTGGCGACGGCACCAGCGGAGGCAAGGCCCTGCTCGTGCGCGCTGTGGGCCCGTCGCTCGCCGCGCTCGGCGTCGGCGGCACCCTCGACGATCCCCGGCTCGAGTTCTTCACCGGCGGCACCAAGGTTGGCGAAAACAACAACTGGGGCGGCGCAGCCTCGATTGCCGGCGCGATGGCGGGCGTCGGCGCGTTTCCGTTCAGTGCACCGGACTCACGCGACGCCGCGATCTCTCTGCCCAGCCTTGCGAGCGGCGCCAACTCCGCAAACATCTCCGGCACGGGCACCGGCCTCGTCCTCGCCGAGGTTTACGACGCGACACCAACCGCCGCGTTCATCGCCTCGACGCCGCGGTTGGTGAACCTCTCCGTCCTGAAACACATCGGCCCCGGCCTTTCCGCCGGCTTCGTGATCAGCGGCTCGACCCCGCGCCAGGTGCTCATCCGCGCCATCGGCCCGGCGCTCGCCGCGTTCGGTGTCGGCGACGTCCTCGTCGATCCGCAACTTGCGCTCTTCGCGGGTACCAGCCGGATTGGCGGCAATGACAACTGGGGCGGCACCGCAGCGCTGACCGCCGCGTTTGCACGGGTTGGGGCGTTTGCCCTTCCGCCTGACTCCAAGGATGCCGCCATCGTCGCAACCCTCCAGGCTGGCAGCTACACCGTGGAGGTCTCCGGCGTCGGTGGCACGACGGGCACGGCGCTGGTGGAAGTTTACGAAGTGCCGTAGAGATCTTTGGCGGCAATCGCCTAACGATGGGCGCTTCGCCGCCCTGCGCCCATGATCCCGTCCGCTCCATCCGTCACTCCGTGTCACGTATCCGGGTTATGGAAACATGTAACGTATTACGTTACATGTTGCGGGGTGCTGGCCGGTGGGGCGGACGCGCCGCCGACGCCGCTGGGGGAGGCGGACGAGTTGTTCCGGCTGGGGCGGGAGCTGTTCGAAGAAGTGGCTTCGCCGGAGTTGAAGGCGCAGCTGGAGTTTCCTTCGAAGCAACAGTGGGATGCCTTCGCCCCGCGGCTGCAGCGGGCCCTGGAGGGCGAGTCGCTCGCGGAACTCGGGGCGCTCGCCGGCGAAGTGCGGACGACCTTGACCGTCCTCCGGGCCGTCCCCAGCTATGAGGATCTCGCCGACTGGCTCGAACAACGTCTCGACGAGTTGGAAGGCGCGGAGATGGCGCTCGCACCGGCGCCGACACAACCGCCCGGGCCGCAGCCGCCGCTCCGCCCGGGCGCTCCGCGGCCGGCGGCGGTTCAGCCCGTGCCACACTACAATCTCTGGCTGGGTCGCGTGCGCTCTCGCCCGGTGCCGGCGCGGGCCGCTGACTTGATGCCGCGCTTGCGGGCGGCCTTTGTGGCGGAGGGCGTGCCACCCGAACTCGCGTGGCTCGCGGAGGCGGAGAGTTCGCTCAACCCGGCGGCGCGCTCGCCGGCCGGCGCCAAAGGCCTGTTTCAGTTCATGCCGGCGACGGCGAAGGCGATGGGACTCGGCACCTTTCTGCCCGACGAACGCACTGATCCGGAAAAATCCGCCCGGGCCGCGGCGCGCTACCTGCGCACCCTGCACGGTCGCTTTGGCAATTGGGCGCTTGCGTTGGCGGCGTACAATGCCGGCGAGGGCCGGGTGGGCCGCACGCTTGCCGCGAAACAAGCCACAACCTTCACCGCGATCGCGGATGCCCTGCCGGCGGAAACCCGCATGTATGTCCCCAAAGTTTGCGCCCTCATCGCCACGCGTGCCGGGGTGACACCGGACCGGATTGCGCCGCCGCGGTGAGGGACGTGCCCGGAAGCATCCCACCGCGGGGAAAGGAATTCTTCGCCCTGTCGGGCCGACTTCATCGGGCTAAGAAAGCGTCAATAAATAAGCCTTACAACGAAGGCGACCCGTCAGGATGGATGAGGTAGTTCCATTCACCATGAAAACGCATGGGAGTAATGTTTATTGCAGCTATCTCTTCTTCGGTGACTTTTCTTCCAGTGGCATATTTGCGGCGATCCAAACGGCAGCGGACGGTTAATCTCTTTGCCGTCGTTGTCTTAGCGATCAGCTGGACGATGGTGTGGTAGTCACGCAAGGGTTCACCGCGCCAGTTCGAGGATATGACAGACGTCACTTCGGAGGGCTGCGCTTTGTCGCAGCCGTCGGTTCGAGCTGAATCAACGGCGCCGACAAAGCGGCACCCTCCGAACCTGCGCTGGAAATGACGACGCGGTGTACCGATCAGCTCAGAACGTGTAGTCCACCCCGAAGGTCGCGCGCCAGCCGGAGTTGCTGTTGTCCTCCACGTAGGCGGGGAACGACTGATACGACACCTGCGGTCGCGACGTCAGGTTGATCACGTTGGCGTTGATCCGGAATTTGCGCGTGAGCCGGTAGCTCGCCTCGACATCGACCTGTTCGCGGGCGGCGAAGGTGTCGTCGACGTAGCGGTTGTCGCCGATGCCGGTGAGATAGTCGGAGCGATAGGAGTAGCGCACGTTGGTGCGCAGCTTGCCGATCGCGTAGTCGAGCGAGGCGTTGAACATGGTGTCGGAGAAGCCGAAGGTGGGCAGTTTTTCGCCCCGGCGCAGCGCGCCGTATTCGGCCGTGCTGTGGCCGAAGGTGGCGCTGAGATTGGCCGTGAGGCCCCGCAGCCCCGGCGGCAGAAAATACATTTTCTGCTGCACGATGAGTTCGACGCCGTAGTTGGTGGCGCCCACGGCGTTCTGCCACAGGCGGTAGCGCCGGGTGCCCGACGGGTCAATGATGGGGTCGCCACTGACCGGATCGACGTTCACGAACCGCTGATCGCTGTTGTAATAAAAGCCCTTCATCTTTTTCCAGAAAAAGCCGGCGGAGTAGAGTCCGCCCTTGTCGGTGTATTTCTCGAGCTGAAGATCGAGGTTGTGCGAGGTGGTCGGATCGAGCAGCGGATTGCCCTCCGCGATATTGCCGTTGATATCCTCGGACCGGCCGAGCGTGAGACGCGAGATCGTCGGGCGCGCGTAACTGCGATTGTAACTCTCGCGCATGATGAGGTTGGGCTGGAGCACATGGCGGAGGTGCACGCCGGGGAGGAACTGGGTGTAGTCGCGGCCCGGGCGCCGGGTGATGACGCTGAGGGTGCGGGCGTCGACCGTTTTGCGGAGTGATTTCCACGTGTTGTGCTCGGCCCGGACGCCGCTGACGATGGTGGTCCGCCCGAAATTCAGCGTACCCATGCCATAGGCGGCCGCGGTGGATTCCTTGGCGTCGTAATCTTCTTCATTGGCGCCCTTCAGCGAGTCGTAGGGCACGTAGGGGAAAATCGAGGGGTTGCTGGCGAGCAACGCGCGCACCTTCGCGGGCACAACTTCCATGAACATCTGGCGGCCGTTGATCGCGCGGTTGCTCGACTTCATGACCTGATCATAGGGAAACACCGCCGTGGTGTCGTATTCGAACCGGTCCTGCTCGAAGCGCTGCTTCGTCTGGCTGTATTTGGCGCCAAATTTCAGCGCCCCGGCGGCCTTCGCGCCGATGAACTTCTTCTCCCAGTCGGCCTTGGCGGAGTAGGCGTTCTCCCAACGTTCCTCGGGCTCGATGCTGAGATCGCCGCGGGTGACACCGCTCAGATCGCGCGGGTCGATGCCATTGACGACCCAGACCTGCGGGCTGAGCGGATTGCGCGAATCGTACTCCCACGTGAAGTAGCCACGGGCGGCGTGGACGTTACGCACGATGAAATCCGAATCGAGCGTGCGGACGTAATGGGTGTGTCGAAAAAAGGCGTCGTAATTCAGGGTCGACGCGCCCAGTTCGTGCCGGCCGCCGGCGGAAGCGGCGTAGACGTTGGTGTGAGTCTCGCTTTCCTCGGCGCTGTAGCGGATTTCGCCGCGGGTGCCATTCGTGCCGGCGATCCCGCGGCCGCGGCCGAATTCGAGAAACTCAAAGGTCTTGCGGCCGGTGATGATGTCCTGAAACCGCGTGTCGATGTACGGCCGGCTGAGGTAGCGCGAGGAATCGACGGCGGTGTGGCTGTGCAGCGGCTTGAAGTAGAAGGTGTGATTTTTGCCGATGCGAAAATCGATCGCGGCGTTGACCGCGTACGATTCACTCTCCCGCAGATTGTACTGCACCGTCATGTTGGGGTTAAAATAGAAGGGGAACCCGGGCAGGTTGTAGGTCGGGTTGTTCTCCGGTCGGAGCAGCGTCCAGTCCGTGTCGTTGTTCTCGTAGTAGCGGTTCGACGTGTAGTGCGAGACGGTCACGCTCACCCCGAGGTTCTTGTGCTCGCCGAAGATGCCGTAGAGGTCGCTGTAGGTGGCGCGGAGATTGTGGCCCCACTTCTCGGCGAGACCGAGGTAGTTGACGCTGGCGCCGATCCGGATTTCGCGGCCGTCGCGCTGGAAGGCGGTGCGGGAGACGACGTTGATCGTGCCGCCGAGGGCGTCGCCGTCCTTGTCGGGTGTCGCCGCCTTGATCACCTCGATGTTGGCGATGCCGTCGGCGACGAGATCGCGGGTGCTGAAGCCGCGGGTGCCGAGCCGGTTGCCGTCGAGGGTGAACGAATTGAACTCACTCGAGAGTCCGCGGATGTTGACGCCCTCGGGGCTGCCGTCCTCGCCCTCGTTCACCGTGAGTCCGGGGAGTCGCTGGAGCGCGTAGCCGATGTTGCCGTCGTTCATCGCGCCGAACGTCTCCTCGGAGACGATATTCACGATGCCGCGGGCGGTCTTCTGCTGGTTGATGGCGAGTGCCTGACCACGGGCGGCCTCCGCGACCTCAAAAGCGACCATCATCAGAACCTCGCTCTTCATTTCCGCGTCGACGGTGGCGGGCGCGCCGGTGCTGACGAGGATCGACTTGCGAAAAAGATCGAGGCCGACGTACTCAACCTCGAGCGCGGCCATGCCGGCCGGCACGCCGGAAAGCGAGTAGCGGCCATCGGCGTCGGTGGTGTCGATGGCGTTGGTGCCGACGACCCGGACCGTGGCGCCCTGGAGCGAACGCCCGGTCGCGCCCTCGAAGACGCGGCCGTTGATCGTGCCGGAGACCGGAGACTGGGCGGAGAGCGAGTTGATTGTGAGGAGAAGCCCAACTAGCACGGCGGCAAGCCAGGGATCGCAAAGGCGCGAGGGGAGGGCGGAATGCATGGGGAGCAGGGCGGGTTATCGGGAGCGCTGGGGCCGCTAGATTCTTCGCGGTGGAATGGCTGAGGGAGGCAAACAGGCCTCAGGGTTGGTGACAGGAATTTTGTGCTGACTGGCGTGATCGGTCAACCGCGATGTAGGACTATGGGCGCGGTGGCGCTGCGGGGTGTGTCAGCCAGTTGACGGTGACGGACGGAAGGAAAGGCGTTCTGCTGGCCAGTGGATCTGACTGCCCGCTGGATTCTGCGCTTCGCTCCGCCCGACAAATCGGATTGAAATCCTCGCCATGCCAAACGCTCTCCAAGTCTCCTGCGTGCAATTGCATTGGGCGAAGCCCCTCGAATACAATCTCGAGCGCACGCTCCACTACATCGCGGCGGCCGCCCGCGCGGGCAGCCGCGTGGTGCTCTTTCCCGAGGCGGGACTGACGAGCTACTACTTCCCCTTCGTGACGCAGCTTGATCCGACGCGCGTGCAGGACGCCCTGGCGCAAGTCGGGTCGGCCGCGCGTGAGCACAATCTTTGGGTGATTGTTGGCACGCTCCGGAAAACACCGGACCGTTTCCTCAATCTCGCGCACGTCTTCAATCCGCGCGGCGAAATCTCGCACGAATACGCCAAGGTGCACCTGGCGGGTCGCGACGAGAAGAAATACTGCCGCGGCGGCGACAAGCTTTCGCTCTTCGAAATCGACGGGGTCAAGTGCACCCTCGTGATTTGCCGCGACGGGCGGCACCCGGAGCTCTACCGGATTCCCGCGATGGCCGGCGCGCAAATCCTGTTTCACCCGTCGTGCAGTTCCGATGAGATTGAGGCGGTGTGCTGGAAACGCACCTCCGGCCGAGCGCAGCTAGCGGTCGGCCCCAACTCGAAAATCTTCCACTGCGTGGCCAACACGATTGGGGAAACACCCGACGGCAAACAGACCTCGAGCGGCACTTCGTTCATTCGCGAGCCGAACGGCTTGCCGCTCGCCGAAGCGAGCGCCTGCCACGAGGAGATGATCACGTCCGTGCTCGACCTCTCCCGTGCCGACCGTTCCTACATCCAAGATAGCATGCAGGATCCGCCGTTCCTCGCGAAATACTGGACCGAGATGATCAAGGAGACCGAGGCGCGCAAGGATCTGAAACCGGAGTGACCGTGAGGAAACAAATGCCGGCAGCCCTCGCGTTTTTTATTCTCTTGGGTGTTCTGCGCCGGGCTATTTCCTGAAAACGGGTGCGCGACGACGCCCGGGAACCGGCCGCTGGATGGTTGACCCAGAATCAGCGTGCGATGCGGTGCGCGGCTGGCTCTGAAATTCGTGTTTCTTCGGGTCCATTCGTGGTTTCTCGTCTGCCGCACGACGACGTCGAGCATCCGCACTCTCCGCCGACCAGCCTGGAGGCAAAAAATGTGGAGGAAGAAATCCGGGCGCGAGGCCCGCATCTTTTTGCCAAAATGATTGGCGGTTTGGGCCCAAGCCCCAACCAGGAGATCGCGGATTCCGTGGGGTCGGTGCCGAATCCGGCGATCGACGCCGGGGCGCGCCTGCCGAATTTCAACGAGCGCGTGCCCGGCCAAATCGGTGATTCGCTCGTCGGCCGAGCCCCGGGTCCGCCGATCGGGGTCAGGCCTGCACGCTCTCGCCTGGGTCCACGGCGCGAAATGACGCGGGTGGCAACTTCGCGGCGGCGAGAGCGACGGCGAGTGCAGTCAGGGGAGCCTCGCGGGATTCGTCAGTGAGCTGGAAGGTTCCCCAGTGCATGGCGACGCTCTGTTTGGCGCCGAGCTCGACGTGAATCTTGACCGCTTCCTCCGGGTTGCAGTGCTGCTCGGCCATGAACCAGCGGGGCTCGTAGGCCCCGATCGGAATCATCGCGACGTCGGGTGCGCCGCAGCGCTGACGGATCGTGCGGAAGATCTCGCCGTTGTATCCCGTGTCACCAACGAAGTGGGCGGTGCGTTCGCCGGCTTGGAAAAAGAATCCGCCCCAGAGCCGGGCGTTGCGCGGGCTGGTGGCACGGTTGCTCCAGTGGCGGGCGGGAGTGGCGCGGATCGAGAGGCCCGCCGCGGTCGTGTGCTGGCCCCACCAGTCGAGCTCGACGATGCGCGCGGGAGCGAAACCCGCGGCGCGCAAGAGCGGGCCGTTGCCGAGCAGCGTGACGGCGAGGGGGGCGTGGGCGGTGTTGAAGCGTTCGAGCGTGGCGAGATCGCAATGGTCGTAGTGATCGTGGCTCAGGACGACGACGTCGATGCGAGGCAGATCGGCAAAGGCGATGCCGGGCGTGTGCACGCGGCGGGGGCCGGCCCAGCTCACGGGGCTCACGCGCTCACTGTAAACCGGGTCGGTGAGGACGGTGCCGCCGGCGGTCTGGAGCAGAAACGTCGCGTGATTGATCCAGTGGGCGGCGAGGGTGCCGGCACCGGCTTGCGGCCCGGACCGGCGCGACTTAACCGGGACGGATTCGGGCCAGGCGGCGGGCTTGGCGGAGAATTTCCAACGCAGGAAATCGGTGAAACCGCGCACGTCGGATTGCTTGGGGTTGAAAAAAGTGTGGCCGTTGCAGTGATCGGAAATCGGAAATGGGGTGGATGAACCAGGGGCGGCGGCGATGAGCGGGAAGGAGACTTTTCCGAGTGTGGCCCCCGTGGCGAGCGCGGCGAGGCGGAGAAAACGGCGGCGGGGCAGGCGGAGTGTTGGTGCGGGCGCAGGCATTGAGAAGAGCGGGTGGCCTCATCCCTCGTATTCGATTTCCGCGATTACCAACTCCCTCGCGCCGCGCGGCGCCTGGAGGACGACGCGCCCGCCGAGCTTCGCGTTCAGCAACGCCCGCGCAAGCGGCGAAAGCCAGCTCACCCAGTTGCGGTCGAGGTCAGTCTCATCGACGCCAACGATGCGATAGCGGCTTTCGGCCCCGTCGGGTTCGCGGACCGTGACCGTCGCGCCGAAGTGCACGACGCCAGGTGCTTCCGCCGGAGGTGGTGGCACGACCTCAGCCGTGCGCAGGCTCTCCTGCACATAGCGGATGCGTTGATCGAGCACCTGCAACTCGTGTTTGGCGTCGAGGTCGTCGGCCGGCGCCTTGGCGAGACGCGGACGCTCGGTGTCGAGGAGGCGGGTGAGTTCCTCGCGCAGGCGGCGTGCGCCGCCCGCCGTGAAATAGTTTCTTGCCCCGGGCGGCAACGGCGAGACCAAGGGTGGCAGCTCCGGCAATTGCGGGACATCCGATTCGCGAACAAACGCGCGGCTCATGGCGGGGTTCATGACCTCGAACCGTTGCGGACACAATGCCAGTGATCGCGGGCGGCCCCGGTGGTCGGTTGATGGTTCCAGCCCATGGAGGGCGAGTGCCCCCATCCGCCAGCCGAACGATTAGGCGGTAACTCTGCCGGACAGCAGAGCGCTGGTCCGCGAAATCTACCGGCCACCCGCCTCCGGGCGGCCATCCGCCTCCCGGTGTTTTTCCAAATACGCCGGCTTCACAAATGACGAAATAGTCCGCATCAGTGCGGGATGCTGCCCACGCACTCAGGCTCGTTTCGCTTGTTCCGGTTCGCCGGCATCCAGGTGTATTTGCACTGGTGGTGGTTCGTGTTTGCCGTCGTCGAGGTCACGCTGCGCAGCCGCGCTTACGCCTCGTTCGTGTGGAACGTGGCGGAGTATCTGGCGTTGTTTGTGATCGTGTTGCTGCACGAGTTTGGCCACTCGCTGGCGTGCCGGCAGACGGGCGGCAAGGCGGATGAAATCGTGCTGTGGCCGCTCGGTGGCATCGCGTTTGTGCGCCCACCGCCGCGGCCCGCGGCCGAGCTGTGGAGCATCGCCGCCGGGCCGCTCGTCAACGTGCTGCTCGTCCCGGTGATCTGGGGCCTGATGTGGGCGCGGGCCAATCTCGGCTGGGGCATCGATTTTCCGGATTACCGGCGGTTCCTCACCGCGATATTTTGGATCAATTCCGGTCTGCTGATCTTCAACCTGCTGCCGGTCTACCCGCTCGATGGCGGCCAGATTGTGCGTTCGCTCCTGTGGTTTGCCGTGGGTCGCGCGCGCAGTTTGCAGATCGCGACGGTGCTCGGCGCCGTGGGCATCGTGGCGCTGGCCGGCGGGCTCCTCTGGCTGCAACCCGAACGTTGGCTGATGACGCTGCTCATGGCCGGCTTCCTCGGCCAGCAATGCCTCGCGGGCTTCCGCCACGCGCAGGCGATCCTGGCGCTCGAGCGAATACCGCGCCACGCGGATTTCGCGTGCCCAACCTGCCACCAGAGTCCGCCGGGCGGTCCGTTGTGGCTGTGTCCGGCGTGCGGCGGGCGTTTCGATCCTTATTCGACGGTGGGCGTCTGCCCGCATTGCGCGACGGCGCGGGCCGGGATCCCGTGTGTGCATTGCGGCGCGGATCACAGCCTGGCGCAGTGGGGGTTCGGGCGGCGGAGCCGGCCCGGCGATCCGCCGGTCATTGACGTGTGATGAAATCCGCGGCGGCCCGCGGATGTCGTGACCCGGCGCGCGAGCTTCGGCCGGCACGCGCTGACTGAGGCGGGTCAATTCAGTCGACGTACGTCTTACCCCGGAAAACGAATTCACTGAAAGGTGGAACCCGCTGTCCTCATCGGGTTTTGAACCGAGCGTTCCCAAAGCAGCCCGTTGCGGACAACGGGCTCCATTCTCAAATGACTCGCGGTCAGAGCGACTCGACGTACATCGCCTCCACCTTCGCGCGGGCCCAGGGGATTTTGCGCAGGAAGGTGAGGCTCGATTTGATGCTGGGGTCGTGCAGGAAGCAGCGCACCGGCACGCGGCGCCCCATCTCGCCCCAGCCATACCGCTCCACGAGCGCCGTGAGTATCCGCTCGAGCGTGACGCCGTGCAACGGGTCGGGGGATTTTCGTGGAGCCGGTTCCAAGCTCATTTTTTCTCCGCCTTCGCTTTCGGTGGTGCGGGCGGAATCGGCGCGCCGGCGCGGAGCGTCTGGCCGAGCGCGTGATCGTCCGGAGTGAGGCCGCGGCGGTAGCCCTTGAAGGCGTACGGTGCCGGCTCGTAGGGATCGACGTAGCGCACATCGGTCTTCGCCGGGATCGCAAGGGAGAAGCCCGACAGCACCGCATTGACCACCAACCGGCGAAGGCCCTCGTTGGCGAGATCGGTCGCGGCGCCCATCGTCGTGCAAAAGACGCGATTGGTCGTGCCGTTCTCGTTGCGATTCAGGCGCGTCCACGCGATCGCCATCATCGGGTCGTTGATGCCCTGCTCCTGGCCGTCGGACTTCCGTTTCTTGCGTTGCTCCAAATCGGGCGGATCGCCCGGGCCCATGCCTTGCAACACCTGGCCGTACGCCAGGATTCTGGACCCCGCCACCGGATGCACTTCGTAGATGCCCGAGTCGCCGAAAATGTCGCTGACCCCGCGGAGGATGGGGTCGTTCTTGACCGTTGACTCGATGATACCGCGCGTGGCGCCGCGGCGGTTGGTGCCCCAGTGGCTCACCCAGTTTTCGCCGAGCACGTTCCGGCCGAAATCATTGAAGTGTTTGTACGCGCCCGGATGGTTGTCCGGAAAACGAAACGCATGCGTGCTCGTGCGCAGGGCCACGATCGGCACGCCGCGCGCCACCGCGGCCGCGAAGCGCCGCATCGCGGTGTCGGGCCATTGGCGGAAGCGCAGCGCCAGCACGAGGCCATCGGCGGTGTCGAGCGCCTCGGAGCCGGGCACGCCCGCGTTGTTGTCGGGATTGATTGTGCCGTCGGGATCGAGCGCGAAGAGCACGGTGCATTTGAACCCATGCCGCTGGCTGAGGATCTTCGCGAGCATCGGCAGCCCTTCTTCGCCGCGGTATTCCTCGTCGCCGGTGAGGAAGACGAGGTGCTTGCCGCCGCCCGGACCGGGCAGGGCGGGATAGGTGATGGTCGTGCTGGCGGCCCGCGCGAAGTGGGCGGGCGACAGGGCGAGGGTGCAACCGAGGGCGAGGAGCAGAGCGCGGGGAGCCGTCATCCGGTTTTGGTGGTCGGGGAGGCGCGGGACGTCAATCCCAGGCAACGCGGTGCGCGTGCGCGCGGAGCCGACGCGAGCCGCAGGCCGCCCGCCGCGTGGCAGGCCCGCTCTTTTCCTCCGGTCAAATGAAACTTCCCCACTGGTTTTCGTCCCGCAATATTTTCACGTATTACGTGAAAATCAAACTCCGGCCCGCCGGTCGATCGCGGGGCGCCGGGCGAGCCAGACCAACAGGGCGAGGGTGCGTTCGGCGTCGGGCGCGGCGGTGCGCGCCACGAAATACTCGTGGATGCGCTGGGGCGGAACGCCAAGTTCGCGGCCGAGGTTGATTTTTTCTCCCCGCCGGCGCAGCTGCGGGCGCACCGCCGCGACGAGGGCGTTCCACAGCGGAGTATCCAGTCCGGGCTGTCCAGCGCCAACTAGAATCCGTCATCAGCGCCAACTAGAATCCGTCTTGTTGATTTGGTAGGAATGCGGAGGAACTGAGGGCGCTCTCGACGGAGAGGTGGAGGCTCCTTGGTGGGAGGCCCTCCCATTGGGCAG